>Ga0335081_10010992_pt1 | contig 14643 bp, 13 predicted proteins | sample Lox_Sample_35_FD_206713 | JGI IMG/M metagenome (GOLD analysis project Ga0335081, IMG submission 206713) | Soil microbial communities from Loxahatchee National Wildlife Refuge, Florida, United States - Lox_Sample_3.5 | ecosystem: Environmental > Terrestrial > Soil > Wetlands | place: USA... | reverse complement strand
ACGCCGAATATCACGCTTGACGGGCGCTATTCCTGGCATGGCCAGAGTTTCCAGAACCAGGGCGTCTCGGGTTTGAACCTGCCGAACACCGCCGATACGCAGCACTCCACCAATCAGCAGGTGAACCTGATTGAGACGCAGGTGGTGAATCCCTCCACCATCAATGAAACGCGTTTCCAATACTTCCACCAGATCACGAACCAGGTGGGCCTTGATCCGGAGCTGAACATAGCCGTGGCGGAGGGTTTCACCACGGGGAGCACGTTCGCGTCCAACTATAACCATCAGAACAATTACGAATTTCAAAACTACACGTCGATCACGCACGGCGCGCACTTCATCAAATTCGGCGCGCGGCTGCGCGAAGCCACCATCGACAACTACAACAGCAATAATTTTCTGGGCCAGTTCAATTTCGATTCGATCCAGTCCTACGGGATCATGGCGGCCGGAATCGCCGCTGGTTTGCCGCTTTCGACCATCATCGCCAACGGGGGCGGGCCATCGCAGTACCTTTTCAACTACGGAAATCCACTGATCACGGGAACCCAGTTCGATGCGGGGCTGTTCTATCAGGACGACTGGAAGGTGAAGCCCAACATCACGTTGAGCCTGGGGATGCGCTATGAAGTACAGCAGAATATTCCCGATCACGGCGATTGGGCGCCGCGCATCGGTCTTGCCTGGGGCATCGGACCGTCGGCGGGACGGCTGCGGACCCCCAAAACCGTGCTGCGGGCCGGTATGGGATATTTTTACGACCGCTTCAACCTGAATAATTATCTCCAGACGCAGCGCTTCAACGGCATCAATCAGCTCGCCTACACGATCACGGATCCGCAGTTCTTCGTTTCCGGGGCGCAGTTGACCGCGGCGCCGCCGTATATCACGCTGGGTGGTCCGGTACGGGACGTGAACGGGCAGACCATCAGCAACGCGTGCCTGGTGGCGGGAACCTGCGGAGCGGCGACGCAGCAGGGAGCCGAGACGTATCATCTGGACCCGAATTTCCAGGCGCCGCGGCTTCAGCAGGCGGCCATCGGGATCGACCGGCAGTTGCCCAAGAACATCACGCTTTCGCTCAACTACATCAATTCGCGCGGCACGCACGTGCTGCGCAACGGCGTCAATATCAATACACCGCTGCCGGGGACCTACTTCGGTCCGGGCACGGGCCTTTATCCGTACGGCCCCGCGAGCGGAATTGACTACCAGATCGAGAGCGACGGATATTTCAAGCAGCAGCAGCTGGTGACCAACGTGAATGCGCGGATCAACTCGCGCATCTCGATTTTCGGGTACTACGCCTATGGACACGTGGACACCAACGTCCTGGGGGCGCCGTCGAATCCGTACAACTTCAACGAGGATTGGGGCCGCGCGAACTACGATATCCGCCACCGCGTGAACATCAACGGCTCGATCCTGGGCCCGTGGGGTGTGCGGCTTTCGCCGAACATCACCTACAACTCGGCGCCGCCGTGGAACATGGTGGAAGGCGTGGACCAGTTCGGCGACAGCATCATCGGCAACGCGCGGCCGGCGTTCGCACCGGCTGGATTCTCCGCGCCGGCGTGCACGCAGAAACTCGCCGAGTCACTCACGACGTGTCTCTCGACGACGCAGTTCGGCACGTTTGTGGTCAATCCGACTCCGGGGATGAAGGTGATCCCGGTCAATTATTTCAGTGCGTTCGGACAGTTCAATTTCAACCTGCGCATAAGCCGGACGTGGGGCTTTGGGGAGTCCGCTACGTCGGACAACCAGCGCCGGCGCGGACCCGGCGGTCCGGGAGGTCCCGGCGGCGGATTCGGCCGGGCGGTCGGCGGCGGTGGCGGACCGCGCGGCGGCGGCGGACCGGGCGGATTCGGCGGCATGTTCGGCGGCGATTCAAGCGGAAAGCGTTACACGCTCACGGCCGGGATGATGTTCCACAACATGTTCAACAACGACAACCAGGGACAGATCGAAGGCAACCTGCTCTCTCCGCGCCTGGGAGAAGCGCTGGCGCTGAACAGCATCGGTGGCGGCGGATTCGCGCAGGCGTTCAACCGGCGCATCGATTTTTCGCTGCGGTTCAGTTTCTAGAGCGGCTAAGAAAGTCCACAGGCTGAAGCCTGTGCCACGTGGCCGGCTTCAGTCCGTGATCCCTTCGGTGAGCGGCATGGAAATTTATCGCTGGAGTGACGTCGAAAAACGGAAGCTTGATCCGTTCACCACGCGGCAGGCGATTCACGGCGAATCGATGACCATCGCGCGGTTTGAGGTGCGCAAAGGCTCGATTCTCGCCGAACACAGCCACCACAACGAGCAGTTTTCGACGGTTCAATCCGGCGCGATCCGCTTCGTCATCGGCGGCGAGCCGGTCACCCTCCGCGCGGGCGAATCCGTGCGCATTCCGCCACACGTGCCTCATTCAGCCGAAGTGCTGGAGGACGCGGTCGCGATCGACACATTTTCGCCGCCGCGCGACGACTGGAAGTGATCCATGCGCCGGCGGTAGCTTTGTGCAAATGCGCGAAGCTGGGTGCGCAGGATTTCCGGGGCGCTGTCGAAGGGATCTTCGGCGATGCCGTGATCCACCGGCGCGCAATCTTTTTCGTAGATGTAAACGACGCGCAGGCTCGTGCTGTCTTCGGAAAAAACAGTAAAGCGGACCGCGTCGGCTCCCTCGCGCGGAAGCCGCTGGCAGCGGCCGCGGGCACAGCCCCAGTTGCACAGATCGCGCTGGGTTTTTTCGTCCGCCTCGAACGGATCGGCGGCTCGGCAGACGCCGCGATAGGGGTCGATCAGCGGCAGGCGGGGCGAGTGAATCCATTCGCCCGGATCCATGGGAGTTATCGGCTCAAAATATGGGCAAGCCACGCGACCTCTTCACAGCGGGGTGCTCGCGAAAATGCGACCAACGCACGGCATGAATGCCGCGCCTCACATTGAGTCTTCGCTCGCTGAGAAGCGCGGCTCATCCAATGGAACCCGACGAGTACTCGAAGCCGGTCTCAGCAAACATTCCAGGCGTCACACCGGGTATCCTAACACCATTGGAACCCACTCGCATTGAAATTCTGAATCAGCTTCTGGCGGAGAACCCGTCGAACACCTTTGCGCGCTACGGGCTGGCGATGGAGTACGTCAAATCGGGTGAGCTCGAACGCGCCCGGGAGCAGTTCGACGCGGTGCTGGGCACCGATCCCGGCTACGCGGCGGCATATTTTCACGGCGGGCAGGCGCTCGAAAAACTGGGGCGCATCGCCGAAGCGCGCGATTATTACCGGCGCGGGGTCCAGGCGGCGCGCGATCCCCACGCGCGCAGCGAACTTCAGGCGGCCCTGGATATACTAGGAGACGACTAAGAGCCTGAGGCCCTTACGAGGTTGCGCGCTACATTCCTGATCCTGTTTTGTCTGCTCGCGGCGGTGCCGGCCTGGCCGCAGGCGCACCCGCGCGCGCGGGCGCCCGGCGCGACGCACGGGCAGCTCGATTCGAGCGAAACGCTGTTCACCGTAATGGCCGCGATCAACGCCGCGGGCTATGACGCGGAGATCGACAATCCCGCCAATTCGCCGGTGCGCAAGGCGGTGCGCGATCATCTGAAATCGCTGAACCTGCCGGTGGTGGAGGAACTGCGGCGCTTCGTCCACGCACATAAGCAGACCGATCCGGGCGCCGATTTGAGCCAGTACATTTCCTACGCGCTGGTGATCGACGGTCCGCCGGATTTCGGCCGGCATTATGCCAACATCGTTCCTCCCGACGTGGAAGGTCTGGAGGGGTTGACGCCGCTGATCGTGCGTTTTTACCGCGAGGCGAATATTGCCGGGCTGTGGAAGCAGGTGGAACCGCAATACGATGAGATGATCGCCGGGCTTTCGCGGCCCATCGCTCGCGCGGTGTTGCAGGTGAACGCGTATCTGCGGCACGACACCGCGGGCTACCTGGGGCGCAATTTCCAGATTTACGTGGACCTGATGGGCGCGCCCAACCAGGTGCAGATGCGCAGCTACGTGGACGATGATTACGTGGTGGTTACGCCGTCATCCGAGCCCCACATCGACCAGATCCGGCACGCGTACCTGCATTATCTGCTGGACCTGCTGCCGATGAAGTTCAGCGATGCGGTGAAGCAGAAGCACGCCCTGGGCGATTACGCGCTGGGTTCGCCGATTCTCGAACAGCAGTTCAAGAGCGATTTCATGCTGTTGACCTCTGAGTGCCTGATCAAGGCCGTGGAGAGCCGGCTGGACAAGCAGCCGGCGGAAGTCGAGCAGGCGCTGCGGGAAGGTTTTGTCGTGACGCCCGCGATCGCCGACGAGCTTCCGGCCTACGAGGCGCAGGAAGCCTCGATGCGCCTGTATTTTCCGACGCTCGTCGAAGGCATCGATCTCAAGCGCGAGGAGCAGCGGCTGGATCACATTGATTTCGCCACCACGCGGTCCACGCTGAAGATTCACGAGGTGACGCGCGAGGTTCCGGTGCAACTGACGGGCGCGGCCAAGACGCTCGACGACGCGGAGAAGATGTACCTGGCGCGGGATCTATCGCATGCGCGGGATACGTTCCTGCAGGTCCTGCGCGAGACCGACGTGAAATCGATGCACGCCAAGGCGTATTATGGTCTGGCGCGGATCTCGCTGCTCGAAAAGGACCCGGAGAAAGCCTACGGGCTGTTCAAGTCCGCCCTCGAGCAGGATCCCGACGCGGAAACGAAATCATGGAGCCTCCTGTACCTCGGCCGGTTGGCCGATTCGCAGGGATGGCGCGATGAGGCGGTAGAACATTACAAAGCTGCGCTGGCTGTTCCCGGCGCGCCGGACACGGTGCGCCAGGCGGCCGGGCAGGGAATCAAATCGGCATTTACGAAGAAACAATGAGAGGAAACATCCCCACATGAAACGATCACTTCTGGTCCTGGCGCCGGCACTCATCGCGCTTGCCGGCATTGCGTCGGCGCAGACGAAGGTGTCCAAGAAAGAATACCAAGCCTACATGGACGTTCAGAACGCAACCACGCCCGATGCGCGCATCGCGGCGGCGGACAAGTTCGTGGAGAGCTTCGCGGATTCCAAGCTCAAATCGCAGGTGCTGTTCATGGCGGCCGACGCGGCGGAGCGCAAGAACGATAGCGCTACGGCGATCACTTACGCGCAGAACGCGCTGGACGCCGATCCCAAGAATTACGAAGCCATGCTGCTGATTTCGGGTGAGCTGGCGCGCATTACGCGCGAGCACGACCTGGACCGCGACGACAAGCTGGCCAAGGCCACCAAATACGCCAACGACGCGATCGCGGCAGTGAACGAGGCGCCCAAGCCCAACAACAACATCACCGATGACCAGTGGACCGCCTATAAGAAGGACAAGGTCGCCGAAGCGCACCGCGATATAGCCATGTGCTTCGCTGACCAGAAAAAGTACGACGACGCGATCAAAGAGTTCAAGACTTCGATCGACGCGGGCGCCACGCCCGACCCCACCACCATGATTCGGCTGGCGGCAGCGTACGACGGAGCGGGAAAGCCGGACGACGCGATCGCGGAGTTGGATAAAGTGCTGGCGATGCCCAACCTTCCGCCGGCATTGAAACCCTTCGCACAGCACGAAAAAACCGTCGCGGAAGCATTAAAGAACAAGAAATAGAACGGAGATCATGGCGGCGGACCTCACGATCCTGGAATCGGCTCTTGGCCACACTTTCAAGGACCGTGAACTGCTCGAACGCGCGCTCACGCACAAGTCGCGCGTTTACGAGAAAGCCTCGGAGAGCGGCATCGCCGCGGACAACGAGCAGCTCGAATTCCTGGGCGATTCGATTCTCGGGTTCGTGGTGAGCGAGTGCCTGGTGCGGCGCTTCCCGTCGTTTCCCGAGGGGCGGCTGTCGAAGCTGAAGGCGCACCTGGTGAGCGCGGCGCGGCTGCACGAGGTCGCGCAGGAGCTGGGGTTGGGCGAATACCTGATCCTGGGCCGCGGCGAGGAGATGAGCGGCGGGCGCGAAAAGAAAGCGCTGCTTTCCGACGCCGTCGAGGCGCTGATCGCGGCGCTGTATCTGGACGCCGGCCTGGAGGTCGCGCGGCGCTTTATCGAAACGCGCGTGATCGGCGCGCTGCACTCGGGCGAAAACGCCGCCGAGTCGGCCGTCACGGATTACAAGAGCGCGCTCCAGGAGATGGCGCAGACGCTGAAGCTGCCGCCGCCGCGCTACGTGATCGTCGCCGAAAACGGGCCGGAGCATTCCAAGACGTTCACCGTGGAGGTGCGCCTCGGCAAGGAGTGGGTCAGCCAGGCGCAGGGGCTCTCCAAGAAAAGCGCGGGGCAGCGCGCGGCGCAGCAGATTCTGCAGCAGCTCACTGAATGGGGCCGCTGAACGAGCCACGCGAAGCCGAGCCGCTTTCGCGCCTCATCCTGATCGCCGCTTACGATCCGCGCTGGCCGCGGGATTTCGAACGCCAGGCGGCAAAGATACGCGCCGCGCTGGGCCCGCGCGCGCTCGCGTTGGAACACACCGGCTCGACTTCGGTTCCGGGCCTGGCGGCGAAACCGGTGATCGACATTCTCCTGGTGGTCGCCGATTCGGCGGATGAAGATTCTTACGCTCCGGCGCTCGCCGCCGTGGATTATGCGCTGCGGATTCGCGAACCCGATTGGCACGAGCATCGGATGTTCAAAGGAGTGGACCCCGAAGTCAACCTTCACGTCTTTTCCGCCGGCTGCCCGGAGATCGACCGCATTCTTCTGTTCCGCGACTGGCTGCGCACTCATCCGGACGATCGCGAACTTTATCAGCAAACCAAGCTCGACCTCGCGCGCCGCGATTGGCGATGCGTGCAGGATTACGCGGACTCGAAAACGGGGGTCATCCGCGAAATCCTGGACCGGGCCATAAACGGCGTGTAAAGTGCTACAAACTTAAATTGTGGACCGCGGCCGCGGTTAGTGAAACGCGACTACCCCGTCCACAGGCGCACCCATGAAACGATTCGTGCTGGGATTCATCATCGGCCTGGTGTTCGCAGGCATTGTGCTGTTCATCATCGGCTACGCCGCCGTGCACTTCGGCGAGCGAAAGGTCACGGTTGCGGACGGCTCGACCGTGGTGTTGCACCTTGAAGGCGATCTGCCCGAGGTGCCGCCGGTGGAAGTTCCCATTCCGTTTTTTGAACAGGAGCAGCCGATGACGGTGCTCGACGTCTGGCAGCTTCTGCGCAAGGCCGCCGGGGATTCGCGCATAAAGGCGATTGTGCTGGAGCCGCGCGACCTGGATATCGGCTGGGCGAAGCTCGAAGAGATTCACGACGACGTGGTGAATTTCAAGAAATCGGGTAAGCCCGTCTACGCGTACCTGCGCGGTCCCACGGCGCGCGAGTATTACATCGCCACCGCGGCCGACAAGATCTACATGTCGCCCGAAGAGGAGCTGGACCTGAAGGGCATCCGCGCGCAGCTCCTGTACTTCAAGGGCACGCTCGACAAAATCGGCGTGGATATGGAATTCGAGCACATGGGCAAGTACAAGGACGCGCCGGATCAGTTCACTAAGACCGCGCCGACGCCGGAGACGCTCGAGGTGACCAACGAGATTCTCGACCAATATTACGGCAACCTGGTGGACGTGATTGCGAAGGGACGCAACAAGAAGCCGGAGGACGTCCGCGCCGCGCTCGACAACGGGCCGTTCGTGGGGAAATCCGCGGTCGATGCCGGGTTCGTCGATGAGCTTCTGCACGAAGACGAAGTTTTCGGGCGGCTCAAGACGGCGCTGAACGCGGAGGTCAAGCGGATCGGCGGCGAGGATTATTCGCGGGCGCAGCTTTCGGGATTTACGGGCAACACGAAAATCGCGTACATAGTGGGCGAGGGCGATATCACGCGCGGCGCGACGCACGAGAACGGAACCCAAACCGGCATCACCGCGACCTCCATGGTCAAACTGCTGCACCAGGTGGAGAACGATTCGTCCGTCAAGGGCGTGATCTTTCGCATCGATTCGCCGGGCGGCGACGGCATCGCGTCGGATGACATTCTGCACGCGGCCAAGGAGCTGGCGGCGAAAAAGCCGATGATCATTTCCATGTCGGACCTGTGCGCCTCCGGCGGATATTTCATCGCCATCACCGGCGATCCGATGATCGCCTATCCCAACACTCTCACCGGATCGATCGGCGTGTTTTTCGGCAAGCCGAATCTGAAGGGGCTGTTCGCCAAGCTGGGCATCACGCAGACGGTGCTCACGCGCGGGCGCTTCGCGGACATCGACGATATCGCCGCGCCGCTCGACGACGCCGGGAAGGCCAAGCTCCAGCATGAGCTGGAGGTTTTCTATCGCGGCTTCGTGGAGCGCGTGGCCGAAGCGCGCAAACGCCCCTACGACCAGGTCGAGCCGCTGGCGCAGGGCCGCGTGTGGCTGGGCGTGCAGGCCAAGCAGAACGGTCTGATCGACGATCTGGGCGGGCTGGATGCGGCGGTCCAGATGATCAGGCAGAAGGCCAACATCCCGGCCTCGGAAAAAATCGACCTGGTGACGTATCCGCCGCGCCGGACCATCTGGGACGTGCTGTTCAACCGGTCGGATGACAGCGCGGACGTCGCCTCGCGGGCGCTTGCGTCGGTGGGCGTGAAGGGGCTGCCGGTGCGGTCGCTCGTGCACGGCGGAACGTTGGCGCTGTTGCCGTTTCAGGTGGAAGTGAAATAAACCCGAGCGGCGGTCCGGCAAGACGCGATCTCATGATCGTCCCTCGTTCCTGTTGAGGCGCGGCATTCATGCCGCGCGTTGGTCGGACCCTCCCCGGCGATCCGGGATCGAAGTACAATCACATCATGCGCCGCCTCAGCATTCTGCTTTCGCTGACCCTCTGTGTAGAGCTCAGCGCCCGCCAGCCCGTTCATGCCCGCCACGCGATGGTGGGCGCCCAGGAGGAACTGGCCACCGACGCCGGCGTCCGAGTTCTGAAAGCCGGCGGAAACGCGGTGGATGCCGCCATCGCGGTCGGCTTCGCCCTCGCCGTGACGCATTCGAGCGCGGGAAACATCGGCGGCGGCGGATTCATGCTGATCCGCATGGCCGACGGCCGCACCACGTTCATCGATTTTCGCGAGCGCGCGCCGGAGCACGCGTCGCACGACATGTACCTGGACGCGAAGGGCAACCTGACGCGCGACAGCGTCGAGGGGTGGCGCGCCTCGGGCGTTCCCGGCACGGTGCGCGGATTCGGCCTGGCGCATGAAAAATACGGGCACATGAAGTGGTCCGAGATTATGGGGCCGGCCATCGAGCTCGCCTCCAAAGGCTACACGCTCACCTATGACGAGGCGCAGTCCATGCAGCGCTCGCGCAATCTGGCCAAGTTCGCGGATTCACACCGCATCTTCCAGCGCGACGGGAAATTCTATGAGCCGGGCGACACGTTCGCGCAGCCGGAGCTCGCGCGCACGCTCGAGCGCATCGCCAAAAACGGACCCGACGAGTTCTACACGGGCGAGACCGCGAAAAAACTGGCCGAAGCGGAAGCGAAAAATGGCGGGCTGATCACGCTCGACGATCTCAAGAACATGACCGCGGTAGAGCGCAAGCCGCTCACCAGCAAATACAAGGGCTACGACATCATCACTTCGCCTCCGCCCAGCTCCGGCGGCGTGGGAATTTTGCAGATGATGGCGATGCTTGAAGGCTCGGGCTATGAAAAATCGGGCGTGGATTCGGCCGCCGAGATCCATTACGTGGCGGAAACCATGCGGCGCTTCTACGCCGACCGAAACGAGTACATGGGCGATCCCGATTTCATCAAGAATCCGATCAGCGGGCTGCTCGATCCGGCGTACATCATGAAGCGCCGCGCGACCATCGAGCCGGATCGCGCCACGCCCAGCGACCAGGTGAATCCCGGAAAACCCAAGGGCAGCGAGAGCACGGAGACGACGCATTTCAACGTGGTCGACGCGGAAGGCAACGCCGTCGCGGTGACGTACACGCTGAACGGCGGCTACGGCTCCGGCGTGACCGCGCCGGGTCTGGGATTTCTTCTGAACAACGAGATGGACGATTTCGCGTCAAAGCCCGGCACGCCGAATATGTTTGGGCTGGTGCAGGGCGAGGCTAACGCGATCGCGCCCGACAAGCGGCCGCTTTCCTCGATGGTGCCGACGATTCTCGCGAAGGACGGCAAGCTGTTCATGGTGGTGGGCGCGCCGGGCGGATCGCACATCATCACCGGCGTGATGCAGGTGATCCTGAACGTGGTCGATTTCGGAATGAACCCGCAGGACGCGATCGATACGCCGCGCTTCCATCATCAATGGAAGCCGGACCGGCTGGAGCTGGAGCGCGGCATTTCACCGGACACCGCGGCGCTGCTCAAACAGATGGGCTACCAGATCCAGCAGGACGGGCGGGTATCGGTGGCGCGCGTGGAGGCAATCGTCAGCGACGGCGGATGGCTGCTGGGCGGCGTAGACGGCCGCGCCGCAGGCGGGAAGGCCGCCGGGTACTGATGCAGCGCGCGCTGTCGACGCACCTGTTCGTCAATCATCGGCTGACCACGGTCTGGCTCGACCGGATCTGGGGCGCGGGCATTCCGCTGGTGGAAATTTTCTGCGGCCGCCAGCATTTCGATTATCACGATCGCGCGCAGATCGCCGAGCTGGGGCACTGGTTCCGGGATTCCGAGCTGAAGCTGCATTCAGTGCATTCGCCGCTGTATACCGACGATGTGTGGGGCCGCTCGGGCCCCGACGCGGTGATCAATATCACGGAACAGGTGAAGATCAAGCGGCTGCACATGGTGGACGAGATCAAGCGCGCGCTGGAGCTGGCCGAAGTGGTGCCGTTCCGCTACCTGATCCAGCACCTGGGCGTGACCGGCGAGGAGTTCGATCCGCGCAAGCTGGACGCGGCGTTTTCCTCGCTCGAGGAGATCCACATTTTCGCGCGGCAGCGCGGCGTGGAGGTGCTGCTCGAAAACACACCCAACGCGCTTGCAAGCGCCGAGCGCCTACTGATGTTTCTCGAAACCACGCACATGGATCTGAACCTGTGCCTGGACACCGGGCACGCCAACATGAACGAAGGCGTGGACGCGGCGTTCCAGATGATGCGGGAGCGCCTGCGCTCGGCTCACGTTCATGACAATAATGGAGTGGACGATTCGCACCTGTTCCCGCTGGCTTCCGCGGGAGGAACTATCGACTGGCGGCGCACCATGGATGCGCTTCGCTCGGTTCCGGATTGCCCGCTGCTGCTCGAATTGAAGGAGGTTCCCGACCTGGCGCATCCGCTCGATCGGACAGTCGAATCGTTCGAACTGCTGGAGAATCTGAAAACCTCGGATGAGTCCTGAAAAAGCAACTCTGCCACGCATCGCGGTCGCCGAGGCCGGGCGTCACGCCGGCGAGTCGGTGGAAATCGCGGGTTGGCTGTACAATCTGCGCCGCAGCGGCAAAATCTGCTTCCCGCAGGTGCGCGACGGCACGGGGATTATCCAGTGCGTCGCGGTGAACAGCGCGCTTCCCGAAGAGCTGTTCGAAAAATTGAAGGACCTGACGCAGGAATCGTCGCTCATCGTGCGCGGCAAGATTCGCGCGGAGGCGCGCGCGCACGGCGGCTACGAACTCGACATAGAAGACGCGACTGTCGTGCAGCGTGTGCCGGAGACGGACCCGTATCCGATCACGCCCAAGGATCACGGAATCGATTTTTTGATGGATCATCGCCATCTGTGGCTGCGCAGCCGGCGGCAGCACGCCGCGCTCGCCGTTCGCCATGAGGTGATCAAGGGCATCCGCGATTACTTCGATTCGCACGGCTTCGTGCTGGTGGATACGCCCATTTTCACGCCCGCGGCGTGCGAGGGCACCTCGACTTTATTCGAGGTGAATTATTTCGACGAAGAAAAGGTGTATTTGACGCAGTCCGGCCAGCTTTACAACGAAGCGACGTGCGCGGCGTTTGGGAAGACGTACTGCTTCGGGCCGACATTTCGCGCAGAGAGATCGAAAACACGCCGGCATCTCACCGAATTCTGGATGGTCGAGCCGGAGATGGCCTACGCGACCCTCGAGGATGTGAAGCGCGTGGGGGAAGAGCTGATCTGTTTCGTGATCGGACGCGTTCTGGAACACCGGCGCGAGGAACTGAAGACACTGGAGCGCGATGTGAGCAAGCTCGAAGCCGTGAAAGCGCCGTTCCATCGCATGAGCTACGACGACGCGGTGAAAAAGCTGCAATCGAAGGGCAGCGAGATCCAGTGGGGCGGCGATTTCGGAAACACCGATGAGACGCTGCTCACCGACGATCTGGATCGTCCGGTGATGATCGACCGGTATCCCACGGCAGTAAAGGCGTTTTACTTTCAGCCCGACGATCAGCGCCCGGAATTAGCTCTGGGCGTCGATTTCATCGCGCCGGAAGGTTATGGCGAAGTGATCGGCGGAGGCCAGCGCATTCACGATCTCGATCTCTTGCTGAAACGCCTGGACGAGCATCATCTGCCGCGCGAAGCCTTCAACTGGTACATCGACCTGCGCAAATACGGGAGCGTTCCGCACGGCGGTTTCGGGATGGGTGTGGAGCGTTTCGTCGCGTGGATGTGCGGCCTGGAGCATATTCGGGAAACGATCGCATTTCCAAGAATGCTGTACCGGACACGCCCCTGAACGGCCGCCGTGATGTTAAAATGGCAATGCCTACCAAAACGTGCGGATGTGGCGGAATTGGCAGACGCGCTAGATTCAGGTTCTAGTTCTCGCAAGGGAGTGGAGGTTCAAGTCCTCTCATCCGCACCACTTTTAATTCAATGACTTAGGGTGATTTTGCTCAACACGTTTTTCCGGCTCGTCGGACTTTGGTACGCCTTTCGTACGCCTTTCCTCGGCCGCTTTGCGCCGGTGCTCGTCAAAATAAATTTCTAGCCGGTTCGCCGCCGCCTTCAGATCGGTCTCCGAAACGATGTTGTAACGGTCGAAAACGGAGCGCGTTTTGTGGCCGCTGATCGCCATGGCGACGCGCTCGGGGACGCCCGCGCGGACAAGATTCCGTACGCCGGTGCGGCGGAGGTCGTGGAGGAGCCGCGTGGGGCGTTCCTCGGCCGCATCCCAAAGCCCAGCGCGCTTGCTTGCCGCCTCCCACGCTCGGCGAAAAGACCGCAATCGCTTGCCGCTGTCGTGGCGGAAGAACACCCACCGGCACTGTGGATGATGGCTGTCGCGAAGTTCGCGCTGTATGCTGAGAATCGCGACCACATCCTGAGAAAGAGGAATAGTCCGGCCTTCCTTATTCTTCGTAGTACCCGGCTCCAGGCGGATGATTCGTTCCAGCAGATCCACCTGCGACCATTGCAAACGCAAAATTTCCGCACGACGACAGCCCGTGTGGTAGGCGAACACGAGAACTGGCTTGATCTCATCCGGGAGCGCCGCGAGCATCGCCTCGTACTCCGCATGCTCGAAGAACCCCTTGCGCGGTGGTCCTTCGGTCAAATGGGGGAATCGCGGAACGCGCGCGACCTTCGGCGGAGTTTCTTGCTGCGCGAGTTTGAACGAACGCTTCAACAGCGCCAGTTCCCGGTTGATGGTTCCGTTCGCTCGCCCTTTCGCCTGCCGTGATGCAATGTACTCCTGGATCACGGTCGTAGTCACGTGCTCGGCCAGCATGTTGCCAAAATAGGGCCGGAGGTGGGCCTTGATCACAATGGATGCCCACGGCGACTTGCGGTTGATCTTGAAATTCAACAGGAGGTCATCGAATAGCGTGCGCATCGCGAACTTGCCGTTGGGGAGCGTACCGCTGTCGCGGCGCATCATCTGTTCCCGCGCCCAGCGTTGAGCGTCTTTCTTGCGATCGGACTTGAAAGTTTTAACCACCCACAGGCGCTTGCCGTTACCGTCGCGGCCGATGAACACGCGGGCCTGCCAGTGCGTTCCTTTCTTCGTTTGTACCCTGCGGAATTGGGGCATCTGTTACCGTCCTTTCTCTTGCGTCGCCGGGTTGGGATTCTGCTTGAGCGCCCACGCGAGGAGCCACTTGATCGCTGCCGCCCGCGTCGGGAACTGATGGCGGTGTCGGAAATTTTCGATCCGCTGGAGGTCGGCTGGATCGATTGAGAAGTTCACTATAGGCTTATCGGTCATACGACTATTATAACCGATATTACCGATGCTGTTTTGGCGAGGTGCGGCACAGTAAAGAACTGGCCCCGGAGGGACCGCGCGATACCGTGCCGCGCGGGGCGTTTAGGTGGTCCTAGGCGAGTTGCTGCGGCCCCCAGTGCGGGAATACTGCCGCGAGGCCTTGATATACTATTACAGGAAACCGAGTTGTTAAATTGCTGGGCTGTCTGGGAGGTCCCGATGGAAGTAGCTGGCGGATTGCTCGTTTTGGCGATGATCGCAGGGCTATTCCTGATCATCGCGCTGATTGTTGCGCCCCTAAAGCTGTATAGTATTAACCGCGAGCTTCAAGCAATCCATCGGGATACTGCGTACGCAAACCAGCGCGCGATGGCGCTGTTCGAGCTTCTCAAGAATGGGATCGAGCGCTACGACACGTACGCGCGTGAACAGGCTTCGCGACTACCGCCTCCCGCGCAACCTCCGGCGCTCCCGCCGGAGCGGAACGTAGGTCCTCTTTAAGGTCACGATTGGGTGAGACGCGATAAT
>Ga0335081_10010991_pt1 | contig 14644 bp, 16 predicted proteins | sample Lox_Sample_35_FD_206713 | JGI IMG/M metagenome (GOLD analysis project Ga0335081, IMG submission 206713) | Soil microbial communities from Loxahatchee National Wildlife Refuge, Florida, United States - Lox_Sample_3.5 | ecosystem: Environmental > Terrestrial > Soil > Wetlands | place: USA... | reverse complement strand
CACCTTTGAGATCTCCTGCATAGAAGAGGTCGCACATCTTGCGAAGCGGTTCGATTAACGACTCTCTCAGGGGGTACCAGACGCTTGCCAAGACCGAAGCTTGATAAACCTTGCGGGCCTCCGGTGCCAGGGCATTGATCCATCGGTTGAATCCTCCTTCGCCAAAACGTTCTTTTATGAACAAGGGTAGGGTCACAATCGCTGTTCCTTTGACCTTCATGGCTATTCCCTCCATTGCAATGGGCAATCCTTGCTCCATATCCAGGTGCCATAATACTCATTTGGGGAAGCGGTTTTCAAATCGAGAGTGTTTTCACCTCTCCGGCCCTCATCAATTGTAGAATATCTTCTGTCGAACGTATCATCTCTTTTTTAAGATCCCCTTGAGATTGAATCCTAAGAAACAAGCATTTGGCCTTTAAAAACTCACTGCTGTCCACAAAACGTCTGATTACCCTCTCTACTAGCGGAGGAGATATTTGCTTTAAATGGGTTAAAGCCCCACGGAACTCGTCTTCTGCGTATCGCTCCGTGATATCATATTCTCGCAGACGGATATGGGTTTGGAGCTTATCGATCAATGTTACCTCTCCTGCCAAGGCAAAGAGGTCGATGCTACGCATCCCGCTTTGAGCGACCTCTCTTTTCTGTTCACACTGCAACTCAGAATGGGTCTTATAGCCCAGGTCGGATAGGTCTCTTAAATTTCTTAAAAGCATGGTCTGATTCCCCTTCGATTGAAACCATGCAATCGGCATAGGCCCATGGTAGGCCTCAGTGTATGCTCCCTCATCTCCTAGCTTTCTCTTCGCCTCTATCTCCTGTAATGTGTATTGGAATTTGAAGTATAAACTCTTGGCCAAGAAGGCAAATTCCATAATCTCCCTTTCTCGCTGAGAGTCCCGGTGATAATACTGCCTGTATTTGCTTTCCAGGAGTTGTTTAACTCCCATGGCCTTTGTGAGCTGGTCCTGAATCTGCTTATAGGTCTGGCGAATATCGGAAATGATACCCATTGGAACAGTCCGCTCCGCAGAAATCATCAAGCATAGCTGTCGAAATTCTTCCATCGCCTCCCTGAGGTCAAGATGGGTATCCCGCATGATTCGTTCTAAGCTTGCCACATATCCTTGAAAACTCCCTCGCTCCACACTTCACCCCCAAATTGGTCTCATCAGATCCATCTCCCACAGTGGGAGACCCCTAATTATCCGTTGCTCGGTTCATGTATGCCTCTTTCTGCTTGCTATTCCTTAACAGCAAGGATGATGCCATTCGGTTAAAAGAATCGATAACCATTTGAAGATTAATTTATCTTTTGAATTACTTCTTGATTGGAGAGCTTGTCAGTATAACAAAAATTGTCTCCTCGGATGCTTTTGGGGATAGCTGCAATGCCTGACCTCTTGATGTGAAGCAATAATCTGCTTTTGCAGGTCCTAACTCTCCTCTTCTCAAGGATTACCAGAGAACTGGATACACCAAGCAGATAGCTACGGAATTTTCCACTGATTGCCCCTATTTTCCATTTGAGAGTCGAAAAAGGTCATGATCCGTTCATCGCCTTGAAATTCCATATTTTCTAAAAACTCTTGAATATTACCCTGTTACATGAATTAATCATTCTTGGCATTGAAATTGCTCTATATCAGAATAAAGAAAAGATTCTAAAGGATATTTAGACGATAAAGCCAAACCACGAGTAATCGTGGGACGGAAAGCCACGGGTCCCTCAGGGATAGCCGGGTTACCGAAGTTGCGGTTGAACTGCAGGGACCGGATTCTCTTGGCTTTATCAAAGCGGGAATTCGGTTTTTATTTTTGAGAAGGCTCGTTCTGTAGGGGGTCTGAGAGAAAATGGAAAATCATACTTGTGACGAAACAAAGCTTGGACGGCCCCTTGAAGAGGGCTTTGAAGAGGCGGGGGGAGGCATAGACAAGCAGCTGCCGACAACGGATTCGTTCTTTGGGTCTATCATGAAATACCTGTCCAAGCTACCTCCGTTACTTTTGGTATCTATAGGATCTGCAGCGGTAATTTTGGTTGGAATCCTTAGCCACAAAACAGGACCGGAACTTTCTTTAACCATATTCTATATGATTCCTGTCGCACTAGTTGCCTGGTTTTCCCAGAGATGGTTTGCATTCATCTTCTCAACCCTCAGTACTCTCGTCTGGCTGATCTCTGATCTCACATCAGGGACCATTTACATACAACCAGACATCCCTTATTGGAATGGGGTTGCACGATTGGGTTCCTTTTTCATTCTCACGTTCATTCTCTCGGCGTTGAAAAGCAGCTTGAGGCAAGAAAAAGAATATTCCAGAACCGATTTTTTGACTGGTATTCGAAACCGAAGGTACTTTATAGAACTTCTCAATATGGAAATTAGCAAAGCCCGTAGACATGAACACCCCTTTACCCTGGTGTGCATTGATCTGGACAATTTCAAGACGGTGAATGATTGCTTTGGACATAGCACCGGAGATATGCTACTGCGTTTAGTCGCGCATACCCTTCAAGAAAACATCCGAGTCACAGATACGGCGGCACGTTTGGGGGGTGATGAATTCGCTATCCTGTTGCCGGAGACCGGACGGAACGTGGCCGAAACGATCTTGCGCAAAATTCGCAAGGTCAACTTAAACATCATGCAGAGACATGGATGGCCTGTGACGTTGAGCATCGGGGTCGTGACATTCACGATCCCGCCCCCCACGGTTGATGAAGCCCTTCAAATATCTGATCGACTCATGTACGCTGCAAAAACCAATGGGAAAAACGAAAACAAATACGAAGTATTTGGAGCGCGGGAATGGCCGGCAATGACAGCAGCATAAAAGTCGGATCTCCCGGAGGTAGTCCGATGGAAAGTACCCCTTTAAAGGAAGAGGTGATGGCCTTTCTTAACCGGTTGGAGGCCCCCTCCGAATTTATTTTAGAAGGGGACGGTGATTTTACGAAAGAAGACAGAAATAGTTCCCCAGGGTTATTGCGAAATAGCGAGCCGCACTTGGCTAAACCCTCCAAGTGGAGAGATGAGTTTGTTGAAGCAGAAAAAAAGGTCATTCCCCTTGACTCTTTTCTTAAGAAAGACGATCCAAAACCAACGCCATCCAAAAAGGAAGGTCCTCCCCATGAGCCAAACCCCTTTCTCATGGACTCCTTCTTAGTTGAAATGGTCCATAATATCAAGAATGCTCTCGCCTCGGTCTATCATGCGACCGTTTTAACAATGGACAAGTATGACGATCTAGAAATTAGAAGACGCTCTCACACTCAAGTGAAAGAGGAGATCAAAAGGATTGATTCCGTTCTGAACACCCTCCTCAATTTCATCAATGTCAATACGCCTCATTCAAAGACGAGCGGCCTGTACGTGATCCTTGAGGAAATTTTGGAGGCCAGTGAAAAACAACTTCAGCAAAAAGATATGAAGATTTATAAAAAATATGAAAACGACCTCCCGGATACCTTTATTCACCCTGAACAGGTGAGGTTTATTTTGCACTCCACTCTTCAATACGCCATCCTTTCAACCCCCCCAGGCGAGGTCATCGGATTTTTAATGAAATCAAGTGATTCTCACAATGGAACGGGTGCCGAAACACCTTCCTCCGAAAATAACCGGAGATATATCGAGGTGATGATCGGTTTCGATGGGGACGGGAAATCGGGAGCCCCGGGAGACGAGAATCAAGGGATGGCCGATTTAATATTGAGATTGGCGAAGGATATTCTCGAAAGAAACCATGGAATGATGACGGAAACCCGAAAAAGATCGGAGACCATCCTCACTCTGAGATTCCCCGTTGAGAGGAGGAAGGGAGTCTATTATGAACCAATCGCCCTGTGAAAAAAGATACGAATTGAATGATGGAAAGGCCGGGGAAGACGAAAGTTAGAGGGAATCGAAAGGAGTACTAGGGTTATGGTGGTCTACAAGTTTTATTTACGTGATGCAATCAAGGGTGATATCTTTTTGGGCGCATTACCGGAAAGGAGAAGAAATCCAAAAAGAATTACCGATGAATCGATTATCAATTGGGGAAGAAAATATTTTGGTGGGAATACCAAAGATGAGGACATCTTTTTCATTAAGACGGTTTTGGAAGAAAGTGAGAGGCGGCACCCAACGCTCTCTCCGCCGTAAGACGCGACTTAACGTAAGGTCTTGAGCCTGAAAGGAGAAAACAATGTTAAATGACGGAGAAGGGACTGTCCTAACAACTCAGGAGGCCTGCGGTTATCTTCGAATTTCAAGACCTACCTATGCGAAGTATCTCCAGATGGGTAGAATCAGGGGAACCAAGGCAGGAAAGGGTTGGAAGGTTCTCAAATCAGAATTGGATCGATTCCTCAGAGGAGAAAATCAAAATTGAACTATCTTAAAGGGACTCGATCAGAGGACGAGGAAACAATGGAAGGACCATTTGGCAGCGGAGAGAAAAGAAATCATCCCCGAATTATCATTGATTTGCCCGTTGAATATCGCGATATAAGTGATCCGTGTTCACATGGTCATCGATAATTCTTATTGAAGTTTCCCTTCAAAATTGGTATGAGAGATAGGACGGGCCTCGTAGCGGAAGATAGGCGCTCTCTTAGCAAGTTTAAACTGAGTAAACGATAACTCTTGTTCGATAAAGGAATAAAGGAAACGAAGAAGTGAACCTGGTTCTTGCAGAGAATGAGCTGATTTTGTCCCTCTGTAAGGAGAAAGATCTGGGAATATCAGGGTCTGACGAGGAATTGGTACAGAAGTTTAGAGAAATCTATAAAGATCACCTTGAGCTTTTAGCCAAGGCTGTCAAGGGAGATAGCAAGGCACTTAGGCAATTAAGGTGGGTTTTAGGGTTGAAGGTAATAACCTAACCTGCACGGTTTGAACTGAATAAAAACAGGCAGCCTACTTCCTTTTATCGTGTTTTTAAACACTCCTCATGATGGCCACCTTTCAAACCCAAATCCTCATTTGAACCATTCAACATTCATCTGTTAATCAGTCCAAAAAATCTCTTTGTCAGAAGACGCGGAAAAGAAGGGCTTTACGAGTGATCAAACTTCAGTCATTGCAAAACAATTTTCATGGTTGAAATAAACGATAGTAACCTATGGGGATCGTCCCCGGCCCCTCATCCTCCCTTCCTTTCTTTACACAAAGTTCTTCCAGAAATCATCGTTTGAATTAATCTGTATGACTTCAACCGAATAAATTTTACGTTATCTGGTTCATATAAATCTATCTCCGAGTTTAAAAATACAGCATGATTTAATGAACAATACATGGTTCACCTTATTGGTTTCTCACTCGGTCTTGGTAGAATTTTAAATGGGATGTAAGATTTGCTAAAATACGTCAAAAAAGAACAAGAGGTTGATTGCAATAAACCGAGTTCCCGACCCCCTTTACGTTAACCGAATTGACTACGCCGGACCGCCTGAGAGGTTGGTCTTCCAATGCCATCGAAAACCAGAGATTCTATCTACCTAGGTCCTAACAATCTAGAATCTGTTATTTTCTATGATGACCTTCCAGACCATTTTACTAAAAGGGCTAAGAAACTTCTGCCAGTGGTTAAAAAAATGTATCCTGGCCTTTCCCTCAAAGATTGGATCAACGACTTCAAATATGACCTATATCCAGAAAGAGAATTAGCTAAGTGGGAGCATGAAGTCAAACAGTATTTAGATGTGAAACGGACGGAGAAAATATCCCCTGAAACCAATGATCGAATTTGGGATAAAATCATGAACAAGATGAACAGCGGAGATTACCTGGAGGACGTGTTGAAGGGAAATGGAATTGAATATGAAAAGAAAATCGAGTAGAGCCAATACAATTCAGTTTTCGAAGAGCGAGGCGGGGTCACAAGTGGCCTCGCCTTTCTTCCCCGACGCTGCTTTCCATCCGTAATCGTCAACTCAACCCTAAGCTGGAGCGGTGTATGGCGCCGTATTCAATAACTGCCCGATCAAATCGCCGGCTCCTCGTTTAGCTCTATTTCTCCAAGGAAATCAGCGTGAAAGACTCGCCAGGAAATTCTTTAGACCCACAAGGTCTTCTGCGGAGACGCCGACATACCTTACTCCGGTCCTGCACTCTCGCTCATCCCTTCTCGGGCGACCCTCGATCCAGACAACCTGCGTCACCATCTCAACGGAATGAAATACGGGATAGGAAGGGAAGAAGAGTTTGATCCTTAGGTATTGCCCCGCTTCCATCTGCTCAGAAAAGTGGACGAGCAACCCGCTTTCGCTGGCATTGATCGCTCGGTCCTGCCTGAGGACCAAATCTCTTCGCGTATACTCGATTGGCAAGTCAATATCATACCTGGCATGTTTTCTTTTTTCGGAGTTCCATGTCCCATGACCTGATTTAGGCTCCCTTTCTCCATTTTTCATTTTATCTTCCCCGGAGGAACTGAAGGTGATGTAAAGGGAACAGCACTCTGATGTTCCGAGCTTTGCCTTAATACTTTAATGCTTTCTGCAATTCCTCCACACTGATATAAATTTCCTTCGCAATTTTTAAGGTTGCAAAAATAAGGTAGGTTGTATATATCATGACGACAATGGTCAGCGCTATTTTTACCCCTTTACTAAACTTAGGGCTCCTATAGAGCAGCGGCAAGCCAAAGGGTCCTAACACGAAAAACAAGAGGAGAAGCACGCTAAAAGGCTTCAAGTACCACTTAATTCTTCTGTCCTCTTCAATCATTTTATCCTTCAAATGATTCGAAAAGTCACCTCCCAATTGCCGCCCTCCCCTCGGGTCAGCACTCGTCTCCCGGTCGCGACTCCTTTGCCTTAGCCCCCTACTCTTTTCCGGGTAATTCTCAAAAGCCTTGCGGGGCCCTTCGCCACCCTGGCCTTTAGGGATAACCATCACCGTCTCGTCCCACTCCAAAGGGTCCGTCTGACCCGGGAAAGTTCAAGGCAAAGTCCTGAAATTCCAGGCAGCCGTTTCAACTCATGCGTGCATAGCTCCACTATAGCAAAAAGAATGATCTTGTCAAACACGAATTCAGCTCGGCGAATGCACATTGAAACGTCAAAAAGCAGCATGGCCTTCTGCCATGAATCAAATTTAATTTCCGATTTCATCAGGGATGTGTATAATAGAAGGTACCCTAGGAATCTTTCGTGGGGGGAGGTTAAAAGATGGATAAGAAGAGTAAGGTGACTGTCACCGTGCTGATCGAAATACCCAAGGGAAGCCGGAATAAGTATGAATTTGATAAAGACAAGCGCCTGTTGAAATTCGACAGGATGCTCTTTTCTGCAGTTCATTACCCAAGCGATTATGGTTTCATCTTGGATACACTTGCAGAGGATGGTGACGCTCTCGACGCCCTTGTCTTGGTTTGGGAGCCGACATTTCCGGGTTGTATCATCGAAGCCAAACCCGTGGGATTGTTCAAGATGTGGGATGAGAACGGACCCGATCAAAAGATTCTCTGCGTTCCCGTTTCCGATCCATTCTGGAATTACATTGAGAACCTATCAGACGTTCCGCCTCACTTGCTCAAAGAAATAGAGCACTTCTTCAAAATTTACAAAGAGCTGGAGAAGAAGAAAACGGGGGTAGAAGGTTGGGAAGATCGTGACTCAGCCATCAAAGTCATCAACGAATCCCGACAAAGATGCCGGAAGGATCAAGATAAATGTGGGGAGGTTTAAGCTTGCCCGACCTCAATCTTTCTTTCAAGCCTCGCCAGCAGAGAATTCCGAGAAAATACCGAGGAGACTACCGAGACTCGGACAGGCTTGATTGCGTTCTCTAGGGTATTGACATCTCCCTCTTTTTCGGTTTAATTTGTTTTCACCCCTTGTGGAAACAGATCTGAACGTGGAAAGTGACAATGCTGAATTTGATCCTCGGCTGAGCAAACGAGGATTCTTAAAGTTTTGCGGAGCGGGCTTCTGCTTGTTCTCGGCCGCGTCCCTCTTTGGATTTTCCGATACCTCCCGCGCACAATCGGCAAAAAAAGGACTGATCAAAGCAAAGCTTTCTCCTTATTTCACATCCCTGGCGGAAGGAAAAATCCAGTGTGAACTATGCCCTCACCGCTGCCGCGTCGATAAGGGAAAGAGGGGCCTTTGCAGGGTTCGGGAAAATCGCGATGGGAAATACTATAGTCTGGTCTACGGAAATCCCTGCGCGGTCCATTTGGATCCGATTGAAAAGAAACCCTTCTTCCATGTCCTCCCCGGCACCACCTCTTATTCCCTCGCGACCGCAGGATGCAATTTCCAGTGCCTGTTCTGTCAGAACTGGGAAATTTCCCAGGCCTTTCCGGAAGATGTCTATAGCCAGGATTTTTCACCCGAAACGGTGGTGAGGGAGGCCAAAGAGACGGGGGCCCGTTCTGTTGCCTACACTTATGTAGAACCCACCATCTTCTATGAATACATGTTTGACATTGCCTCGCTTGCCCGGAAATCAGGGCTTCTCAATGTCTATCATTCGAATGGTTTTATCAATCCGGACCCTCTTAAGCATCTCTGCAAAGTATTGGATGCGGCCAATATCGATTTGAAGGGGTTTACGGGCGACTTCTATCATCAGGTTTGCGGCGGAGGGCTTGCTCCTGTCCTTGAAACGTTGAAGATCTTGAGAAAAGAAAGCGTCCACGTTGAGATTACCAATCTCATCATTCCCACAAAGAACGACGACCTATCCGGGCTCAGAGAGATGTGCCTCTGGATAAAAAAGGAATTGGGAGCAGACACTCCCATCCATTTTTCGCGATTCTACCCTCTGTATAAACTCAAAACGTTGCCCCCCACACCTATTTCTACCCTTGAAACGGCCAGGGAAGTGGGTTTATCTGCAGGCCTTGAATATGTTTATGTGGGAAATGTCCCCGGCCACAAGGGAGAAAACACTTTTTGCCCAAAATGCGGAAAGACGATCATGCAGCGGACGGGGTATATGGTTGGAGAGATCAACTTGAAGAGCGGGAAGTGCAGATACTGTGGAAAACCTATTTCTGGCATCTGGGCGTGAACCCTTTCGACATTTCTCCCTCTATCCGGGGACGGCGTCGTAATCGGAAAGAGGGATGGACGCAGGAGTTTTATTTTCCAATGGAGAAACTACCTTTTAGTTGTCCGGTCTGTGGCCGCAAAAAAGAATACCCGTTAACCGAGTTGGTGGAGGGCGCCACTTTGACCTGTCCTTTTTGCCAGTTGACAATCACCCTCCACGGCCACATGTGGCAGGACGTACAAAGGGAAATCCTGAAACTTAAAGAAAAGAGCCGATGATCGGCATTTTCAAATGATCAGGGCTCCCAACCTAAACCGACCCCAGAAAACAGGATTCCTTCACCCGCAGGTCATCCGCCACCCGTCACTCTTTTACTCGACGGCGAATGTGATTTCTTGTCAAGAGATGTTTCCTCTCCTGAAACCCCCTTCTTCTCCCTCAGGGTGGCATTATATCTGAGAAGATTCGAATCATGGCCACTGACGAATTTGTGAAGTTCCTCGAGTTGGACTGCATAGGAAGAACAATCGAGCGGGTTCTTCTCGTCCGGATCTTGTCCTAAGTCAAAAGCCCAGCATCGTTTTTTCTTCAGAGAATACTGGATCTTGATTAGATGCCTATCCAGCGAAGAGATGGATTCTTCGTATCCATAAAAGAAAATAGGGGCTTCCCTCACTCGATTGTCGAAAAGAGATACCCCGTCGAAGACCGTCGGGAGATACGGAATTCTCACGGAGTCAAGCAGGGTTGGCAGTAGATCCACATGGCTTGTCGGAAACCGAAACACCCTTGGCTTGAAAAGCTTCGGTTGGTAGAAAATGGCCGGCGCCTCCAGATTTTCATTATAACTGTATCGATAGTGCATAAAATTGTTAGGATGGTGCTGACCGAACGCTTGCCCATGATCGCCGACAATAACCAAAATAGTGCGTTCCAATACCCCCAGTTTTTGCAGGTGATCATAAATTCGTTTAATCATATGATCCAGAAGATCCAGATTGTTGTAATAACGGTTGATCAAGGGGCCATCGTCCTTCATAAGACGATAATCTTCTCCGTAATCAAAATACGGAAAGTGAGCCGCAAAGCTGATGTAGATGCCCAGGAAAGGCTCCTTGGCCTTGGTCAATCTCTCTATGAAAAAGTCCACCGTTTGAATTTCATCCCTGGCGATATAGTGGCCTAGAGAATCGAACTCCTCTTTGATCTTAAACTTCAGATTTTCATAGCTATGGATTTCCGACAACCCGCTGTTCTTTACAAACTTCGTCGGAAAGTACCAGGAGATGGACGAAGGGGTCACGAGAAAGCTGTCGTAGCCTTTGCCCAGCCAATTATAGAGAGCGGGAACGTCCGCATCCGGGCGCGTGCCGAACGTCTCCCTGCCGAAGAAATCATAAAGCCCGGACAGAAGTGAAAAAACCGCTTTGGTACTGACATTCGATGTCGTATAGTGTTTTCCCAGAAACCACCCCTCCTGAGAAATCTTATGGAGAAACGGCATCGGCATCGGATGGCCATTGTTTGAATCAAAAATATACCGAGTCCCCACCGACTCCATGATGACAAAGACAATGTTCCACGGGTGCTCCCCTTTGGGGGGCAGAGATTTCTCCGGATGCTTCCCGCCTTGAACGGACGGCGAAAGGTGCTGACCTGAGCTGCTTCTCTGGGGAATCTCCACATTTCCTTTTCTGTCAGGATGAGCAAAGAATATGTTTTCAGCCAAATCGGATATGAGGAAAATCGTCGGATTCATCCGTATCTCGTCAGGGACATTTTTCGATTTTTCATTGGTCACCGACAGAGAGAGAGAGACGAATAAGATCATCAACCCTGCAGAGACCCTGCCCATCCAAATCCTCAAGCCGACCGGGGACAGGAAAACGAGCCAAAAGAATCCGAAGGGGAAAAGAAGAAAGAGATAATCTCTTATCCCGATGAACTTGACGGTTTCCGTGAACGAAATGCCGGAGGCGGTCTCTTTGATCACAGAAGTGTCGAACCCTGTCTGAACATCAAAGAGCAACCGACCATGAATCCCATGAATGAGAGTCAGAGTCATCAAAACGACCTGTAGAAAAACGAGTCCTGAGATCGATAGGAACAAAAACGTCTTGCCTTGTCTGAGCAGAGAGGCCGTCCGGGACACTACCCAACAGAGCAGGAAACTAACAAAGACGAAGGCAAGATCGTAGGGCAAATAGGCCAGCATGAACCATACCGAATGCTGGGTCGGACTGAAATCAAAAGGTCTCACCCTGTTCGTAAAAAGACCCAGAGTGAGTTGGATCCGGTAGACGAGAATAAGCGCCAACAGGCATACTCCGAAGGCAATGGATGACTTATCGGAAGAGGCGATTCCGGTAAGTAATCCGGAGCATTTTGCCAGGAAGGTTTTTGCTCTTCTTTTACCCATGGCAGCGTTTAACCGCAATCAATTCCCAACTCGGCGAGCCTCAATATCTTGACCGGTTTATCCCAACCGTGATCACGATAACCTCACCGTCTCTTGGCGGTGGGGGTGGATGGAGAGAAAACTCGCTGATCATGATAATCAAAATAGCCTCAAACGTCAAATCCAGCCCAAAGAACGCCTTCCAGGGATACCCATTGAAATCCCGCTTGAAATAATCTATCTTGATAGCATTTCGTTCTTCTTTCCCTGTTTTTGTCATCCCATGAAAAAAAATTTCCTAAACCAAAGCAGGTACGGACTAGGGGATTTCTTCTTAAATGTTTTGCTCACCCTCTGCCTTCCAATCTTTCGCCGCTTAACCCCAAGGGGCTTGGCTTCCTGGGCAACTATCCTGGGAGGAATTTGTTTTCGCCTTGTCAAAAAATACCGGGAAAGAGTGCTGTATAATCTCTCCGTCGCTTTTGAAGGTCAAAAAAACACAGGCGAGTTGAAAACGCTCGCGAAAGAAGTCTTCTTTCATTTCACCTTGACCCCTTTGGAAACCGTTTATCTGATTGCAAATGGCCTCCCCTTTGAGCGATTCCTGTTGAAAATTAAGATAAGAGGGAGGGAATATCTTCAGGAGGCTCTCGCAAAAAAAAGGGGGGTCATCGCTTTAGGCGGGCATCTGGGCGCTTTTACCCTGCTGGGAACGAGATTGGCGGTCGAAGGCTATCCCGTCAACGTCATGATCAATCAAGAAAGTTTCCCGAGGCTATGGAAGAGACTCAACGCCTATCAGGGCATCGTTGGCCAGAAAATCTTTCCACCCAAGCCGACGACAACCTCCATCAAAAAATCGCTCAACTGTCTCCACCGGAATGAGATCCTCTACCTTGTCGCGGATGAGCAGCAGAGGCGCGGAGGCATTCCCGTCCCGTTTTTCGGACAGAAGGCCTACACGCCGTCCGGACCCGCCCTCTTCTCCGTCAAGACAGGCGCCCCTCTGTTGCCGATGTTCGTTTTGAGAGAGAATCGGATTCAATGGACATTGATCATCGGTCCTCCAATCGAAGTCGAAAGAACGTCCGACGAAAAGAAGGATATCGAGGCATTGACGGCAAAATTTACAAACGCCCTTGAAGATTTCATCAGACAATACCCCAGCCAATGGACATGGCTCAATCGGCGTTGGAAATCGCCTGGCTCAAAAGCCTCCCTTGACATGGCAAAAGAGGAAGTATAATATCTTCTCCGATGGAAAATATCATTCTGAAGCGGTTTAAGGAAAGCTCGGAAGTTAGGACGCGATTCCTCAAAGAAAACCTGCCCAAGCTTCTCGACGTCATCAAATTGGTCGCCCACGCCTTCGAGGCAGGAAACAAACTCTTTTTTTTCGGAAATGGCGGGAGTGCAGCCGACGCCCAGCATATGGCTGCCGAATTCGTCAATCGATATATCATGAGCCGCCCCCCTCTCCCAGCGATTGCTCTGACTACGGATACCTCTATTTTAACCAGCGTCTCTAACGACTTTACGTTCGACGAAATCTTTGCCAAACAGATCAGGGCCCTTGGGAAGGAAGGAGATGTCGCCATCGGCATTACCACCAGCGGAAACTCGCCCAATATCATCAAGGCCTTTGAAGTGGCCAAAGAGATGGAAATGAAAACCGTGGCCTTCACCGGAAACGACGGAGGTGCCATTGGCAAGATGGCGAATTTCGCCCTGGTCGTTCCTTCGACCAGCACCCCGCGCATTCAGGAGGCCCACATTCTCATCGGCCACATTCTCTGTGAAATGGTGGAACACTCTCTCTTCTTCAAGGTGAACCCGTGATCGGAAGGAGGGAGGTTTTGGTTTCAAGATCCCGAACGTTTGAGTCTGCGCTGACCTCCCACATCATTCCAGAGGAACTCTATCGTGAGATCCAGCCCTGCCTCGACTAAGCGGGTCGCCTCGATCGACATCGGAACCAACACGATCCTCCTTCTCGTTGCGGAGATCGACGAAGGAGGCGTCAAAGTCCTTTTCGAGATAGAAACCGTTGTCAGGCTGGGCGAAAATCTTCATCGGAGTGGGGTTCTTTCACCTGAAGCCATGGCCAGGGGGTTTCAGACACTGACAGAGTATTTAAAAAAGTGTCAGGCATGGAAGGTTCAAAATCTCTTTGCCGTCGGGACAAGTGCCCTCAGGGAGGCTCGGAATTCAGACGCCTTTCTAGCGCTTGTTAAGGAACGACTCAACCTGACGATTGAGGTTATCTCCGGAGAAGAAGAAGCTCACCTCTCCTTTTTGGCCGTAGCAAGGGATCTGGAGGACCGTGAGGAATCTATCCTTGTGGTGGATGTCGGAGGCGGAAGTACGGAATTCGTCCTGGGCAGAGGCAGTCAAATCAGCCGATGGGTCAGTCTTCCGCTTGGATCTGTTCGTTTTACAGAGGCGTTTCTCCATTCGGATCCCGTGCGGGGAGAAGAATGGCAGAAGATGAAACGGCAGATTCGGAAACAGCTGACGAATGCCCCTCATTCAAAAGAACCCTTGTCCATGGTCGCCGTGGGAGGAACCGCCACGGCACTGGCCTCCATTGAGCAACGGTTGGAAGAATTCGTCCCTGAAAAGATCCACCATTTTGTCCTAACAAAAGAAGCTCTGAAGAACCAGCTTTCGCTTTTCCGGTCCAAAACCTTCGAAGAGCGAAAGAAAATACCCGGCCTGTCTGCCGCGAGGGCAGACGTGATCTTAGCAGGGGGAACCATTCTTTATCTGGCCATGGAAGAGATGAAGTGTGCGGATGTCTTAATCAGTTGCCACGGGGTGAGGTATGGTCTCCTTTACAAGAAACTCGCCCTTGGCAATCAGTTGCTTTAAGACGAGGATGACCAAGACCATCAATCTCCCCTGCCCCGTGTTCTTGGGGCCGACGGGAACGTCCCCCCTGCAAAAGACGAGGTCGCCCTTTTTGAAAGGCTTCTCCTCGTCCCCCATGGCTAGAGTCCCTTCCCCTTCTATGCCGTAGAGGATCACTTCGAGAGCGCCCGGATGGGGGTGAAGCGGCATGGGTCTGTCCGGGTTCGAAGCAGATGAGTACCGCAGCCCCTGCGTTTCCAGCATGGAGTTGCTTGGGGATGAAATTCTCCGTAGATACCCACGGGCATAGCCCGTGGCACTTTTCAAAACAATTCAAGCTTCGCTTGACCTGAATCCTGATGTGCTTGCCATTTCACATACGCCAGAATCTGTTTCTCAT
>Ga0335081_10010990_pt1 | contig 14644 bp, 13 predicted proteins | sample Lox_Sample_35_FD_206713 | JGI IMG/M metagenome (GOLD analysis project Ga0335081, IMG submission 206713) | Soil microbial communities from Loxahatchee National Wildlife Refuge, Florida, United States - Lox_Sample_3.5 | ecosystem: Environmental > Terrestrial > Soil > Wetlands | place: USA... | reverse complement strand
TTGTAGAAGGCGCGGACTTCCGGCCGAAACACGTGAACGATCACTGCGCCCGCGTCGATCAGCACCCAGTCGCAATGCGGCATGCCTTCGACGCGTGCCGCGATGCCGGCCTTGTGCAGATCTTCCACGATTCGATCGGCGACCGACCCGACGTGACGTTGCGAACGCCCCGACGAGACGACCATGTAGTCGCCGATAGAAGATTTGTTGCGCAGATCGATGGTGAGGATGTCCTCGGCCTTCATATCGTCGAGGCGCGCGAGAACCAGACGGAGAATCTCCTCGGCGTCAAGACGCATTCTGGAGACCGCTTCGGGCACGCGACGTTCGGCCCAAACAGTGGCAGGGTGGGACAGGGGTCCTGATCCTTTCGCTCCTTACTCAGACCGGATCACCGAATCCGGAATGTCCCTAAGATAGGCACGCTCAGTTAACGGTTTCAACCGGATTGCTTCAAAGAACCTTCATAGAACCGCGCGCTTGCGAGACCTTTGCGAGGCCCGCGCCGCCCGCAAAGCAGTCGATGACAACGGCGATTTGAGGCCATGCAGATAGATCCAGGCCGGGGGCTTTCGTTCCGGAAGCGTCTTCGCCGCCGTTTCGGAGAGGCGGACACGAGCAAATGCCTGACCGGCGGCGCTCGCGGCGGCGTAAAGGCTCGGACCCAGCCGGTCGACGATTGCGATCGGCACCAGCGCGGCGATGTCCCGCCATCGTTGCCAGCGGTGGAAGCTGCGCAAATTGTCGGCACCCATGATCCAGACAAAGTGTACGCCGCGGCACCGGCGGACCAGGTAGGACACCGTTTCGAAGGTGTAGTGAATGCCCAGCTGTGCTTCGAAATCGGTCACATTGATGTACGGATGGTGAGCCAGGGCGCGGGCGGCGGCGACACGCTCGCTGAGCGGCGCCAGGCCACGCGTGTCCTTCAGCGGATTGCCCGGTGTCACCAGCCACCAGACGCGGTCGAGCGCCAAGCGATGCATCGCCAGCAGACATGCCGCGCGATGGGCCGCGTGGGGCGGATCGAACGTTCCGCCAAACAAGCCAATCCGCATGCCGGGCGCATGCGGCGGCAACACTACTCGCGCCCGCGCCGGCGAAAGCGCGCCAGAAGAGTCACAACTCATGCCCGTCGGAAACGCCCCCTCCCACGCATCGCCCGCCAAGTTGTGGATCGTATCGGATCGGGCGAAACACCAATTACGGCCTCGTTTGGCCGCTCCCGCGAATGCGGTATTTGAAACTTGTTAGCTGCTCAACGCCCACCGGTCCGCGCGCATGCAGCCGGCCGGTGGCGATGCCGATCTCGGCGCCGAAGCCGAACTCGCCACCATCGGCAAACTGGGTGGATGCGTTATGCAGCACGATTGCCGAATCGACCTCGCGCAAGAACTTTTCCGCTGCTTGCCGGTCCTCGGTGACGATGGCATCGGTATGGTGCGAGCCATAGCGCTCGATATGGGCGATCGCGGCATCGACGCCATCGACCACGCCCGCAGTGATGATGGCGTCCAGATATTCCGTGCTCCAATCCGCTTCGCTCGCGGGCTTCACTCGCGCGTCTGTTGCTTGGACGGCGGCATCGCCACGGATCTCGCAGCCGGCATCGATCAGCATGGCGATCAGCGGCTTGAGTAGTTTCGCGGCACCGGCGCGATCGACCAACAGCGTCTCGGCGGCACCACATACGCCGGTCCGGCGCATCTTGGCGTTGAGCACAATGGCTTTAGCCATCGGCAACTTGGCTTTGCGATCGACGTAGACGTGGCACACGCCCTCCAGGTGGGCAAAGACCGGCACACGCGCTTCGGTTTGGACGCGGCCGACCAGACTCTTGCCGCCGCGCGGGACGAGGACATCGATCGCGCCATCAAGCCCAGCGAGCATCATGCCGACCGCCTCGCGCTCGCGCGTCGGCACGAGCGAGATCGCCGCCGCCGGCAATCCGGCTTCGACGAGACCCGCAACCAGCGCCGCATGGATCGCCCGCGATGAGCGGAAGCTTTCGGATCCGCCGCGCAGGATGACGGCGTTGCCGGCCTTCAGGCACAGCGCTCCCGCGTCCGCGGTGACGTTCGGCCGGCTCTCATAGATCACGCCGACGACACCAAGCGGCACGCGGACGCGCTCGATCCTCATGCCGTTAGGCCGGCGCCAACTTGCAAGGACACTGCCGACCGGGTCCTTCAGACGGCGGATCGTCTCAATGCCGGCCGCCATCGCCTCAACGGAACCAGGACTGAGCGTTAACCGGTCGAGAAAGGCGGGGGTGGCCCCTGAGGCCTTCGCTTCGGCCACATCTTCAGCGTTGGCGGCCAGGATCGCCTTCCGCGAGGCGCGGATGGATTTGGCCATGGCGGCCAGCGCACGGTTCTTTTGGGCGGCTCCGGCACGCGCCAGCAGGCGCGCGGCGGCGCGGGCGTCGCATCCGATGGCGCTCATGGCAGCCTGGAGGCTCCCGGCGCTTGGAACTGCTTTGAGCGGAGCGTTCATGGCCTTGATCCGTCTCGCATTCGCCGTTTTCTACCATGTTTGACAGCGCCCGGCGAGGCGGCCGCAAGCGGGGTGGTTATCCACTGCGACCCACAGGCATTCGTTAGCGCGTCATGCTTTTGCCGGAACACTCGGGTGGCCGCCGGTTCTCGTTACGGCTACAACCTGGAGGGTGCCATGAGCCTGTCGACTGAGCATCAAATGCCCCAGTTGCCGAAGCGCTTGCCGGTGGGCAGCGTTTATGTGGTTGAAGGCCGCGGCGATCAGCACGGGCACCTTCGCGTATCTTCTCGCTACGTCGTCATGCCGAGCGGGGAGAAGGTGGAAATCCCAATGGAACTTGCCGAGACACAACCCGTCCAGGCCGGATCACGACGACTATTTGGCCGATACAGCCGGCCGGGTTCCCGAATGAAAGGGTTTTCGCGGGGTGCAAAAAAATTTGCACGCGTCACCGGAACAAGGCGCCAAAAGCAACGTTGAGTGTGAGGCGCCGGGCGAAGCCCCCCAGCCCCTCACCCTCAATCACCCGGCGTCGAACCCCGGCCGCTTTAGCGGCCGGGGTTCTCCTTTTTGTAAACCATGTCAGAGCACGGCGTGCGTCGCAGCCGGAACCAAGCCGCAGACTTGGGATTGAATGTGCGCGAGTGAGTTGCTTGTTAGTGTAGTGTCTGACGCGTGGCCGGGTGCGGAGACCCTTCGGGGAAATCGCACCCGGCCTTTTGCTTGCCGAACGACCCGGCGACGCAGTTCAGTAATAGCGCCAATAGTGGTGGTAACGGCAGCGGTTAAACCAGCGCCAATGCCAGCCCCACCGTGTCAATACGAGGCGGCGCACCCAGCACCGGTGGTGATAGTAGTAGGGATAATAGTAATAGCCCGGCCCAAAGAATCGCCGGCCGTGCCGGAATCGCGGGCCAACGAAGCCGCGGTGGAAGTGACCAAAATGCGCCCCGGAAAAACGCACGCCGCCGATGCGGGCGCCGCTGAAATGCATCCCGCCAAAATGCGTGCCGCCGAGGCGAGCGCCGCTAAAACCCATACCGCCGATACGCGCTCCGCTAAAGTGTGCTCCGCCGCCAAAGTGCGCGCCGCCGCCGAAATGGCCACCGCCGCCGCCGTGGCCGCCACCGCCGTGTCCGGCGGCAAACGCGTTACCGCCTGCGAAGCTCATCAAAACGATTGCCGCGAACAGCGCTCTCACGATACGCCACATAAAACGTTCTCCCGGGTTACAGGCCGCCCGTGCGATACTAACACCGCCACGCCGGCGTTTCATCGGCGTTGTGCAGCGATAGGTGGGGCAATGAGTGCGTCACTCGCGGCCGACAATCAGATTGTCGCGATGGATCATCTCGGCGCGTCCGCTGTAGCCGAGGATCGACGCGATATCGGCGGACGAGCGGCCGCGGATTTTTTGCGCGTCAGCCGCATCGTAGGCGCTCAGCCCGCGGCCGATTTCTACGCCGTCCGGACCGCGGATGATCACCGCGTCGCCTCGCTCGAAAGTGCCATCAATCCGCACGACGCCAACCGGCAGCAGGCTGTTGCCGCGCCGAAGCGCCGCCACGGCGCCGGCATCGATGGTGAGCGTGCCTTTCGGCTCGAGTGAGCCCGCGATCCACTTCTTGCGCGCGGTGACGGGATTGCCCGCGGCCATGAACCAGGTGCAACGCGCACCCTCGGCGACGGCGCGCAGCGGGTGCTCGACCCGGCCGGACGCGATCAGCATGTGGGTGCCGGCCTCGGTGGCGATTTTCGCCGCTTCGACTTTCGTCTGCATGCCGCCGCGCGACAATTCCGATCCCGCGGTGCCCGCCATGGCTTCGATCGCCGGCGTGACGCGTTCGACATACGGCACCAACTGCGCCGAGTGCGTTGTTCCCGGCGGCGCGTCATAGAGGCCGTCGACGTCCGACAGCAGCACCAGAAGATCGGCGCTCATCATCGTGGCGACGCGCGCGCCCAGCCGATCGTTGTCGCCATAGCGGATTTCGCTGGTCGCGACCGTGTCATTCTCGTTGATGACCGGCACCGCACGCCATTCCAGCAGCTTGTCGATGGTCGATCGTGCATTGAGATAGCGCCGCCGTTCTTCGGTGTCGCCAAGCGTCACCAGCACCTGGCCGCCGATGATGCCGCGCCGCGACAGCGCCGCCGTCCACCGGCGCGCCAGTTCGATCTGGCCGACCGCCGCTGCAGCCTGACTGTCTTCGAGACGCAGAGCCCCTGAGGGTAGCTTGAGCACGGCGCGGCCGAGCGCGATGGCACCAGACGACACCACCAGAATGTCGCGCCCGTTGCCGTGCAGGTCAGCGAGGTCCGCCACCAGCGAAGCGAGCCAGGACTCGTTGAGCCGTCCGGCCTGCGAATCGACGAGCAGCGATGATCCGACTTTCACGACAATGCGGCGAAAGTCATCGAGGCGAGGCGTCGTCATGACGAACCAAACAAATTTCTCTGCCGAAATGCGCGACGCATGCTCACGCCTTGGGGGCACGGACCTCGACGCCGGCGCGTTTCTCGATCGGCTTGATCACTTCGGTAATGTCGCTGTCCGATCCGAGCTCGTCGCACGTGAGCTTGAGCAGCGCCGCCACGGCCTCGATGGCCTCGACCGGCACGCCGAGCGTTTTCGCTTCCGAGATGAACAGGTTCACGTCCTTGAGCATCAGGCCCGCCGTGAAGCCCTGATTGAACGTGCGCGGAATGACCACTTCGGGGATTTTTTGCTCGGTCGCGGTGCTGCGTCCTGAACTGGCGTTGATCACATCGACCATCGTGCGCGGGTCGAGGCCGGCCTTGACGCCGGTGACGAACGACTCCGAGCTCGCCACCGTGGCGGCGGCGGACAGCACGTTGTTGCACAGCTTCATGGTCTGCCCGGCGCCGGACTTCTCGCCGATATAGAAAAACTTGCCGATGACTTTCAGCGCAGGCTCGACAGCCTCGACGTCCGCGCGTGGCCCCGAGGCCATGACGGCGACGGTGCCCTTGGCGGCGCCGCGCACGCCGCCGCTGACTGGCGCATCGATCTGGACGATGTTCTTGGCGGCGAGCAGCTTGAAGATGCGCTGCGCCATCACCGAGCCGGTGGTCGACAGATCGACGAAGCGCCGTACGCGCTTGCCCTCGATCACGCCGTCGGGCCCGGTCGCCACCTTGAGCACGATGTCGGGCGTCGGCAGGCTCACCATCACGGTCTCGGCCGCGTCGGCGACTTCCTTGGGCGACCGCGCCGCGACCGCGCCGAGCGCCGCGATATTGCCGATCGCCTCCTGGCGGACGTCGTAGACGATGACCTTGTGACCGGCCTCGACCAGCCGCCGCGCCATGTGCGCGCCCATATTGCCGAGACCGATAAAGCCGATGTCCATGAGAGCCTCCCGGATTACTTGACGCCGATTGTAGACGGCATGAACTCCGCGCGCACCTTTTCGGTGTGGGCGCCGAGCGCCGGGACAGGGCCATAGCGCCGCGTCGCCGAGGCGTGCTGCTCGGCCGGTGCCGGATACGATACCGGTCCGCTCGGCGTCCCGACGGTGATGCGGCGCAGATGCGGATGGTGGCCGAGATCGGCCGGGCTGTTGACCCGCGCGAAAGCGATGTCGGCGGCGGCGAGCTTTTCCTCGAGCGCGTCAGCGTCGAGCGCGCCGAAAACGGCGGCCACTCTGCCGTCAGTCTCGCTCCGGCGCTTCACCCGTTCGACATTGGTGGCGAACGCCAGGTCGGCCGCGAGCGCTGCGTCGCCCAAAACTTTGTCCGCCAATATGCGCCATTCGCGGTCGCTCTGGATCGAGATCAAGATGTCGATGCCGTCGCGGCTGCGGAACGCGCCGTAGGGCGCGATCGAGGTGTGGGCGAGGCCGACGCGCTTCGGCGGCGCGCCCGCCTCCTGCTGCAGCAGCGGCACCGCCATCCAGTCGGCCATGGCGTCGAACATGCAGATCGAAAGCTCGGCGCCCTCGCCTGTGCGCTCGCGCGCGAGCAACGCTTCAAGAACCGCCTCGTAGGCGTTCATGCCCGACGCGATATCGCAGACCGAGACGCCGACGCGAGACGGCTCGACTGTGCCGGTGATCGAAGCGAGACCGGATTCAGCCTGGATCAGCATGTCGTAGGCTTTGCGCATCGCGTACGGGCCGCTCTCGCCGTAGCCGGTGATCGAGCAGCAGATCAGCCGCGGATAGTCGCGCCGCAGCCGCGTGACGCCGAAGCCAAGCTTTTCAGCCGCGCCGGGTTTCAGATTCTGCACGAACACGTCGGCGCGCGCGATCATCGCTGCGAGCAGCGCCTTGTCATCGGTCTTGGCGAGATCGAGTACGACAGATTCCTTGCCGCGATTGAGCCAGACGAAATAGCTGCACTCGCCGTGCACGAGCTGATCGTAATAGCGGCCAAAATCGCCTTCCGGCCGCTCGACCTTGATCACGCGCGCGCCCGCATCGGCGAGCCGGCAAGTGCACATCGGCGCCGCGACGGCTTGTTCAAGCGAGACGACGAGGAGGCCTTCAAGGGGGAGGGTCATTTAAGCCGTCATGGCCGGGCTTGTCCCGGCCATCTCGATCGGTCGGGCACAGCGTACCAAGAATCGCGATGCGCGGGTCGAGCCCGCGCATGACGCCTTACATTCGTCATGGCTGGGCCTGTCCCGGCTATCTTGCTTAGTTGGTTACGGGCGTGCGATTTCATCGTACAGATCTCGCCATATATCATTTTCTTTTGCGATAAGCCGGGTCTTCCAGACGCGTGGCCAGTGTTTGATGTTCTTTTCACGTTGGATTGCCTGATAGGCGGCTTCATAAATTTCGAAATGAACCAGCTTGTCGATTCGATATCGCTTCGTATGTCCCTCGGCCAGCTTGTTCTTATGTTCATAGACGCGGCGGACTAGATTGTTCGTCACGCCAACGTACAGTGCGCCGCCGGGCCGACTAGCCAGGATGTAAACATAGAACTGTTTCATCCGTCGAGTTCACCATTCGAGATGGCCGGGACAAGCCCGGCCATGACGGTTTAATACGACCTCGGCATCCCGAGCACATGCTCGGCGATGTAGGACAGCACCAGATTGGTCGAGATCGGCGCCACCGTATAGAGCCGCGTCTCGCGGAACTTGCGCTCGATATCGAACTCTTCGGCGAAGCCGAAGCCGCCATGGGTTTGCAGACACATGTCGGCTGCGGCCCAGGAGCATTCGGCGGCGAGGTGCTTCGCCATATTGGCCTCGGCGCCGCAATCCTTGCCGGCTTCGTACAAGGCGGCGGCCTCGTGCACCATCAGTTCGGCGGCGCGCATGGAAATGTACGAGCGCGCGATCGGAAACTGGACGCCCTGGTTCTGGCCGATCGGTCGGCCGAACACAACGCGCTCACCCGCATAGGCGGAGGCCTTCTGGATGAACCACTTGGCGTCGCCGACGCATTCCGCCGCGATCAGGATGCGCTCGGCGTTCATGCCGGAAAGGATGTAGCGAAAGCCCTCGCCCTCACTGCCGATCAGATTCTCCGCCGGCACCCGCATGTTCTCGAAGAACACTTCGGTGGTGGCGTGATTCATCATGGTGCGGATCGGCCGGATGGTAAGGCCGTGGTCCCGAGCCTCGCGCATGTCGACAAGAAAGACCGAAAGACCAGCGGTGCGGGATTTCGCCTGCTCGCGCGGCGTGGTGCGCGCCAGCAGCAGCATGAGATCGGAATACTCGGCGCGCGACGTCCAGATTTTCTGGCCGTTGATCACATAATGATCGCCGTCGCGCACTGCCGTGGTGCGCAGGGAGAGCGTATCGGTGCCGGAAGTCGGTTCGGTGACGCCGAACGCCTGCAGGCGCAGTTCGCCGCGCGCAATGCCGGGCAGGTAGCGCGCCTTCTGTTCGGCGCTGCCGTGCCGCAGCACGGTGCCCATGGTGTACATCTGGGCGTGGCAGGCGGCGCCGTTGCAGCCCGACGCCTGAATCTCTTCCATGATGGCGACGGCGGCGCTCATCGACAGTCCGCTGCCGCCATACTCTTCGGGAATCAGCGCGGCCAGAAAACCAGCCTTGGTCAGCGCCCCGACAAATTCGTCCGGATAGGCGCGCTCGCGATCGAGCGCCCGCCAGTATTCACCCGGAAAATCTGCGCAGAGCGTGCGCACCGCCTCGCGGATCGGTTTGAGCTCATCGTCAGAACGGGCGCTCATGTTCTTTGTCCGTCATGCCCGGCCATAGCCGTTCGAAGAACGGCGTCGCTTCGCTCGCCTATGTGCCGGGCATCCACGTCTTAAAGGCTGCCGAACATTAAAGACGTGGATGGCCGGGACAAGCCCGGCCATGACGATTGAAGACTCAAGATCGAACCTCGGCGCGGCCGTTATTGACGGCGATCGCGTCGCGTTCGACCACGCGGGTGCGGAAGCTCACGACATCGCCGTCGCGCCACATCTCGGTGCGCAACGTTTCGCCCGGAAAGACCGGCGCGGTGAAGCGGCAGGCGAAGGCGACGAGCTTCGCCGGGTCATAGCCGCACATAGTCTTGAGTACCGCGTGGCCGGCGAAGCCGAAATTGCCGAGCCCGTGCATGATCGGCCGCGGATAACCGGCCTGCTTGGCCACCGCCGGCTCGGCGTGCAGCGGATTGCGGTCGCCGGACAGCCGATAGATCAGCGCCGTCTCCGGCCGCGTGGCGAAATCGCAGACGGCGTCCGGCGCTCGCGTCGGGATCGGATGCGGCTCCGGCGCGGTGCGCGGCGGACCGCCGAAACCGCCGTCGGCGCGGCAGAACGTGGTCTGCGTCACGGTTGCGATCGGCTCGCCGGTGGCCTTGTCGGTCACCTTGCGCTCGGTGAAGACGAGTGCGCCTTTGCCGGCGCCTTTGTCGACGACTTCAAGGATGCGCTGCTTGCCGACCACGGTATTCTGCGGCTTGAGCGGCCGATGCAGCCGCACGCCCTGTTCGCCGTTGACGATGCGCACCCAATCGATGCCGGTGTCGCGGTCGCGCATCCAGAAGCCCGGGTGGCCGAGCACGGCGCCCATCGTCGGCAGCACCTTCAGGTTCTTCTCATACACGAAGGCCAGTTCATCCTCGTTCATCGGGTCCTGGCCGAGGCCGACGCCGAGTGCGTAGAGGATGCAATCCTTGGACGTGTAAGTCTGCTCACCCGGCGGAATTTCGAGCGCCATGAGCTTGTCGTAGACGATGGTCATTGGTTCAGTCCGTGTTTTCTCGTCATGGCCGGGCTTGTCCCGGCCATCCACGTCTTAGCCCGACGGAGACTAAAGACGTGGATGCCCGGCACAAGGCCGGGCATGACGGCAGTTGGGGTCGCGTCTCACACCGGGTCCCACGAAAAGACATCGGTCGACCGATCCAGCGGCGTGAACGAGGACGCAAACGCGCCCTTGAGCTGCGCGTCGATCTTCTCCGGCGTCCAGCCGTCGGAGCGATGCAGGGTGCGGATCGGGCGCGTCTGGTTGAACAGATAAATCTCGTTGTTGCGAACCGAGAAAATCTGCCCGGAAATCCCCTCGGCGCGGTCGGAGCCGAGATAGACGGCAAGCGGCGCGATCTTCTCCGGTGTCATCTCGCGGAAGCGGGCAACGCGCTGCTTTTCTTCCTCGGTCTCGGCCGGAATCGAATCGATCATCCGCGTCCACGCGAATGGCGCGATGCAGTTCGAACGCACGTTGAAGCGCGCCATATCGAGCGCGATGCCGCGCGACAGGCCGACGATGCCGAGCTTCGCCGCCATGTAGTTGGCCTGGCCGAAATTGCCGACCAGGCCCGAGGTCGACGTCATATGGACGAAGCTGCCGGAATTCTGCTCGCGGAAATGCACCGCGCAGGCGCGACTCATGTTGAAGCTGCCGTGCAGATGCACGGTGATCACGTCCGACCAGTCGGACCAGCTCATGCGATGAAAGATGCGGTCGCGCAGAATGCCTGCGTTATTGACGAGGATGTCGACCCGGCCGAACGCGTCGAGCGCGGACTTGACGATCTTGTCGGCATTGCCGGGCTCGCTGATCGACAGCGTCGAGGCGATCGCTTCGCCGCCGGGCTTCTTGATCTCATCGACCACGGCTTGCGCCGGCCCCACGTCGGTGCCGGCGCCGTCGAGGCTCGCGCCGATATCGCACACAACGACGCGCGCGCCTTCCTGCGCCATCAACAGCGCGATGCCGCGCCCGATTCCGCGCCCCGCTCCAGTAACGATGGCGACTTTGCCGGCAACAATATTTGGCATTCGTGTTCGCCTCTCCTTGGCGTCATGCGCGGGCTTGTCTCGCGCATCGCGATCCTTTTGCTCCATGCCACCCTTGTCGGGATTGCCGGGTCAGGCCCGGCAATGACGACTATGAAAGCCTAGCCCCACACCTCGCGGGCGACTTCGCCGATCATGCGCAGCTTGGCCCATTGCTCCTCTTCGGCCAGGATATTGCCTTCCTCGGTCGAGGCGAAGCCGCATTGCGGCGACAGGCACAGTTGGTCGAGGTCGGTGAACTTGGCGGCCTCCTCGATGCGGCGCTTGATCGCGTCCTTGGATTCCAGCGTTCCGGATTTCGTCGTCACCAGGCCGAGCACGGCGCAGCGGCCCTTCTGCAGCCGGCGCAGCGGCTCGAAACCGCCGGCGCGCGCGGTATCGTATTCCATGAAATAGCCGTGCACCTTGATCTTGTCGAACAGCACTTCCTGCTCGGCATCGTAGCCGCCGGTGCCCATGAAGGTCGATTTGTAGTTGCCGCGGCACAGATGCATGGTCACGGTCATGTCGGACGGAATGTCCGAGATCGCCGTGTTGATGAGATCGCCGTAGAGCGGGCCGAGCGCCGCCGGATCGTCGCCGCGATCCGTCATCTGCTGCCGGTAATGCGGATCGCACAGCATGGCGATGAACACCTCGTCGAGCTGCAGGTAGCGGCAGCCGGCGTCGTAGAAGGCGCGCACCGCTTTCTTGTAGGCTTGGCCGAGGTCGTCGAACATTTTTTCCTTGTTCGCATAGACCAACTTGTCGACCGGCGTTCCGATCGGCCGGCCGTAAAGCGCGGACGGCGCCGGGATCGTCATTTTCGGCGTGCGCGTCGTGTGGGCTTTCAGGAATTTGAAATGCTCGATCATCGGGTGGTTCGAAAAACCGATCTTGCCCGTGACCTTGATGCCTTCGTTGCGCGTCGTCACTGCCGCGAACGCGATGCCCGTGTTCATGACGTGCTTTTCGACGCCATCGAGTCCCCACAGAAAGTCGAGATGCCACCAGGAGCGGCGGAATTCGCCGTCCGTGATCGATTGCAGGCCGACGCCCTCCTGTTTCTTGATGATGTCCTCGATGGCACGGTCCTCCACCGCTTTCAGCTCGGCGCCGCCGATTTCACCCTTGGCATGGCGCTCGCGCGCCTGTTTTAGCGCCGCAGGGCGCAGCAGGCTGCCGACATGGTCGGCGCGGAACGGCGGCTTGGTTCGTTGAGTCATTCTCTTGCTCCTGAATTCACGCGCCTGATGCTAAGGCTTTCAACCCCACACCTCGTCGGCGATCTCCACAATCATCCGCAGCTTCGCCCACTCTTCTTCCTCGGCCAGAACGTTGCCTTCCTCGGTCGAGGCGAAGCCGCATTGCGGCGACAGGCAGAGCTGATCGATATCGACGAACTTCGCGGCCTGCTCGATGCGCCGCTTGATGTCGTCCTTCTTCTCCAGCGTGCCGGTCTTGGTGGTGACGAGGCCAAGCACGACCGTCTTGTTCTTCGGCACGAAGCGCAGCGGCTCGAAGCCGCCGGCGCGATCGGAGTCATACTCCATGAAATAGCCGTGCACGTTGATCTTGTTGAAGAGCAGTTCCGCCACCGGCTCATAACCGCCCGAGGCGACGAAGCTCGAGCGAAAATTGCCGCGGCACAGATGCATGGTGATGGTCATGTCGGGCGGGATATCGGAGATCGCCGCATTGATCATGCCGGCATAGATGGCCGGCAGCGCCGCCGGATCCTCGCCACGGTCGCTAATCTGCTTGCGCAAGGCCGGGTCGCACAGATAGGCGAGGTTGACTTCATCGAGCTGCAGATAGCGGCAGCCCGCGTCCGCGAAGGCGCGCACCGCCTTGCGATAGGTCTCGCCGAGATCGCGATAAAAGTCGTCCATTGACGGGTAGATCGATTCCGGCACGGCGTCGCGGCCGTAGCGGAAATGCAGCGACGTGGGCGAGGGGATGGTCAGCTTCGGCGTCTGCCGCGTATGCGCTTTGAGGAACTTGAAATGCTCGATCATCGGATGCGGCTTGTAGCCGCCGAGCTTGCCGATGACGCGCAGCAGGATCGGCCGCGGCTGCGGGCCGGTGGCGGCGAACTTGATCTTGCGCTCGCCCACGTAGGATTCGACGTTGTGGAGATTTTCGAGAAAATCGTAGTTCCACGAGATGCGCCGGTACTCGCCGTCGGTAATCGACTTCAGTCCAACGCCTTCCTGCTTCTTGATGACCTGCTCGATTTCGCGGTCTTCGATTTCTGTCAGAGTCGCGGCGGAAATCTGGTTGTTCTTGCGTTTTTCACGCGCCGCTTTGAGCGAGGCAGTGCGCAGCAGACTGCCGACATGATCGGCGCGGAACGGCGGCTTGGTACGTTGACTCATCCTATCTCCTTACCGTCATGGCCGGGCTCGTCCGGGCCATCTCGCTTATGCGGTTGTTGCCTGACCGGTCGGGATCACCGGGACTCGGCGCTGGCGCGCCGGCCCGGTGATGACGGCTAGCCCCAAATCTCGTCCGCCAGTTCGACGATCATCCGCAGCTTGGCCCACTGCTCGTCCTCGGCCAGCACGTTGCCCTCCTCGGTCGAGGCGAAGCCGCATTGCGGCGACAGGCAGAGCTGGTCGAGCGCGACGTATTTGGTCGCCTCGTCGATCCGGCGTTTGATCTCGTCCTTGCTTTCGAGCTTGCCGGATTTCGAAGTGACGAGGCCGAGCACGAGCTGCTTGTTGCCCTTGGGGAAGAACCGCAGCGGCTCGAAACCGCCCGCCCGATCGGAATCATATTCGAGGAAATAGCCGTCGAGGCCGGTATGGGCGAGCAGCTGCTCGGCCACGAACTCGTAACCGCCCGAGGCGATGAAGGTGGAGCGGAAATTGCCGCGGCAGGAATGCATGGTGATCGCCATGTCGGCCGGCTTGCCTTCGAGCGCCGCGTTGGTGAGCCGTGCATAGCGCGCCGGCAGCGCGTCGGGATCGTCGCCGCGCTCCTTCGAATGCGCGCGTTCGCTCGGGTCGCACACCATCGCCCAGGCCGTGTCGTCAAGCTGCAGATAGCGGCACCCGGCGTCGTAGAAGGCGCGGATCGCAGCCCGATAGGCGGCGGCGAGATCGTCGAAGAAAACATCGAGCGTCGGATAAACGTCCTTGCTGATCAGGGCGCGGCCCTGACGGAAATGCAGCGTCGACGGCGCCGGAATGGTCATCTTCGGCGTCACCCGGGTGTGGGCTTTGAGAAACTTGAAATGCTCCAGCATCGGATGGCCGGCGAAGCCCATCTTCGAAGTAATCTTGATGCCTTCGTGCTTGGTCTGCACGCCGTGGAATTGAATGCCGCCCTCCGTGGTGAACGGCGTTATGCCCTGCAGGCCCTTGAAGAAATCGAAATGCCACCACGAACGGCGGAATTCGCCGTCGGTCGCAAGCTTCAGTCCGACGTCTTCCTGTTTCTTGATGACCTTCTCGATCTCGCGATCTTCGACTTCCTTGAGCTGCGCGGCGGAAATCGTGCCTTCCGCGCGCTTGGCCCGCGCGTCCTTCAGCGGCGCCGTGCGCAACAGGCTGCCGACATGATCGGCGCGGAACGGCGGTGTGGTGCGTTGCATGGTGTCCTCCCGATTGTTGTTCCGTCATCCTGAGGTGGCCGCGAAGCGGCCCTCGAAGGATACGGCCGATGCGCCCGGGCCGTCGTCCTTCGAGGCTCGGCGCTTCGCGCCGAGCGCCTCAGGATGACGGCTCACTTTTCTTCAGCACATAGCGCCCGTCATCGAGTCGGCCGAGGCGTTGCGCGGCGTAAAGCCCATCAAGCTCGCGCACGATTTCGCGGCCGTCCCTGCTGCCGAGTGCCGTCATCAGGTCCAGAAAGCTTGCGGGCCCCGCGGCCAGCGCATCGGCGACGGATTTGTGCGGCGCGATTTTCTTTGCCGCCGGCG
>Ga0335081_10010989_pt1 | contig 14645 bp, 12 predicted proteins | sample Lox_Sample_35_FD_206713 | JGI IMG/M metagenome (GOLD analysis project Ga0335081, IMG submission 206713) | Soil microbial communities from Loxahatchee National Wildlife Refuge, Florida, United States - Lox_Sample_3.5 | ecosystem: Environmental > Terrestrial > Soil > Wetlands | place: USA... | reverse complement strand
CGACTTTGTCGCCGATGTGGAAATTCAGATCGGAAGCATTCATATGTGAGCACCAAGCAGGCGAAGGGTTGCGTGGGGAGGCGTCGAAACCAGCTGCAAATATGCTACTCCTCGGGGCAAGGGAAGGCAAGACGAGCTGCCGATCGAAAAACATAAGTTACTGTTATAAAAGCAGTTATCGAACCATCGTTTCTGCTGTTGGCACGCCTGGGAGACGTTAGCGAGGACAGGTGTCAGGGATTCAGGCTGCGGTTCTCCATCCAGCCTTGAAGGATAAGAATTGCGGCCATGCGATCTACAGCCTGGCCGCGCTTTTCGATCGAAAGATCGGTTTCGCGCAGCAGGCGGTTAGCCTCGGCCGAGGTCAGGCGCTCGTCCCAGAGATGTACGGGGAGCTTGAAATGCTTACGAAGATCTTCGGCGAACGCTTGGATCTTCTCGGCCTGTGCGCCCTCGGCTCCCGACATGCGCAATGGCAGACCAACCACGATTTCTTTGACCTCGTACTGCCTGATGATCCGGTTGAGGAACTGGAAATCGTGTTTCTTGTTCTTGCGATGAAGCGTCTCGAGCCCTTGTGCGGTAATCCCGAGGGGATCGGAGACAGCAATTCCGATGCGTCTGGCTCCGACGTCGAGACCGAGGACCCGGTGGGGAGTAACATTGGAAGGCACGTCGGGAATTATAGAGGAGCGAGGTCGGCCTGATTATCCACGTGCCGGAAGCCGTTTCTAATGTCCGCGCATCGCCTTTCGGTACGCCAGCACATTTTTATTGTGTTCTTCAATGGTCCGGGCGAAGCGGTGATGGCCCTCGGCGTCTGCTACGAAGTAGTAAAAATCAGTCTGAGCCGGATGCATGGCTGCTTCGAGCGAGCTGCGTCCAGGATTCGCAATGGGCCCCGGCGGAAGTCCGGCGTGCCGGTAGGTGTTGTAGGACGAGGCGAAGCTCATGTCCGCGTGATGCAGCGCGCCCTGGTATGAACCCGACAGAAGTTCTGCGTAGATGATGCTCGGGTCGGCATCCAGTGCAATGTGCTTGTCCAGGCGGTTGTAGTAGACGCTCGCGACTTCCGGGCGTTCCCCGGGCACTGCCGTTTCTTTCTCCACAATCGAAGCCATCGTGACCACTTCGTGGGGCGACAAGTTCGAAGCAGGCGGATCTCCGGCGATGCCAACCATGTTCGAGATAAGTCCGATTTGCAGCGCGACCTGCCGGAACTGCTTCACCATTGCGCCAGCCATCTCCTGCACGGTCATAAGGCGAGTGAACTGATACGTGTCGGGGAAAAGGTATCCCTCCAGCGTATGAGCCTGTGGGTCGATGTCGGCGATCAGGGCGGTATCGTTCTGGGCAACCTTGAGGAAGTCGTCGGCCGAACCGAGTCCAGCAGCTTCGATGGCGCGGGCGATATCGAACATTGTGAAACCTTCGGGAACGACAACGGTGTGAAAACATACTTCGCCTCGGCGAAGGCGCTTCTGGATATCGATGATGTTGGAGGGCTTGTCGAACAGATATTCGCCGGCCTTCAGCGAGCGACCATGGTGGTAGTAGTGCCACAAGATGAAGGCTTCGCGGCTGCGGATGATCCCGGCATTCTTCAGCTCAGTGGCGATGCGGCGCGTCGAGTATCCAGGCCGCAGCATGACAAACGCCTGGCCAGCCGGCGCCACGGGCGTGAGAATCGCCCAGGCGAACCAGGCCCCAGCGGCAAAGGCCGCGATCACAATCAACCAGAGCAGTTTGCGCACGATAAGCTCAGTTTAGACGATCTCCTCGAAATCGAAGCCTACCGATGGTGTTTGTCTTTAGGTAAGCGGTACGGGGCCGTCGAAGTCAGTCGGCGGCGTGCTGGCCCGTCTCTTCGCGGCGCTCGCAGGCGATTTGACGGTACGCCTCCAGCACCCGGCGGACCGATATCTCCCATGAGAAGCGCATGGCTTGCTGATAACCGCGTTCTTTCATCCGGTCGCGCAAAGTCTTATCCGTTAGGACTCGATGAAGGGCGCGCATGATCTCGAAGACATTCTCTGGATTCACGAGCACGGCGGCGTTGCCAACCACTTCGGGCAGGGACGACACGTTGGAGGTGACAACCGGTGTTCCGTGCGCCATCGCTTCCAAAGGAGGCAGTCCGAAGCCCTCATAGAGTGACGGAAAGATGAAGACCTTCGCTTCGTCGTAGAAGATCCGCAGAACTTCGATAGGAACAAATCCGAGAAAACGGACGTCGTTCTGCACCCCGCTGCGGACAACGGTGCGGCGCAGATCGGGATTCCCCGAGAGATCGTCTCCGATGATGATCAGCTTGAGGTCGGGGCAGAAGTTGTCTTTCTCGAGTTCCGTTTTCAGCGCGGAAAAAGCTTCAATCATGCGCACGACATTTTTGTGCGGGCTGATACGTCCGGCATAAAGCAGAAACGGATACGTGACCTGATAGCGCTGGGCGATCAACGCGCGATCAGCGGGAGTGGCGTGTCCGTGCAGAAAGCGTTCGTCGATGGCGTTGTATACGACTTCGATGTGATTTAGCGGAATATCGAAGAGCTTCTCGATCTCGGTGCGGGTGAAATTGGAAACCGCAAAGATACGGGCCGCTCCGGCGAGAACTCGTTTCGTCAGTTGAAAGTAAATCGAGCGCATGAAGCCGCTATCGCTGCGGGTCCGCGACATGTGTTCGAGCATGTCGTGAACGGTCATGACGTAGGGACAGGGCAGAGCCCGCGGCACCGAAAAGAGGTTCGGGATGTGAACGAGGTCGCAGTCGAGCTTTTTCAGCGCTCGGCGGAACTCGCGATATCCCTGCCAGGTGCGCTCAGGAGAAAGTAATGGGATAGTCTTGAAATTGGGCGGAAGAGGGCCGATCTCCTCGCTCTTTTCTGGAGTTCCGATCAGAAAGTAAGGATTCTCGTGATCAACCCGGCCGAGTGTGCGAACCACATTGCGGATATACGTTCCGACGCCGAACTCGGTCATCCGCCGGATGTCGATGGCGATCTTCACCGAGTGCATTTAACCACAGCGGGCGCACTTCGGCTAGATTGGACGCGACGAATTAAGCCCGCACCTCCGCCTGTGCCTTGGCGCGACGTTCCGCATAAAGCGGGAACGCCTCGCACAGCTCGAGCACCTGCTTGCGGACCTTCGCGAGCACGGCAGAGTCATTCCGATGCAGTAACGATTCGGCGATCCAGTGGCCGATCTGCCGCATTTCGGCTTCCTTCATGCCGCGGGTCGTCAGAGCGGGTGTCCCGATGCGGATGCCACTGGGTTTCATCGGCGGATTCGTATCGAACGGAATCGCATTCTTGTTGACTGTGATGCCCGCCTCGCCCAGCGCTTTTTCGGCCTCGCTGCCCAGCATTCCTTTGGAGAAGACATCGACCAGCATAAGGTGCGTGTCGGTGCCGCCGGAGATGATGCGGAATTCTTCGTCGGCCAACCTCTGCGCGAGCACCTTGGCGTTCGCGATGATCTGCCTGGCGTAGTCGCGGAACTCGGGCTGCATGGCTTCCTGAAAGCAGACAGCCTTCGCTGCCATGATGTGGACGAGCGGTCCACCCTGCATGCCGGGAAACACGACCTTGTCGATCGCTTGAGCGAACTCGGCTTTCGAAAGGATCATGCCGGACCGCGGGCCGCGAAGGGTCTTATGAGTGGTGGAAGTCACGATGTGCGCGTGCGGCACGGGCGACGGATGCGCGCCTCCAGCCACCAATCCAGCGAAGTGAGCCATGTCGACCAGATACAGCGCCCCGACTTTGTCGGCAATCTGGCGCATGCGGGCAAAGTCAATGATGCGCGGATACGCGCTGCCTCCGCCGATAATCAGCTTCGGCCGTTCGCGCTCAGCGATCTTTTCCAGGTCGTCGTAGTCGATGGTCTCCGTCTCTTTGGTAACACCGTAAGGGATGATCTTGTAGGTCTTGCCGGAAAAATTCAGATGATGGCCATGGGTGAGGTGCCCGCCATGCGCGAGATTGAGCCCGAGGATCGTGTCGCCGGGTTGGAGGACCGCGCCGTATGCTTCCATGTTGGCCTGTGATCCGGCATGCGGCTGCACGTTCGCGTGCTCGGCGCCGAATAGCTGCTTGGCGCGGTCACGCGCGAGATTCTCAACGACGTCGGTGAACTCGCATCCGCCGTAATAGCGCTTGCCGGGATAGCCTTCGGCGTACTTGTTGGTGAAAACAGATCCAGCCGCTTCGAGGACGGCCTCGCTGACGAAATTCTCCGAGGCTATCAGCTCGAGGCCTTCGTGCTGACGGCGAGTCTCGTTGTCGATGGCAGCGGCGATCTGCGGATCTGTTTCGTATAGCGGACGGTACATGCGATCAGAGTTATTCATTGTTGTTTCCTGAAATCTGACGAAGATTCTCGAGAAACGAGGGGAGGTCGCTGAGATGGTTGAGTTCGCTGCTCTGAAGTCTCCCAGTATTCCGGTCCCTTCGTGACATCACGTCCAATTCGAATAAGTACGGAGTCGGCCGGCTTGAATGTCCAACGGCGATCAGCATTACTACCGACTCGTTGCTGTTGATCATGGCGTCCATTTCGACGCAGTCGGGGAATCCGCTCACCCGTCGGCTTTCATCCGATGGAGCATATCTCAGGGTCCACGTGGTCTGGCCGCGGTCTCCGAGCTGAACTCTCAGCCAGTCCGCCAGACGAGTGGAAGGCAGCCTCTCATCCAGCTTCGACGCGGGCATGTTTTGGACCCGCTGAATCAGTTGGGTTACCTGTGCACCAGTGAACGGCTCGAGCGTCGTCTGCGAGAATATTGGCAACGAACCAAGGAGTAGCGAGAGAGAACCCAAGATCACAAGTCGCTTCATCGTTCCTCCGATTCATAGACCATAGGATTGAGCAACTCCATGTAGCGCTCCTGTGACTTCACCGGAGTAAACCCAAACCGCTCATAGAGCCCGTGGGCATCCCGCGTCAGCAGGATCCACCGGCGCAATCCCTGGAGCGCCGGATGCTGCATGACGCATTCCATCATCCATTTACTCAGCCCGCGTCCGCGATGCGATTCCAACACAAAGACATCTCCCAAATAAGCCACGGTTGAGAAATCGCTGATAACCCGGGCAAATCCGACCTGCACGCCCCGACTATCATAAATCCCAAAGCACAAAGAATGCTCGATCGACCTATGGACAATTTCGCGAGGAATCCCCTTCGCCCAGTAGCAATTCGTCAGAAAACCGTGAATCACGTCGAGGTCAAGGCGCGCAGGGTTGGTGCTGACGAGGTAGCCATCACGGCGGGATTCGAAGACGCGGCTTGTAACTGGTTCGGAAGGCATCGTCACATGTTAATAGAGCACTCGCAGTCGGCACTGAGCAGTCAGACAGCGGCTGAAGCCGCTGACCCATTGCAAGCTCTTTTCGGCGCGGCTCCTGGTTCAGAACGCCCGTTGCCAGCCGCATGGGGCGCGATAGCTGAATGCTGATGGCTGAGTGCGCGCCTTAAAACGCCGTCCGCAAAAACGATGCTAGCTGCCAGCCATCCATGTATTTATAGGGCGTTTCGCCGGTCGTGTAGTGGCCACAAGGAAGCACGACCACTTTGTGATCGAGTTCGTGACGGGCGAACTCGTCGACCACCTGGCGCGAAAACTCCGGCAGAAAGGTCAAATCGTAGGCTGCATAAATGATCAGCGATTTTTTCGGCCAGCGCGAATACTGCTCGAAGTACGACATTGGACTGATCGCCAGCCAGACCTTCCGCAGTTCCTCGAGGTCGATCTGCTGTTCGATCCCTTGGCGAATATGCCGCGTCGATTGCCCATGCCAAACGACATCGGCAAAATACGTTGATGCGTGGTTAAAGGCCGCCACCCGCACCCGCGCATCGTGCGCCGCCGCAATAAATGCATAGCACGAGCCGAGACTGGTCCCAACGATGCCGAGCCGCGTGTATCCCTGGGCTTCGAGCCAGTCCAAACAGCAGCGTATATCGACCACACCCTGGCGGACAGCGTCGAGCGTGCGGCCGATATTGGCTGAGACCGCATAATCGGCCCGCTTGATCTCGGCGGGCATGCGGATGTCGTGATACGGCATGCTCAGACGCAAAACGGCAATGCCCAGCAGATTCAGAATGCGGCAGAGACCGACGTAAGAAATCGCGTCGGAGTTCCAGTGCGGCAGAAGCACGACGGCACGGCGGCCGCTAGCAGGAAACCAGCGCGCATTCACGAGATTGTTTTCCGGGTACGGCGTTTTCACCGGTGATGTGAAACGTAGGAATTCTCCGTATGTGCCCTTCACTTTGGCTTCAAGTTTCGGATCAGGCACTTCACGGGTAGAGAACACCTGAACTTCCCTCTTCTCGAGACGAAAGTCCATGGGGTGCGCGTATGAATAGAACTCGTCGCTGGCCGTAACGATCCGGCGATTGTACTCGAGAAAAAACTTCTCGGGATCCTGTTGCGGCTCGCCCGGATGATGCCCGTTGCGGCAGGGCCAATCGCCCGCCCATTCGATGCCCCATTCGAGGGGGCGCACGACACGGTTGTTGTCCACCGACGTAAGCCGGTGTTCCCACTCGTACATCCACTGTGCGTATCGCGAAGGCATGCGGAACCTTCTAGTCTAACAACTTAGATTGCGCGATTCGCGTGGGATTCAGCCAACAGCACCAGACGGCAGTCAGTGGCCAACAATGAGCTGTGAGCTGGAGTTTCTGAGGTCAGAGGTCCGCACTTAGCTCGGGTATCTCCGCGGCACGCGCTTCGAGATATTGCAGAGGATCTCGTAGGGCGTGCTGTTCGCCAGTTCGGCGTGTTCGAGGGCGTCCACACTGAGGCCGTCGGAGCCTCCGAGAAGAATGACTTCATCGCCCACTGCGATTCCCGGAATCCCGGTGACGTCGACGAGAGTCAGATCCATTGAGACGCGGCCAACAACTGGGGCGTAGTGGTCGCGCACGATCACGCGGCCGCGATTCGAGAGCTGCCGATTGTACCCATCCGCGTAGCCGACCGGCAGGACCGCGACATGTGCGGGCGCTTTCGTGACGTAGGTCCCGCCGTAGCCAAGAGCCTGATTCGGACCGAAATCGCGCAACGAAAGAATACGCGTCTTCCAGGTGAGAATCGGCTTCACGGGCAGACGAAGCGTTCCTCCGCTTACTTCTCTTCCTGCGCGTTGAAACGGCAAATAGTAGCCGTAAAGCGCGACTCCCGGACGCACCATCGTGTGCCACGTTTCGCGCCGTGAAATCACCGCGCCGGTATTGGCCATGTGGACGAATGCGGGCTTCATTCCCGCGTCGCGCACCATGCAGCAGGCAGCTTCGAACCTGTGTTCCTGCTCGGCGACCGAGGGCGCATCCATAACTTCGGAATCAGAAAGATGGGTCGACAGTCCCTCGAGCGCAAGGTGTTTGCTTGCGCCGAGAGTCGCGAGCACGCTCGGCAGACGATCGATCGTGACGCCGAGGCGCCCCATCCCCGTATCGACCTTCAGATGAACGGGATGACTTGCGACGCCGAGCGACGCCGCAGCGCGGTCGAGCGATTCGATCTGCCACGGTTCCCAGACCGTAGGCGTGAGCCGCAGGCGAACGATTTCAGTTTCCTCGCCTCGCCAGAATCCGGTCATCAGAAGAATGTTTGCCCCGATGCCGGAATCGCGCAGCGGTATGGCTTCATCTAGCGACGTAACGCCAAGCCAGCGCGCCCCTTCCGCCTCGAGTGCGCGAGAGCATTCCACAGCGCCGTGTCCGTAGGCGTCGGCCTTTACGACCGCGCACACTGTGACATTGGCTCCGACGTGCTTCTGCGCGGTGCGGAAGTTTTGCCGCAAAGTTGCTAGTGAAACGTCCGCCCACGTGGGACGCGTCGCGGCACGACTTAGAATTTCTGCAGTGGTGGCCACTTCCGCGATTATAGCGGGACACCCGACGCACACTGAGGTTACGCAGGGGCTACTCCTCGCCGTAGTGCCGCCAAACCGAGTTTTGCTGCGGCGCAGAGTAATGCCGTCGGCCCGCCGAATGTCGCGGGGGCGACGCGCCCCCGCCTGATCGCACCTGAAACAAAGTCCTAATTCGATAGCGTGAAGTTAACGGTGATCTGCGTCTCCACTTCGATGGGCTCGCTATTTAGGATGTACGGCTTGTAGCGCCATTGCCTGACCGCATCGATCGCAGCTGGAGCCAACATCGGATGTCCGGAGATCAGCTGCAAGTGTTCGATCGTTCCCGTTTTGCTGATGATCGCTTCCAGCACCACGGGGCCCTGAACTCTCGCTGACCTCGCTAGAGGCGGATAAGTTGGCTCGACGCGGCGGATCAGGCTCCCCGGCAGCATGCTCGAAATCCGAATTGGGTGGACGCTCGCCGCTGGATGAATTGGCATGATCTGTCGAGTTCCGGGAATCGGAAAGGAAGGACCCGCTGTCGGATTGAATGGCAGACCGACATCGATATATCCCGGATCGCCACTAATCGGACCAGCCGGGCCCGGATCCGGTCCTTGCGCAATCGCGTGCGGTATATATCGAGGCGCCATGATCCCGTGGAAATTGGGGATGATCTCCACAACGTTGCTGTGAAATCTATGCGTGGCCTGCTGCGGCGCCGGTCCAGGATTACGGTGCCACATGCTGATGGGCGTAGAAACCGTGCGCACTGCTGGCAGTACGATGTTGCTGAGCAGTGGGATCATCAGCAGCACTCCTATAGCGAGGGCTTGAATTCCGAACGAAGTCAGCGTGGTCCAGCTGCGGCGAGAGCGTTGGGCCCATGAAGTCTCGATCAAACTTTCGGCAAACATGGTGTCCTCCTGCGTGAAATCTGCTTGCTGCTATGGACACCACGACTCAATACGCGAGCGCCGTTCTGAAAAGAAAAAAAGGCCGCGTTTTCACGCAGCCTGATGGAACTTTTCGGACACTCCGGGTGTCCTTTTGGCTATTGCGAAGGTGCGGACGACTTAGGCGCCGCGGGCTTGGAAGCGCCGCTGGGCCGAGGAGCCGCAGGCTTAGCCGCCCCAGCTGGCGCGGCTGGAGCCGGTACGCCGGATTGCGTGTTATAGGCTTCGACGACGGGCCGCGTAATATCTACGGCCTCACCCCACCACAGCACGTTGCTCTGCGGCCAGGGCTTCGAAGTGTCGACGATGATACCGAAGCCGTTATCGGTCGAGTACTTCACAATCATCGGCGCCATCTTTTTCAGGATACGTGTCGCGACATCCTGCTGCTGATTCCCGAAGTCTTCCTGTGCATCCTGCACCGAGCGATCGAAGCTCTTCTGCTTGCCTTCAATCTGCTGCTTTAGATTGGCGAGAGCATCCTCATTCAGTTTCGGTCCCTGATCGGTGAGCTGCTTCTTGAGAGCCTCGAGTTCGTCGTTCTGGCTCTTCAGTTCTGCCTGTTTGGGCTCAAACTTCTTCTGCAGGGCCTCCATGTCGCGGCGGCCTTCATTCGTGCCGAAGATGGCCTCCTGAATGTTGATGGTTCCCACCTTCGTACCCGTGGCAGAGGTGGTCGTTGTAGCCGGGCCGGAAGGTGTCTCGGCCGGATGGGACGGTGTGGCAGCGCTGCCGGTTTGGGCAAATGCGGAAAACGCGAAGGTCACCGCAAGAGCCAGAGGGATACTCATAAACTTACTTTTCATCGGATCGGTTGAACTCCTTGGAACACAGTTCCGGGGAATGACTTCGAACTCGCTCTCAGATCGCTTCTTCAGTCAACGCTGGGCCGCACTGATTGAGGTTCCGCTGCGGTCGCGGCCGCCATCGGAAAAGGCGCAATAGATAGCCAACTTCGCACGCCGGGCGTTCAGGCGTGTCGTCCACACCTCTTCGTAGCTTAATGGCATGGATCGGAAACATTATAGTGACGGCCCTTGCATGCGTCAAACCGAAGTCCGGCGATCAGAACGTCGTTGCAACAGTAAAGCGGAACGTCTTTCGCGGCTCACGCAGCAGGAAATTGGGCGAGTACGAATTGACCGCATTATGGTAAGTGTAGTCTCCAGCTGCGCCTGCCGGGAACATGCTGCGCTGAATCGGGATTGGCGGGTTCGCCTGTTCGTCAAGCCGCAGTGGGTTATAGGCCCAGTAGATGCGGAACGGCGCATTGATCACAGGAAGGAACATCTGCAATTCAAGCCCGGTCGAGACGCGGGGCTGCCAATTGGTGGAGCCGAGAACCTGGAGGTCTTGCGATGGCAGTGGATTCAGAGGTTTGCCACCTTGGCAGTTGTAACCCGCATCCAGCACGGGACAGCCGAACGGAGTGCCTACAACCTGCTGATACTGAGCGAGGGCAATCTGTAATTGTGAGCGCCGGATGATGGGATCGATGCCCATATCGAGGAAAGGTGCGAGCGCCACTGGCCCGGCGATGGTGTACCGGTACTCAAGATTGCCCCACGCGCTTAAGTCGCCACCGGGGAAGACGATCTGATCCACGGGGATTGGAATGGTCCAATCACCCTGACGAGGATTCAATGGGTTTTTCAGTACAGGCGTTCCGTCAGGGTTCCGCAGAATGATCGAATTTGCGCTGGGCAGGAACGCCACCGGGGAGATCGAGCGGATATCGAATCCGCGGATGTCGTTTTCACCACCCATATAGAAGCGCTGGAACGGGGGGGCCACCAGTCCGCCGAAGCCGCTGATGTACGATGCGTTGGCGCTGAAACCGATCGCGTTCCGACGGTTTTGGACAGGGATGAATTGCTTATAACTGACAATCGGGCGAATCGACCTCACCGTGCCCCCGATGCCGGCGAACTCCGCACCCAGCGTCATCTGATGGCCGCTGTGCGGGGAGATGCCGCTGTCGAGCGTGTTGAATGAATAGTTCGGGAAGATTTTGCTGGTGATGATCCCATTCACCGCCTGCGGCCCGGAAATTCCACGGAACGCGATAAAGTCGAATAGCGTTTTGGACGCCGTGCTGAGAGGAATCAGAGTCGAGCGGTCCAGCGAATACGTAATGCCCACGCGCTTGAAGGAGCGGCGCAGCGGATAGCTCAACGAAGTCGTAAATCCGAGAGTCGATTGTGAGTAGTTCTGCAGGTTCTGCAGAACGGTGTTCGGCAGGTTGAGCGTCTGGCCGCTGAAAATTGAGAGCTGGCGCGCCTGGTCGAAATTAATCTTATTACCGTAAACGGTAAATCCGAACTGCAGCGGGCGGTCAAACATGTAGGGCTGGGTAAATCCGAACATAACACTGCGGGCCAAGTTGCCCAGACTGACCTGAACTTGCAGGGTTTCGCCGAGACCAAGAAAATTGTTGGTCGAGTAATTCACGCCAATAAATGCACCTTCGAGCCCACTGACGCCGCCATTAAGCCCGATGCTGTTCTTGCCTTTTTCGTGTACGTGCAAGGTCAAGTCGACCTGACCGTTCTTCTCGTCGAGTCTCTTTTCGGTGACGTTGGGATCATCCGGCTTCAGCTGATCGAAATAGGAGAGCTGATTCAGTCGAAGCAGGCTCAGTTCCCACAGGTGGGATTTGTAGATGCCGCCTTCTTCGAGCGCCAGTTCGCGGCGGATGACCTTGTCGCGAGTCGTCGTGTTGCCGACAAATTCGATGCGGCGGACGTAGAACTGCTTGCCTTCGTCAACATCGATCTCGAGATACGCCAGATGCTTGTCATCGTCGAACGTGGTGTTGGGGACGGGTGTGAAATTGATGTAGCCATACTGGCCGTAGGCCTTGCGAAGATTGTCCAGGCCTTTGGCGATCTTGTCGCGGCTGAAAATATCGCCATCCTTCAGGGGGAACAACGACCTCAGAGCTTTGGTGTTAGTAATCGCTTTGTTGCCCTTGAAGGTGATCGAGCCAAGGTGATAGAGATCGCCTTCCTCAATGGGCATCGTGATATCCACCGACTTGCCGGCGCCCGCCTGCAGAAGAGGAATGTGAAATCCCTTATGCCCGGTGTCGTGGATCTCGGTCTTCGGATCGCTGACGTTCGCTTTGAAATACCCGCGGTTCTGATATTCGGCGCGGACGCGCTCCGTGTCCTCTTCCAGCTTCGTCGCGTCGTAGGTGCGGGCGAAGATATTCTCGAGGAAAATGGAGTGCGGAATGCCTACCGGCCGCAGGTTCTTCATCGAGGCGCGCAGAATGCGGCTCTTGATGCGCTTGTTCCCCTCAAACTTGATCTTTCCGACTTTGACCTTCGGACCTTCCTTGATTACAAATGTAATTCCGACCGCAGCTGGGGGAATCTGCCGAACTTCAGTCCGGATGGTCGCAAACTGATGCCCGTGTTCGGAGAGCAGCTGCCTGATCGATACTTCAGCTTTCTTGATGCGAGTGGGATCGTACTGGCTCTCGACGACGAGGCCGACTTTATCCTGTTTGAATCGATCCAGAATGTCGCTGTTCGACACCGAACTGACACCGACATAATCGATGGTACGTATGGTCGGTTTTTCTTTCACCTGCACGATGATGCGCCAGCCCTTGGGCGTCTGCTCTCGCAGGAACTTGATGTCTTCAAAATATCCGGTGTTCCAAAGGGAGTTGAAGTCGCGTTCGAGGGCGGCTGCATCGTAAACATCCCCAGGCTTCGTGAAGATGCGAGCTTTGATGGTATCGGCGGGGATGCGGCGGTTTCCGGTGACGTCGATTTCCGAGATGACATCGTTCTGCGCCCACGCGAAGCTCACCGCCAGCAAGAGGAACGCCAATATGGCTCCCCAGGCGCACGCGCGGGCACTCCTCTTCGGCCAAATCCGTTGGAATGAAGAAGATGGCACCCACGCCGCCGAGGCAACGCAGGCCCGCTTGGGCACAGCAAGGTTCTCCGAATGAAAGCGAAAAGGAATCGCTACGACCTCAGCCTCTGGGATGTAAGAAAACTGACATTATACGGTAGAGCAAGGGAAAGCGTCCAAACCACAACTCTTAGGGCGAATCTTTTGGTTGCTCGAGCACAACAGGATTCCAGTGAGCGGCAAGTCCCCGATTTCCGGTCACCGGACAATTCCGGCCGCTATTTTGTCTTTCCACTTGGGCCGGATAACTCTACTTCAACCAAGACGGAATAAAACGTAGCGGAGTTGCCCATGTCGGCAAGTTTTTCTGAGGTTAAGCTGTTGATGCTCTGAAATCCGGGAGCGGTCTTGGCCCAATTGAGACGAGCCGACACGAGGCCCGCTTGCACCTTCCCGTCGACCCGAGCCGTGAGAAACACTTCTCCGCGCCCGTTAAAGACGCGCACGCAATCGCCGTTGGCAATGCCGCGCGCCCGCGCATCCGGGGCGGAAATCTCAAGCAAGCCCGCTTCTTCCATCTCCTGAATCGAAGGAACATTGGAGAACGTCGAGTTGAGAAAGTTATCTGCCTTGCGGGCTAGCAATTCCAACGGAAGGTGTTTTTGTTGACCCGAGTGCCGGGACTCAGTAGGCGGATGAAATTCAGCCACCGGATCAAGCCCCTGTGCCTTGAGAGATTCTGAGTATAACTCAGCCTTTGCTGACGCGGTGCGAAACCCGCCGTTTGCAAAAGGCAAGAACGGCGCGGTCGCCGAAGCAGTTCCTGAAGCCGAAACCCGAGTTCCGGAAGCTCGAGCATCGGCCGCGGCAAGATTCAGGCGAACATGACTGTCCTCGGTCCGCTCCCGGGTGAGGCCTTCCATCCACGGCTCGTCGGATTCCAGCGCGAGGTCGATCATTTCGTCGACGGTCTCGCTGAAGCACGGTTCCTTAAATCCCATACGCTCGGCCAACGCGCGAAATAGTTCCACGTTCGAGCGGCATTCTCCGAGAGGTTCGATGGCTTGATTCGAGACCTGAACGAAATAGTGCCCGTATGCCTTCTGAAGGTCCTTGTGCTCAAAGAAGGTCGTCGCTGGCAACACGATATCGGCATAGTCTGTCGTGTCGGTGAAGAACTGCTCGTGAACCACCGTGAAAAGATCGGGTCGAAGCAATCCACGCACGACTAGATCGTGATTCGGACAGACTGCCGCGGGATTTGAGTTGTAAACGAACAGGGCCTTTACCGGCGGACCGTTCATCGACTTGAGCACCCGCCCCAGTTCGACCATGTTGATGGTGCGGGCTTCGCGACCGAGCGTGGCATGCATCAAGTCGGTCCGTTTCAAGCCCTTTGTGTTGAATGATGCCGCGCCACTGGTGGACATCTGCAGGCCGCCGCCAACTTCCTTCCAGGACCCAAGAATGCACGGCAGCATGACGATCGTCCGCGTCGCCGTGCCCCCGCCTTCGGAGCGTTGTACACCGTAGTTCAGGCGAATGACCGACGGCCGGATCGTCGCGTACTCCAGTGCCAGTTTGCGGATGTCCGCCGCCGCAATGCCTGTCCATTGCGAGACGCGCTCCGGCGGATATGCCTTCACCTTCTCCCGCAATTGTTCGAAACCAACCGTATGCTTCGCGACGTAATCGGCATCGTGAAGATCCTCCCCAATGATGACATGCATCATCGCGAGCGCTAGGGCCGCATCAGTCCCTGGATTGATCGGTATATACCAGTCGGCACATTCCGCCGTCCGCGTGCGATACGGGTCGATGACCACAAGCTTCGCGCCATTTCTCCGCGCCTCGGTGATGAAAGGCCATAGATGCACGTTGTTGGCGTGAATATTCGATGCCCAGGCGATGATGTATTTGGAATGGCGAAATTGTTCCGGCTCGGTAC
>Ga0335081_10010987_pt1 | contig 14648 bp, 14 predicted proteins | sample Lox_Sample_35_FD_206713 | JGI IMG/M metagenome (GOLD analysis project Ga0335081, IMG submission 206713) | Soil microbial communities from Loxahatchee National Wildlife Refuge, Florida, United States - Lox_Sample_3.5 | ecosystem: Environmental > Terrestrial > Soil > Wetlands | place: USA... | reverse complement strand
GCCGAAGCAGCCGTCCAGTCCGCCTCGCTGTACGCCCATTTCCCGTCGAAAGAAGCGATCCTCGCCGAGCTGGTCCTGGCCGGCCATGAGGAGCATCACGCCCGCCTGGTGAGCGCGCTGCTCCGCAGCGGCACCGACCTCCGTGACCGCCTCGCGGCGCTGGTCCGCGCCCACGTCCGGGCCCACACCGACTACCCGATGCTCGCCGTGGTCGCCAGCAACGAGATGCACGCGCTGCCCCCCGCGGCCGCCGCGCCGGCCGCCGCCGTGCGCCGCCGGTCCGAGGCGATGCTGGCGGAGGTGCTGGCCATGGGCCGCCAGCAGGGCGTGTTCGACCTTGTTCACGTCGAGGCGACCGCCGCCGCGATCGGCAGCATGGGCATCCGGGTTGCCAGCTGGTACCCGGCGCCCCAGGCCGGCCTCACCCCCTCCCAGCTGGCGGACGTGTACGCCTCCCTGGCCCTGCGCATGACCGGAGCAAGGTCACAGTGATGATGCCGAGCTGCCTGACCTGTTCGATGGCCGCCTGCGCCGACGGGTACACCGTGCCGAGCCCGGCAGCACACGCAACTCGCGACAGCTGATTACGCGAGCCCACCAGAATCGAGGGCCCGGCCCCAGCCCGGCGAGCAGGATCCAGCCCCGGGTGCCCTCTGCCGCCGGCCGCGGCGGCAGGGCACGCCGGAACGAATCCTGCGCACCCGAGGTGATTCATCCACAGGACGCTCCCGTTTCCAGCCGATTGACCGGTAGGCATCCTCGCCGCTTGCCCACCGCGCCTTGCCTTTTATTGACCCGAGACACGAATGAATCTATGCTGTCGTACCCTACCGATCGATCGTTAGTCGATGGTGGTTGCTCACCGACCGCGGAGGCACCCGTGCTCAACCTTGCCGTCCTGCTCGAGGACAGCGCCCGCAACGTCCCGGACCGGGTGGCCGTGGCCTGCGGCCCGGCCCGGCTGACCTACGCCGAGCTCGACGCGAAAGCCAGCCAGGTAGCCGGCGCGCTGGCCGCTCGGGGCATCGGGCCCGGCGACCGGGTCGCCCTCAGCTGCCCGAACCTGCCCTGCTTTCCCGCCGTCTACTACGGCATCCTGAAGGCTGGCGCGACGGTGGTCCCGCTGAACATCCTGCTCACCGAGCGGGAGATCGCCTACCACCTCCAGGACTCGGCCGCCAGGGCCTACTTCTGCTTCGGCGGCACCCCCGAGCTGCCCGTCGGCCAGGCCGGCCGGGCGGCGTTCGGCAAGACCGAGAGCTGTCAGCACTTCGTGCTGCTCACCGCCGACCCGGGGGCCACCTCGCCGAGCCCGGACGCCGAGACGCTGGCCGAGTTCACCCACCGCCACCCGGCCACGTTCGCCTCCGCCGCGACCAGCGAAACCGACACCGCGGTGATCCTGTACACCAGCGGCACCACCGGGCAGCCCAAGGGCGCCGAGCTCACGCACAGCAACATGACGCACAACGCGCTGCTCGCCAGCCGGATGTTCGGCCTGCACCCGCACGACGTGCACCTGCTCACGCTGCCGCTGTTCCACTCCTTCGGCCAGACCGTGCAGATGAACGCGGGATTCGCTACCGGCGCGACGATCGTGCTGCTGCCCCGGTTCGACGCCGCGACGGCTCTGGAGCTCATGCAGGCCGAGCAGGTGACCTTCTTCGCTGGCGTCCCCACCATGTACCACGCGCTGCTGAACTGCGAGGAGACCGGCCGGTTCGACATCGAGAAGATCGCGGCACAGATGCGGATGGCCGTCTCCGGCGGCGCCGCGCTGCCCGCCGAGGTGATGCGCCGGTTCGAGGAGCGGTTCGGGGTGCCGATCCTGGAGGGCTACGGCCTGTCCGAGACCAGCCCGATCGCCACCTTCAACCGGGTGGACCGGCCCCGCCGGCCCGGCTCGATCGGCCTGCCCGTCTGGGGCGTCGAGGTCCGGATCGTCGCCGATGACGGTTCGGAGGCCGATGACGGTGAGCCGGGGGAGATCGTGATCCGTGGCCACAACGTGATGAAGGGCTACTTCCGGCGGCCCGACGCCACCGCCGAGGCGATCGACCGCGACGGCTGGTTCCGTACCGGCGACATCGGCACCCGCGACACCGACGGCTACCTGTACGTCGTGGACCGCAAGAAGGACATGATCATCCGCGGTGGCTTCAACGTCTACCCGCGCGAGCTGGAAGAGGTCCTGCTCACCCACCCGGCGGTCAGCATGGCCGCGGTCGTCGGCGTGCCGCACCCCAGCCACGGCGAGGAGGTCAAGGCGGTCGTCGTCCGCGCCCCCGGCGCGGAACTCACCGAGGCCGGCCTGATCGCCTGGTGCAAGCAGACCATGGCAGCCTACAAGTATCCGCGGCTCGTGGAGTTCCGCGACAGCCTGCCCATGACCGCCACCGGCAAGATCCTCAAGCGCGAACTGGCCCGGCAGGAGCAAGCCAAGCCCGTGTGAGCCATCCGGGTAAGGTCGAGACGTGCCGCGCATGCCTGCCGGCCTAGCGCCAACCCTGAACCTGTGGGGTGCCATAATCATGTCGGCGATGGCCGTGACCTGGTCTTTTAGGCGGTCCGCTCGTATTCGTTGAGGAGGCCGCCGAGGACAGGCCGGCGCTTGACTCGTTCCTGGGAGAGATCGGCTACGGGGTGGTCGGGCCGTGGTGGATGGAGTTGCAGCGCGCGGTGCGGTCTTCGCCCGTTGTAGTGCCGGGCATACTGGGCCATCACGATGCGCAGGTGCCGTTCGCTGAAGACCAGCATCCGGTCAGTGACCTAAGTCCGGGGGGTGAGTACGAACCGCTCCGCATAGGCGTTCATTCGCGGCGCCTGGACCGCAGAGCGGATTACCCTGATACCCGCAGCCTGGAACACCGAATCGAATGTCGCGGTGAAGCTGGCATCCCGGTCATGCAGGACGAACTTTGCCCGTGTCCCGGCGTCTTCCAGATCCATCAGGAGGTTCCTGGCCTGCTGCACTACCCACGATTGAACCGGTTCTCCGTGGCGCCGAGGACCCGGATCCGGCGGGTGCCGTGCTCGATGACGGCCAGGACGTAGACCTTCGTGCCGCTGAGCAGGTCGGCGGCGAAGAAGTCCAGCGCCAGGATCCCCTGCGCCTGGGACCGGAGGAACTCCGCCCAGCCCGGGCCATCCCGGCGCGGAGCCCGGTCGATCCCGGCGCTCTTGAGGATCTGCCAGACCGTGGACGGCGCCACCGTGATGCCGAGCCCCGCGAGCTCGCCGTGGATCCGCCGGTATCCCCGCGACTCGTTCTCCCGGGCAAGCCGAAGCACCACCGACCGCACCCTGCGGTGCGTTGCCCGGCGTCCCGAGCGGCCCCGGCGCGACAGCCGCGTCCGCCGGCGGCGGACGATGCCGCGCTGCCAGCGCAAGATCGTGCCGGGAGCTCGCGCTGGGCCACAGCGAGCTGATGGCGCAGCATAAGGATCTCGGCGTCCTTCTGCCACTCCCGCCGCGACAAGCACAGCAGCGACAAGCACAGCAGCGACGAAGCACGGGTGACAAGTAAGTAGACAAGCTTCAAGCCCACAAGCCGAAGATCATCCCACGCCCTGGCAGGCGCAGGCCGAGCAGCCAGGGATCAGCGGACATCCGGCCAGGTGGCTCCGGTTTTCGGCACCCACAGGTCGATCCCGGGCAGGAGCCAGCCCGCCCGGGCGGGTTGACCTTGGCGCGCGAAGATCTGACCGCCGGGCTCGACGGGTATCGGCGGCTAGGCATCGATGACCTCGTCATCGGGTTGCGGCCGGTGACGGTGCGCTCGATCGATCGCCTTGCCGAGGCGCTGACCTTGGACGGCGGGTGAGCCATAGCACGGGAATGAACGGCAGGTCGTCATCGGCTGACGCATCGGGCGGCAGAATCTGGGCTAGGTCCGGCTCGACCTCGATGCCATGCTCGTCGGCAATGACTGCAGAAGGGAACGGTCTGCAAGACCATCCCATCAGAGTTGAGTAGATGGCGAGGGCCGAGGTTAGGACTGATTCTCAAGGTGCCTATCACGTTTCAGGACCTTGCGCTTCAGGCCTGGCTGTCACGACTTCCCCTGCGGTTTCCAGGCCGCTAGCGCCGACAACGACTCCGAACGTAAGTATTCGGAAATCGTGTGGTTACCGATGGGTAGGATCGCGTCTACCAGCACAAACGCGGACGCGCTCACAGGACTTCCGAATACTTACGATCAAACCGCTCTGACCAGGAAAGCAGCAGTTGACCGCTGTCCACGAAACGACCCTAAGCTGCGGGCCGCAAGGGGCAAGCGCTCCGCAGGCACGGCTGTCGATATGGCGCGTGAGCCTAACCAAGGGCTTTCGGGCCGAATACGTGCCGAAGTTTGCGCAGCAAGCAGTGGCGGCGGCGCAGGCCTATGAAACCGTCACCTTGGTGGCTCTGATGTTCATGCTCCAGAGCGGATTGTCCTGTGCGGGCCAATTCAGGAGCGCGGAGCGCCTTGAGGCGCGCGTTAGGCGGGACTGCGCGCAGTTATCAAGGCGATTTTCACGGCGTCGGAGGCCAAGCAGACCCACGGGTCGGCTCAACATACTAATGGGAAAGTGCGTTTCTAGACTGAGAAATTGCATAGATGCAGGTCAGAAGCATACCGCAAGTCTAGAAACCTGTGAACTCCTTAGTACAGTCGCCGATATGAATACATATGAATACTTATTCATCAAGGCCTGCTCGCAGATTGCCCGCTCATGCCGCGATGAAGTTTGGCGGCAAGTGGCGGGCTGCCGTGCGGTCCTGGCCGGTGGCTGCCCGGTGGCGGCAGCTAGACAGGCAGGGCCCCAGGCGTGCAGTCCAGGACCTCCGCTCGCACCATCGTGCCCGGCGTGGCTGGGAGGTCGTTGTGCCGCGGGCCTGCCTGGGCGGCCCGGCCCGGGCGTGCGCCGTGGCAGACTGCGGGGTATGGACGCTGGCCTGCGGGTCCGGCAGGGCGGCAGCGGGGAGCCCGTCCTGCTGCTGTTGCATGGCCTGGGCGCGACCGGTGAGGTCTGGGATGGCTGGCGGCCGCTGCTGGCCCGGCGGTGGCCGGGGCGCTGGCTGGCCCCGGACCTGCCCGGTCATGGCGGCTCGCGGCCGCTGCCTGGCTACACCTTCGATACCCTGGCCGCCGCGGTCGCCGGCCTGGCCAGCGGCGGAGCCGGCGCCGTGGTGCTGGGACATTCGCTGGGCGGCGTCGTCGCCCTGGCCCTGGCCGGCGGCAGGTTCCCGGTGCCGGTCCAGGCGGTCATCGGCCTGGGCATCAAGGTCGCCTGGACCCAGGAGGAACTGGACCGCGCGCAGGCCGCGGCGCGTCGGCCGGTGGCCTGGTTCGCCTCGCGTGAGGAGGCTGCCGCCCGCTATCTGCGCATCTCGGGTCTGGCCGGCCTGCTGGCCGCCGATGCCCCCGCCGTGGACGCGGGCCTGCGGCAGGAGCACGGGCGATGGCGGCTGGCCATGGACCCCGGCGCGTTCGCCGTCGGGGCGCCGGATATGGCGCAATTGCTGGCACGATCGCGGGTCCCGGTGATCCTGGCCCGCGGCGAGCACGACGCGATGAACACCAGCGGGCAGCTTGCCCGGCTCGGTGTCCCGGTGGTCACGCTCCCGGGCCTGGGCCACAACGCACACGTCGAGAGCCCTGAGCTGTCGATCACCCTCCTGGATCCCTATCGGTGACACCAGGCGGGCAGGCCAGCGGCCTGCATAAATATGCGTCGTATTCATGCACCGACACCGCCCGCATCTGCCGCATATCGCGTGCCGGGCCGGCTCGTGACGTGGCTGGTCGGCGCGGGTACTGGCTCTGGGGATCAAGACGCCTGAGGTTCAGATCCGGGCGTTCTGCGCGTTGCCGGATGACTTGAGGACGGTGATCGCCGGTCCGCATCCTGGGGTGTCGCCGGCGTTTGAGCTAGGGTGCATCCGGCGGGAGATCGGCTCGGCTCGGTACGGCCGGGGCGGAGGCCCGGCCGCCTGGCCACCCGGATCTGACATGAGGACGCGGCAGCAACCGGGGTCTCGGCTGCCCTGGCGGTGGTCACGCCGGCAGGGTGCCCGGGCGGCCGCCCGCCGCGCTGCCTACAGGGCTTTGGGCCAGGTCGCTGTGACCCCGCCCGTCACGTCGTGACGTTTCCGCGGAGACGCTTTGTACATGTCTTCACAAGCCGCTTCCGCGGAAACGCTTGCCACCGCTTCTGCCGCGATGAGCTGGGGCGTCGTCACCTTTGCCTGCCAGCGCGGAAACAGGAAGTGTCTGTGCACGCACGCGGGGAGCGTCCCGGACCGACCGGACCAGCCGCAGCGGGTATGACCCGGCCCGCAGCACGCACTCGAAACGCCTGGCCACGTCCCTTCGTTCATTCTCGGCGCCGCCGATGTCCTGGCCGCCAACCTGTGGCGTGCGCCGTGCTGACCGACATCGGCCGGCGGCCGGCCGCCAAGTGCACCCTTGCCTGCGGCTTGAGCGTCTACCGCAGCTGATTCCTGGCGGCTACCGTGGTAGCAGGCGAGGCCGGCTGGAGTGGATCCAGGTGGGCGGGATTCCCGGCCAGCCCCGGGCCCGGCATGAAGGATTGGCCATGAGGCAGTGCATGTGGCTGGCCCGCAGCAGGCCGATCCTGCTACTCCTGCTGGCATGGGGTATCTCCTATGCCGGCGACATGGCGGCATACACCGTGGCATCGGTGTACCTGTACCGTGCGGGCGGCGCGGGATATGTCGGCTTGCTCGGGCTGGAATGGGCCCTGTCCGCCGCGCTCCTCGTGCCGCTGGTCAGCAGCTGGTCTGACCGCGTGCGGCGGGAGCGGCTGCTGACCGCCACCCTCATTCCGAGGGCGCTGCTGCTCGGCGCGGCCGGCGCGGCGATGAGCGGGCACGGGCAAGCGATGCTCGTGGCGGTGCTGGTGGCGTTGGACGGCGGGCTCTGCAGCGTCTTCCGTCCCGTGCAGGCCGCCCTGCTGCCCTGGCTGGCCCGCACTCCCGGCGAGCTGACGAGCGCGAACACCGCCGCCAGCGTGATGCAGGCGGCCGCCGTGCTTGTTGGGCCGGCGATCGCGGCCGGCCTGCTCTCGGCCGGCACGGCGCGGTCCGCCATGTTCGTCACCTGCGGGCTCGTCGCGGCTGCGGCCGTGGTGCTCGCCGGTGTCCGGCCGCTGGCGGCACAGGCGCCGGCGCGGGCGGCCAAGATCCTGAAGCAGGTCAGGCTCGACATTGCCGCGGGCTTCACGGCCTGCATCCGGCAACGCGGCGCGCTGGCGCTGGTCGTCCCCGCCGCGGTTCAGACGTTCGCCCGCGGAGTCCTCACCGTGCTCACGGTCGTCATTGCCCTGGATCTGTTCGGCCTCGGCCCGGCCGGCGTCGGCCTGCTGGGCGCGGCGCTCGGCGCCGGCGGCATCCTTGGCACACCGCTTGCCGTCAAGCTGGTCCGCGGGAAGAGGGTGGCGCGCTGCTTCGCCGCGGGGGTCGCGGGCTGGGGAGTGCCTATGGTCCTGCTCGCGTTCACGCACGCGCGATACTGGCCGTACCTGCTCTTCGGCGCCATCGGGGTGGCCAACCTCGTCGACGATGTGGCCGTCTACAGCGCCCTGCAGCGGGTGATTCCGCCCCGCCTGATGGGACGCGCGCTGGGAGCGCGCAGGGCTGTGCTCCTGCTATCGGTCGGTCTCGGCTCCGCCGTCGCGCCACCGCTCATCCGCGGCTTCGGAGCCCGGGCCACGCTGGCGGGGGTCGGCCTGCTGCTCATCGCGACCGCCATAGTGTCGGTGCCCAGCCTGAGAGCCATCGACAGCAGGCTGTCCGCGCCGGGTCCTGAGGTCGCGCTGCTGCGCCAGGTGTCGTTCTTCGGCCCGCTGCCGTTTGCCACGGTCGAGCACCTGGCCAGCGTGCTGCGGTCTGTGACGTACGAGCCCGGGGATGTGATCATCCGGGAAGGGGATCCCGGCGAGCGCTTCTACCTGATCGCAGCGGGCCGGGCCCGCGCGAGTAGCGGCGGCAGGCAGTTGAGCGAGATGGGGGCAGGTGATTCGTTCGGGGAGATTGCCCTGTTGCGACGCATACCCAGGACGGCGACCGTCACCGCCATCAGCCGCCTGGACGCCTGGATTCTCGACCGTGAGGAATTCCTGGCCGCAGTGACAGGCAGCCCGGAGAGCGCGGAGAGCGCGGATGCAGTCATCTCAGCCCGGCTCCAGGTCGGCTGACCACCCCAGTCGCTTAGCATGACCGGGCTTGCCACTTGTACAAGATGTCGGCTTGTTTCTCCGGGTGGAACGCCTCGATGAAATCGCGGTCATTCGGCCCCCATACGTTCCTCCACAGCCTGACGTGCCCGTGACGGCCCCGGGCCAGGCTGCGCTCGATTCCCAGGGCCTGCGCGACGTCAAGGTCACAGTCCACCCAGACCCGGTTCCTGAGGTACGGCAGGCGGCTGGGATGGAACAGGCCAACGCCTTCCAGCAGCCGGATCGGGGTCGGCGGGGCGCTGATCTCACCGGTCACCTGCCTTGATTCCCAGTCGCGCATGGTGCACGTAATTGCCTCGCCCAGATAGATGGGATCGAGAACTTCTTCCTGCCAGCGGAGCCAGTTGTACCCGGGCCATCCCCGGCCGCGCTTCGCGCAGGCGCCTATCGTGTACCAGTCCACAGCGAAGAACGGGACGGCAGGCCCAATCCCCGCCACCCGCGCCAGGCCCGCTTGCAGCTGCCTGGTCAGCGTCGACTTGCCGGCGCCAGCAGGTCCGGATACGGCGACCGCATAAGATCCCGGCGGTCCGTCGTAGACGCTGTAATTCGCGAGGATCGCCGTTATTACTTCGTCGGGTTCGGTGGCCACCAATTGTGGCGCAACAGTCATGGTTCTGACTCCATTCCTGAGCCGGACGTCACGATCATGCCGGCGGCCAGCGGGGGGCGGGCGGCCGCGTACCGCCGACCCGCGCGGTGCCGGCGGCCAGCCGCGCTTCGGCCATGCGTCCCACCTGCCAGTGACTGGCGGCGTGACCCAGCACCACGGCCAGGAAGGGTTCCCGGCGGAGATGGCACGCGGTCCCGGCGGTGTGCGCGACGGCGGTCGCCATGCGCAGCATGGCGCGCAGCATCGCGATCTCCCTTACTCCCCTCATCGCGTCGGCACCGGCATGGCAAGCGCCCGTCCTGCGCCAGGTAAACCCCGGCTAGCAGGACCGCGGGCGATCGGCGGTCCGCGGAGGCCGCCGCGAAACGGCGCCAAGCCGCCGCGGGCCGCAGCCCGGCTATCGCACCAGCCCGGCCGCAGCGTTGCCGCCGGGACCATGGGTGTAGATCAGCATGCCCAGCCACACCGCATATTCGGCCACGATGAACAGCGCCCTGCTGCCGCCACCGAGCGGAAGGGGCATAGCCGGCGCGCTCCGGAATCTCCACTTACAAGATCCCCTCACGGAATGTTCCGGGCCTGCCCCCGGTAACGCCCAGCGCCGCACGTGGCGGTCACGGAGCGGACGGAACCGGGGGTATGCCAATTGAACCACTATCGCCGGGCAGCGGGAACCCCTCGCCGGAACGAAAGAATTGTCACAAAGGTTGCCAAGCTCGCCCCGGATTGTCCCACATTACAGGGCCGCATGGAGGTTGCGCAGCCATCCACAAACCATGCCGAGGCCTTCGAGCATTAAATAGGCGGCCATGCGCATTCCTGCTATAATGGCTTGTTCTTGCGAGAAGAACCTTGAATAGTCGCGCTCTTCTGACCCAATCTGATCGCACTCACATGCATGTTATGCCGCGATGAAGTACGTCGGATCACCGCGTATCTGGTAGGCGGGCCCGTTATAAGGACTGGAACAATGCGGTCCATTGGGCTGGCGTCCAGCATTGATCCTCAACCTGCCTCCACTGCGGCGTCTTGCACAGCCGTGCCTCAAGCTCAGCGGGCCGCTCCCGGGCCTAAGCTTGCCCGGCTGTGCTCGATGCGGTCCGGGCGTGGTCCGGCCGCGGGGTTCGCCTACCGGTTGTCGCGGCGTCTATCCGGTCGTGCTCGCGCCGGGAGAGTTCGGTTCCGAGTTCGGTGAGGACCAGGCGGAGGCATGTCTCGAAAGCATCGTCGTTGATGGCGTCCCGGTCGGACTGGTCGAGGGCCCGGGCCAGGGCGGGGTACGTCTCAGCGTATGTCCCGGGCTGATCGGCGAAGCCTCGGGTGAAGTCGTCGACCGTGGAGCCGAGGACGATGTAGTCGATCATCGCGATGTAGCTCATCACCCGGGCAGGCGGCAAGCCTGTGCGGAACAGCGCCGTCGCCAGGTCGTCGTAGAACTTCAGGACGCTGGGCACCAGGATCAGGCGGCGGGTGACCAGCGCGACGGCGTGCGGATGACGGAGGTAGGCGGCCCGGTACGAGCGGGCGAAGGCCTGCAGTGCGTGCCGCCAGTCCGGGTCGTTCAGGACGGCGGTGTCGATTTCGCTGTCGACCAGCTCATGTACCAAGTCGATGATCTCGTCCTGGCCGGTGACGTGGTGATACAGCGACGGGGCCTGCACCTTGAGCTCGCGGGCGAGGTGGCGCATCGTCAGGCCGGCCTGCCCGTCGCGGTCCAGCAGGTCCAGCGCGGTCCGGGCGATGCTGTCCCGGCTGAGCAGCGGCTTGCGCGGACGTCCCATCTCGGCTCCCTCTAGAAAATCTCCCGGCGGCCCTTGCAGAAACAAACTACCAATGTTAGGTTACCGCCATCAACCCATTAACTAACGCCGGTAGTTTACCGGAAGGACGTGACCGTGACTGCCATGCAGCCGCAGAACCTAGTGGAGGAGCCCTCCCCGGAGCCGTTGCAGCCGCCGGGGATCGAACTGCACTCCATCGACTGGGTACCCGATTCCGAGCGCAAGGGCCGGGTCTCGCACCTGGGCGCGGGGGCCATCGCCGTCGGCCGCCGCGCCGATCTGGCCGTCCTCGACGTCGACGTGCTGGCCGCGGGCTACGCCGGCGGCGGCCGGTTCCCGATCGCCGACGCGACCGTGGAACTCACCGTCGCAGCAGGCCGGATCGTCCACGAACGCCAGGCATGACGTTCGCGTCCACCGTTGCCACCCGATGAGAGGGGTCCCACGATGAGGCTGACACCGCAGGAGCGTGACCGGCTGCTCATCGCCACCGCAGCCATGGTGGCCCGCGGCCGGCGCGAGCGTGGCCTGCGGCTCAACGTGCCCGAGACGATCGCCCTGATATCTGGGACCGTGATCGAGGCGGCCCGGGACGGCCTGCGGCTGCACGAGGCGGTCGAGCAGGCCCGCACGGCCCTGAGCCCGGACCAGGTGCTGCCCGGCGTCGCCGACATCGTCACCGAGGTCCGCGTCGAGGCGGTCTTCGACGACGGGACCAGGCTGGTCATCGTGCCGGACCCGGTGGGCGGCGGGCATGACCCGCACGGCGGCCCGGGCGCGGTGCTGGCCGCCGAGCTGGACCCGGTCGCTGGCGAACCTGCCAGGCCTCGCGCCGGCCGAACCGAAATCGAGGTGATAAACACCGCTTCGGTGCCGGTCAGCGTGACCTCGCACTGGCACTTCTTCGAGGCCAACCCGCGGCTGCGCTTCGACCGGGCCGAGGCCTACGGCATGCGGCTGGACATCCCGGCCGGGTCCGCGGTCCGGTTCGACCCCGGCGTGAGCACCGCCGTCGGCCTGGTGCCAATCGGCGGGTCGCGGGTCGCGGTCGGGTTCGCCGGGCTGGTTGACGGGCCGCTGGACGACCCGGCCGTCCGGGCCGCGGCCCTGCGCCGCGTGGCCGAGTTCGGGTACCTGACCACGGCCCGCGGCTCCGGGGAGCGGTCATGACGATCGATCCGGGGCAGTACGCCGCGATCTACGGGCCCACCGCCGGGGACCGGGTCCGCCTGGCCGACACCGGGCTCGTCGTCCGGGTCACCGCCGATGATTCGCTGCGCGGCGAGGAGTTCCTGCTCGGATTCGGCAAGACCGGCCGCGACGGGATGCACCTGGCCGCGCTGCCCTCGTCGCAGACCTGTGACCTGGTGATCTCCAACGTGCTGCTGCTCGATCCGGTGCTCGGGGTGCGCAAGACCTCGATCGGGATCCGCGGCGGCCGGGTGGCGTCGGCTGGCCGGGCCGGCAACCCGGACACGCTGGCCGGGGTCCAGGTGGTAGTAGGGACGGGCACCGCGGTGATCAGCGGGGAGGGACTCATCGCCACCCCCGGCGGGATCGACACGCACGTGCACCTGCTCTCCCCGCGGATCCTGGAGGCCGAGCTGTCCTCCGGGATGACCACGGTGCTGGGCCAGGAGTACGGGCCGGTGTGGGGAGTCGGCGTCAACGACGCCTACGGGCTGCACCGCGCGGCAGCCGCCTTCGACGCCTGGCCGGTCAACATCGGCTGGCTCGGACGGGGCAGCTCCTCGCGCCCCGGGCCGCTGGAAGAAGCGCTGGTGCGCGGCGGGGTCTGCGGCTTCAAGGTCCACGAGGACACCGGCGCGCACGCGCGGGCCCTCGACATCGCGCTGCGCGTCGCGGACGAGCACGATGTGCAGGTCGCCATCCACACCGACGGGCTGAATGAGTCGCTATCGGTCGCCGACACCGTCGCCGTGATCGGCGGCCGTTCGGTGCACGCCTTCCACGTCGAAGGATGCGGCGGCGGGCACGTGCCCGACGTGCTGTCGATGGCCGGCGTGCCGAACATCGTCTCCTCCAGCACCAACCCCACCCTGCCCTACGGGCGGGACGCCGTGGCCGAGCACCTGGCCATGATCATGTCGGTGCATGGCCTCAAGCCCGGCCTGCCCGGCGACCTGGCGCTGGCCCGGGACCGGATCCGCGAGGGGACCATGGCCGCCGAGGGCGTGCTGCACGACCTCGGCGTCATCCCGATCACCTCCTCCGACGCCCAGGGCATGGGCCGGGCCGGGGAGACCTGGGCCCGTACCTTCGCCCTGGCCGCCGCGATGCGGGCGCAGCGCGGGCCCCTGCCCGCAGACGGCGATACCTGTGACAACGCCCGCATCCTGCGCTACCTGGCCAAGCTGACCCTCAATCCCGCCCTAGCGCACGGGATCTCCCACGAGGTCGGCTCCCTGACCCCGGGCAGGCTCGCCGACATCGTGCTCTGGCACCCGGCGTATTTCGCGATCAAGCCGCAGCTCGTGGTCAAGGCGGGCCTGCCCGCCTGGGGCGCCACCGGCGACCCGAACGCGACCATCGACACCGCCGAGCCGCTCGTCCTGGGCCCGCAGTTCGGCGGTGTCGGCGCGGCGCCAGCAGACCTGTCCGTCATCTTCGTCAGCGGCTCGTGCGCCGACGCCGGCCAGGACCAGCTGCCGACCCAGCGCCGCCGCGTGGCGGTGCGCGGCTGCCGGACGGCGAGCCTGACCCAGATGGCCCATCACGGCCGGACCGGCGAAGTCGCGGTCGACCCCAAGACAGCGCAGGTAACGCTGGACGGCGAACCGCTCGCGGCCCAGCGCCTCGACCGGGTAACCCTCTCCCGGCTCTACCTCATATAGCGGTGCGGGCGGCAGGCCCGTGTCGTTCACCGTACCGGCGAGTCGCTTCGCGGCAGGTAACCAGCACGCGGGATTGCTGTCACGCATCGCCGGACTCGTCGAGCATTTCCATTTCCACCCCGGACTCGGGACGGCGAGCAAGGTGCTGTCCGTCGTCGAGTACCCCGTCGAGCACCTGGTCGGCGAGCTCGGCGCTAAGTGGTTCGCGGACTGGGAGAACAACAAGCACCCTTCTGTTGTCCGCTGGTTCCCGGCGGAGGGCAACCTGAGCGTCGGCGAGCCGCTCAGCCCGACGAACTGGCATCAGCTGGCCGAGGGTCCGGCGCTGCTGTTCATTCACGGCATATTCAGCAGTTGCGAAGCTGGCTTCGCCGGAATCGGGCACGACGACTCGACCTGGCCCCAGCTCCGCACGCGGTACGGGAACCGCATCATCGGCTTCGACCACCCGACCGGGTCGGTAGGGCCGGCCGACAACGCGACGTGGTTCCTCGACCAGATCCCGGACGTCGACCTTGACCTGGACATCGTCTGCCATAGCCGGGGTGGCCTGGTCGCGCGCTCGATAGCCGTCCAGGCCGCTCAGCGGGGTATGCCCGTCAACATCAGGCGAATCGTGTTCGCCGCAACACCGAACGGTGGCAGCCAGATAACGATGACCGCGAACTGGGTCAGCCTGATCAACCGTATCAGCAGCGTGCTGACCCTGCCCGCCAAGGTCCTCCCCGCGCCCGCTCACGCGATCTCCGGGGTCCTGGCCGGGCTGCTCGAAGTGCTGAAGATCGTCGGCGTGGGTGTTGCGCTCGACCTGCCGGGCCTGGAGGCCATGACCCCGGGCAGCCAGTTCCTGCAAAGCCTCGGCCAGGCCACGAATGCCGACCGAAGGCGTCTGGAACCCGGCCTCTCTCACGGCCCCGAACAGCCCGGCTACCCCTATCCCGGGCTTCCCGATCGACCCCGCGCGCAGGCTGATCATCGGACCCGGCAGCGTCTACTGGCACTGCGACTACTTTGACGATCCAGCGATGAGGGCAGCCCTCTTGCAGTGGCTGCCGGGCTAGACGGCACCCGCCGTCCTCTATCCGAGCGTGAGCATCGCCTCGGTGACCTCGCCGACCGCCGCATCGGGGATCGCAGTGGCGGCATCCTTGAGGAT
>Ga0335081_10010986_pt1 | contig 14649 bp, 15 predicted proteins | sample Lox_Sample_35_FD_206713 | JGI IMG/M metagenome (GOLD analysis project Ga0335081, IMG submission 206713) | Soil microbial communities from Loxahatchee National Wildlife Refuge, Florida, United States - Lox_Sample_3.5 | ecosystem: Environmental > Terrestrial > Soil > Wetlands | place: USA... | reverse complement strand
ATCGATGAGCGGCGTCACGTTAATGTTCGCGCTTTGGCCCCCGCTCGGGCCGACTGCCATTCCCATACGGTCTCCTCTATTGCCCCGGACTCGCCGGCGCCGTAGGCGGTTGATTCTTCAGCTCTTTGCGCTGATCGGTCAGCAAGCCCAGCTGGTCGACGCCAGCCGCGCGCACGTTGTCGACAACCGACACCACCGACCCAAATTTGGCCCGGGCATCGGCGCGGATGAAAATCCGCTTGTCCACCCGGCTCGCCAGGCGGTCTTTCACCTTCTGGGTCAACTGATCCGGCGGGGTTTGGTCGTTGCCAAAGAAAATCTTGCCGTCTCGCATGATGGCTACGACCAGCGCATCCTCCTTGTCCGCATCCGGCATCGACTCCGGGTTATTGACTTTGGCGAGGTCGACACTCACGCCCTTCTGCAACATCGGCGTGATGACCATAAAGATGATCAACAACACCAACATCACATCCACCATGGGTGTGACATTGATGTCGGATGTGACCTTGGCCCCTTCATTTCGTTTGGCGAGTGCCATAGGCTACCTCTCCTGCAGTTTCCGTCAGGCGGAGTGCGGGATTGCGATGCCGCCCGAACCACCTTAACGCGTGAAGCCCGTCCAGGTCAGGCGTTAGGACCGGCGCATTCCCCGCCGCTTGAGGAAGTAATCGATCAGTTCGCTCGAGGAGTTGTCCATCTCGACGTCAAAAGCTTCCACCCGACCGGTCAGGTAATTGAACATCATCACGGCCGGAATGGCGACGAACAATCCGATGGCGGTCGTCACTAGCGCTTCAGCGATACCGCCCGCCACCGCTCCGAGACCCGTAGCTTTCTGCTCGGAGATTCCTTTGAAGGCATTCAGAATGCCCATCACGGTGCCGAAGAGGCCTACGAACGGGGCGGTCGAACCGATGGTCGCCAAGCCTCCCAGTCCGCGCTTCAACTCGGCGTGCACGATGGCTTCGGTGCGCTCGAGGGCGCGTTTGGAGGCCTCGATGGTCTCGCCGGGAATCTCCCCACTCTCCTGGTGAGCTCGGAACTCCATCAAGCCGGCGGTGACGACCTTGGCCAGGTGGCTCTTCTTGTTGCGCTCCGCCACCTTAATTGCTTCGTCAATTTTGCCGTCACGCAAGGCACCGGCCACGGCGGGCGCAAATGCCCGGGACTGCTTTCTCGCCGCGCTAAATGCCATCCAACGATCAATCATGACGCCGATTGACCATCCCGACATGATGAAGAGAATAATGACCACGCCTTTCGCCGTAGGGCCCATCTGCTTCCACAGCGAAATCGGATCCCAACCCACCGGCTGTTCCTGGAAGAGCCAAACCGCCATGGTGGATACGTGACTCAGGGTATGGGTTGCTAGATTAGCTAGGAACATGACTTCGTTTTCCCTCCTCAGATCTGGTTCAACTCGATCGCTTGAACTGTCCCTTCCCTCGATCTACCTCGAAACTCTTTAGCCTCCCGACAAGGTGAAGTTGACCGTAATTTGGGTCTCCACCTCGACCGGCTCCCCGTTGAGAATGTAGGGCTTGTACTTCCACTGCTTCACGGCTTCGATCGCGGCCGGGGCAAGCATGGGGTGGCCGCTGATCAGATGCAGGTTCTCGATCGTTCCGTCCTTACTGATCTCGGCGGCTAGAAGTACCTGTCCCTGGATGCGCGCTTGCCGCGCTAAGGGCGGGTAATTTGGCTGGACCTTGCGGATCAGGAGCCCTTGGGTTACACCCTGGGAGACCCGCACCCGTGTGGGCGTAGCCACTTTGGGCACGGCCACCGGGGTGGAACTGATAATGCCTCCGATGACTCCGCCCATCTGGCCGCCGGGCACACCACCCGGGACACCACCGACAACACCGCCAGCCGCCATTTCGGGCGGCGCTTCATCTTCCTTAATCATCTGAACTTTTTGAGGAATCTTGGTGGGAGTACGCAGCTGACCATTCTGAATGTCGGTCTGCACCTGCTTCACCACATGAACCGGAGCCGCCGCCGGCGGTGGTGGCGGGGGAGGTGGAGGAGGGGCTACCAGGAACGTCATCAATTGTCCTTTGGGCAAGGCTTCGGTGAAAAGCAGCGGAATCAACACCAGGATTCCCACTAAACATGCCTGCAGAATAAACGACAGCGTGGTCGTCATTCCTCGCTTGGTTCTTAGCTTCCCACCAGATTCTATGAGGCTGTCCTCAAACATAAGGCTCCTCCTACACTGACCCTAAGAACTAATAGACACCGCTGGAGCCGATCTTGCTCCCAAATAGATTTGCCGGGCGGTCAAACCGAAAACCGGATGATACTAAACCAAAAAGCCCGTAATCACAAACCGGAATTGAAGGGGATGGACGAAGGGGAGTCTTTAGACCTTGGCCTTCATCTTTTCCCGTCGGCTCCGTTCTTTATCGGCCGCGACCATCAAGGTCTGCCTCCCCTGGCGCGCCCGCCAATCCTGATAGGCCACCAGGATGGGCGCGGCAATCGCGATCGACGAATACGTCCCAATCAGGATGCCGATCACCAGAGCGAAGGAGAACCCATGCAGGACCTCGCCACCGAACAGGAACAGGGCAAGAACCGTCAGAAACGTCAAGCCTGCGGTCAGAATGGTTCGGCTCAAAGTCTGGTTGATGCTTCGATTTACGATGTCGGAGAGCTTTTCCCGGCGCATCAGCTTGAGGTTCTCTCGAATGCGATCGAACACCACGATGGTGTCGTTATTCGAGTAGCCGATGAGGGTCAAAATGGCGGCGATCACGGTCAACGAGATCTCCTTGTTGGTCAAGGAAAAGGCGCCTACCGTGATCAATGTATCGTGGAATACGGTGATTACCGCCGCCACGCCATAGATCCATTCGAAACGTACGGCCAGATAAACCAGCATTCCCAACAAGGAGTATAGAGTTGCCAGCTTGGCCTGGGTTCTAAGCTGTTCTCCCACTTGGGGTCCCACAATCTCGACATTTCTAACGCTGAAAGCGGACAAAAAGAAACCCTGTTCGAGGGAAGCGACCACGGCCGGATCAGCAACGGCTTTCAATTCATCGATCGAATTCAACACGCCGCCCTTGGTCTTGTCCCGATAATCCAGGATCGCCTGCGCGATTTGGCCATAGCGCTGTCCGGCGTCTGTGCCCAAATGCAGAGGATCTTTTTCGAGCAGATAGCCCTTTACCGTCAGTACGCTCTCGTTGTTCAAGTCCAGCTTGTCGGCCGGGGCGTTCGACTCGAGGGCGCGAATAATCAAAAGTTTGCTGCTATCAAGGGCCTGTTGGCCGGTTTCCTTCTCCGAGACATCGATCAGAACTTCGTTGTTGGCCGCCTGGCCGTAGCGCTGGATGCGCACATTGCGCAGCCCGGCGCGGTCCATGGCGGCACGGATCGCGCCATCGTCGGGAGCGTGCGCGAACTTGACGTAGACGAGCGTTCCCCCGCGAAAATCCACGCCGTAGGGAATCCCATGCCAGAAGAGCATGGAAAGTATGCCGGCGATGCTGAAGAGCAAGGAAAAGGCAAGGAAGTACCACTTCTTGCCCAGAAAATCGATGTTCGGATTGCGGAAAAATTCCACGTGCTTCGAACTCCACTTCCTCTGGGGTTTCTCCGCTGGGCTTTCTGCCCGGGGGGCGAACCCCGCTGCGACCGCTACCCAATACTCAAAGCTTCACCGCGCTGCTTGTGGCTCAAAACCCAGTCAAAGATTACGCGCGAAACAAAAACCGCGGTGAACAGGTTGGCGAACAGGCCAAAACTAAGCGTCACGGCAAAGCCTCGCACCGGACCGGTTCCGAAAATAAATAAGATGACCGCCGAGACGATGGTAGTGACGTGAGTATCAACAATCGTGATCCAGGCGTGGCCGAAGCCCTGTTCGACCGCCGAGGGAGGCGTCTTCCCATTTCTCAACTCCTCCCGGATGCGCTCAAAGATCAGCACATTCGAGTCCACGCCCATACCTACGGTCAAGATCACCCCGGCAATCCCCGGCAGCGTCAAGGTCGCACCGCTGAAGCCGAGAAAGCCCAACAGAATAATCAGGTTGAGAATCAAGGCAACATCGGCATTGATGCCCGCCGCATGGTAATACACCAGCATGAACACCAGCACGGCTAACATGCCGATGATCGCCGCCGTGACCCCGGCGCGGATCGAATCGCTTCCCAGCGAGGGCCCGACCGTCCGCTCCTCAAGATAACGGATGCCGGCCGGCAACGCACCCGAGCGCAGGATCATGGCCAAGTCCTTGGCTTCCTGTTCAGTGAACCGTCCGTTGATGACGCCTTGATCGTGAATCTGCTCTTTAATGACCGCCACTTCCTGCACTTTGTTATCGAGCACGACCGCGAGATTCTCGCCCACGTGCGCCCCGGTGAAGGAAGCGAAGCGGCGCCCTCCTTCGTTGGTCAGGTTAAAACTGACCGAGGGCTGCCCATTCTCGTCGCGCGATTGTTCGGCGTTGCGCAAGTCGCGGCCGGTGACGGCCGAAACCCGCGAAACCAGATACCAACTCGGCCCTTCTTGATTGGCACCCAAGCTGCGCCCCGGCAGCAACATCGAATCGGCCGGTAAGACGCCGCCATGATCCTGCAAGGCCTGCTGTTCACTCGAGTAAGGCCCGCCGAGCGACTGGCGGATCTCGAGCATGGCCGTCGATTGCATGATCTCCTTCACGCGGCCGGGATCATCCACTCCGGGAAGCTGCACCAGAATCTGATATTGCCCGAGCCCATGCTCTTCGATCACCGGCTCACTCACGCCCAACTGGTCAATGCGGTTGCGAATGGTCTCAATCGCCTGGGCGACCGCCCGCCGCTTCAACTCCGCTAGTGCCTGCGGCTTCATCGCAACTGTCCAGGTATTCTCGGCACCCGAGGTGAGGGTGTACTCGGGGAGATTGTCGTCCACCGCGGAGCGCAGGCCGGAACTCTGTTCCGGGGGCACACCTTTAATAAGGATCTGGTCGGGTTTGTTTGCGGGATCGGGCTTCGAGATTTCGGCGTAGTTGACCTTGCGCGACCGCAGTTGCGCCTTCAAGCGCTCGAGGGCATTGTCGGAGTCCACGTTAACCGCGTCATTCACCTGCACTTGTAAGATCAGGTGGGTTCCACCCTTGAGATCAAGACCGAGGTGAATCCGATTTCCCAGAGAAGCTAACAAGCCCTTGGCGGTCCAGCTCTGGGGAATGCCGAAAATGCCGTATACAAATACGAGCAGGGTAACTACGATAACGACGACCTTCCAGCCTAGGTTCTTCATAGCCATTCCGCCGTGTGTCGCGGATCTCTCACTTGGTTGCGGCCTTCGTCGGCTCCTCTCCGGTTATGACCGAGGAAATAGACGCCCGGCTCACCTCGAGGCGCAAATTGTCCGGGGGAACACGGATGTGGAGGTAATCGTCGCGCAGGGCAATGATCGTGCCGTGCAGCCCGCCGGTGGTCACCACTTTGTCTCCCGTCTTCAGCTCGCCCAGCATCTGCTGCCACTTCTTCTGTCGCCGCTGCTGCGGCAGAATCAATAATAGGTAAAAAATTGCGAGAATAAAGATAAGGGGGGCAATCGACATCCAGCCCATCGGTCCGCTGCTTGTTTGAACAGCCAGCAATGCTTGCACGTTGATCAAGCTTAGGTTTCGCTTCCCGGGAATAAGCCGTCGCCGCGTCTGATGACGCGGAGCTTCAATTTACCTTCGGAGGCCGGAGATCCCTTCGGCTTCGGACGCCAACAGGGGGTTAGCGAGTTAAGGCTTCGCTCGAGACCAAACCTCAGATAGAGAACGCGCCCCTCTCCCAGCACAAATAGAATGACGTACGGCTCGCATGGTGTCAAGGTAGAAGCTCAGGTTGTGCAGGGTGTTGAGCACTTGGGCCAGCACCTCGTTCGAGCGATAGAGATGTCGCAGATAAGCCCGAGAGTAGCGCCGGCAAACCCGGCACCGGCAATTGGGGTCGGGCGGACTTTCGTCGCCGGCATACTGCACCTGCTTGATCGACACCTTGCCCTCGGAGGTAAAAAGCAACCCATGGCGCGCCGCCCGGGTCGGCAGAACACAGTCCATCATGTCGATTCCGAGGTTGGCATACTCCACAATTTCCTCCGGAGTACCCACCCCCATCAGATAGCGCGGCTGGTCCCGGGGCAGATGCTCGAGGGTGGTTTCAACCATCTCACGCGTCAGGGTCCGCGGCTCACCCACGCTCAAGCCGCCAATCGCGTATCCGAAAAAACCGATTTCCCGCGTCCGCTCGGCCGATTCCTGACGCAACCCTCGATCCATGCCACCCTGGACAATGCCGAACAAGGCCTGGGTTTGTCCGGAGAACGTCGAGGCCGACGCCCCCGGCCGGAGACTCGGGTCTGAGCCCACCTCGGACGTCGGAGATTCGAAAGCTTGCTCCTTCCACGTCCAGGGAACTTCGTTTTTGTGTTGCTCAAAATAGCGCTTGCTTCGCTCCGCCCAGCGCAAGGTAAGTTCCATGGCGGCGCGCTGCTCCTCCGGCTTGGCGCGATATTCAGGACATTGGTCAAACGCCATGATGATGTCACCCCCCAGCCCGATCTGAGCCTCGATGGCGCTTTCCGGACTGAACAGATGGGTGGAACCATCGAGATGCGAGCGGAATCGCACGCCTTCTTCGCTGATCGTGCGGAGATCGCTCAGACTGAAAACCTGGAATCCGCCGGAGTCGGTGAGAATGCCTCTGGGCCAGGACATAAAACGATGCAGCCCGCCCAATCTTCTGATCGCATCGATTCCGGGACGAAGGTAAAGGTGATAGGTATTGCCCAGAAGGATCTCCACTCCGAGATCTTCCAGCAGTTCCTGGGGCACACCCTTGACTGAAGCCAGCGTGCCGACCGGCATAAACACCGGCGTGCTCACTTCCCCATGCGGGGTGGTGAGCCGAGCAGCGCGGGAAGCACCGGCGCGGGCTTCGATCTGGAATCCCACGGACATGGTTGGAGTGTAGGGACAGCCGGCCCCGACTGTCCACCTCGCCGCGGGGCCAACGTTGCGCTGAAGCTAGCCGCCGGAGCGACTTCGGGAAGGCTTAGCCGCTACCAACTCGAAAATCTCGGCGCGCAGTTTGTCCCCCTCAACAAAGAGCTTTCCCAGGCTGATTGGTAGACGGAATCTTCTTGGCCCGGCACTTCCAGGATTGAAATACAGCACACCGTTCTTGAATTCCTGCCGGGGGATGTGGCTGTGTCCGTAGATGACGGCCGCAAAGCCCGCCGCCTCTGGTTTGAGGTCCAGCTCCGCAAGATTGTGCAGAACGTAAATGCTGAAACCGGAGATTTCAAGAACATCGGTGCGAGGAATTTTTCGTGCCCAGGCTCCGCCATCCACATTGCCCCGCACGGCGGTGACCGGAGCGAGCGCAGCCAGGCGTTCAAGAATCGCAGGATCACCCATGTCACCGGCGTGGATAATGTGCCCGGAGCCGCGAAGCGCCTCAAGGGCTTCCGGACGCACCAGACCGTGGGTGTCGGAGATGACGCCGATGGTTGACACAGCCATTCTATTTGCGCAGGGTGCGCGGGGCCGACATTCTCTCGACCAGCACAACCGCGTGGGCGATGGCGGCATTGTCGGTTCCCATGCCTTCCGGAGTCTTGGCTTTGAGGCCAATTCGATCCCGGGGAATGCCCAGCAAAACGGCCACACGTTCGCGAATCTTCGCCGTGTGCGGTCCGATTTTCGGGGTCGAAAGTATCAGCGTCGCATCGACGCTCGAAACCCTGTAGCCGGCAGCTCGGACGCGCCTCAAAGCTTCGCGGAGAAAGACCGCTGAATCGCTGCCCTTCCACTGCGGGTCCGACGAAGGGAACAGCGAGCCGATATCAGGCGCCGCCACCGCCCCGAGCAGGGCATCGGTGAGGGCGTGCAGAAGTACGTCACCATCGGAATGGCCGCCGAGACCACGGGCATGGGGAAGGCGAACCCCTCCAATGGTGAGAGGGATGCGGGCTTTGAATTCGTGCGAATCCCAGCCATACCCAATGCGGGTGAGCGGTTTCGAGTTTCTACTCGCGGCGGTTCTCCTCGGTGCTTGGTGACGGGTCTTTGCCATCGGCTTGGGCGGTAGCTAGGAAGCTACTTTAAGGTAGAACTCGGCGAGCTCCAAATCGGCTGGGGTCGTGATCTTGATATTTCGCGGCGAACCCATCACCACGGCAACTTTGGTTCCGGAACGCTCGACCAACGAGGCCTCATCGGTCCCGAGAAAGCCATCCGCCATGGCCTCGTCGAATGCCTTCTTCAAAACTCCGTAGCGGAAGCCTTGGGGTGTTTGCGCCATCACCACTCGCTCGCGGGGAACTGTGGCCGTAATCAGCGCGCCGTCGGAGGTGCGCTCGACCTGCTTCACGGTATCGACGGCGGGCACGCCGGCAATGGCAGCGCCATATTTTTGTGCGGCGCGAATCACTTCCTGAATGATCGCCCCCGTCACAAACGGCCGCACCGCGTCGTGCACGAGGATGATGTCGTCGGGCGAGGCAGAGATGCGAGCCATGGCGTTCGCCACCGATTGCTGCCGGTGTTCTCCACCTTCGACGGTTTGAATCTTGTCGCTCACGAGGTCTTTGGCGGCGGTTTCGAGCCGCTCCCGGAATCCCTCCATCTCGTTGGCCCGCAGAGCTACGAAGATCTCCGCGATCTCGGGGCTCGCAGCGAACCTGCGCAGCGTGTGGATGAGAATCGGCGTGCCTGCAAGTTCGGTAAATTGCTTCGAAGCCGCTTGTTTCTTGCCCTTGCCGCCAGGCGCCGACGCCATGCGCGTGCCCAAACCTGCCGCAGGAATAATGACGACCACTTTCATGGCGGGCGTAAGTATACGAGCGTCGATCGATGCTTTCAAATCGCGCTCGCGATGGACCCGTGGATCTCATTCGCGTCAGTCAAAGTTCTTCGGGTTGCCTGAAAAGCGCCAATCGACCGGGACAGGTTGGACCAAGGCGTACGGCTCCAGGATTAACCCTAGGTGCGTTTTGCTCGATCCATGGACTTTATTGCCCTAGCGGACACGGTAGGTAACAGACGCCGAACGCTTTTTCGCACATTTCGCAGTAGTTAGGGCCAGTCACGGACGCCGCCAGATCTGGCAATTCAGTTGCGAGTCAATTTCTGAGGGTGTTGTGCAAAGTCGTTCTTGGTATCGATTCCTCGCTGTCGCCGCGCCAGCCACCCTGATCGGCGCAATGGCCATCGCCGCGTTGGTTGGCGACGCGACTGTTAGATCTGACAGCGGCCAGACGATCGAGGATTCCCAGAACGAGGCCGGCGGTGTGTCGATCAATCGTCCGGAATTTTCGGGTTCTCTGCCAACGCGAACGTTTGGCGGTGTCATCACCGATGACCATTGCGCGGCCCGACATGATATGAACTCGGGCATGGGTACTTCCGAGTGCACCCGGGTTTGCGTGCACCGTGGTGCCAATTACGTCCTCGTCGATGGAGATAAGAGCTATCGGCTGGAGGGAAACGCCACTGAGCTTGGGATCTTTTCCGGCACACGCGTGGCGCTGACTGGTTCACTCGCGGGGAACCGCATTCAGGTAAGCTCGATTGCCTTAGAGTAATCCTCGAAAGTTCCTACCTCTACTCTTATTCTGCCTGGCTGTCGGCCAAGATTGGCTTCTTCGGTTCGGGGTTGGGCACGGTGGCCACGGTCGTGAGCACGACCGCGGGCCGCGATTCGGTGCGGGAAAAAGCACGCTCATCCCACTTGCCGAAGATCATTTTTCCGGCGGTCGTCTGCAAGACTGAGGTCACGGAAACGTCAATAGTTTTGCCGATCACCTTTCGCGCATTATCCACTACCACCATCGTTCCGTCGTCGAGATAGGCGACGCCCTGGTTATACTCTTTGCCTTCTTTCAGGATAAAGACCTTCATCGACTCTCCCGGCAGCACGATGGGCTTCAGCGAATTCGCCAGCTCATTGATGTTCAACACCTCGACCCCCTGCAGCTGTGCCACCTTATTAAGGTTGAAATCATTGGTGATGATCTTGCCTTCATACAGCTTGGCTAATTCGATCAGCTTCAAGTCGACCTCGCGTATGGCGGGAAAATCATCTTCCACGATTTCGCTTTCGACGAAAGCCACCTTCTGCAGGCGCTGCAGGATGTCCAGGCCACGGCGGCCGCGATTTCGCTTCAGCGAGTCGGCCGAATCCGCCACCAGTTGCAACTCCCGCAGGACGAATTGCGGGATTACGATGATGCCATCCAGAAAGCCGGTTTCGGCGATGTCCGCGATGCGCCCGTCAATGATGACGCTGGTGTCGAGAATCTTATAACTCTTCCTCGATTGCTTCTCGCCTCCGAAAACGCCGCCGAGCGCCGTGAGGTTGAGCAGGTCACCTTTATTGGCTCCCACGATCAGGCCGACATAGGCCATCAAGAGCATGACCAGGAGCTGCAGAAAACTTTGGGTTGGGCCCGGGGGAATGCTATCGCGAATGACCAAGGCAAATAGATAGGCGCCTATGATGCCCAGCACACTGCCGATCGCTGCTCCGATCAGCCGCTTGAGGCTGACCAGCCGCAGTCGCCATTCAAAGATGACGATGGCCAGGCCGAGCAAGGCGCCGGCCCCGGCCGCGTAGCTGGGACTGAGGCCAAAAGGTTGAAGGAGATAACAAGTGACCGTAACAAAAACAACGAATACAAAACGTATGATGACCAAATCCATCGGGCCCTCCTCCCGGCGAACAGCGGGCCACGAACCTCCGCTGCAACCGCACCGGCCATCGAACACAGACAGCCATGGCTGGCCAGTGGTCTACGCGGAGCTTATGAAAACCACAACGCGTTATGAAACTGTGCTCCGCTCCCGTCCTGGAGCTGGCGGGAAGCAAAAACTATTCGGAGGAAGTATACCCCCGAAGGACAGCTTTAGGGTTTACATAAATATAAACAGCGCGGGATCTGCCCCGAGATACCCCCTTTCCCGCGGCTGCGCTGGTAGACTCAGTGCCATGAAAGCGATTGTGATCACGCGTTCAGGCGGACCGGAAGTGCTTGCGATTCAGGAGCTAGCGGACCCGGTTCCAGGCGACGGGCAGGAACTGGTCCGGGTCGAAGCCGGGGGGCTCAACTTCGCCGACATTATGACGGCCAAGGGGGGCTATCCCGGGGCTCCGAAACCGCCTCTGGTTGCCGGCCGGGAATTTTCCGGCTTCCGAAGTGACGGCCAGCGCGTCATGGGGTATATCCAATGGGGCGCCTTTGCCGAACGGGTTGCCGCGCGATCCGAGCTGCTCTGGCCCGTGCCCAAGGAGTGGAGTGCCGAAGAAGCAGCTGCCTTCCCGGTGAATTACTTCACCGCCTATTTCGCGTATTGGAAGGCGGGATTGCTCGAGCCCCAAAAAAACGGCAGGAATCGCCGAGTTTTGATCCATGCGGTGGCCGGCGGCGTCGGCACGGCCGCGGTTCAGATGGGTAAGCTGCTGGGCATCGAAACCTATGGAACATCCTCTTCCGAGGAGAAGCTCTCGCGGGTAAAAGAACTCGGCTTAGAGCATGGCATCAACTACAAGCAGCAGGACTACGAACAGGCCATCCAAGAACTGACGCACGGCGAGGGGGTAGATGCGGTCTTCGAAATGTTGGGCGGCGAGCATGTCGCAAAAAGCGCGCGCTGTTTGGCCGACTTCGGTTGCTTGATCGTCTATGGAAGCGCCACCGGGCAAAAATCGGAGATCGACACCCGGCTGCTCTACGCCAAAGGCACCAGCGTGCATGGACTGTGGCTGACCTACTTATCGGCCAACCGCGAACTGATGGGCCGCGCCTGGAATCAGCTTTCTTCCTGGGTCGCGCAAGGATATTTGCATCCGGTGATCGGACGGAGCCTGCCCATGGAGCAGGTCGCAGAAGCCTACCGATGGTTAGGCGAGGGCAGGAACTTCGGAAAGGTTGTGGTGAAGATCCGCTAGATCTCCGTTCCCGCGAACGTCTACAGTCCGAGCTCAGTCAGCCCTGGGTGGTGATCAGGCCGCCGGCCCAAGGGCCAACGAAACAATCGGTCTTCTTCCTCGATGGCAAGATCATTGATGCTGGCGTAGCGAAGCTTGGACAGGCCTGTCGCATCGAACTCCCAGTTCTCATTCCCATACGACCGCCACCACTGCCCTGACCGGTCATGCGATTCATAGGCGAAGCGGACAGCAATCCGATTTCCCCCGAAAGCCCAAAGCTCTTTGATGAGGCGGTAGTCCAGCTCTTGGCTCCACTTCCGGGTGAGAAATTGAATGACCTCGGCTCGGCCGTGGAAGAACTCGGAGCGGTTACGCCAGTAGCAATCCGTGCTGTAGCCTCGCGCAACCCTCTCGGGGTCGCGCGTATTCCAGTTGTCTTCAACCGCCCGTATTTTTAGGATTGCCGTTTCTCTGGTGAATGGTGGAACCAGTGGTGGAATGGGATTCAGTTGTGCATTCATGACGCCTACCTTTGTCTATTCCGTTCTAAAACCAACCTGGTGAAGAAGCACGGCCTCGGTTCACTGCGTTCACCAAATCGCTCGACACGCGCCTACAGCATTATCCTCTCGCTGGTAGCAGAGGGCCAAGAACCGCTGCTTGGCAGACCGACTGGCGCCACCTTACCTTAATACAGCCTCACTGAGACGGCATGAACACGAGCTGTACGGAATTTTCCTCGAAACTGGTATTAGAACTCGTGTCAGAATGCCTCGGGTAGAAAAGAAACTAGGCTCAAGTTACAGAATGCGTTGCACCTGGTGATGACGCAGTTCCGGCCTAGGCCTAAAATAAACTCCCGATACCGGACGCCTAGATGAGACTCAAGTGTCAGGTTCTCGCCCTCCTTGCCGGGCTAGCTTGGGCGGTTCGACCGCCAGCTCCCACCAGTGATTTCATCACGGAACAAAATGTCGCCATCCCCATGCGCGATCGAGTTGTGCTGCGCGCCGACATCCTTCGTCCCCAAGCGGACGGAACCTTTCCCGTGCTGGTTTATCGCACGCCCTACGGAAAGGTCTTCGCGGAGAAGGACCACACTACCTTTCGTCGTGCCGTCGAGCGTGGATATGTGGTGGTGATCGAGGATGTGCGGGGCCGCTACGATTCCGACGGCCAATTTCGGCCCTACGAGAACGAAGGCCGCGACGGGTACGACACCATCGAGTGGGCGGCTAAGCAGCCCTGGTCGAATGGAAGCGTGGGAACCTTTGGCCTTTCCTATCCGGGGGCCGTGCAATGGTTGGCCGCCGTCGAGAGCCCACCGCATTTGAAAGCCATGGTGCCGGCGATGACCTTTTCCACGCCGCAGAACTTCTTCTACGCGTACGGCACATGGGACATGTCGTGGATTGAATGGATCTGGGACAATATCGCTCCCGACGCGCGTGTAAAACGGGACTTGCCCGGTGCGAAGACCGTGGAAGCGGCCCTCGCCCAGTGGCGCGAGGCCAGCCCGAAAATGCTGAACACGTTGCCCTTGAAGCAGCTTGAGGAGCTTCACGACGTCGCACCCTACTACTATGACTGGCTCTCCCATCCCCCGGAGGATCCTTGGTGGGACTGGGCGGAATTGCGCAACAAATACGACCGCGTGCAGGCCGCCGTTCTCAATCTCTCCGCTTGGTATGACGACAACTACGGGCCTGAAGGTGCGACCACCAACTTCAACGGCTTGGTCAACTCTCGTCAAAAAGATCAAGAAAAGCGTACTCACGTTTTACTCGGTCCGTGGGTCCATGGCGGAACGGCGGAGGCCAAAGCCGGCCAGCGCAAATTCGGCGCAAACGCCGTGATCGATTATGACGAGGTCATTCTGCGCTGGATGGACCATTATCTGCGTGGCGTCGATAACGGCGTCGACCGAGAAAAGCCGGTGCGCTATTTCGTGATGGGTGATGACGCCTGGCGCGAGGCCGACCAATGGCCGCCGCCCGCCGCTCGGGTTGCATACTACCTGAAGGCTCCCTCGGCAGGGAGCAATCGCGGCACGATTGCACCCGAGAGGCCTACTCAGCGGCAAAATACCTCGTTCCTCTCGGATCCCTCGAAGCCCGTCTTGAATCCTTACCACTCCTCGGGGGCACACGATTACCGTCAGCTGGCCGAGCGTAAGGATGTCTTAGTGTTTGACTCGGCACCCCTGGAGCGAGATCTCGAAGTTACCGGACCGATCGGGGTGAAGATGTTTGTCTCCTGTGACTGCCGGGATTTTGATCTCTGGGTTCGACTACTCGATCTTGCTCCTGACGGCACGGCGTTCAACCTAATGAGTCCGGGGTTGGATGTTCAGCGCGCCAGTTATCGCGATATCAAGAAAGGCCGGCAGCTGATAACCCCGGGAACCATTTACGAAATCGGCCCCGTCGCGCTTGTGACCAGCAACGTCTTTCAGAAGGGACATCGGATTCGGGTGCAGATTTCCGGCTCGTTTTTCCCCAACTTCTCCCGCAACTTGCAGAGCGGAGAGCTGGAAAATGACTCGGCAAGGCTGGAGCAGGCTACCATCACCATCTACCTTGATCCCGATCATCCATCCCAGGTTGTTTTGCCGATTGTGCCCCGGCCTCAATGACCTGCGCCCTGCCCCAGTAGCCCGAAACAATGGATCGGATCTTCGCCCCGCGCGAAATAATCTTTGCTTACCATGCATTTT
>Ga0335081_10010983_pt1 | contig 14651 bp, 12 predicted proteins | sample Lox_Sample_35_FD_206713 | JGI IMG/M metagenome (GOLD analysis project Ga0335081, IMG submission 206713) | Soil microbial communities from Loxahatchee National Wildlife Refuge, Florida, United States - Lox_Sample_3.5 | ecosystem: Environmental > Terrestrial > Soil > Wetlands | place: USA... | reverse complement strand
AACAAGCTGAAATCGGAGCTCGACGTGAGCTTCGCGCGTGTCGGGCTGGAGGAGGGCCGGCTGCTCGTGCAGCGTGCGCAAAGCGGCCTCGACAACGCTGCTGCGGTCCTCTCTTCGGCACTCGGACTGCACCGCGTCACGATCTTCCGGCTCGAGGAGCAGCGCGAGCCCGAGGCCGGTGGTGCGGGCGATATCGCGGCGCTCACTGAGCGTGCGCTCGCGGAGCGCCCCGACCTGGCCAGCCTGCGCGATGAGCGCGACTCCGCTGATCGGCTGGCGCGGGCGCAGCGCGATGCACGCCTGCCGACCGTTGCAGCGATCGGTGCAGCAGGCGGCTCGCTTTCGCACGATCCGCGGCTGCCCGGGGATTACCTGGCCGGGGGCATTCAGGTGAGCGTGCCGCTGTTCGCGGGCGGCCTGTACCGCGCTCGCGAGCGCGAAGCCGAGCTGCGGGCGCGCTCCGTGGGAGAGCTGTTGCGTAGCGCGGAGGATGACGTCGCGCGCGACGTGCGTATCGCCTGGGCCAACCTGACCACGGCGCGCGAGCGGCTGCGCACCACGCAGCAGCTGGTGGTACAGGCCAACCAGGCCTTCGACCTCGCTCAGGCACGTTATCGGGTCGGCAGCAGCTCGATTGTCGAGTTGAGCCAGGCGCAGCTCGCGGCCACTTCGGCACAAATCGAGAACGCGAATGCGCGCTACGACGTGCTGATCCAGCAGTCGCTGTTGCGCTATGAGCTCGGAGGGCTGATGGCAAGCGCTGCGAGCACGGAGGCGGCGCCGTGAGCCGGGTACGCGGAGCGCTCATCGGCCTGCTCGCGTTGCTCTGCGGCTGTGAGACGCAGCGGCTGATTGTCATCGATGCGGTGGGCCCGGCCCATGCGATGAGCGCGCCGGCGCCGCGCGCTGGAACGCTCATCGTCTACAGCGTGCTCGAAAGTGCGAGCGTGGAGCAGTCCGAGTACCCGGTGCACAGTCCGTACACGCTGCTCACGGACGAGGGCAGGCTGCTGCTTCATGTCGGCAATCGCACCGGAGCCTTCGCCGCGAATCCGCAAGCGCTGTCACTGGCTGCCGGGCGCTACCGGGTGCGGGCGCTGGCGCCTGGTGGCGGTGAGGTGATCGTGCCGGTCATCATCGAGTCTGACCAAACCACCGTCGTGCGGCTGGATGGCAGCGCGCTCGCGCAGCGCAGCGCCGAGTCGGCCACGCTCGTACGCTTGCCCGACGGGCAGGTCGTGGGTTATCGCGCGCCCTGACAGCGCGGCGCAGGACTACTCCTTTAGAAGATGAGCTGGAAGCGTGTCAGGAACGCGTTCTCGTCGGCACGATTCGCATCCGCGGGCGCGCCACCTTCAAAACGAGTTCGCTCGAAGTCCAGCATCCACTTGATGTTCTGATTCAAGTACCAGTTGAGGCCGACGCCGAACGCGCGCGCCGAGCGCGCCGAGACTGCCGGGTCCGAGAAAGACTCGATGCCACCGGCGAAAGCCGCCGGATCGATGCGCAGCTCGTGATAGCGCGCAACCAGCTCCCACGCTCCGATCCCCGGCTTGCCCGGCTCGAAGGTCGAGTGCGGCGTGAGGCCGTTGTAGAGCTCGCGCTCTCCCGTCAGGAAGTACGAGAACGAGGTCTGCCAGCCGCTGTTGTCGATTTGGCCGGAGCGCCTGACACTCGCGCTCACCTGGCGACTCACCTGCTGCGAGCTCTGCACGTACTCCGCAAGCACTCCGAACGGCCCGACGTAGTAGTACAGCTGTGGCGCCCAGCGCTCGCGCCGTCCGTCGGCGTAAGTGGCGGTGGCACCGCTGCGATAGCTGAAGAAGATCTGCTGTCCCGGCGTGCGGTAGGCCGGCAAGAGTGCATTGGCCGCACTGCCGGTAATATCGACATAGGTGCCGCCGGCGCCGAACCCCAGTCCGCGCAGGTACGCACGGTCGGTTGTGATGAAGGGCTGCAGGAACAGCCTGCCTTCCCAGTCCTTCTTGCCGTCGTTGTCCTGATCCGGCGTGCCTGCCGCATCGGTGCTCGCACCATCGGTGACGCCGTTGAAGTAGCCGACGGCGTAACCCACTATGCCTCCGAACAGATCGCCGCCGAGCTGCGCGCCCTCGTCGCGGTTGGGCACCAGGGAGCTCGGCAGGCCCAGTTCGACGAAACGATTGTACTGATCCGGCTGCAGGCGCTCGAGGCCGACTGGCCCCTTGAATTTACCCACCTGCACGACGAACTGCGGTGCAATGCGCGCGGCGACGTAGGCGTCGACGATGATCGCCTTGCCACCGGCGAAGTCGGGCATGAGCCGAAAGTCGTAGGTGTTGTCGAGTGTGCCCTCGATGTACGGGCGCACCTTGCGGAACAGCCAGGTGTCGGCGGTCGCTGGCGTCGACTGATCCGAGAACCAGTGCCCGTCAAAAGCCAGATTGGCCCGAAACCGCAGCACGTTGGCGCCGTCCGGGGACTGGATCGCAAAGCCCTGCGGGCCCGCTTTCGCAGGCGCCACGGCGATGGCCGCCGTGCCCGGCGTCGGATTGACGCTCGCGGGGCTGGCCGGATTCGACGTCTCCGTGCTGACGCTCGCGCCGCCCGTCGCAGCGGGCTTGCGCTGCTGTAGCGCGAGCCGTTCCTCCAGAGACTTGATGCGCTGCTCCTGTTCGTCGAGCCGTTTGAGCAGCGCAGCCACATCCGGTGCGGAGGCATCGGTCGCGGCGAACGCGAGCGCTGAGAACAGTTGCAGCACAGCGACGCTGGCAAGGACACTGGCAACACGCATGAAGACGCCTCGTGAGCATGGGATCGTGATACCGATCCATGCTAGGCAGGGCGGGTTATGCGGTCAGTCGCGCCGCGGTAACAGGCGAGTTACGGCGCCCGAGTGCTCAGTCGATCGAGCGCAGCAGCTCGTTGATCGAGGTCTTGGCGCGCGTCTGTGCGTCCACCTGCTTGACAATCACCGCGCAGTACAGGCCGTAGCGACCGTCAGCGGAGGGCAGGGTGCCGGGCACCACCACCGACCCCGGCGGCACACGCCCCTGCAGGATGCGGCCGCTCGCGCGCTCGTAAATGCGCGTGCTCTGTCCGATGAACACGCCCATCGAGATGACCGAGCCCGCGCCCACCACCACGCCCTCGACGATTTCAGAGCGGGCGCCGATGAAGCAGTCATCCTCGATGATCGTCGGCCGGCCCTGCAGCGGCTCGAGCACGCCGCCCAGGCCCACGCCGCCCGACAGATGCACGTTGCGTCCGACCTGGGCGCACGAGCCCACCGTCACCCAGGTGTCCACCATCGTGCCCTCGCCCACGTGGGCGCCGATGTTGACGTAGCTCGGCATGAGCACTGCGTTTGGCGCGATGTACGCGCCCTTGCGCACGATCGCGTGCGGCACCACGCGCGCACCGCCGCCCCGGAAATCCACTTCCGAGCTGGCGGCGTATTTGAGCGGCACCTTGTCGTAGAAGCGCGTGTAGCCCGCATCGAGCACTTCGTTATCGCGCGTGCGGAAGTACAGCAGCACCGCCTTCTTCGCCCACTCATTGACGACCCACTCGCCAGCGTGCGGCTGCGCCACGCGCAGCTCCCCGCGATCGAGCAGGCCGATGGTCTCCTCGATGGCGTGCACCAGCTCGGCGGGCGCGTTGCGCGGATTGAGGGATGCGCGCTCCTCGAAAGCGGCATCGATGAGGCTCTGCAGGGTCGCGGTGTCGGTCATGGCGTGGTGCTTGTCGGTGCAGTCAATGATGGCGCATGAACGTTGCAATGCGCTCGGCGGCCTCGACACATTGCTCGACGCTGGCGACGAGCGAGATGCGTACGCGCCCGCGGCCGGGATTGCCGGCCGGGGTCTCGCGCGCAAGATACGAGCCGGGCAGTAGTGTCAGGTTTTTCTTCGCGTACAGATCGCGCACGAAGGCCTCATCGTCTCGCTGCAGGTCGGGCCAGAGGTAGAACGCACCGTCCGGCCGCTCTACCTGCATCACGGTCGAGAGGATCGGCAGGACGCGTGCGAACTTCTGCTGATACAGCGAACGATTGGCGGCGGCGTGCGCCTCATCGTTCCAGGCTGCGATGCTCGCCAGCTGCACCATCGGCGACATCGCGCTGCCGTGATAGGTGCGGTAGAGCAGGAAGCGCGACATGAGCTGCGGGTCGCCGGCGACGAACCCGGAGCGCATCCCCGGCACGCTCGAGCGCTTGGAAAGACTGTGAAACACCACGCAGCGCTCGAAGCGGCTGCGGCCGCATGCGAGCGCCGCATTGAGCAGGCTCGGGGGCGGTGAGTTCTCATCGAGATAGATCTCGGCGTAGCACTCATCGGCGGCGATGATGAAGTCGTAGCGCTCGGCGAGCTGCAGCGCGCGCTCCAAATACGCCTGCGACAGCACCGTGCCCGTCGGATTTCCCGGACTGCACAGGAACAGCAGCTGACAGCGCGCGAGCACCTCGGGCGGGATCGCCTCGAGGTCGGGCGCGTAGCCGTTGGCTGCCGTGGTGTTGAGCAGGTAGGGCTCGGCGCCGGCCAGCAGCGCCGCGCCCTCGTAGATCTGATAGAACGGATTGGGCATCGCGACCAGCGGGGCGCGGCCCGGATCGACCGCAGCCTGCACGAACGCGAACAGCGCCTCGCGCGTGCCGTTTGCCGGCAGCACCATGCGCTCGGCATCGACGCAGTTGGGCGGCAGCGCGAAACGCCGCTCGAGCCAGCGTGCCGCGGCACTGCGCAGCTCGCTGCTGCCGATCGTCGGCGGATAGCTCGACAGGCGTGAGATTCCGGCGCGCAACGCCTCGAGAATGAGCGCGGGCGGGGTGTGCTGCGGCTCCCCGATCGACATGGCGATGTGGGACAGTCCGGGCGGCGGCTCGACTCCCTGCTTCAGGCGCGCCAGCTTCTCGAACGGGTAGGTGTGCAGCCGCGCGAGCTGGGGATTCATGCGGCTTCGCGGCGGTCGAGCGCCTGGGTCAACCGCTCCTTCAGCCGCTGCGCGGCATCCTCTCCGAGCGGATGCAGCGCCGCATCGGTGACGTAGAACACGTCCTCCGCGCGCTCCCCCACCGTCATGATCTTGGCGGCCTGCAGGTAGACGCGCTCCTGCATCAGCACTTTGCCCACATCGCACAGCAGGCCCGGCCGGTCGCCGGCGACGAGCTCCAGCACCGAGCGGTGATTGCGCTCATCGGTGCTGAGCGCGATCTGTGTCGGGGTGTTGAACATGCGCGCCTGCCGCGGTGCACGCCGTGAGACCGCGGGCAGCGCCGCATCGTCGCGGCGCAGGGCGCGCCAGAGCGCGCGCTCGATCTCCTCGCGCCGGTCGGCATCGGTGATCGGCGCGCCGTCGTCCTCCAGCACGTGATACAGATCCATGCTGTAGCCATCGCCGGTCGGGGTGATGCGCGCATCGACGATGTTGAGCCCCAGCTGATCGAGCACCGCGGTCGTGCGCGCAAAGCCGTGCCGCAGCAGCGGCGCAAACGTGAGGATGGTGGTGGTGCCGCGCACACTGTGGGCCTCGAGCGCGACCAGCGGATCCTCGGAGGAGGGCGCGCGCTCGGCGAGCAGTCCGGTGTGCCAGGCGATCTCCTCGGGCGTGTGGCGCAGGAAGTAGGCCGGCGAGAAGCGCGCCCAGGCTTGCTCAATCTCGCCCGCCGCGACACCGCGCTCGGCGAGCAGGCGGCGCGCCGCCTCCTGGGTCTCACGCAGCAGCTCATCCTGATCGATGGGACTTTCCAGTCCGCGGCGCAGCGCGCCCTTCACGCGCTCGTAGAATTCGTGAAACAGCGAGGCCTTCCACGAATTCCACAGCTTCGGGTTGGTGCCGCGCACGTCGGCGGAGGTGAGCACATACAGATAGTTGAGGTGATCCTCATCGCCCACCTTGCGCGCGAAGGCGTTGATCACACCCGGGTCATCGATGTCCTGCTTCTGCGCCGTGACCGACAGCTCGAGGTGATTGCGCACCAGCCAGGCCACCAGGCGCGCGTCGTAGCGCGACAGGCCCTGCTCGAGGCAGAAGGCCTCGGCATCGACCGAGCCGAGCTCGGAGTGATCGCCGCCGCGGCCCTTGGCGATGTCGTGGAACAGCGCCGCGAGATAGGCGATCTCGGGACGCGGCAGCTGCTGCATGATCTGCGACAGACCCGGCAGCTCGTGGTCGTAGCGCGGAATCGACAGCCGGCGCAGGTTGCTCACCACGAACAGCGTGTGCGCATCGACGGTATAGGCGTGGAACAGATCGTACTGCATGCGCCCGACGATGCGGCCGAACGCCGGGATATAGCGACCCAGCACCCCGTAGGTGTTCATGCGCCGCAGCTCGTGCGTGACGCCCACGGGCGCGCGCAGGATTTCGAGGAACAGCCGGTGGTGGCGCGGGTTCTGGCGGAACTCCTCATCGATCAGCCACAGGCTGCGGGCGACCTCGCGCATCGTCGAGGCGCGCACGCCCTTGATGTCGGGGTTCTGTTGCAGCAGCACGAACAGCTCCAGCAGCGCGGCCGGCGAGCGCGCGAACACATCCGCGCCGCGGGTCTCGAGCGAGCCGTTGCGAACCTGAAAGCGCGCATTGAGCGGCCGCGGCGGCTCATCCTCCGACAGGATCGCCTCGCGGAACAGCTGCAGCAGCAGCTCGTTCAGCAAACTCACATCCATCACGTTGCGGTAGTAGCGCTGCATGAACTGCTCGACCGCGAGCGTGTACGAGGCATCCTCGTAACCGAAGCTCTGTGCCAGGCGGATCTGGTAATCGAACAGCAGCCGGTCCTCGCGCCGGCCCGTGAGCACGTGCAGGCCGAAGCGCACCTTCCACAAGAACGCCTGCGCCTGCTTCAGGCGCCGCAGCTCCCCGGGGGTGAGAAAGCCGCGATGCACGAGCCCATCGAGCGAGTCGGTGCCGAAGTGGCGCTTGGCGACCCAGCCGATGGTCTGGATGTCGCGCAAGCCGCCGGGGCCCGTCTTGACGTTGGGCTCGAGGTTATAAGCGGTGTCGTTCGCTTTGAGGTGCCGCTCGGTCTGCTCGCGCAGCTTCGCTTCGAAGAATTCGCGCACCGGCCAGACGTGCTCGGGCGAGAGCGCCGCGCGCATCTCATCGAGCAGGCGCGCGAGGCCCGCGAGCAGGCGCGCCTCGAGCATGGTCGTCATCACGCTCACGTCGGCCGCGCTTTCTTCGGCGCACTGCGCGACGGTGCGCACGCTGTGACCGACTTCGAGGCCGATGTCCCACAGGAAGGCGATCAGCTCACCGATCTGCGTGCTGCCCTGCGCATCCGGGGCCTGACTCACCAGCACCAGAAGATCGATATCCGAGCACGGCAGCAGCTCGCCGCGTCCGTAGCCGCCGACCGCGATGAACGCCGCCTCGGTTCCGGTGCTGTCGAAATGCTCCCGCCAGGCCTGCCGCAGAACGACGTCGATGAGCGCAGCGCGGGCCTGCACCAGAGTCTCCACCGCTTCCTCGGCCAGGAAGCGTGCCTTCAGCTCCGCATCGCCCTGCTGCAGGAGCTCGCGGTAACGCGCGCGATCGCGCGGCGCTGCGGCCAGCAGTGCCGGCAGGCGTGTGAGCAGCGGCCAGGACGGCGCCGCCGGCGCATCCTCGGGCAGGGCTTCGTCGAGTGAGTCGAGATCGGTGGCGGACATTGTGGCGGCGCGCGGCCCCTAGTGCCGGTCCGCCGCGCCCAGCGTCAGGACGTCGACTCCCTGGTCCGTGACGAGCACCGTGTGCTCCCACTGCGCCGACAGCGAATGATCCTTGGTGACGACCGTCCAGCCATCGGGCAGCAGCCGCACGTGCCGGCGCCCGGCATTCACCATCGGCTCGATGGTGAACGTCATGCCGCTCTTGAGCTCAAGGCCGCTGCCCGCCTCGCCGTAGTGCAGCACCTGCGGGTCTTCGTGATAGATGCGGCCGATGCCGTGACCGCAGTACTCGCGCACGACCGAGAAGCTGTGCTCCTCGACGAAGCTCTGGATGGCGTGGCCGATGTCGCCCAGGTGCGCCCCGGGGCGCACTTCGCGGATCCCGCGCCACATGGCTTCGTAACAGGTCTCGGCGAGGCGCTGCGCCTGCACCGGCGGCTTGCCCACGTAGTACATCCGGCTGGTGTCGCCGTGGAAGCCGTCCTTGATGACGGTCACATCGATATTGACGATGTCGCCGGCCTTCAGGCGCTTGTCATTCGGAATGCCGTGACAGACCACGTGATTGACGGAGCTGCAGATGGTCTTCGGAAAGCCGCGGTAGTTGAGATTGGCCGGGATCGTCTTTTGCGTGTTGACGATGTACTCGTAGCACATCCGGTCGAGCTCCTCGGTGGTCACACCGGGCACGACGTGCGGGGTAATCATGTCCAGGACATCGGCGGCGAGGCGTCCCGCCGTCCGCATTTTTTCCTGCTCTTCCGGGGTCTTGATCGTGACGTGCATCGGGGGTGTCGGGTAGCGCGTAAGGCATTGTTCCATCGGCATGTTCATGGTATAAAGCGCGGCCCTCGTTGGCAACGACGAGGCAACCCCACACGCGTATCGATTAACCGGCGGCTGGGTGTTCCCGGTGCAGCAGCGTCGTCGAACGGCGCACATGCATCGGGGATGGCCGCCCGGGATGCGCGGAGGCTCAACCCCCAAGGAGTTTTCATGTCCGGCGTGTCCATGCGACAGATGCTGGAAGCGGGCGTCCACTTTGGACACCAGACCCGCTTCTGGAACCCGAAGATGGCCCCCTTCATCTTCGGCGAGCGAAACAAGATCCACATCATCAATCTCGAGAAGACGCAGCCGCTGTATGCGGAGGCCGCGCGCTTCGTGAAGGGCGTGATCGCGGATGGCGGCAAGGTGCTGTTCGTCGGCACCAAGCGCTCCGCGCGTGAGGCCATTCAGAAGGAAGCCGCGCGCTGCTCCATGCCGTTCGTCAACCAGCGTTGGTTGGGGGGCATGCTCACGAATTTCAAGACCATCCGCCAATCGATCCGGCGCCTGGCCGAGATCACCGAGCTGTCGACCAGTGGCGCGCTCGAGAAGCGCGGCAAGAAGGAAGCGACCCAGCTGCGCCGCGAGATGGAGAAGCTCGAGAGGAGCCTGGGCGGCATCAAGGACATGGAATCGCTCCCCGATGCGCTGTTCGTCATCGACGTGGGCCACGAGCGCATCGCGCTGCACGAGGCGAAGAAGCTCGGCATCCCCGTGGTTGCGATCGTCGACACCAATTGCTCGCCCGAGGGGATCGACTTCGTGATCCCCGGCAACGATGACGCGATGCGAGCGATCCAGCTCTATGCCGCGGGCGTCGCCGATGCCGTGATCGAGGGCAAGGCCTCCGTTCCCACCGTCGCCGTCGGCGAAGACGAATTCGTCGAGCTCGACGAGGCGGGTCAGCCGCGCAAGAAGTCCGCGCGCGGCAGGGCGAAGCCGCAGCCGGCAGTGCGCAAGCGCACACCGCCGCGTCGCCGCGCCCCGGCCGTCAAGGCGCCGGCCGCGCCTGGAGCCGAAGAGACGACCGACTTCGAGGATCTGGACGAGCCCGAGACGCCCATCGCTGTCGAGCGCGTCGCCGGTGCCGTGGCTGCAGCGCCGCGTCGCCCGGTGAGCGGCGCTGCACGGCGCAAGCCGCGCGGCGAAGGCGAGGCAGCGCCCGAGGGCGAAGCGAAGGAGTAAAGCCCGCGGCGGCCCGCACTGGGGCCCCGCGAAGCTTCGCGCGTCACGGCGGACTTGAGGTCTGCCAGCACCAACAGGAATTTGCGGATGAATGTCACAGCAGATGCAGTCAAGCAGCTCCGCGAGCGTACCGGCGCGGGCATGATGGAGTGCAAGAAGGCCCTGGTAGAGACCAAGGGCGATCTCGATGCCGCCGCCGAGCTCATGCGCAAGCAGGGTCTCGCCAAGGCTGACAAGAAGGCCACGCGCGATGCCGCCGAGGGCGTGATTGCCGTGGCGCGCGCGAGCGATGGCCGCGCCGCCGCCATGGTGGAAGTGAACTGCGAGACCGACTTCGTCGCACGCGAGCAGGAGTTCCGTCACTTCGCGCACGAAGTCGCCGCGCGCGCGCTCGCTGCGCGTCCGGCCACTCTGCAGGCGCTGCTTGCCGAGCAGCTGCCCGAGGGCGTCAGCATCGATGAGCGCCGCCGCACGCTGGTCGCCAAGATCGGCGAGAACATCGGCGTGCGCCGCTCGGCGATCGTCGCCGCGGGCGGGCATCTCGGAGCGTACGTGCACGGCTCGCGTATCGGCGCGTTGGTGGCGGTGGAGGGCGGCGATGCCGCGCTCGCGCACGACCTCGCCATGCACGTGGCAGCCAGCAACCCGCGGTACATCTCCTTCACCGATGTGCCTGCGGACGTGGTCGCCAAGGAGCGTGAGATCCTTACCGAGCAGGCGCGCGGCGAGGGCAAGCCGCCCGAGATCGTCGAGAAGATGGTCGCCGGCCGGCTGCGCAAGTCGCTGGGCGAAGTGACGCTCACGGGCCAGGCGTTCGTGAAGGACCCGGACAAGACGGTCGAGAAGCTCCTGCAGGCCGCCAAGGCGCGCGTCACGTCGTTTGCGCGTTTCGAGGTCGGCGAGGGGATCGAGAAGAAGAAGGGCGACTTCGTGGCCGAAGTAATGGCGCAGGTGAAGGCCAACACCGAAAATCCGGATGAAGATCCGGAGAAGCCGGTTCGGCACTGATCGGAACGAGGCCGACGAGAAGACCCCGCCGCGGCGGGGTTTTCTGCAAATGCGAGGTGGCGAGGCGATGACAAGACCGGCACGGTACACGCGCATACTCGTGAAGCTCTCGGGCGAGGCGCTGCTGGGCTCGGGCGACTATGGCGTCGATCCGGTGGTGCTGAAGCGCATCGCCGGGGAGATTCTCGAGATCGCGCAGATGAGCGTGCAGACGGCCGTGGTCATCGGCGGCGGCAATATCTTTCGTGGCGCGGGACTTGCGCGCGCCGGCATGGATCGGGTCACCGCCGATCACATGGGCATGCTCGCCACCGTGATGAATGCGCTCGCGATGCAGGATGCGCTGGAGAGCTTGGGGTTGCAGTCGCGCGTCATGTCGGCGATCCGCATCAACCAGGTGTGCGAGGACTACATCCGCCGCCGCGCGATCCGCCACCTCGAGAAGGGCCGCGTGGTCATCTTCGCCGCCGGCACCGGCAATCCGTTCTTCACCACCGATACGGCCGCATCGCTGCGGGCGATCGAGATCAATGCGGACGTACTGCTGAAGGCGACCAAGGTGAACGGCGTGTACTCGGATGATCCGGTGCGCAATCCGGCCGCGGTGCGCTACACCCACCTGACGTTCGACAAGGTGCTGCTCGATAAGCTCAACGTCATGGATGCCACCGCCGTGGTGATGTGCCGCGACAACCGGCTGCCGCTCAAGGTTTTCGATCTCACCAAATCCGGCGAGCTCACGCGTATCGTGCGCGGCGAGGACGTCGGAACGTCCGTGACGTACGAGTGAGGGTGCCAGCATGATCGAGGATCTGAAAAAAGACGCCCAGGCACGCATGGCCAAGTGCGTGCAGACCTTTCAGGCCGAAACCAAGAAGCTGCGGACCGGGCGCGCCCACCCCAGCCTGATCGAGCACCTGAAGGTCGACTACTACGGCTCCGAGGTGCCGCTGCAGCAGGTCGCGAGCATCAACGTCGAGGAAGGCCGCACGCTGGTGGTCTCGCCGTGGGAGAAGTCGATGGTGCAGGCGGTCGAGAAGGCGATCCAGAAGTCCGACCTGGGCTTGAATCCCCTCACGGCCGGCACGGTGATCCGCATTCCGATGCCGCCGCTCACCGAGGAGCGCCGCCGCGATATCACCAAGGTGGTGCGCCACGACGCCGAGAATGCGCGCGTGGCGGTGCGCAACGTGCGCCGCGATGTGATGGCGGACATCAAGGAGATGCTCAAGGAGAAGCTCGTCTCCCAGGACGACGAGCGGCGCGGTGAGACGGACGTGCAGAAGCTCACCGACAAGTATGTCGCCGAGATCGATCAGCTGCTCGCTGCCAAGGAAAAGGAGATCATGCAGGTCTGAAGCCAAGCTTCAGACCTGCCTGACAGCTCGATGAGAAGCGCGCACGTGCGGCAATGACCTTGCCCCGGCATGTCGCGATCATCATGGACGGCAATGGCCGCTGGGCAGCCGCGCGCGGCCTGCCGCGCCACGCCGGCCACAAGCAGGGCATCGCCGCCGTGCGCGCCTGTGTCGAGAACTGCTCGGCGCGCGGAATCGAAGCCCTCACTGTATTCGCGTTCTCGAGCGAGAACTGGCGCCGCCCCGAAGAGGAGGTGGCACAACTCATGGGCCTGTTCATCGAGGCGCTCGAGCGCGAAGTCGGCGACCTGCACAAGAACCGAGTGCGCCTGTCGTTCATCGGCGAGCGCCGGCGTCTGTCCGTGCGCCTGCAGGCGCGCCTCGCGGAAGCCGAAGCACAGACCGCGGCCAACTCCGGACTGAAGCTGCAGGTCGCGATGGGGTACGGCGGACGCTGGGACATCGTGAGCGCGACGCGCACGCTTGCGGCGCGTTGCGCGAGCGGGGCCCTTCGCGTGGAGGACATCGGCGAGGAGGCCGTGGCCGGCGCGCTGGCGCTCGCTGGGCTGCCCGATCCCGATCTGTTTATCCGCACGGGCGGGGAATGGCGGATCAGTAACTTCCTGCTGTGGAACCTGGCTTACACCGAGCTTTATTTCACCGAGCTGCTGTGGCCGGACTTCGATGCCGCCGCGCTCGATGCCGCGCTCGAGTTCTTCGCCGCACGTGAGCGTCGCTTCGGCCTCACCGCAGCGCAACGGGAGACCTCGCTGCATGCTTAAGACCCGCATCATCACCGCCGCCGTGCTCGCGGCCGTGCTCATCGCGGTGATTCTGCTGCTGCCGCCGCTCGCAACGATCATCGCCGTGACGGCCATCACCCTGCTCGGCGCCTGGGAGTGGTCCGCGTTCCTGCGCCTGTCGGGACGGGTGGGGCGAGTGCTCTACGTGCTCGCGATCGCCGTGTCGCTGCCGCTCGTGTGGTGGCTCACGGATACGACGGCCGCCGCGCGTGTCGTGCTGCTCATTGCCGTGGCGTGGTGGCTGCTGGCGCTCGGCTGGGTGATCCTTGCGCCGCACCGTGCCTCGAGCTGGTCGGCAGCGCTCGCGGGCCTGCTTGCCCTCGCGCCCGCGTGGCTCGCGCTCATGCGCATACGGCTCGACCTGCCCGATGGCGCGCAGTGGCTCTTGTTCCTGCTGATCCTGGTGTGGGTCGCCGACATCGGCGCCTTCTTTTTCGGCCGGCGCTTCGGACGCGTGCGGCTCGCGCCCGATGTCTCGCCCGGCAAGACCTGGGAAGGTGTGGTGGGAGGTGTCGCGATGAGCGCCCTGGTCGCGCTCGCGGGCAGCCGCTGGTTCGGGGTGGCGCCGGCCGTGTTCGTGCCGCTGTGCCTGGCCGCCGTCGCCTTCTCCGTGGTCGGCGATCTCACCGAGAGTCTGCTCAAGCGCTTCGCCGGCGTGAAGGACAGCGGCACGCTGTTCCCGGGCCACGGCGGCGTCATGGACCGGATCGACAGTCTCACCGGCGCCGCGCCGGTGCTGCTGGTCGGACTGTTCGTGCTGGGGATCGTGCGGTGATCGGCGTCACCGTGCTCGGCTCGACCGGCTCGATCGGCGCCAGCACGCTCGATGTCGTCGCGCAACATCCGCAGCGTATGCGCATCGTCGCGCTGGGCGCGCATCGCAATGCCGCGCGGCTTGCCGAGCAGATCGAGCGCTGGCGGCCGGATGTTGCTGCACTCGCCGATGAAGCGGCGTTGCCGGAGCTGCGCGCCCGGCTCGCCGGCCGCGACGTGCCGACGCAGCTGCTCGCCGGACCTGCTGCGCTCGAGGAGCTCGCCAGCCTCGAGGCGACCGACTATGTGATGGCGGCCGTCGTCGGAGCGGCGGGGCTGCGCTCGACGCTTGCGGCGGTGCGCGCCGGCAAGCGTGTGCTGCTCGCGAACAAAGAGTCGCTGGTGATGGCGGGGCCGCTGCTGATGGCCGAGGTGCGCCGCGCCGGCGCCGTGCTGCTGCCGATCGACAGCGAGCACAATGCGATCTTTCAATGCCTGCCGGCAGGTTGTGCGGCGGGTACGACGCCTGCCGGTGTGCGTCGCATCCTGCTCACCGCTTCAGGCGGACCGTTTCTCGAGTGGACGAGCGAGGCCATGAGCGCCGCGACGCCGGAGCAGGCCTGCGCGCATCCGCGCTGGGTCATGGGGCGCAAGATCTCGGTCGACTCCGCGACGCTCATGAACAAGGGGCTGGAGCTCATCGAGGCCTGCCACCTGTTCTGTCTGCCACCGCAACAAGTCGAGATCGTGGTTCACCGGCAGAGCATCGTGCACTCGCTCGTGGAGTACATCGACGGCTCGGTACTGGCCCAGCTCGCCTCGCCGGACATGCGCACGCCGATCGCCTACGCGCTCGGCTGGCCGGAGCGTCTGGCCGCGGGTGTCGAGTATCTCGATCTGGTTCGTGCCGGCCGGCTGGATTTCGCCGCGCCTGATACCGTGCGCTTTCCGTGCCTGAAGCTGGCACAGGCCGCGGCCCGTGCCGCAGGGCTCGCGCCAGCCATTCTCAATGCTGCCAATGAGGTCGCCGTGCATGCTTTCCTGGAGCGTCGATTGAACTTTCCCGACATTGCCGCGGTCATTGA
>Ga0335081_10010981_pt1 | contig 14652 bp, 10 predicted proteins | sample Lox_Sample_35_FD_206713 | JGI IMG/M metagenome (GOLD analysis project Ga0335081, IMG submission 206713) | Soil microbial communities from Loxahatchee National Wildlife Refuge, Florida, United States - Lox_Sample_3.5 | ecosystem: Environmental > Terrestrial > Soil > Wetlands | place: USA... | reverse complement strand
CATACCTGCGCTCGCCCTACTCCGGGATCGGCCGCTCGTCCGTGGACTTCGTCGAGGGACGGCTGCGCGGGCGCGCCGTGCACGTCCCCGACCGCGTCGAAGAGGAGACTGAGCGTCTGCGCGAGGCGCCCGTGCCGGCGCTCGCCGAGCTGCGGGAAGCCGCCGACCCGGTCTCGGGCGTACGTGCGCTCGCTCGCAGCATGATCCGCTCGGCCTACGGGCTCGACGCGCCGCCGGCCGGTGAAGCATCGCGTTTCGACCTGCGCTCGGAGGCGGCCGTCGTTCGCACGCTCGACGAGCTCGACGCGTTCGCCTCGCTCGGAGAGCCGCTGTCGACCGACGGGCTCGTCTCCGCGCTCGAGGCGACCGAGGTGCGCGTCGGCACGGCAGGCGAGCCCGGGCGCGTTGCGGTGCTCGACCTGATGCGTGCGCGCACGACCCGCTTCGAGGTCGTGTTCGTGCTCGGCCTCGAGGAGGGCGTTCTGCCGCGGCGCTCGCGGACGTCGCCGTTCCTCGGCGAAGACGACCGCCGCGAGCTCGGCTGCCGGCTCGAGCGTCCCGACCAGGTGAGCCGCGACCGGTACCTCTTCTACACGGCTTGCACGCGCGCGACGCGCCGTCTCTATCTCGTGCGCGAGGCGGTGACCGACGACGGCGCCGCGCGAGAGGCGAGCCCGTTCTGGGAGGAGGTGGCGTCGGTCTTCGATCCGACCGACGTTGGGCGCGCAACGACGCGGCGGTCGCTCGCCGCGCTGACGTGGTCCCTCGATGCGGCGCCGACGGAGCGCGAACGGCTGCGTGCGCTTGCTCTGCTGGCAGCAGACGACAGCGGCGAGGCAGAGTCCGTTGCGGCCGTGAACGGCTGGGAGCGCCGGCTCGAGCGCGCGAGGTCGGCGTGGCGCCGCCCGACACGGCTCAGCGGCTCGGCGGTGCTGGCCGAGCTCGCCGGCCGGCCCACCTTCAGCGTCACCGAGCTCGAGCGGTTCGCCGACTGCTCGTCGGCCTGGCTGCACGAGCGTTTCATTGCTCCGCGCACGATCGATGCCGAGGTCGACGCGATGCTGCGCGGCTCGATCGCGCACCAGGCGCTGTTCAAGTTCTACGCGGGGCTCCCCAAGGAGCTCGGCGCGGACGCCGTCACGCCTGAGAACGTGGAGCAGGCGGTCGAGTTTCTCGACCGGTGCCTCGCCGAGGCACGGAGGGGAGGCGTCCGGCTCGAGCTGACGACGTTGCAGGAGGCGGAGCTGATGGGGACGCTGCGGCGCGACCTCGAAGGCTTCGTCCGCGACGAGGCGGCCGCGCCGCAGCAGCTCGTCCCGAGGCGGTTCGAAGTCGCGTTCGGTTCCGACCGCTCCGCGCCCGAGCTGCAGCGCGGGCTCCGGCTGGCCGAGGGGACGCAGCTGAGCGGGAAGATCGACCGGATCGACGTCGACCCGTACAGCGCGCGCGGGATCGTGCACGACTACAAGTCCGGGCGCGCGCACTCCGCGAAGCAGATCGACGAGGAGCTGAAGCTCCAGATCCCCCTTTATCTGCTCGTGCTGCGCGATCTCGTCGGCATCGAGCCGCTCGGCGGCCTCTACCGGTCGCTCAGCGGCGCGCGCGTGTCGCGCGGCCTGCTCCGCCAGGACGCCGGCGAGGACCTGCCCGGGTTCGCACGGAACGACTACCTGTCCGACGACGAGTTCTGGGCCCTCGTCGAGACGGCCCGCGAGCGGGCCGCCACGTTCGCCGACCGGATCCGCAAGGGGGACGTGCGGCACGACCCCAAGGGCGGCGAGTGCCCCACGTGGTGCGACATGTGGCCGATGTGCCGGGTCGAGCGGGCATGAACGCCGAGCAGCGCCAGGTCGTCTCCGCCACCGGCGAGGTCTTCGTCTCGGCGGGCGCCGGCACCGGCAAGACGACCGTGCTCGTCGAGCGCTTCGTCCGCGCCGTGTGCGAGCAGGGCATCGACGTCGAGTCGATCCTCGTCATCACGTACACACGGAAGGCCGCAGGCGAGCTGCGCGCGCGGATTCGCGCGGCGCTGCGGGAGCGCGGCCGGCCGGATCTCGCGCGCCGCCTCGACGGCGCGTGGGTGTCGACCATCCATGGGTTCTGCGCGCGCCTGCTGCGCGCGCACCCGTTCGCGGTCGGGATCGATCCGCGCTTCCGCGAGCTGGCCGACGACGAGGCGCCCGCGCTGGTTGCAGAGGCGTTCGAGCAGGCCCTCACGAGCTTCTGCGAGGGCGGCGACCCGGAGCGGCTGCGCCTGCTCGCCACCTACGGTGCGGACGGCCTCCGGCGCAAGCTGACAGGCGTGTACGAGACGCTGCGCTCGGCCGGCCGCGAGCTCCGCCTCGAGCTCGGCACGTGGGCGAGCGTCGAGGAGCGGCTCGCCGAGCTGCAGGAGGCCGCGCGTGAGCTCGCGAACGACCCGGCGGCCACCGAGAGGCAGCAGGCGGCCGCCGCGGCGGCGCTCGCGCTCGAGCCGAACGCCGAGCGGCTGCTCGACCTCGCGCACCTTGCGACAGTCGGCGAGCGCACGAGCGCGTTCCGGGGCGCGCGCGACCGGCTCCGCCAGGCGGCCCTCGACGAGCTCGCCGCGCGCGACAGCGAGCACCTCCAGGAGCTGCTCGAGCTGTTCGCGGCGACGTACGCGGAGGCGAAGCGGCGCGAGTCGGTGCTCGACTTCGAGGACCTCCAGCTGCTCGTCCGGGATCTCCTGCGCGTCGACGAGTCGGTCAGGCAGCTCGAGCAGCTGCGCTTCCGGCAGATCATGGTCGACGAGTTCCAGGACACGAACAGCCTGCAGTGCGACATCGTCGACCTGCTGCGCGGGGGTCGCGAGGAGACCGACGTCTTCTACGTCGGCGACGAGTTCCAGTCGATCTACGGGTTCCGCCACGCCGACGTCGCCGTCTTCCGGCAGCGCCGCGAGGCAGCTGCACAACGGCTCCCGCTCGCACGGAACTACCGGTCGCGGCCGGAGGTGCTCGGCGCGATCAACCACCTGTTCGCCGACGCGTTCGACGGGTACCAGCCGCTCGCCTGCGGCGGCGACTTCGACGATCCAGTGTTCGGCCATCCCGTAGAGCTGCTCGTGACGGACAAGCGCAGCTACCGCGAGGCGGGCGTGGGGTGGCGCGAGGCAGAGGCCGGCGCGATCGCGCGGCGCGTCGCCGAGCTCGTCGAGCTCGGGGCGGCCGAGCCGGGCGAGATCGTCCTGCTCTTCGCCGCCGGGACCGACGCCGAGGTCTACGAGCGCGCGCTGCGGGCGGCCGGGCTGCCCACCTACCGGGCGACGGGGCGCGGCTACTTCGGGCAGCAGCAGGTCGTCGACCTGCTGTCGTACCTGCGCCTGCTCTGGAACCGCTACGACGATCGCGCGCTCGCGACCGTCGTGCGGTCGCCCTTCGTCGGCATCTCGAACGACGCGCTCGTCGCGGTCCGCCGGCATGCGGGACGCCGTCCGCTGTACAGCGGCATCGAGCGGTCGCTTCCCGACACGCTCGGGCCGGAGGACGAGCGCCTGCTGCGCGCGTTCAAGCAGCGCTTCGAGCGGCTCGTCGCGGCGTCGGCCCGGCTCGGGCTCGAGCGGCTGTGCGAGGAGATCGTGTCGGCGCATGACTACGACCTCGCGGTGCTGACGCGGTGGGACGGCAAGCGGCGCTACGCGAACCTGCGCAAGCTGATGCGGCTTGCGCGCAGTTACGAGGAGCTGCGCGGGCGCGACATCGAGGGCTTCATCTCGTTCATCCGTGACCAGGAGGTCGTAGGCGCCACGCAGCTCGAGGCCGTCTCGGAGGAAGAGGGCGCCGGTGCGGTTCGGCTGCTCACGATCCACTCGGCGAAGGGGCTCGAGTTCAAAGTCGTAGTCGTCGCCGACGCGGGCCGGGACACGGGCGGAGTCCAGTCCGCCGACGAGATCCTCGTCGGCGCGGACGGGCGCTTCGGCTTTCGGGTCGTCGATCCGGCCTCGGGCCGGCGAACCGGCGTCTTCGCATACGACGAAGTGCGCGCCGCCGAGGAGCGCGAGGACCGCGCGGAGCGGCTGCGGCTGTACTACGTCGCGATGACGCGCGCGATCGACCGGCTGATCGTGTCGGGCGCGATCGACCCGGACACGCAGCGCGATCGCGAGACGCCGATCGGGTGGGTGCTCGAGCGGCTCGGCACGGACGAGCTCGAGACCGCGCGCGACGGGGGCGAGGCGGTCGAGCTCGACCGCGGAGACGCGCGGTTCGTTCTGCGCGTCGATACGTATCGCCCGGAGCCCGCGCCGGAGCCGGTCGCCGAGAGCGACGGGCAGCTCGCGCTGTTCGCGGAGTTGCCGGTCGTCTCCACGATGCCCGGATACCGGCTTCCCGAGCTCGTCCCGCCGCCTGCGCCGCCGTTGCACCGGGTGCGCCGCCTGTCGTACTCCGCGCTGTCGCTCTTCGAGCGGTGCTCCTACCGCTACTACGCGGAGCGGGTCGCGGGGCTGCGCGAGGAGCGCGTCGTCGCAGTGGAGGGTGGCGACGGCGGTCTGGCCGCGACCGAGATCGGCGATGCGGCGCACCGGCTGCTCGAGCTCGTCGACCTGGGCACTCCGGTCGTGCCGGACATCGGCCTCGTGCGTGAGTGGTATCCCGCTGTCAGGGAGGACGAGCTCGAGCGGATCCGCGAGTTCGTCGGCAACTACTGCCAGTCGGAGACGGCGCGTCGCGTCGCGTCTCTCACCGGCGCTCGGGCGGAGCGGCCGTTCGCCTTCGAGCACGACGGGGTGCTCCTCCACGGACGGATCGACGTCCTCTGGCGCGCGGAGACGCGGGCGTTCGTGCTCGACTACAAGACGAACGCGCTCGGCGAGAGCACGCCCGAGGAGATCGTCGAGGAGGACTATCGGCTGCAGCGTCTCGTCTACGCGCTGGCCTGCTTCCGCGCCGGCGCCGAGGAGGTCGAGGTCGTCTACCACTTCGTCGAACGTCCGGATGCGGTGGTCGAGACGACCTTCCTGCGCGAGGAGCTGCCCGCGCTCGAGGCGGAGCTGTCCGAGGCGATCGCTCGGATCGACCGCGGCGAGTTCGTGCCGACGCCGAGCGACTTCGCGTGCGCGGGCTGTCCCGCGCTCGACCTGGTGTGTGCCGGGCCGCGGCTGCGGCAGCCGCCGGCGCTCATGGCCGGTGCCGCGTAGCTACGTCCGAGAGGCGCGGCGGCGCGTCGCTCCGAAGAAGCAGCGCATCGGGCCGATCATCGAGCGCCTCGCCGTGCTCCACGCGGACGCGCGCATCGCGCTCCGCTTCCAGGATCCGCTCCAGCTGCTGGTCAGCGTGATGCTCTCGGCGCAGACGACGGACGTGAACGTCAACCGCGTGACCGAGCACCTGTTCGAGAAGTACCGGCGCCCCGAGGACTACCTCGCCGTGCCACAGGAGGAGCTGGAGCGCGACATTTTCGCCACCGGGTTCTTCCGCCAGAAGGCGAAGGCGCTGCGCGGGACGATGGCGATGCTGATCCACGACTACGACGGCCGTGTGCCGGACGACTTCGACGAGCTGCTCAAACTGCCGGGCGTGGCGCGCAAGACGGCGAACGTCGTCACCGCCGAGCGCGGCCATCCGCAGGGGATCGTCGTCGACACGCACGTCCGCCGGCTGTCGCAGCGGCTCGGCCTGACGCGTCAGGAGGACCCGGTCAAGATCGAGCGCGACCTGATCCGGCTCGTCCCGCGGCCGGACTGGGGGCGGTTCCCCCATCTCCTGATCTGGCACGGGCGCCGGATCTGCGACGCGCGCCGTCCATTGTGCGAGGAGTGCCCCCTCGCGGCCGACCTCTGTCCGTCTAGCCGCGGACCGGGGTGAGCGCGACCAGGAGGCCGCCGTCGTCGTCGTAGGCCGGGAACACGTCCGCGACGACGTCCTTCTCGACGCCGGCCCGCGTCCGGATCGACAGTTGCTCTCCGAGGCGGCGGACGCCCCATTCGCGCGCCAGATCGACCGGCTGGCTGTTCGAGAACTGGAGCGCGTCGACCACGTCGCGGCCCATCAGATCGGGCTCGGGGAAGCCGGTGAGCTCGAACACGCCGCGCCCCGTTGCGAGCACGCGGCGGTCGCGGTCGGTGACGACGAGGCCCGTGTCGGGGGCCGGGTAGTAGTCGTCGAGGATCTCGAACAGGAAGCCGAACCCGCAATGCCGGCACGCCGGCGCCTGGTCCGAGAAACCCTCTTTGGCGTCGATGTCGACCGAGCGTTCCTTGCAGCGCGGACAGATGAAATGAGGCACGGCGAGCCAGGGTAGCCGTGTGGGTGGACGTGACTGCGCCCACGTTGTCCCGCTGTTAACGGGCGATTGTCGTTCTGCGGAGAGCGGTCGCGGGCGGAGCATCGCGAACGTAGCCTGCGCTCGCCGATGGCGGCGAGTTCGCGCCTAGGCGGGCCTGCGGTCGCCGTTGCCGGCGTCGCCTTGGCCGCTGCCGCGGTGCGGCTCCCCGGGACGTTCACGCAGCCGCTGTCGCAGGACGAGGTCGCGTCGGCGAGGATCCTGCGCGAGCCCGGCGTGTGGTCGATGCTCGCGCGTGTCGCGCGGACGGAGTCGACGCCGCCGCTCTGGTACTCGCTCGCGTGGCTGCTCCACCGGCTCGGGCTTTCGATCGTCGACGTCCGCCTGCTCTCGGTCGCCGCCGGTGCCGGGCTCGCGGGGTGTGTCGTGGCCGTCGCCCGCCGCGTCGTGCCGCTTCCGGCGGCGGTCGTGGCCGGCCTGCTCGTCGCCGTCGGGGGCGAGTTCGTTGCACATGGGCACGAGCTGCGCGCGTACGAGCTGCTCGCGTTTCTCGCCGCGCTCCTCGCCCTCCTGCTGATGCGCGAGCTGGAGGAGCCTCGGCGTTCGACCGAGATCGCGATCGGCGTCATCGTCGCGCTCGGTGGGCTCACGCACTACTTCTTCGCGTTCGCCGTCATCGCGGCGGTCGCCTGGCTGTGGCTCGACCCCGGAGCACGGCGCGTTCGCCGGCGCGTGTCGTACGCGATCCTCGCAGGCGGGATCGTCGCGGCTGCGTGGGCGCCGGTGATGCTCGTGCAGTACAACCGCGATCGCTACTGGTGGATCGGGGCGTTTCGGCTGCGGCCCGTCGTCGCCGCGCCGCTGCGGCTCTTCACGACCGCGTTCGCGGATCACGCTGTCGGCATCCTGCTGTCCGTGCTCTTCGTCGCGGTTGCCGCGGCGGGCTGCTTCCGGCTCGCCCGCGTGGGGCCGGCAGGGAGGCTCGTGGCCGCACTCGCATTCGGGCCGCTCGTCGTCGCAGGTGCGCTCTGGGCAGGCGGCGTCGAGATTTTCGCGCTCCGGAACCTGATCGAGATCGGCCCGGCGGTCGCGATCGCGGTCGTCGCGCTGCTCGCGGCGCTCCCGGACCGCGCAGTGGTCGTCACGGGCCTGGCGTTCGCGTCCCTCATCGGCGTCTCGACGCTGCACACAGAGGGCGCGGGATCGCCGCCCTTCGCGCAGATCGCGCACGCCCTGGTCCGTGAGGGATGGCGGCCGTCGGACCCGGTTGCGGTGCTCGGGAACCTGTTCGTCTTCCGCGCGCCGCTCGAGTGGTACCTCCCGCATGCGTCGGTGCTCGACGCAGGCCGGCCGATGGGGCGCGTCTGCCGCACCGTGTTCGTCGTCTCACCCCGCCGGAGGAGCGGGCTCACCTTTGGCCGCGTCACGGACCGCGACTCGACCGGCCGCTACGTCGTGAGCCGGCTCGCTCTCCGCGTTCCCCTGGGGGCCGAGCGCGTGTTCCACCGCGCGGCCATCCTCGTCGACCCCGTCGACCCGTCGCGCTGCGTCCGCGCGATCAGGACCGGGAGGCTGGCTCCGATCGCGTAGGCATACGGCGCAGCCGGGAAGAGATGCGGCCCTTTCTGTCCCCGGCTGCGCCCGAGCAAGCCGCCCTCTTCCCGGCCCCGGGCAGACGCAAACGGACCGCCCTCGAGGTCGGTCGCAAACTCCGGACGATTCAGCACCGGCCCGGGGCGGGCCGGGACGGGCGGTCAGCCGTCGGCGTCCTCGTCGTCCCAGTCGTCGTCGGAGTCGTCCTGCTCCGAGCCCCGGTCGCGCCACTCGCGCACGTCGACGACTTCGTCGCCGCCGATCTCGTGCTCAGGTGCTCCCACGGTTTGCTCCTTTCCGTCGAAGTCACTGGAGCGTTCCCGCATGCCCGCGCCGCCGCAAGCCCTGACACCGGGTTGAAACGACTCGGCAACGGAACCGGCACACGGCGCTCCGCAGAGTGTCGCCGGGTTGATCGCAGCGCGACGCCGTGCGACCATCGGTCAACGGTCGAGTACCTCGTCAACCTCTCGTCTGTCCCGTGCGGCGTGGCGCTGTTCACGTGCAGCTGCGGGGCATCGACAGTCGACTTCGACCTCGCCCACGACCTGCCGCAGGATTGGTCCTTTGCGGAGGACGGCTCACCCCGTTGTCCTCGTTGCTCGAGTCTCTCGACAAGCGGCCTGCACGCTTCGATCCCCAAGGTGCCCGGCACCTAAAGGCTTGATGTGAACCAGTCTCAGGACGCCGCCGGAATGTCCTCGGTCAGGGCGGTCGAGCTGACGATGAAGTTCGACGCGCCGAGCTGATCAGCCGGAGGCGTCCAGCAGCTCTCGTCGCGAGACGAGCTGGACGTGAATGGTCGGCGAGCGGTCGTACATCGAGACGTCGAGCACAGCGTCGGTGACGACGTATCCGCCCTCGTCGGCCGGCTCACGGCTCTCGAGGAGGTCCTCGATCGCCTCCCTCAGCGAGTAGGCGGACGTGAAGTGAGGAGGGCCCGGGGTGCCGTCCGGCCGTCTCCAGCCGTACAACGCGTAGTCCGACCACAGACGGTGAGGGACGACGCGGCGGAGCTCATCCGATCTCTCGTTCATCCAGGAGTCAAATCCAGCGCTTCCAGCGGAAGAAGGCGAGCTGGGCGATCGTCGCGACGATGATCAGGCCCCAGCTCCACCAGTAGCCGAACGACCAGTGCAGCTCCGGGCTGTCGCGGAAGTTCTGGCCGTACAGGCCGACGATGAACGTCGGCACGAGGAGCAGCGACGCGATCACCGTCAGGCGCTTCACGACCTCGTTCTGGTCGACGGAGATCTTGCCCTGGATGTAGTCGCGCACACCGGCGAGCGAATCGCGGGATGCGTCGAGGCCCTCCGACGCGCGCAGGAACTTGTCGTACGCATTGCCAAACGCGATCTCGACCTTGTGCGGGAAGAGCTCGAAGTCGTCCAGCTCGACGCGGTCGTCGACCACCTTCCGCACCGAATCGCGCGTGGGCGCGAGCACCCGCCTGATCCCGAGCAGGTCGTGCCTGAGCTGACGCAGCCTGCGGCCCGACTCACGAACGGGATGGTCGGCGATCATGTCCTCGAGCTCGTCGATCTCGTCGTCGAGCGCATCGATCAGGTCGAGGAACCGCTCGGCGACCTCGTCGACGAGGTGGAACGCGTACATGCCGACGTCCTCGTGCGCCCTGCACGCCTCCTTTGCCGGCTTCGGGTCGAACGGCTTCCCGTCCGGCGGCGTCTTGGACACCGAGACGAGCGTGTCCTTCGTGACTACGAAGTCGAGCTCCTGGTACACGACCCGGTCCTCGTCGGGGATCTCGACCGGCAGCAGTAGGACGCCGAACACGTAGGCGCCGTGCGAGTCGATGCGCGGACGCGGCTCGTCGTCGTGCGTATGCGGCGCGAGCAGCAGCTCCATCACCGACTCGTGGACGTCCCCCGGGATCGCAGCCCGAAGGTCGTCCGCGCCCGGGTCGATCAGATCGATCCAGCGCGGGGTCATCTGCAGGCCCAGGCTAGCCCTGCGCCCGGACGGGTCTATCGAAGCGGACGGCTACCGCGTCGGGGCGGCGGCCGGCTCGCTCGCGGCGGGTGCCGCCGCGAGCGACGACAGGTAGCGCTCGGCGTCGAGCGCGGCCATACAGCCCGAGCCCGCGGCGGTCACCGCCTGCCGGTAGGTGTGATCCTGCACGTCTCCGGCTGCGAACACGCCTGCGACGTTGGTCGCCGTCGAGCCCGGCTGCGTTACGAGGTACCCCGCGTCGTCGTGGTCGAGCTGGTCGACGAACAGGGCCGTGTTCGGGTCGTGCCCGATCGCGACGAACAGGCCGTCGGCCGGAACGTCCCACGTCTCGCCGGTCAACGTGTTGCGCAGGCGCAGGCCCTCGACGTTCTCGTCGCCGAGCACCTCGTCCACCACCGCGTTCAGGACGAAGTCGAGCTTCTCGTTCGCGAGCGCGCGATCGACCATGATCCGCGAGGCCCGGAACTCATCGCGCCGGTGAACGAGGTGCACGCGCGTCGCGAACTTGGTGAGGAAGAGGGCCTCCTCGAACGCCGAGTCGCCGCCGCCGACGACGTAGACGTCCTTGTCGCGGAAGAAGGCCGCGTCGCACGTGGCGCAGGCGGAGACGCCGCGTCCCTTGTGCTTCTCCTCGGAATCGATGTCGAGCCAACGGGCGCTCGCGCCGGTCGCGACGACGACGGCGCGCGCCAGGTACTCGTCGCCGCCCACGCTCACGCGGAGCGGCTGGTCGGAGAAGTCGACGGCGGTGACGTCGTCGGTCAGGAACTCGGCGCCGAAGCGCTCGGCCTGGCGGCGGAAGTCGGCCATCATCTCCGGCCCCATGATCCCGTCGGCGTAGCCCGGGTAGTTCTCCACGTCGCTCGTGATCATCAGCTGGCCGCCCCAGGCGAACCCCTCGATCACGAGCGGCTCGAGATCGGCGCGCGCTGCGTACAGCGCCGCGGTGTAGCCGGCCGGGCCGCCCCCGATGATGATCAGGTCCCGGACGTTCGTCTCGCTCAAGGTGCTCCTCTCCGTTCCTTCCTTACGCAGTATTCAACGTCGGGAGGGGGCCGAACGTTCCCGGCTAGGCCGCGTCGGCGTTCGCCCGCGGCAGCGTAGCGAGGTCGTCGACCGGCGCCAACTCGGGTGCTGCGGGGACGACCGGGACGCGTTCGAGCTGCGTGACCGCGGGCGGGTCGTCGCCCGGGATCCCGTGCTCGGGGAACTTCCGTGCCGTCACGAGCAGGCGCGACTCGTACGAGCTCACGGCCTGGTTGTAGGCGCCGACCGCGGTGTCGAGGCCGCGGCCGACCTTGGCGAGGTGGCCGGCGAAGACGCCCATCCGCTCGTACAGCTCGCGCCCGAGGCGCGAGACGGCGCGGGCGCTCTCGGCGACCGTCTCCTGCTGCCACCCGTAGGCGACCGTGCGGAGCAGGCCGATCAGGGTCGCCGGCGACGCGACGATCACGCCCGACTCGGCGCCGGCCTCGAAGAGCGAGCCGTCCTGGTCGAGCGCCGCCCGGTACAGGCCCTCGTCGACGAACATGACGACGAACTCGGGTGTCGGGTCGAACTGGCGCCAGTAGCGCTTCTGGCCGAGCTTTGCGATGTGGTCGCGCAGCTGAGCGGCGTGACGTGCGAGGTGGAGCTTCTTCGCCTCGACGTCGTCGGTGTTGACGGCGTCGAGGTACGCGTCGATCGGCACCTTCGAGTCGACGACGATGCTCTTGCCGCCCGGGAGCCGCACGACGAGATCCGGCCGGAGCAGCTTGCCCTCGTCGTCGCGCTCGCTCTGCTGGGTGCGGAAGTCGCAGTAGTCGACCATGCCCGCGATCTCGACGACGCGCTTGAGCTGCACCTCGCCCCAGCTGCCGCGGACGTGGGGCGCGCGCAGCGCGGTGACGAGGTTGCCGGTCTCGGCGCGGAGGCGCTCCTGCCCCTCGGAGACGGCGCGGAGCTGCTCGCCGACGCTCGAGACGGCGCGCAGGCGCTGCTGCTCCAGCTCCCGCGCCTGCGTCTCGAAGCGGAGCAGCGTCTCCTTGATCGGCGCGAGCTTCGCCTCCGCCGCCTGCAGCAGGGAGCTCTGGCTCCGCGAGAGCGCGTCGCCCGCCGCCGCCTTGAACCGTTCCTCCCACTGCTCCTGCGTCCGTTCGAGCAGCTCGACCTGGTCGCCGGCCGCCGTCCGCTCGGCCTCGAGCAGCGCGTCCCGCGAGGCGAGGGCGGTCCGCGCCCAGAGGTAGACGGCGGCTGCGCCGACGGCGATCCCAACCAGGAGAAACAGGGCTGCCATGAGCCCATGAACGCTAGAGAGGGCGTCGGACGGCACAAAAAATCAGCCCCGGCGAGTCCGAAGACCTACCGGAGCTGATTGCCGGATCGAGCGACTCCGAAGAGCTACCCGATCCGACGGGGGGAACCTAGCCGGGGCCCGAAGCACGCGTCAACGGGCCTCCAGCGGCCGTGTCGCAATTTGCGGACAAATTCGTGACGCCGCTGTGACGTGGCGGGAGAACGTCCGTTCGCATCCGTAGGCTTCCAGGCTGGCGATGGACGACGTGTTCGGCCCCGGCGGCACCCTCGCCCGCGCGCTGCCGGGCTACGAGCCGCGCTCGGAGCAGGCGGCGCTCGCCGCCGCCGTGGAGCGCGCCCTGCACGCGGGCGAGCATCTCGTCGCCGAGGCCGGCACCGGCGTCGGCAAGAGCCTGGCCTACCTCGTCCCGGCCCTCGCGTCCGGGCAGCGGGTGGTCGTCGCTACCGCCACGAAGGCCCTGCAGGAGCAATTGCTCCGCTCCGACGTCCCCGTCGCAGCCGCCGTCTGCGGTCGGCCGGTGCGCGTCGAGGTGCTGAAGGGCCGCCAGAACTACCTCTGCCGGCGCCAGCTGCAGGGTTTTCAGCCGTCGCTCGATGCCGAGGGGCGCGACGGCGCCGCGTTCGAGGCGATGCAGGACTGGCTCGGGTCGACCGAGACGGGCGACCGGGCGGAGCTCGAGGTCGAGCCGTCCCCGGCCCTCTGGGCCGAGCTCGCCGTCGGCGCCGACCGCTGCTCGGGCCGCCGCTGCCCGTTCGTCTCGGCGTGCTTCGCCGAGGCCGCGCGCAGCCGGGCCGCCGAGGCCGAGCTCGTGATCGTCAACCACGCGCTCTACTTCGCGGACGTCGCCTCGGGCGGCGGCGTGCTGCCCGAGCACGACGCCGTCGTCTTCGACGAGGCGCATCGGCTCGAGGAGTCCGCAGCCGGCTGGCTGGGCGGTCGCGTCTCCCGCGCCGGCCTCCGGCGCCTCGTCCTCGATGTCGACCGGGCGTCACGCGACGCCGGGAAGCAGCCGCCGCAGGCGGAGCTCGACCGGGTCGTCCGCTGCGGCGAGCGCCTGCTCGAGGCCGTCGCGCCGGCCGGCGGCCGACGGCGTGTCCGCGAGACGCCGGTGGAGCCGGCGCTCGTGCTGATCGACGCCCTCGGCGAGCTCGCTGCGAGCCTGCAGGGCGAGGGCGAGGAGCAGGATGCGCTCGCGCGGCGTTCGCTCGCCCAGGCCGCACAGGTCGAGGCGACGCTCGACGCCGAGCCGCAGGGCCGCGTCGTCTGGGCAGAGCCCGACGCGGTCGCATGGGCGCCGGTCGACGTCGCCGAGGAGCTGAACGAGCGCCTGTGGGACGAGGGGCCGACGGCGATCCTCGTGTCGGCCACCCTCGCGGTCGGCGAGGACGCCGGGTTCGTCCGCCGCCGGCTCGGCCTGCAGAGCGCGCGCGAGGCGATCGTCGGCTCGCCCTACGACTACCGCGAGCAGGCGCTGCTCTACGTGCCGCGCGCGATGCCCGACCCGCGCGACGACGCGTTTCTGGAGCGTGCGGCCGACGAGATCGTCGCCCTGCTCTCGCTGTCGGAGGGCCGCGCGCTCGTGCTGACGTCGAGCTACCGGGCGCTCGATGCGTACCGCGCGCGCGTCCGGGGGCGGGTCCCGTTCGACGTCCTCGTCCAGGGCGAGGCGCCGCGCGAGCGATTGCTCGAGCGCTTCCGCGACGACGTCGAGTCGGTGCTGCTCGCGACGTCGACGTTCTGGCAGGGCGTCGACATCCCCGGCGAGTCCCTCTCGCTGCTCGTCATCGACAAGCTCCCGTTCTCGGCGCCCGGCGACCCGCTGCACGAGGCACGCTGCGAGGCGGTCGAGCGGGAGGGCGGCGACTGGTTCGGCGGGTACGCGCTCCCGACCGCCGTGCTCCAGCTCCGGCAGGGGTTCGGCCGCCTGATCCGCGGCCACGCCGATCGCGGTGTCGTCGCCATTCTCGACCCGCGCCTGCGCAGCCGCGGCTACGGCCGCGTGTTCCTCGATGCGCTCCCGCGCTGCCCCGTGGCCGACGACCGGGCAGCTGTTGGGGAATTCTTCGGCGAGCGGGTCGCCGTATCCGCTTGAATGGTCGGCTCTCGATGGCCCCCAAGAAGACGCCGAAGACCCCGCCCGCCCCCCGCAAGGTGCAGGCGCCGAAGCAGCGGACCACCACGTCCGCCGGCGGCACCTCCAACCGCACGATCCTCTTCATCGTGGGAGGCATCGTCGTCGTGGCGCTGATCGCGGCCGGCGGCTTCTTCGCGTTCGCCGGCTCGAGCTCGAGCAGCGACAAGCACGTCGCCTCGCTGATGGCGGACGCGGGCTGCACGTACAAGACCGTCAAGGCCTACGTCCCGCCCGGCCAGGGCGTCCACGTGCCCAGCCTCACCAAGAAGTTCCCGTGGAACACCGATCCGCCGTCGAACGGCCAGCACTACCCGCTCTGGGCGGTCTGGGGCTTCTACACCCAGCCGGTCAACCCGCGCATGGTCGTGCACAACGAGGAGCACGGCGGCGTGATCCTCTGGTGGGGGCCGACCAT
>Ga0335081_10010978_pt1 | contig 14657 bp, 11 predicted proteins | sample Lox_Sample_35_FD_206713 | JGI IMG/M metagenome (GOLD analysis project Ga0335081, IMG submission 206713) | Soil microbial communities from Loxahatchee National Wildlife Refuge, Florida, United States - Lox_Sample_3.5 | ecosystem: Environmental > Terrestrial > Soil > Wetlands | place: USA... | reverse complement strand
AGGGCCGCTGCCCGGCACGGGCAATACATGCGCCAGGCCGCGGCCGTCCCGCACCCGCCTAGCCGGGCGCCAGTACCCGGGCGCGGCGGCCAGGTGCGGCGGACCGTGCCCCTCCGCCAGCGCAGCGCAGCAGGGACTGCCCCCAGGCACCGGCCTACCTGCGGTGACCCGCGCCGCCGGGCGGCGGCCCGGAACCGGCCGGCGCCCGGCGCGGTGGCCTGGGCGGCGGCCAGGTGCAGCGCCTGCTCGCAGGACCTGGCCGCCGCCACGTCGTGACAGCACTGCCCAGTGCAGGCGCGCTGTCCGACCATGACGCTGAACAATGGCACGGACGGTACCTTATTGGGCGACTTGCCCCGGGGGAAAGTGCGCGGCCCGGCCCGGCGGCACGTATTGGCCGGACGTTAGCCGCGCGTTAGCGTTCGCGCGGTTATCCTCTCCTGTCACGCTTTGCGCCTCAAGTCCCCCGCCAGCTTGCCGGGGCTGAAGCGTGCCGTAGACTTGGCCATGGCCTCTACTCATCGCCCATCAGGAGACCTGGCCTGGGGAAATGTCGCGATTCGAGGGTGGGGACCGGCTATGTCATCCGGTGCGGATAGGTGATCCGAAAAGCTCAAAGGCCCTGGCCCGGACCGGCAGCGGGCGTGGTGATTTCCCCCGATCCGGTGGATCGCCCGGCACCCAAGGCGATCCGGGCGGTAAAGCGGCAGGCCATTCCCGGTTTTCCTGGCCGCATCCTTTCCGCGGCCTGCGGTGAGCGGGCCGCCGGGCATGCCGCCGGGCACGGGATCGGAAAAGCCGTTTGTGATTTCCGTCTCGCAGGGGAACACAAGCGCGCCCCTTGAGCTCGGTGTTGAACGCGCCGACCACGGTCTCGATCTGCCACGGCGTGTGGCGCCCGGGGGTGCGGGCGGAGGCGTGCTGGTGCGGTTCCCGGCTTCGCCGGTGGGTGCCGGGGCTGGCGGAGGGCCCAGCCGGGCAGGCCGGTGAGTCTGGCGCTGGCTGCTCCGGGCGGCGGGCCGGCTGGCGGGCAGCTCGGATTCCCGGGTCAGCGCCTGGCTTCGCTCATCGTTTCGCGAATCGCTGGTTTTGCACGGGATGTTTCGAGAGGCCCGGCTAGTTACCATCGCGCCGGTAATTCCTTGAGCCTTCAAGCTGTAGGGTTAAGCATGACACTTCCGCTTCTCCTGTCCCGGCTGTGCACGTGGCTGACTGACACGGCGCCCGGCCGGACCGGATAATTCAATTTCGCGTTTCCGCAGGCCAGGACCCGGGCTGGGCGGCACCAGGAGGCGCGCGGGCGGCCCTTGGCCTTGCATCTGGCTGCGCCTGGCGTAGTCTTTGGACTTCGTGGCGCGGCGGGCTCAGGAAAGGGGTAACGGACGCTTAGAGTCCCGCAGCGGCAGGCCGTGCGGGTGCGCGATCTGCTATTTCCCGCAGCGGAAATCAGCAGCGCCACCGGAGTTTTTCCTAGCCCGGCCAGCTGCATTCAACCGGCAATGCTGCCATTCATCACTCAGCAAATCTGGTTAAGAGGGGGAACGAGCTATGGTGTCACAGTTTTACGTCGATGGCATCACCGACACGGTGACTCATGACATCGCGAGCAGCCTGACCGCCGCCCAGATCACAGCCGACGGTACGTTCAGCGTCTGGGTGGCCTGTGCTGACCGGTGGTTCCCCGGCGACGCTGCGGTGGTCACCAGCCGTGACGGCCGGGTGTTCGCCGGCGAGGTGGAAAGCATGGACCCCTGCACCGGGGAGATCACCATCAAGCTGCCGGGCAGCTGAGCGCGCGAGCGAGGCCTGCCCGGTCCTGCCCGGCGCGCTGGCCTGCCGTAGTCAGCCTGGTCGCAGGGGGAGGATGGGAGTTCAACTGGATGCGGCACCAGATCATGCGCCGGGCCGGGTCGCCGGCGAGCCGGCCCGGCGGGGCGCCCGGCGGGCCAGCGGCGATCCCGGCAGGGTCATCTACCGCGCAGACCGCTGCCTGGCCGCCGCCGGATCCGCTGCCGCCCCGGCGCAGGTCGCGGCTGGTGAGCTCGCGCCGGCTGGTGGCTGTTCCCGGGAGCGGGCGGCGACAGCCAGCCGGGCGGCCGCGCGGGCGGGCTTTTGCCGCGCCGGGGGCTCACCGGCCCCGCCGGGCGGCCGGGCCCGGCCGGGCCGGTGAGCCTGGGTGCGCTGGTCGCGCTGGCCAGGCAGCCGTCCTTGAGTTCAGATGTGCGCTGGCGGGGCGGCCGGTCACGATCGCCCGCACGCCCGTGTCCGGGGTCGCGAGGTTCCCGGCGAGCTTCCCGGCGGCCTGCCGCCGCACGGTGCAAGGTGGGACGTAGCAGCGGGGAAGCTGAAGGTGGCAGGTGGTGATGCCCGGACCGGGCGGCGCCCGGCGGGCCGTGCCGGTGCCTGGCGGCCCGCCGGGGACGATGCAGGCGGCCAGCGTGATCACGCTGGGGGTGGAGGAGGAGTTCGTGCTCCTGGACCCGGCCACCGGCGCCGCCGTGCCGGCCGCACCCGAGCTGGTGCGGATGCTCGGCGGGGAGCCGGGGATCCAGCAGGAGCTGATGCGGTTCCAGGTGGAGACCGGCACCGGGGTGTGCACCAGCCTGGACGAGGCCGGCCGCGAGCTGGTCCGGCTGCGGCGGCTGGCCGCGGCCGCCGCGGCCCAGCTGGACTGCCAGCTGGTGGCCTGCGGGGTCGCGCCGTACCGCACGCCCGGGCTGGCCGCCGTGACACCCCAGCCCCGGTACCGGGAGCTGGCCCGCCGGTACGCACCCGTGGTGGCCCAGGCCGGCATCTGCGGCTGCCACGTGCACGTCGGGGTCCCCTCCCGGGACCTGGGCGTCCAGGTCCTCGCCCGGCTGCGGCCCTGGCTCGCGCCGCTGCTCGCCGTCACCGCCAACTCCCCGATCGCCGGAGGCCGGGATACCGGATGGGCCAGCTGGCGGTACGTGATCCAGTCCCGCTGGCCGACCGCGGTGCCGCCCGCGGCCTGGCCGGACGCCGCCGCCTACGACGCGGCGGTCCGCCGCCTCATCGCCCGGGGCGCGGCGCTGGACGAGCGGAGCGTCTACTTCCTGGCCCGGCTGTCCCCGCGCTACCCCACCGTCGAGGTCCGGGTGGCCGACGTCTGTCTCGACGCCGGTACCGCGGTGCTCGCGGCGGGGCTGACCCGCGCCCTGGTCGCCACCGCGCTGGCCGAGGCCCGCCGGGGCGCGCCGGTGCCGGCCGCGCCGGCCTGCCACGTCGCCGCGGCGCTGGCCGCCGCGGCCCGGCACGGGCACGCCGGGCCGGGAGCCGACCCGGTCACCGGGCAGCCCGTCGCTGCGGCGGCGCTGCGCGCCCGCCTGCTCGAGCATGTCCGCCCCGCTCTGCGGGACCTCGGCGACGCCGAGACGATCACCGGGCTGCTGCGCCGGCTGGAGGACCGGGGGACCGGAGCCGACCGCCAGCGGGCCCTGTTCACCCAGGGTGTGTCCAAGGCCGTGTTCATCACCGCCCTCGCCCGCGCGACCGTGGCCGGCTACGAGCCGACCGTCGGCGGCCTGGTGCCGGGGTCCGGGCAGCGGCCAGGCGCGCCGCCTGCGGCGGCACTGCGGGAATCAGTCCCGGCCGCGGTACCGCCGGGCGTCCCGCCCCGCTCTCCCGCCGTCGCCCTGGCCGGCGTCCTGGCCGGCTTCGCCGCAGGTGCGGCGGCGTCCTGGTCGGCCTGCGCCGACGCCGCCTTGCTCATCGCCGCCGACGCCGTCTTCGCGGCCGGCCGGATCGCCTTGGCCGGCGCGGCCAGGCCCGGGACCGAGTCGTCTCCGCCGGAGTCGGTATCGGCGCAGGCGCCGCAGGCCCGGTCGTTGTCCCGCCGCGGGCCGTCCGGCAGGTACCGGGACGGGTAGGCCTGCCCGGTACCGTCAGCCCGGCCCGGGCCGACGTCACCCTCATGGGTCTCGCGGTGGAACGCTGGATGGCGTGACTGCGGGCCCGCCGGTCCCTATCGCCGCTGGCCATTCGGTTACCGGTATCAAGGGCCGCGACGTGCAGCTGGGAGAGGTGCGGACAGGCCAGCCGCAGGATGCGGCCATCCAGGGAGTAAAGCGACCGGTGCGGCTGACCTGCTGCCCGAAGGGCAGCCGCGACGGCATGCCCTGGCCAGGACGTGTTCCCTCCCCCGCTGGCAGCTCCCGCGGAAGCGGCCCCGCCGACGGCCGCGAAGCGTGCCGGCTGGCGTACCGGCCGGAGACGGGGAGCTCACCCGCGGCGCGAAGCATCGGGACTCACGTCCCGGGGCGGCGGGACTTCCGGCCCTGACGGCCCCGCTGCAGGGAATGTCGGCTGGGCATCTCCAGCGTAAGGCGAACCCGACGGAAAATGAAAATCTCCTGCCAGCAGGAAATCCGGCGGCGAGCATGGCCAGGGAAATGGCGGACATGGCGGATCTGACTCGTGACCTCGTTCTGGACAAACCCTTTAACGTGAACATTGAAAGGGCGATTTACCGCGGGCCAGCACACTGGATCGTGGAAGCCTCCTGGCTCAGCTCGCCCGGAGAGTACCCGGCGACCAGGGTCGTGTTCTCCGGCGTCGACACCGTGACTTCCCGGTACGACGACATGAAGACCAGCACGCAGGCAGGTCCGGCGGGCCCGCGGCAATGCCCGGGCGTCGAGCCGGACCTGGTGAGCCTGCGCGCCACTCACGAGGCCATCGAGAGGCGCCTGCGCCGCATAGCCGACGCCGACCACCGGCAGCTGATCGCCGAGGCTGCGTGTCAGAACTACTACGAAATAGCGGGCCTTGGTGAATTCCTTCCCGTTGACCGGATGTGGATAAAAAACATCCGGCACGAACAGTGGAGGGTAAGCATGGGCAGGGTGGAGGAGTTCCCTGGCATATTCCGCCAGGAAACTTTCACCTTCACATTTACCGGCGCCGGCCTGGTGGCGGAGGAGGAACACTACACAGAGACAAGCTCGCACACAGGACCGGACGTGTATCCCCGCTTTGGCGGAGGAGGAATTTCTGACACAATCCCCCGTTCCCCCGGCCCTTGATCCCCCCTGCGGTTCGCCTTCGCGGACGCCCCCCGGGGACTGCGGCGGCCTCGGACGTTGATCTTCTGTTCGCGCCCGCGGCTTGGCTGGCAGCCGTCGGGGGCGGTCGCGGCAACGGAGCCCTATCCGGTGAATTACTGGCCTTCCTGCGACCGGCGGCTCATGGGGCCCCGCGGGCCCGCTTCCGCCGCTTGCCTTCGTGCATGGCCTGCACCCGAGCGACCGGGATCGCCCGTCCCTCCTCGACCAGCGCGGCCGGCAGCGGCTGCGGCGCGGGCAGTGTCCCGGCCCACGCGAGATGACCGTCGACCAGGCCGGGCACGGTGTGCACGGTGAAGTCGCCGGGCGTCACGGAGTTCAGGTCGTCCCACCGGACCGGGAACGACACCGGCACCCCGGGACGCACCCGCGGGCTGTAGGCCGCCGCCACGGTGGCGCCGAAGGCCCGGGTCGAGTCGAGGAACACCCTGCCTTCCCGGTCTTCCTTGATAAAGGCCGTGGTAGCCAGCGCGGGATCCAGCCGCGCCGCCCGCGTCGCGATGGCCCGGGTCGCCGCGGCCGCCTCCTCGGCGCCCGCGTCGACCGGCACGTAGACGTGCAGTCCCTTGGATCCGCTGGTCTTGACGGCCCCCAGCAGACCCGCCCCGGACAGCGCCTGCCTGATCAGCTGAGCCGCCGCGACCGCCTGCCCGAACGGCCCGCCGGGCGGCGGGTCGATGTCCAGGACCAGGTAAGTCGGCTGGCCCGGGTACTGGGCCAGGACCAGCGTCGGATGGTACTCCACCGCCCGCTGGTTGGCCAGCCACCGCAGCGTGCGCCAGTCGTCGCACAGCGGATAGCGCACCTCGCGCCGGGACGACTCCGCCCACCAGGTGACCGAACGGATCCACTCCGGCGCGTAGCCCGGCAGGTTCTTCTGCATGAACGGCTGCTGCCCGACCCGGACCCTGATCACCGACAGCGGCCGTCCGCGCAGTTCCGGCAGGATCAGCGGCGCCACCGCGTCGAGGTAGTCGATCAAGTCCCGTTTGCTGGCGCCCGCCCCGCCGAACAGCGGCTCATCCAGATGCGTCAGCGGGACGCCATCTCGTTCGGCCGTCGTCATGGGCTCACGTATACCCGGTACCGGCCGGGAGCGCCAGCGCGGCCGCGAGCTCGGGCCGCGAGCTGATCCCCAGCTTGCCGTAGGTGCTGGTCAGGTGGTTTTCCACGGTCCGCTGGGTAACGAAGAGGGCCTGAGCGATCTGCCGGTTGGTCTGCCCGCCCGCCGCCAGCTGCGCCACGCGCAGCTCGCTGGGCGTCAGCGCGTCGCGGCCGCGCATGGCGTCGCACCGGGCCTGCTGCCGGCCGTGACGAGCTCGCGGCGCGCCCGGTCGGCGAGGGCCAGGCCGCCCAGGGCGCGGGCCAGGTCCAGGCTCTCCCGCAGCAGCTCGCGCGTCCGGCAGCTCCTCGGCCAGATGGCCGGCCGCCGCGGCGGGCGCCTGGAAGGTCAGGGCGCTGCCCAGCTCGAGCAAGACCTCGGGCCGGACGTCGGCCGCGGGCGGTTCGGCCAGCGCACGCTGCAGCCACCGGGTGGCGACGTCGGGAGCGCCGCGGGCGCGCGCCAGCAACCTGGTCTTGCCGATCCCGGCCGCGCCCTCCACCAGCAGCGACGACCCCAAACCCCGCCGTCTGCTCGGCCATCGCGGCGCGCGCCCGCGCCTGGCCGCCGGTGATCACCGGCGGCGCGCCCGGCTGGCTCGGGGTGCCGGCGTCCCAGATCGGCAGCCTGGGCATCCGGGGGAACCTGACCCAGGTGTCCTGGGCCGGACGGCCGCTGTACCTGTTCAGCCACGAGCAGCTCACGCTGGGGCCGAACGGCATGCCCGTGGCCTGGGCAACGGCAACGGCGTCAAGGCGTTCGGCGGCACGTTCAGCCTCGCCGTCAACCCGTGACCCGAAGGGCGGCCGGCCGCGTGGTTCATCCGCGCGGCCGGCCGCCCCGCTGTCCCGGCCCGATCCGCGTTAGGGTGGTGATCCGACCGGAAGGGAGCCGGGACGATGGCGTTCGGCGGATGGCCGGAAGAGGCCCTGGATTTCTACGACGGCCTCGCGGCCGACAACACCAAGACCTACTGGACCGCGCACAAGGCCGTCTACGACGAGCAGGTCCTGCGGCCGATGACGGACCTGACCGAGGAACTGGCCGCGGAGTTCGGCGAGCCGAAGATCTTCCGGCCGTACCGTGACGTCAGGTTCAGCAAGGACAAGACCCCGTACAAGACGCACATCGGGGCGGTCATCGGCGGCACCGGCTACGTCCAGTTCTCCGCCGAGGGCCTGGGCGCGGGCGCCGGGATGTGGCAGCTGGAGCCGGATCAGCTCGCCCGCTACCGCGCGGCGGTGGCCAGCGACCGCCTGGGCGCCGAGCTCGAGCAGGTCATCGCCGAGATCGAGAAGGCGGACATCGCCATCCACGGGCACGGCGCGCTCAAGTCCGCGCCGCGCGGCTACCCCGCCGGCCACCCCCGCGTCACGCTGCTCCGCTACAAGGGACTGACCGCGTGGAGGCAGTGGCCGGTGGCCCCCTGGCTGGAAAGTGCCCAGGCCAAGGACCGCGTGGCCGATTTCCTCCGAACGACCCGGCCGCTTTGCTCCTGGCTCCACCGCAACGTCCGGCGGTGAGGTCGCCCCCCAGGCGGCCGGCCACCCCGGGCTGGACCTGCGCCCCCGGGCGCCGCTTGGCCCGGGTTCCGCCCCGGGCGTAGCCTGGCTGGGTGACCGACCCTGACCAGTCCCTCCGGGTCTCGGATGCCGAGCGGGACGAGACGCTTCGCGTGCTCGGTGACCACGCCGCCGTGGGCCGGCTCACCCTGGACGAGCTCGAGGAGCGGTCCAGCCGGGCCCTGGCCGCCAAGACCCGCGGCGAGCTGGCCACGCTGATCAGCGACCTCCCGCAGGAGGCGGGCCAGGGGCGGCCGGCGCCCACCCTGGCCACGAAGCCGGTCCGGTGGATGGTGGCCATCATGTCCGGCTCGCACCGCCGCGGCCGGTTCCGCGCGGTCGGCCGCATCAAGGCCGTCGCGATCATGGGCGGCGACGAGATCGACCTGCGCGAGGCCGAGATCGAGGGCGGCGAGCTCACCGTGACCCTGGTCGCGATCATGGGCGGGGCGAACATCTACATCCCGGACTCGGTGGAGCTCGACGTGGGCGGCTTCTCGCTGATGGGCGGGAACACCGAGATCGGCTCCGAGCGCCCGCCGCGCCCGGGGGCGCCGCTGATCCGGCTCCGCACCTGGAACCTGATGGGCGGCGCCACCATCTACCGGGTTCCGCCGCAGGCCCGCGGCCTGGGCCTGAGGGAAGCCAGGCGACTGGCCAAGGCGGCCGGCCGCGGCGAGCTGCCCGCCCCGCTTTAGCCCGGGGCGGTCAGTCCGCGATCCCGGCTGCAAACTGGCCGCAAGGCGGCGCGGGCACGATGATCCGGTCAAGGGAGGCAACCATGGCTGACATGTCCGTGATCGAGAAGTTCCTGCAGGCGGTCGAGACCGGTACCATCCCGGGCTGCGACGCGTGGAGCGCGGACGCGACGCTCGACGCGACCGTGCCCGACTGGCGGCTGCACGCCGTCGGCGCCGACGCGATCCGCGCCGAGTACGCGAAGTGGTTCGCTGACACCGGCCACTTCGACGAGCTGCACCGTTATCCCGTCGAGGGCGGCGGGGCCGAAGTGGTCGAGTACACCCTCAGCTGGTCCGAGGACGGCGTGCCGCACGCCGCGCACCACCTGCACGTGCTCACGGTGCGCGATGACCGCATCGTCGCCGACATGGTCTTCTGCGGCGGCCGCTGGCCGGCCGCGCTGCTCGCCGAGATGGAGGCGGCCAGTGCCTGACCGCCGGCCCGCCGTGGACGCGCTGGCCGGCCTGCTCACGGGCGTGACCGAACGAAGCGGGCTGGCCGGGGTTCCAGGAAAGTCGGGAGCGTCGCTGGAGCGCGTGGTGATCGACGGCCAGGATTACGTGCTCAAGCACCTGGACCTGGCCGAAGACTGGACCATGCGGGCCTCGGGCTGCCTGCCGGGCGCGCCGCTTGTGCTGTGGGAACGGGGCATCCTGGCCCGCCTGCCGGAGTGCCTCAATCAGCCCATCGTGGCCGCGGTCCGCGAGCGGCGCGGCTGTGCCCTGCTGATGCGCGACGTCACGCCGTGGCTGGTGCCCGCCACCGACGCGCCGATCCCGCTGGACCAGCACACCCGGTTCCTGCGGCACATGGCGGCCATGCACGCGGAGTTCTGGGCCTGCGGCGAGGAGTTCGACGTCGTTCCGGCCATGCACCGCTACCTGGAGCTTTCGCCGTGGATGGCCGACGCGGAGGCGGTCGTGGGCTCGCCGCACCTGGTCCCGCGGCTGGTCGCCACGGGCTGGCCGCTGCTGGCCGAGGTCGCCCCCGCCGCGGCCGCGGTGGTCACCCCGCTGGCGCACGACCCGGGGCCGCTGGTGGCGGCGCTGGCCGCGACGCCGCAGACGTTCGTGCACAGCAACTGGAAGCTCGACAACCTCGGCACCGACGACGCCGGGCGCACGGTGCTGCTGGACTGGGAGCAGCCCGGGCGCGGCGCGCCGCTGGCCGACCTGGCCTGGTACCTCGCGATCAACTGCCGCCGCCTGCCCCAGTCGAAGGAGGCGTCGATCGGCGCCTACCGGGAGGCGCTGGAGGCCTGCGGCGTCGGCACCGGCCCCTGGTGGGACCGTCAGCTCGCGCTGTGCCTGCTCGGTGCCCTGGTCCAGTTCGGCTGGGAGAAGGCGCTCGGCGGCTACGACGAGGAACTCGCATGGTGGGAGACGCACGCCGTAGCGGCAGCAGCCCTGCTGAGCTAGCCGCAACGGAACCGCGTGAACTATCCGAAACCGAAATACCCGTGGCTGAACTACCCGCCGCTGAACTGACCGCCCGGCTCCGCGCGGGCTACGACGCCGCGGCGGACGGCTGGGCCGCCGGCCCAGGGCGGGTGTACACCCGGCTGGCCGCCGCCCTAGTGGCGGCCGCCCCGGTGCCGCTGGCCGGCCGCCTGGTGCTCGACCTGGGGGCGGGGGCGGGCGTGGCTGGACGGGCCGCGCTGGCCGCGGGCGCATGCCAGGTGGTGGGGGCCGACTTGTCGGAGGGCATGCTGCGGCGCGGCCACGGCGGGTTCCCGGTGGTGGCCGACGCGGTCGCGCTGCCGTTCCGCGACGGCGGTTTCGACCTGGTGCTGGCCGCGTTCTGCCTCAACCACCTGGACCGCCTGGGCGTCGGTCTGGCCGAGGCGCGGCGGGTCGGCGCCGCCATCGCGGCCAGTATGTTCGCGCCGGGCTGGACTCACCCGGCCAAGGACGCGGTCGACGACGTCGCCCGCTCGTTCGGCTACCGGCCGCCCGCCTGGCACACGGTGCTCTCGCCCGGAACGCGGGCCAGCGACCCGCAGGCGCTCGCCGCGAGCGCGGCCGCGGCGGGCTTCACGGACGTACGGGCGCGCATCACGGCCGTCCCGACCGGGCTCGCCACCCCGGCCGAACTGGCGGCGTGGCGGCTGGGCATGGCCCACTTCGCCCCGTTCCTTGGCTCGCTGGACGCGCCGGACCTGGCCGCGCTCAGGCACGCGGCCGAGCAGGCCGTGGCGGGCACCGGCCCGCTGACCGTCTCGATGCTGGTGCTCACCGCCCGCTTAGGGCGGTCGTCCGGTATAAGCGTACGAACATGGATACGTATCCTCCATGATCATGAAGCGTTCTTAGGCTGTGCAAACTACAAACCTTTCGTGGTCGTGAAGATGTGCGGCTGTAGGGTCATCACCGTTCGCGAGGAGAAGGGGTCAGCCGGCGGCCGCCCGGCGGCTAAGGCGCCGGTCCGCCTCCCGCAGCAGTCCGTCCGCGTGGCCGCCCGCGGCCCGTGCCAGCCGGGCGGCCCGGTCTGCGGCCCGGTCCAGCCAGGCCGGCTGGCCGAAGTCGGTGGCCACGTCGCAGGTCCACCGCCAGGCCTCGATGGCCGCGCAGCGATCGAGCAGGTCCAGGTCCGCGGTCACCACGTCGGGGTCCGCCGGCACGCCGAGCGCGTGATTCGCCCGGTGCGCGAGCAGCCGGGCGACGCTGGTGTACCGGGGCACGCCCAGCGCCGCCGCGGCCGCCGCCAGTTCCCCGGCCTCGGCGAGCGCACGCTCCGCGTCCCCGCTCAGCAGGGTCAGCCGCGCGGCGATGAACCGGTTCTTGAGCCGCAGCCGCCAGCCGAAGACCAGGTCGCCGTGGAGCAGCGCCCCGGCCTGGGCCAGCCGGGCCGCCGCGCCGTCGGCGTCGCCGCCCTCCAGGCAGTGCTCGGCCAGGTCCTCGAGCGCGGCGATGGTGACGTCGGCGGTGCCCTGGCCCTGGCCGGCTTCCAGCGCCTCGTGGTGATGGTCCAGCGCCTCGGCCCGGGCGCCCAGGTTGCGCAGCACCCAGCCGGCGAAGTTCACCGCCCGGCCGGCGAACCGCGGGACCTGGCGTCGCTCCACCTCGGTGGTGTACCGGGCGAACGCGGCCAGCGCCTGGGCCGGCCGGCCGGCCAGCGCGTGCGCGTGCCCGGTGAACAGCAGCGCGTGCAGCGTGGCGCGCGTGTGCTCCACCCCGATCTGCCCGCGGGCCGCCGGGCGCAGCAGCGCCAGCGCCTCCTCCGCTCGGCTCTGGTGCGCCCGCAGCACCCCGAGCCATCCGGCGGCGGCGACCCGGTCCGCGCCCTCGGCCAGCGAGAACGCCTCACCGAGCAGCAGTTCGGCCTGGGCCAGGTGGCCGGCCGCGTGGTGGGTGCGGCCGCCGATCGCCAGGCACCGGGCCCGCGTGGCCGCGTCCTCCGCGGCGAGCGCGCCGTCCTCGGCGAACTGCGCGGCCTGGGCGAAATCGCGGCCGAAGTACGACGCCCACGCGCCGGCCTCCAGCGCCGCCGGGCCGGCCGGCGCGGCCCGCTCCACGTCCTGCAGCGCCTCGGCGTAACGCCCGCGCAGCGTGCGGACCCGGGCCCGCGCCAGCCAGCCTTCGGGGCCGGGGGACAGCCGCAGCGCGTCATCGAGCAGCGTTTCCGCCGCGGCGTGGTCGAAGCGCTCCGCGGCCTGCGCCGACGCCGCGCGCAGGGCGCGGGAGGCCAGGTCGAGGTCGCCGCCCAGGCGCGCGTGGCCGGCCACGGTCAGCGGGTCGGCGCCCGGCCGCCGGTCCAGCACCCGGCCCGCCTGCCGGTGCAGCAGCGCGGCCCGGCCCGCGGTCGCGCTCGCCGCCAGCGCCTCCCGGAGGAGCTCGTGCCGGAACCTGAAGATCCCGTCGGCCTCGATCAGGAACTGCTTGGCCACCGCCTGCTCGGCGTCGTCGAGCAGCGCGACCACGGGACGGCCGAGCACCGCCGCGAGCAGGTCGGCGTCCAGTTCCGGGCCGATCACGGCCGCGGTGCGCAGCAGCAGCCCGGCCGGGCCGAGCTCATCGCACCGCGCGGACACCGACTCCACCAGCGACGCGGGCAGCTCCGTGCCCGCGGCCCGCTGGGCCAGTTCGGTCAGGAACAGCGGATGCCCCTTGGACCGGGCGTACAGCTCGTCGACCCGGGTCGGCCCGACCAGCTCGGCGGCCGCGTCGCGGCCGAGCGCGCCGAGGTGGATGGCGGCCGTCGCGGGCAGCGGCTCGCCCTCGCCGGACCGGGCCGCGGCCACGATCGTCACCGGCACGTTCTCCCGCCGGACGAAACGCAGCCAGTCCGGCAGCGCCCGGCCGGCCAGGTGCGCGTCGTCGACGACGAGCACCAGCGGCGCGCGCTCGGCCAGGCGGCCGAGCGCCCGGACCAGGGCCGAGTACAGCACCGCCGGGCCGAGCATGCTGTCGGCCAGCAGCGGCGTCCCCTTGCCCCCGGTGAGCCGCGGACCGGGCGCGATGTTCAGCAGCGGCGTCAGGATCGCCGCGTCCGCGCCGAGGACGTCGGCGGTCACGTCGGGCCCGAGCCCGCGCAGCAGGCCGGCCAGCGCGGTCAGCAGCGCGTCGAGCGGCAGCGAGCGGTCGAGCGGCCCGCACGACGCGACCAGCACGGTGTCCCCGTCCGCGGCGCGCCGGTCGGCCCAGGCCCGCAGCAGCGTCGTCTTCCCGATGCCTGCCTCCCCGTCGACGACGACGACCTCGGCGCGGCCGCCCCGGGCCCGTGCCGCCATCGCCTCCAGGCAGGCCAGCTCGTCGTCCCGGCCCACCAGGCCCGCCGCGGCCGGGGCGGGCCGTGCGGGTACCGCCCCGACGATCGCCTCGCCGCGCAGGATCGCGGTGTACAGCGCGGCCGTCTGCGGCGAGGGATCGGTGCCGAGCTCGTCCGCCAACCGCTCCCGGGCGCTGGCGTAGGCGGCCAGCGCCGCCGCCACCTGGCCGCCCATCACGTAGGCGCGGAGCCGCACGCGCAGTGCCGCCTCGTCGTACGGGTCGCGTTCGGCGGCTGCCGACCCGGCATCCAGCGCGTCCATCCAGTCGCCGGCCTCGAGCAGCGCGGTGGCCGCCACCAGGCGGGCCCGGCTGATCAGCCGCTCGAGCTCGGCCAGCCTGAGCTGGGCCCACTCACCCGGCAGCGGCTGCGGGCCGTCGCCGCGGATCAGCGAGAGCGCGACCCGGGCGGCCGCGACGGCGCCCGTCACGTGGCCGTCTGCCCGCCGCGATTGCACCTCGCGGGTGAGCCCGGCCAGCTCGGTCGCGTCCAGCCAGTCACAGCGCAGCAGGTAGCCGCGGTCGTGGTGGTCGATCCGGTCGCGCCCCAGGACCGAACGCAGCCGGCTCACCAGGACGGCCAGCTGATCCTCGGGCCGGGCGGGCGGGCTGGTATCCCAGAGCGCGTCGATCAGCACGCCGGCCGGCACCGCCTGGCCGCCGCCCACCGCGAGCAGCCGCAGCACCAGCCGGGCCTTGCGGCTGCCGAACGCCTGCGGCTCGATCCCGTCCACGCCGAAATCGCCGAGCACCCGCACGGCCAGCGACTTCATACCCGTATTAAATCTCGGCCGCTGGCCCGCGGTCAGGTCACTGCAAGCCCGCGGCAGGTCAGTGCAAGGCGGCTGCAACCGCCGTCGGCCAGGCTGACCGGCCACGGTGGAGCCGTTTCCACGGCTTCTCATGCATCCAGCCAAACAGCGGCGCGGGCACCTGTCCGGCAGCCCCTGCTCGATCGCCCGGGGCGGCACCGTTGCATCTGGAACCCGGTCACCTCGTCAACGCGACGGCGGCGTCCGCGGCCGAGGCGAACAACTGCCGGCGCGCCGATTTGGCCGTCATCCACCCACGGTGCTGCCATTCCCGGTCGGCCAGCGAGTCTCCGGCCATCACCACCTCGCCGAACGGGATGGAGCGATAGCGGGCGATCGCCATCAGCGCGGACGCTTCCATCTCGACAACTAGACACCCTTCCTCCACCCGGCGCGAGGTTCGGGCCCGGGTCTCGCGGTAGATGGCGTCCATCGACCAACTCAGGCCGTGCGTCGTCTCCACGCCCGCGGCGCTGAGCGCGTCGGCCAGGCTCTCAGCCGGACCCGGGTCAGCCGAGACGACCCGGCCGGCCGGCAGGTAGTGGAAGGACGTGCCCTCGTCGCGCACAGCGCCGGTCAAGATCACCGCGTGC
>Ga0335081_10010975_pt1 | contig 14658 bp, 13 predicted proteins | sample Lox_Sample_35_FD_206713 | JGI IMG/M metagenome (GOLD analysis project Ga0335081, IMG submission 206713) | Soil microbial communities from Loxahatchee National Wildlife Refuge, Florida, United States - Lox_Sample_3.5 | ecosystem: Environmental > Terrestrial > Soil > Wetlands | place: USA... | reverse complement strand
CCGATTCGCCGCGAGACACGGCCGGCAAGTTGTGGGATAACGGTGCGCCAAGGTGCGAATCAGTCTTCTGCTGAATGCGGCCTCGCCTTGTTAATCTTCGGGCACCGCTCCTGGCGGGCTGTCATTGACTTCCGGAGCAAGGTCACCGGAGCGCAGTTCCGTCCGAACAGTCGCAGTGTTCTTGAACGAGCTAGTTGCATTCCGTCTCATTCGCAGCTACAAGTTCTCGTGACGACCCGTTGGGAGGACTGGTTTCCATGGACCTGAGTGTCCTGACCCTGTCGCGCTTTCAGTTCGCGCTGACCATCATGTTTCATTACCTGTTCCCGCCCTTGTCGATCGGGTTGGGCGGCCTGCTCGTCATCATGGAGGCGCTCTTCCTCAAAACCCGCGACTTCCACTACGAGGCGATGACGAAATTCTGGACGAAAATCTTCGCCGTCAATTTCGCCGTGGGCGTGGCCACCGGCATCGTGATGGAATTCGAGTTCGGCACGAACTGGGCGACCTACTCGCGATACGTGGGCGACGTGTTCGGCTCGGCGCTCGCGGCGGAGGGTATTTTTGCGTTCTTCCTCGAATCGGGCTTTCTGGCGGTGCTCGTGTTCGGCTGGGACAGAGTTTCACCACGAATCCACTTCGTCGCGACCTGCATGGTGGCGCTCGGCGCGTTCTTCTCGTCCATCTGGATCGTCGTCGCCAACTCCTGGCAGCAAACGCCCGCAGGCTATCATATCGTTGGCCAGGGCTTGGCAGCACGGGCGGAGATCACAGATTTTTGGGCCATGGTGTTCAACCCGTCCAGCATGGACCGGCTGGTGCACACCCTGATCGGCGCGTACATCCTCGCCGCGTTCTTCGTGATGAGCATCGCGGCCTGGTACATTTTGAAGGGACGGCATCTCGATTTCGCGAAGAAAAGCTTTACCATCGCGTTGATTGTCGCGGCCATCACTTCGCTCGCCGAACCCATCTCGGGCGATCTGCAAGCGAAGAAAGTCGCCCACACGCAACCAGCCAAGCTCGCCGCAATGGAAGCGGTGTTTCAAACCGGCACCGGCCCCACGCCTTTGTACCTCCTCGGCCTGCCCGATGCGGCAGAACAGCGCGTAAAATACGGCATCGCGATTCCCGGTCTGTTGAGCTTCCTGGCGTACGGTGATTCCCAGAAACCGGTCACGGGCCTCGATAAATTCCCCCGTGCTGACTGGCCGCCGGTCGCGGCGACGTTTCAATCCTTCCACGCCATGGTCTGGCTGGGCATGCTGTTCGTCGCGCTGACGCTGGTCGGTTTGTATTTTCGCTGGCGGGGCACCCTCTTCGAGAAACGCTGGCTGCTGTGGGTCTTCGTACTGGCCGTGCCGCTGCCGTTCGCCGCCAACCAACTCGGCTGGGTCACCGCGGAAGTCGGGCGGCAACCGTGGGTCGTGTACGGACTGTTGCGCACGAGTGACGCGCTCTCAAAGGCGGTCGTCGCCAGCCAGGTGCTCGGTTCGATCATCATGTTCATCGTCATCTATGCCATGCTGTTCGCGGTCTGGGTCTTCGTGCTGGACAGCAAAATCAAGCACGGACCTGACGAGGCCGCCACCGGTCCGACCACACCGGCTCGCGGCGGGTTGTTCGGCGTCGCCGGCTTGCGCGCCGGGGCGGGCGGCGGTGCCTCGCTGACGGAAAGGGGAGATTCGGGAGGCAAGGAGTAGCGTCATGGATCTGAACATTCTCTGGTTCATTCTGCTCGGCGTGTTGCTCACGGGATACGCGATCCTCGATGGCTTCGACCTCGGCGTTGGCATGGTGCACCTGGCGGTGAAGAAGGACGACGAGCGGCGCATCTTGATGAATTCCATCGGGCCCCTCTGGGACGGCAACGAAGTGTGGCTGGTCACATTTGGCGGCGCGCTGTTCGCCGCGTTTCCACAGGCGTACGCCACGGCGTTCTCCGGGTTCTACACGGCGTTCATGATTCTGCTGTTCGCGCTGATCTTCCGCGCCGTATCGATGGAATTCCGCAGCAAGCACGATGCGCCAGCCTGGCGGTCGTTTTGGGATGTGTCGTTTTGCGCCGCCAGCATGTTGGCGACGTTTCTCTTTGGCGTCGCGGTGGGAAATGCGATGCGTGGCATGCCCATCGGGCCCGACATGGAGTTTCAAGGCACCTTCGTGAGCCTGCTGCATCCCTACGCGCTGCTGGTCGGCCTCCTCGCCGTCGCCACCTTCGCGATGCACGGCTCGATTTATCTGCACTTGAAAACCGAGGGCGAACTGCAGAAACGGATTCAGGGGTGGATGTGGCGGACATTTGGTTTCTTTCTCGTGCTGTACATCCTCACCACGATGTTCACGCTCGTCACCGTGCCGTTGGCGACACACAATTTCCAGGAGCATCCCTGGGTCTGGATCGTCGTCGTGCTCAACGTGCTCGCCGTCGCCAATATCCCGCGTGCGATTTTTCTGGGCCGCCCCGGCTACGCCTTTGCATCGTCCTGCGCCACCATCGCCGCGCTGACCTTTCTCTTCGGCGTGGCGCTGTTTCCGCGTCTGATCTATTCGTCGCTGGACCCGGATTGGAGCCTGACCATCTACAACGCCGCCTCGTCGCACAAGACGCTGGCCATTATGGCGACAATCGCGGCGCTCGGCATGCCGTTCGTGCTCGCCTACACCTCGGTTGTGTATTGGGTGTTCCGTGGTAAAGTGCAATTAGGCAAGTTCAGTTATTGATTGATCAAGGAGACCGCTCATGGACATTCTCATCCAGGCCGACGGGGTGACCCTTACACCAGCCATCAAGGATGCCATCGACGAAAAAATCGGGCACGTCGAACAATATGCGCCCCGGGCACTGCGCGCGCGCGTGCGCCTGCGCAAGGTCAGCGCCCATCCCTCCCCGCGCCAGTACACCGTGCGGGTGCTCGTCGAGATTCCCGGCGCCGATCTCAGCGCGGAGGAATCCCGCGCCGACGTCATCAGCGCGCTCGACGTGGTGACGTTGAAAATCGAGCGCCGCCTCCGCAAGCGCAAGACCGAGCGCCTCGCCCGTCGCGAGCGCGGCCCCCGCCGCAAGCCGTAGGCCATACGCCTCCGTCTGATCCAGCAGAGGAAAGGTGTTGAATGCCGCGTTTCTGGCGCGTACACACAACACATGCGCGTTCCGATCCTTTGGGCTGCAACCATTCTGGCTGGTTGCATCTCAATTCCCCTCGCCCGCGCCACGACGGAAGAAGTCTGCGTCTCCTGCGACAGAAAAGTCCTGGTGAGCGGCCAGTTCAGCCATGGACGGGGACACGAAAGCCTGACCATCGAGGGCGCGCCGCGCCGCGGTGAAGAAGCGTTCCGCGAAGAGATTTACGGGACCAATTTCACGCTGACCGTCCCCGATCTTCCGGCGGGCCAGTACACCGTATCGATCGGCCTCGCTGAAGTGGATTATCTCAAGGCGGGGGAACGCGCCTTCGACATCACCTGCGGCGACCAGATACTGGCGACCAACCTCGATGTCTTCGCCGCGGCTGGGGGCGCCGGAACGGTTTATTTTGTCACCGGCCAGGTCGAGCGCCCCGGTGACGTGCTACGCGGGCCGCTCACCCTGACGTTCACGGGACGCAAGAACGCGGCGAAATTAAACACGTTTGAACTCGTGGATGCTGATGGACAATCGATCATTTTCTTTCGAGCGGCCGATCTGCTGAGCGCGGAAGATGAGGGCACATTGAAGCCGCCGGTTGTCAGCGGGCCGGAATTGTGGAAGGACGCGTCCCAGCCAGCCGGGGCGCGCGCGGCCGATCTGGTGCGACGGCTCTCGCTTGCGGAAAAGGTGCAACAGATGCGAAACGACGCTCCCGCCATCCCGCGACTGGGCATTCCGGCATACAATTATTGGAGTGAATGCCTCCACGGCGTGGGCCGGGCGGGTGTGGCCACGGTGTTTCCGCAAGCCATTGGCATGGCCGCCACCTGGGACGTGCCGCTGATTCACGACGTGGCGGATGCCATCGCCACGGAAGCGCGGGCGAAGCACCACGAATACACCCGCGCCCACGACGGCGACAGCGTCCGGTACTACGGACTGAACTTCTGGACGCCGAACATCAACATCTTTCGTGATCCACGTTGGGGCCGCGGCCAGGAAACCTACGGTGAAGACCCGTTTTTGACGGCGCGGCTGGCCGTGGCGTTCATCCGCGGCCTGCAGGGCGACGACCCGAAGTACGTCAAGGCCTGGGCCTGCGCCAAACATTTTGCCGTGCACAGCGGCCCGGAGGCGGACCGTCATCAGTTCAACGTCGAACCGTCCGAACGCGACCTGTATGAAACGTATTTGCCGCAGTTCGAGGCCGCCGTGCGTGAAGGCCATGTCGGCGCCGTGATGGGCGCGTACAACCGTGTCAACGGCGAACCCGCGTGTTCCAACCCGTTTCTGCTGACGGACCTCTTGCGTCATGAATGGGGTTTTACCGGGCACGTTGTCTCGGATTGCGGGGCGATCTACGATATTTTCGCGAACCACAAGACCGTCGAGTCTTCCGTAGAAGCCGCGGCCAGGGCCGTGAAGGCCGGCTGTGATCTTTGCTGCGGCACCGATTACAACAGCCTGACGCGCGCGATGAAAATGGGGCTGATCAGTGACAAAGAAATCAACACGGCGCTCGGGCGCCTGTTGGAAGCGCGGTTCCGCCTCGGGCTGTTTGACCCAACGAACAGGGTGCCCTACGCGCAGATCCCGGCGTCGGAAAACAACACCCCGGAACACGCGGCATTGGCGCTGCGCGTGGCGCGCGAGTCCATCGTCCTCCTGAAGAACGATGGCGTGCTGCCGCTGGACCCCGCGAAGATCAAACGCATCGCGGTGATCGGCACGAACGCCACGGACGTGGCGATGCTGCTGGGCAACTACAATGGCACACCGTCGGACCCGGTGACGATTCTGGACGGAATCGAAGGCATCGCGGGTACGAACATCACGGTTGCGTACGAGCCGGGATGTCCGCTGGCGCCTGGCCCGGATGACACGGACAAACCGGGCGCCGAGATGCTGGCCAATGCTGTGGCCGCGGCACGGACGGCCGATGTCGTCATTTACGTGGGCGGCATCAGCCCGCAACTCGAAGGCGAAGAGATGGCGGTGGACTACGACGGTTTCAGCGGTGGAGATCGGACCCGCATTGAATTGCCGGCGGTGCAAACGGATCTGTTGAAGGCGCTCCAGGCGACCGGCAAGCCTGTCGTCTTCGTGAACTGCAGCGGCAGCGCGCTCGCCATGCCGTGGGAGGCCGACCATCTGAACGCGATCGTGCAGGTGTGGTATCCCGGTGAGGCGGGCGGATGCGCCGTGGCCGAAGTGCTGTTCGGCGACGTCAATCCCGCGGGACGTCTGCCGATCACCTGCTACCGATCCACGGAGGATCTGCCGCCGTTTGCGGATTACTCGATGAGCAACCGCACGTACCGCTACTTCACCGGCCAGCCGCTGTTCGCCTTTGGCCACGGACTGAGTTACACGCGCTTCGAGTACCACAACGCCGCGTTGAACGTTACCAACGTTAGTGCGAACAGCATAGTACAGCTTACCTGTGGCATCACGAACACGGGAGCGCGCGACGGTGACGAAGTCGTACAAGTGTATTTCCGCCATCTGAAGTCCGCCTTGACCCAGCCGCGCCTCGCACTGTGTGGTTTTCAGCGGGTCCATGTGTCCACGGGGAATACCGCGCGTGTGACCGTGGAGATCCCCGTGGAACGATTTCGGCATTGGGACACGGTGAAGAAGCGCTACTCAGTCGAACCGGGCGACTACGAACTGCTCCTCGGCGCGGCGTCCGACGATATCAGGTCACGGTTGCCAGTGAAGGTCGTGGCGCAATAATCCAGCTATCTTTTCTTGTCCCACCGACCGGGGTGTTTGTGATAGCTTGAGGGGGTGGTCATCCGCAACGTCATTCTGGATTGGTCGGGAACGCTCGTCGATGATCTGCTGCCGGTGGTGAAGACGACGAATTATGTACTGACCACGTGCGGGTTGCCCGCGATGACGTTGCAGGAATTCCGCGCGCAGTTCTGCCTGCCGATTCGCAAATTCTACGAGCACCGCGTGCCGCACGTGCCGCAGGCGACACTCGAACAGATGTTTCTGACGGAATACCCGAAGCACCACGCGGAGATCACCCTGTTGCCGCACACGCTGGAGTTTCTCGGTTTCTGTCGCGAGCGCGAGATGGGCGTGTATATCGCCAGCACGGTGGACATGCACACATACGAAACGCAGATGATGCGATTCGGCATCGGCCAGTTCATCACCAAACCGTACATCGGCATCGAGGACAAGACAGCGAAGATCCATCACATCCTGGATGAAAACGAACTCGACCGTGCGGAGACGATGTTCGTCGGCGACATGGAGCACGACATCGAAGCGGGCCGGGCCGGCGGCATCCACACCTGCGCGGTGTTGACGGGGTACAATCACCTCGACAAGTTGCGCGCGATGAAGCCGGATTTGATCTGCCAGCACCTCGGCGAACTGCAGGAGTACCTCGCCCGCCAGGAGGTGGTGCGTGGATAGAATTCTGATCAAGGACCTGGAAGTGGACGCGCACATCGGCGTCACGGAGTCCGAGCGGGCCCAACCGCAACGGCTGCTCATCACGGTGGAATTGGAGCGCGACCTGGCCGAAGCGGGACGGACAGATGCGGAAGCTTCCACAACGCCCTATGACGTGGTCGCTGACATGATTCGCAAGACGGTCACGGAACGCCCGCGAAAGCTGGTGGAAGCCGTGGCCGACGAGATCGCGGAGATGATTCTCTCCCATAAGATGGCGCTGGCCGTAACTGTCGAAGTGAAGAAATTCAGCGTCCCACGAAGCCAGTATGTCGCCGTGCAAATTCACCGCAGTCAGTGAGAAGCCCATGAGAATACGCCGTTATCTCATATTGATGGGGTTCATGCTGGTGGGGGTTGCCGTTCGCGGCGATACCATCAAACTGAAAGACGGCACCGTGCTCGAGGGCGACGTCACGGCGGAAGACGACGCAACAATCTCGATCCACCTCGAATACGCCGGCGGCACGATTGCGGAGACCCGGCAGATCAACAAGTCGGACATCGCCGAGATCACGCGCTGGACCCCCGAGCAGCGCGCCGCCTGGCGTGTGAAGCGCGACTATGAGCGCCTGGAAAAGTACGAGTTGAATCCGAATGCGAGCTACGAGCCGTACTACTACTATCAGGTCATCAACGACGCGTTTCGCAAGTTTCTGGCCCAGCACCCGGACTCGCCCTATACATCGAATATCACGGCGCGCATCTCCCAATGGGAAGCGGAGCAGGCCATGGTGGCCAGTGGCAAGGTCAAGGTCCACGGTCGCTGGATGAGCGCGGCCACCGGCGCGCGGTTGATCGAACGCGATCAAGGACAGCGCTTGCTGCAACAGGGCCGATCCATGGTGGCCCAACGCCGCTTTGATTCCGCTGTCGAGCAACTCCTCCCCATCCTGTCCATGTCGACACAGACGAATCTGGTTCAGGACGCGCGCCCCCTGCTGGCCTCGGCGTACCCGCAGGCGCTGACATCGCTCAGTCGCCAGCGGCTGCAATTGGAGAGTAACGTCTCGTACGCCCAACAGCGCGTGGCCCTGGCCCAGCAGTCGGTGAACGAAGCCGAGGCGTCGTTGAAACAGGCGATTGAAGATAACGCGCCGACCATGGCCCAGGCCAGGGCCGCCGCCGTCTGGGCGCGCGGCGACCTGAATTCCGCCCAGGACTATCTGGACCAGGTCCAGAGCGACCTGGCGGTCGTAACGCGAAAGCTGGCAGAATTGAAGGCCGACCGAATCCCGGAGCGGCTCGCCGCGTCCGCGCTCGATTCCCAGGCATCCCAAAACCAGCCCGCGCCCTCCACTCCACCTGCGGTCGCGTCCGGCGCTCCCGACGTGCTCGTGACCATCCTCACCTGGACGAAGAACAATTGGCCGTTGATGGCGGTGGTCGGGGTCGGAATCCTGTTTCTCATGTCGCAACTCACAAAACGGTGAGTCGCGGACATCGTCCGACGCGCAGTCGCTTCTCACTGCCAGTATTTTGGGAAGCTATCGGCGTCGGCTTTATCGAAGGTGGGAAACCGCGTGTGCCCGGGATCGGTCTTTGGAATTCCCAGCCACTGCTCCTCGATGTGCTGGTAGACATCAATTGGATACTGATCAAACCGCAGCGTCAGGGCACTGGGGTTATACCCATCCCAAATTTTCGGGACGATGACCGAGAGGCTGGTAAAAATGCAGCAGACCAGAATCGTGGCGGCAATGAAGCCGAAAACAGCCCCCAACGCCATGTCGATGATCTTGGGGTAGCGGGGTACGGCCTGTTGCGTCACCTGGTTCAGAACCACAATCAGGGGCACGCATCCGACCAGAAACATCGCCCAATAGGCCCCGAAGGCTCCGTAGCTGCCGGCTCCCGGCATCACCGACTCGACCCACCGCGTTGCCTCGTACCAGTATCGCAACGTGACCATCATCGCGAGGAACAACAGCAGCGTGCTGGTCAGCTCGTAAAACACGCCGAAGATGACTCCCAGCCGCGTGAGCGACAGAATCAACAAGATGCCCAACACGCTCAGGGCAACCGGTACGAAACTTGACAGATCGCTCATGGTCAACTTGCCTGGATGACTTCCTCCGCCGACGTAACGCCCGCCAGCACCTTGTCACCGCCGTCGTCATAATACGACCGTAATCCCTTGGCCGATGCCATTTCAAACAGGGTCAACTCCTCCGCGCCCTCATTGACTGCCTTGCGAAGTTGCTCGTCCATGACGAGCAATTCAAAAATCCCGGTGCGCCCCTGGTAGCCCGTGTTGTCACACGCCTCGCATCCGACCGCACGATAAATCTGGTTGCCGGGCGGAATCGCCAGCCCGACCTCGCTGAGTTCGGCCCCGGTGGCCGCGTACGGCTCGCGACAGCGCGGGCACAGCACGCGTACCAGGCGTTGCGCGACGACCATCAGCAGCGCCGAGGAAACCTGGTAGCGTTCCACCCCGATCTCTGCCAGCCGCACGATCGTACCCACTGAATGTTTGGCGTGTAATGAACTGAACACCAAGTGTCCCGTCAGTGCGGCCCGGACCGTGATCTTGGCCGCCTCGGCATCGCGCATCTCTCCCACAAAAATGACATCCGGGTCCTGTCGCAGAATCGACCGCAACCCGGCTTCATACGTCACGCCCGCTTTCACGTTGACCGGAATCTGCGTCGCGCCTTCCAGTTCGTATTCCACTGGGTCCTCGATGCTCATAATGTTCAGCCGCTTACGGTCGAGACGGCTGAGGGCGGCGTACAAAGTCGAGGTTTTGCCGGAGCCCGTTGGGCCCACGGCGAGGATGATTCCATTGCGCGAGTGAATGACCCGGTCGAATTTCTCCATCATCTGCTGGGCCATGCCGAGTTGCCCCAGGCTGAGCAGCCCGGCTTTGCGGTCGAGAATGCGCAGCACCATCTTCTCGCCGTGGATCGCATTGGTCGTTGCCGCGCGGAAATCCACTTCGCCCGTCCCCGTGCGCACGCGAAATCGCCCGTCCTGGGCCTTCCGCCTCTCGGCGACATCGATCTGGGCCAGTGTCTTGAGCGCGGCGACCACCCGTAACCCATCCGTCCGGGTAAAGGTCAATCGCTCCTGCAGGGCGCCATCGATGCGGAAGCGGACGCGGCATCCGTCATTCTGCGGCTCGAGATGGATGTCGCTGGCGCGCTCGCTGATGGCTTCTTCCAGAACTTCGCGGGCGGCTTCGATGCCGGTCATTTCCGGCATGTCCTTGCGGATCTGGATCGGGTTGTTATCCACGTCCAGAAATTCCATCCCAACATTATGTTTCTTGGCTCCAAACTTGGCGGCGGTCTTCGTGCGCCCGCCGAACAGCCCGCGCTTTTTCGGGGCCTCATCCGGATTCAGACCGGCCACGCGGCCGGTAAGCGTTCTGGGAAACTCGGCCTCCCGAAACCGCCACCGACGCTGAACCAGGTACATCACGAACCCGACAAATGGGAGCAGCAGCACGGTCGCGTTGGTGCGGCGGATCGTTTCGGGCATCCCTTTCACATCGTGCTGCACCCAAACGAGGGCCGCAATCCAGGCCGTCACCGCCGCCGCGACGGCCAGGAGAAAGAGATCCATTGTCCAGCGATGGACGTAGGGCGGTGGAAGAGCAGGAACGGTCGGTTCAGTCGGTGGGGCGGGAGGTAACTCGTCTGGTTTCTCCGGCGGCTGGACCGCAACGCCATCGATACTCTCCACGTCATCGAGGGGCAACGTTATCTCGCCTTGCGGCACCGTGATTCGGATGGCGGTGTTGTCGCGCTCCAAAATCTTCGTGTCATGATAGTACGTGCCATCCTTCAGCTTCACTTCCGACGCGAAAAGCGAGTTGATGGCCAGGAACGCACTTAGAATAACCAAGTTGAAGCGTCGCAAGGTGCGGGCCTCTCCCATTACCATTGCACTCTGCCCGTCTATCTACCAGTGAGTCAACAGCAATCTCGGACTAATCATCGGCAGGCTCTTTGGCCGCCAGGGTTTCCGTCACTTTCGAATGGTTGCCGTGAGCGCGGATCATGCCGGTCTGGCGCGCAAAGTCGAACAGCCCACCGGCATCGATGACCGGCCGCGCGTCGCCCAGGGGCTTCGTCGTGATCACTTTCGAGGATTTGAGGACCGTGAGCGTGTTGGCATCCAGATCGAGCTCCACTTCGTCCCCGGTCTGAATCGTCTCGCAAACCCTCACCGTCGCCTCCACCGGGTAGAGCTCACCAGTGGCCACGGAGTTGCGGAAGAAAATCCGGGCAAAGCTCTCGGCCACCACCGCTTCACAGCCCGCGGCGCCAAGCGCAATCGGGGCGTGCTCGCGCGAACTGCCGCAACCGAAATTGCGTCCGCTGATGACAATCTTGTACGCCGTCCTGGTCTGGCCCTCCGTGATGTAGCGGGTCGGATACTGGTCCTTCGGCAGGCCACACATGGCGAAACTGCCGAGCTTCTCGTATTCCTCGGGAATCGTCGGCACCAGTGTCAAATACTGCGCCGGTATGATCTGATCCGTGTCAATATTGTCCCGCACAACATACGCTTTTCCGCGAATAACCTTGCTCATGGCGCCACTACCCTACGCAAAGGCCGGGGCCGAATCAACTCTCAAAAGCTCGTCGAATCGGACGGATCACGACCGGCTTCATCCCGGGGCGGCCCCGGCGTTGAGCGGCGCAATACCGTCAGCAGCGTCACCTTGTTGCGGGCGCTCCGCTCACCGCGTTTGTACTCCCAATGACACAGGGCCAATCCGAGGATGCCCATATCGGTAAGCACGGCTCCGATTCGCATAACACAATCCGCCAACGACGACGTACCAAATTGGAGAATTGCGCCGCCCACCAGCAGAATCCCACCCACCATTACCGAAACGAAGGACACGGCCACAAAGGTCGCAAACCAGTCGCTGGATGGCTGTTTCACAAGGGATTACGCATGTTGCAGGAACCAAGCCAACCTTTCTCTGCAGCCGCTATTTTGAAGCAGACTCAGCGCTGACGAGTGCCTCTGAGCCTGTTCAATTCTGTCGCTGGGAGGTTGGGTGCCTCCAAATTCTGATTGCCCTGCAAATTGCACGCCCGCAGGGCTTGGCAAGGGGGCTGCTTTAAGGGGTTTCCATGCCAGAGTACAGCGATCCTGAGAAGAGCTACACCATCAGTTACCCCGACGGGTGGCTGCCTCTGACGCACGAAGGCTCCCCGCACGTCAGCCTCGCCAGTTTGACCACCGGCGGCTACCTGAAGGTGGAGGCCTGCCAATTTGAGAAACCGGTCCCGGATACGATGCGCCCGGACGGGGCATTGCAGTCGCTCATCGAATGCGAGAAGCGAAGCTGGCCCCAGATCGAAGACCCGGTCATCCAACGCGGTTCGCGCAGCGGTGCCGCCCTCGCCTACATGACGTTCACCCGCGTCGAGCCGCAGGGAGAAGAGCACCTGGCTGACTTCGGACATACCCGGGCGTGGGTGTTCAGCCGGGGCCGCGTCCAGGTTCGTTGCCTCTACCGGTGCCGCAGCAGCGACGCTGGTGTGGATGATGAAGAATTGGATGGGATCATCGGCTCGCTCGAATTACACGATGAGCCGCATCTCGACGCGTCCACGTTTACGAACTATTACTTCAGTCTGTTAAAGCACCATCGTCCGCAACTGGGAATCCGGCCCCCCGAAGGGCTGGCACTGACCCTGGCGGACGGCCAGACCGTGTTGCTCGAGCATCTATATCATCATTACCTGCTCGAACCCCATCGCATGGACGATCTGATCGAATCGCACATCAACCTGCTCGATTATTGCAGCGACGATGTGCCCGACCTGAAGAATTACAAGCTGATCAAATCGCTGCTGTTCCCGAAAATCTTCCGCGCCGCTTCCCGCAATCAGCCGCCACATCGGCTGTCGCTTTGGCCCGGCATCGCCATCGGCGCGGTCATTCAGGGCACGGTGTTCACGTATGGCGTGAATTCGGAACGGCTCAAGAACTGGTCGTGTGAGTCGTTGGACGACATCATGGACGATCTGGTGGACAATCTCTACGCCATCCAGCCGGTCGCGCCGCGCGGGTTGCGCAATGAAGAAGGCGTCACGCAGGCCATCAGCTACGTCGATCACGCGTTCAGTGCGTCATTCATCCTGTTTGAGGATTTCTACGCGACGACCTCGCACAATCTCAGCGCCGAAGAGTTCCTCGTCGGCCTGCCCGATCCAAGCTGCGTGTCGTGTTTCCGCGATGACGATCCCCGCTTTGTCGTGCAACACACTGCCATGCTCCGCTGGGACTACCATCGCAGCGTCGAGCGGCTGACCGACACGATCTATCTCGTGAGCGGCCCGTCCGCGAAGGACATCAAGCCCTACGACATCCTGCACTGTTGTCCGAAGAAAGCGTGAGCAATGGATGATGGGCGGGTGCGCGGCCACGCCGCCTCCATCACGCGCCGATCTTCTCTTTGATCCTGCCGACAATCTCATCGGCAAATGCCTTGATCTGGTCGCTGTCGGGGCCTTCGATCAGGAGCCGCGCCTTGGGTTCCGTGCCGGAGTAGCGGAGCAACACGCGGCCCTGGCCGTTGAGTTTGGTCTCGACATCCTTCACGAGGCTCATGACATCGGGCAGCGTTTCCCAGGCGGGTTTGTCCTTCACCCGCACGTTCACCACGACCTGCGGAAACTTGGTGCACACCTTGCGCAATTCGCTCAACGGCTTGCCGGTGTCCATCATAATGCGCAACACCTGTAATGCACTGACGATCCCGTCACCTGTGGTTGTGAAATCGCGGAAGATCATGTGGCCCGATTGCTCGCCGCCGACGTTCAAATCGTCCTGCAACATCCGCTCGATGACGTACCGGTCACCGACCTGCGTGCGGACAACCTGCCCACCGGCCCGGCGGATCGCGTGGTCCAGTCCGAGATTGCTCATGATCGTCGCCACGAGCGTGTTCTTCTTGAGCGAGCCGCGCCCCAACCAATCCAACGCCGTGATGGCCAGTACGTCGTCGCCATCCACGAGATTGCCCGACTCATCACATAGTTGCACGCGGTCGCCGTCTCCATCGTGGGAAATGCCGATGTCGGCGCCATGTTCGCGCACCGCGCGGCATACCACGTCGGGGTACGTGCTGCCGCATTCCTTGTTGATGTTGGTCCCGTCGGGTGTGTTGTTGAGGACGGTCACTCTTGCCCCCAACTCGCGCAGGACACAGGGCGTGCTCTTGTACGTCGCCCCATTTCCCACATCGACGACGACTTGCAGGCCTTCCAATGTCATGCCCTTCGGGAACGCCGCTTTCGCGAACTCGACATACCGTCCGAGGGCGTCGTCGATGCGCATCGCCTTGCCAATATCATCCGCCGTGGGGCGAATCCTCTCGATCTCGCCGCTGAACACCAGATCTTCGATCTGCCGCTCGACCGCGTCGTCAAGCTTGTACCCGTCATCACGGAAAAACTTGATGCCGTTGTCTTCGTAGGAATTGTGGGACGCGGTGAGCACGATGCCCGCGTCAGCGCGCAACGAACGCGTGGTGTAGGCGACACCCGGTGTGGGCAGGGGCCCGATCAGCAACACGTCCACCCCCATGGAGAGAATGCCCGCGGAGATGGCGTTTTCCAGCATGTACCCGCTGAGACGGGTATCCTTGCCGACCACAATTTTGTGGCGGCCATGCCCCTTGGCCACAGGCGCGCGCGACCGAAACACATGCGCTGCCGCGCGGCCAAGTTTCAAGGCGGTTTCGGAGGTGACCGGCTCGACATTGGCGACGCCGCGTACCCCGTCCGTTCCGAACAGCTTCTTCGCGTTCCCCATAAATCTAGGGCTTCTCTTCTACACCGCGTCCCGGTGCGGTGTCAACCGAGCGACCCGTGCCGATGCGCACATCGACTTCCACCCAGTGGCGTTGCGCCGGCCCTTCGGGAAACGCCAGCGGCGTCAGCTCGACGCGCTCGCGGAACGACGTGCGCCGCCCCGTCACGTCAATGGGCAGGGTGGTGATGTTCGTCATGCCGTTCAGCAGCGTCTTCGGTCCCTTGACCTTGACGCTTGCCGGCTGGGTGAGCACGCGTTCGATAATCATG
>Ga0335081_10010974_pt1 | contig 14658 bp, 14 predicted proteins | sample Lox_Sample_35_FD_206713 | JGI IMG/M metagenome (GOLD analysis project Ga0335081, IMG submission 206713) | Soil microbial communities from Loxahatchee National Wildlife Refuge, Florida, United States - Lox_Sample_3.5 | ecosystem: Environmental > Terrestrial > Soil > Wetlands | place: USA... | reverse complement strand
GCGCCAAGAAGGTGATGATCGACAAGGAGAACACCACCATCGTCAACGGCGCCGGCAAGAAGGCCGACATCGAGGCGCGGGTGGCGCAGATCAAGGCGCAGATCGAGGAGACGACCTCCGACTACGACCGCGAGAAGCTGCAGGAGCGGCTGGCCAAGCTCGCCGGCGGCGTCGCGGTCATCCGCGTCGGCGGCGCCACCGAGGTCGAGGTGAAGGAACGCAAGGATCGCGTCGATGACGCGATGCATGCGACCCGCGCCGCGGTCGAGGAAGGCATCCTGCCCGGCGGCGGCGTCGCGCTGCTGCGCGCGACCGAGGCCCTCAAAAAGGTCAAGACCGAAAACGAGGACCAGAAACACGGCATCGACATCGTGCGCAAGGCGTTACAGCACCCGGCCCGCCAGATCGCCATCAATGCCGGCGACGATGGCTCGGTCGTGGTCGGCAAGATCCTGGACAAGGATCAGTACGCCTTCGGCTACGACGCGCAGAGCGGCGAATACGGTAACCTGGTCAGCAAGGGCATCATCGACCCGACCAAGGTCGTGCGCACCGCGCTGCAGGATGCCTCCTCGATCGCCGGCCTCCTGATCACCACCGAGGCCATGGTCGCCGAAGTGCCGAAGAAGAAGGAAGCGGCGCCGGCCATGCCTCCCGGCGGCGGCATGGACTTCTAAACACACGCTCAAACGCAAAATACGAAGGCCCGGGAGCGATCCCGGGCCTTTTGCTTTGCCGGCGTCATGCCGGCCTTGTGCCGGGCATCCACGTCTTTAAGCATAGCAACTTTGGAAGACGTGGATGGCCGGGACAAGCCCGGCCATGACGCGAGGAAATCGGGTCGCGCATTGCCCATACGGCGGCTAAGCTCGTGGCCATGAAATCCGGCAAAATCTATTGCGGCGTCGGCGGCTGGACCTACGAGCCGTGGCGCGGCGTGTTCTATCCGAAGGGCCTGCCGCACGCGCAGGAGCTGCGCTACGCGGCCGAGCATCTTACCGCGATCGAGATCAACGGCACCTTCTACCGCACGCAGACGTCGGCAACGTTCCGCAAATGGGCCTCCGAAGTACCGGATGCCTTCATGTTTTCCGTAAAGGGTCCGCGTTATGCAGTGAACCGCCGCGCGCTGGCGGAAGCGGGCGACTCGATCAAGCGCTTCCTCGATTCCGGCGTCACCGAATTGGGCGACCATCTCGGCCCGCTGCTTTGGCAGTTCACGCCTTACAAGAAATTCGACGAAGCCGACTTCGGCAAATTCCTCGAATTGCTTCCCGCTAAGTTCGACGGTCGCGCGCTGCGCCACGTGATCGAGCCGCGGCACGATAGCTTCAAGACACCGGCCGTCATCGCGTTGGCGCGGACGTTCGGCACGGCCATCGTCTATGCCGAACACGACAGCTACACCGAGATTGCCGACGTCACCGCCGATTTCGTCTATGCGCGATTACAGAAGGGCGACGAGAAGCTGAAAGCCGGCTATCCGGAGAAGGCGCTCGATCAATGGGCCAAACGCGCGAAAGTTTGGGCTGAGGGCGGTGAACCGAAACACCTCCCGAAAGTCGACAAGAAAATCGCGCCGCGGCAGCCCCGCGACGTGTTCGTCTATTTCATCCATGAGGCCAAGTTGCGCGCGCCGGCCGCGGCCATGGAATTGATCAAACGAGTCGGCTGATTTTTCTGGCGCGTGATCTTGTGCGAAAACCGGTACCCACTTTTTGGGATCACGCGCGCAAAATGAAACGACCACTCGAAATGGCGCGGTTACATCCGCCGTCGCCTTTCGCAGTGGCCGTTGGCGATGGAAAACTCAATACTGCCATCACCACTTGTCGCCTCAATACCGGACAGTTGTGTCACTAGTGTGACGCCCGCATGCGGACTTTGTTTACCATCGGCTACGAGCGGGCGACGCCCGCCGCGGTCCTCAACGAGCTCAAGCGCGCCAAAGTCGATCTTTTGATCGACACGCGCGCGGTGGCGGCGTCACGCCGGCCGGGATTTTCCAAGCGGCAGCTGGCGGCCGCGCTCGATGAGCAGGGCATCGGCTATTTGCATCTGCAGAAGCTCGGCACGCCGGCGGAGGGCCGCCGCGCCGCGCGCGCTGGCGATTATGCCACGCTCTGGAGCATCTACGACAAGCACATCAAAACGGCGGATGCGAAGGCGGCGCTCGATGAATTGTCGGCGCTGACCAAATCGGGCCGACGCATCGCCTTGCTGTGCTATTGCCGCCACCCCAAGACGTGCCACCGCTCCCGCATCGTGGCGCAGGTGAAAAAGCGCGCCCGCGTCCAAGTCACGGACCTCGTCCCGCCGCTGTTCTAAAGGCTGCATCCGACCTTGACCCAGATCAAGGCGATTCGTTGCGCCGGCAACCAAGCTACCGTCCTTCGAACACGGGAGCGCTACGCCAGCGAAGACACGCCATGGCCAGGATTATTGGGGCGGTCGCCGCCTCGCATACGCCCACGATCGGCTTTGCCTATGACCGGCAGAAGCAGAACGACCCGGTGTGGCAGCCGATCTTCGAAGCTTTCAAGCCGGTGCAGCGCTGGCTCGCCGACAACAAGCCGGACGTGCTCTTCATCGTCTATAACGACCACGTTACCTCGTTCTTCTTCGACCACTATTCGGCCTTCGCGCTCGGCATCGGCGACAGCTATGCAGTCGCCGACGAGGGCGGCGGGGTGCGCGCGCTGCCGGCGGTCAAAGGCCATGCGGGGCTTGCCCAGCACATCGGCGCCGCGCTGATGGCCGACGAATTCGACATGTCCTTCTTCCAAGGCAAGCCGCTCGATCACGGCTGCTTCTCGCCGTTGTCGATGATGTGGCCGCACGAGCCGCAATGGCCGGGCGCCATCGTTCCCCTGCAAGTCGGCGTGCTGCAGTTCCCCATTCCTTCGGCGCTGCGCTGCTACAAGCTCGGCCAGTCGCTGCGCAGAGCGATCGAAAGCTATGCGGAAGACTTGAAGGTCGCGCTGGTCGCGACCGGTGGGTTGTCGCATCAAGTGCATGGCGAGCGCGCCGGCTTCAACAATACGGCTTGGGATGAACGCTTCCTCGATCTGATCGAGAAGGATCCCACTACCCTCACGCGCATGACTCAGGCCGACTATGCCCGCCTCGGTGGCATGGAAGGCGCCGAGGTCATCATGTGGTTGGTGATGCGCGGCGCCATGTCAGCCAATATCAAACGCCTGCACCGCACCTACTATCTGCCGTCAATGACGGGCATTGCCACGGCGATCTATGAGAACCAGGCGGTGGAGAGCATGGCCGACGTGCAGAACGAGTATCGCCGCCACATCGGGCGTGAGCTCGCCGGGGCGGAGACGCTCGCCGGCACGTATCCGTTTACGCTCGCCCGCAGCGTCAAGGGCTTCCGGCTCAACAGTTTCCTGCACGCGCTCACCGACCCGCGGCATCGCGCGGCATTTCTGGCCGACCAGGAGACAGCCTTTGCAGCCGCCGGACTCACGGGCGAGGAGCGCGAGATGGTGCGCAAGCGCGACTGGCATGCACTGATCCGCTACGGCGCGAGCTTCTTCATGCTGGAGAAGCTCGGCGCGGTCATCGGCGTCTCCAACCTGCACATCTACGCCGCCATGCGCGGCGAGACGCTGGAAGAGTTCCAGAAGACGCGCAACGCGCCGAGCGCGCTCTACTCGGTGGCCGGCACCGACACGCCGAAACTCGCCTGGGATGTCACGTCTGCCGATTGACTTCGGCTTGCCGCGGCTTAAGTCAGCCCGGCCAGATTTTGTATTTCGGGCGATCGCCGCGGTGACGCGGTAGGCTCTTCACTCTCCGTAAGGCGGCGATGCAAAGGACGCCGACGAGCCGAAAGAGCGGGCGTAACGACCCGCATCGCCCGAGCCTATTCCGCCGGCTGCGGCGCTTCGCGCTCAGCCTCGAGGTTGCTGATCATGACCGCAAGCGCGGCGGTGGCGACAAACATCGCGAGCGCAATCGCCGCATCGACCGCCAGCACGAGCGCAAAGCCTCCGCGCTCATGCAGCAGCGAAATCATGGCAATGGCGGCGCCGGCAGAAATGAACAACAGGAAATAGCGTACGGCGTAGACGCGGCCGCGCCAGGCATCGGCGGTATAGCGCGCGAGCACGATATCGTTGACCGTCACCTGGCCATAGATCGCCGCGACCGCCACGATCAGCGCGATCATCAGCGCCACGCCGTCGGCATAAGCCGACCAGATATTGCCGACGAAGCCGAGCGCGGTGATGACGGCGAACAGGACATGCGCGGGAAAGCGCTCGACGAGCCGGCCGACGCAAAGCTGCGCGAGTCCGCCGCAGATCAGCACGCCGGTGGCAACGCTGCCGGCCAGAAGCAGCGGCACGTTTTGTGCCAGCTTCTCGTCGACGATCTTCGGCAGCGCGATGGTGAGCACGTTGAAGACAGTGCCCGCGGTGAGTGCGATCACGATGAACAACCCGAACAGCATTGCGGCGAGTTTCGGCGTGAGCCGTACCGCCGGGGCCGATTTGCGCGTCTTCGCGTGATGGCGATCATCCGGCGTCAGCCAGAGATAGAGGAAGCCGACGGTGATGGTGACTGCGGCCGGCGCGAGGAAGGCGGCGCGCCAGCCGAGCCAGGTCGCCAGCAGCGCGCTTATGCCGGCGGCGAGCGACACGCCGAGATTGCCGCAGACGCCGTTGAAGGCGAGCGTGCGTCCGCGCGCCTGCGAAGCTTCGATCAGCATGGCCATGCCGACGGGGTGATAGATCGAGGCGAATACGCCGAGTAGGAACATCGCCGCCGCCAATAGGAAAAGATTGGGCGCGAGCGCAATGCCGATCAGCGAGCCGCCGCAGCCGAGATAGAACGCAGCCATCATGTTGCGCCGGCTCCAGCGGTCGGCCAGCCAACCGGCGGGCAGCGCGAAGACGCCAAAGGCAATGAAGGCGGCGCTCGAGAGCGCGATCAACTCACTGTAGGGCCGCCCGTAAACGACCTGCAACCCAATCACCACGGTCGGGTAGATCAGCAGCACAAAATGATCGATGCCGTGCGCCCAGTTGAGGAAGGCGATGGAACGGCGCGCGGCAGCATCGGGCCGATGGCTTTCGGTCGGCGGCATTGAAGGTCCGGCAGACGGCGGTTTCGAAGTCTATGGACGCAATCGTTACCATTTTGCCGGGCCGCGCGCGCGGGCTTTCCGGCACATGTCCCATGCGCGAATTGATACGGGCCACATAGATTTGCGCCAAAAGTGCGCAAGACCGCGCCGCTGCAACTACAACGTGTTGTAGACGGCAACCCGCCAACAAGCTCTAGTTGTATCGCATCCGCTGCCGGACTGTGTGGGCGTTGGGGCGTTCGATGGCGTTTGGGGGGCGCGTTGGCGCGGCGAGGCTCTTTGCCGCGGCCTGTTTTCTGGGTTGCCTCTTGTCGGTGTCGCCCGCTTTTGGCGAGGACGACGACTCCCATCTCATGCTGTTTTCCGGGCGCGATCTTTGGCGCAACGGCTTCTTCGGATTCGGCGGGATGCTTTTGAGCCCAGGCGGTTTCGACCAGGAGGGATTCCTGCTCAAGCTGCTCTATTCCGGCGGCATTTATCGCTACCGCGCCGGCGATCTCGACGACGAGACGGTCATCGGCCTGGAGGTGCTCGGCCAGGTTGCGCCGGGTTGGCAGATCAAACGCAATCATTTCGAAGCTAAGTTCTTTTTCGGCCCTGAGCTCGCGACGCATCGGCTCTGGCCGGACGATCCCGGCAACAATCTGCGCGGGCGCAGCTTCGGCCTGCGCTTTGCCGCGGAATTGTGGGATGAGCCGACGCCGCAAAGCATGATCGCCGCCGATGCCTCGCTGTCCTCGATCGGCGACAGTCTTTCCGCCCGCATCGCCGTCGGCTGGTGGATGCTCGATCAGTTCTATTTCGGACCGGAGACGCAGCTCTATGGCGCCGATGGCTACCGGCAGTATCGTCTCGGTCTGCACATCACCAGCATGAAGACCGGCGATGTCGAATGGTCCGCCGCCTGCGGCTGGGCGGTCGACACCGACGGGCAGTCAGGACCCTATGTGCGGCTCAGCCTGTCGCAGCGGATTTATTAGTCCAAGGTGCGGCGGAAGCGGGTAACCGCGATCGTCATTGCCACCAACATCAGCACGAACAGGGCCGTGGCATCGTAGTGCAAGTCGGAAACGCCGGCGCCCTTGAGCATGATGCCTCGCACGATGCGCAGGTAGTGGGTCAGCGGCAATGCCTCGCCGATCCATTGCGCCCAGACCGGCATGCCGGCGAAAGGAAAAAGGAAACCGGACAGCAGGATGTTCGGCAGGAAGAACATCATCGACATCTGCATGGCCTGCAACTGGTTCTGCGCCACCGTCGAGAAGGTGTAGCCGATCGACAAATTGGTGGCGATGAACAGCGTGGACAAGGCCGCCAATGTGACCAGATTGCCAAGCACCGGGACGCCAAAAAGCGTCATGCCGATGCCGATGATCAGCGAGGCCTGAACGAAGCCGACAATAATATAGGGCACGATTTTTCCAAGCATGATCTCGACTGGCGTGATCGGCATGGCCAGCAGGTTTTCCATGGTGCCGCGCTCGAGCTCGCGCGTGACCGACAGCGCGGTGAAGATCAGCATGGTCATGGTCAGGATAGTGCCGACCAGGCCCGGCACGATGTTCAGCTGCGTCACGGCGGCCGGGTTGTAGCGGGCATGGATGCGAATTTGAAACGGCATGGAGCCGAGCTGCGGAATCTGGTGGTCGTGTTCGAGCGCGGTCTGCACCAGCGTGGCGAGCGCGGACAACGCCGAGCCAGAGGCGACCGGATCGGTGGCGTCCGCGATCACCAGCATCGACGGCGAGTCGCCGCGGCGAACCGCGCGCTCGAAACCGGCCGGGATTTCGACAGCAAACAGCACCTTGCCGGCGAGAATCAGATGATCGACCTCGGCCTCGTTATGCGGCAACTCGGTCACCTTGAAATAGCGGGTATTCTGCAAGGCGGCGAGAATCGAGCGGCCGACGTCGCTACGCTCCTGCAAGAGCACGGCGGTAGGCAGATCGCGCGGCGTGGTATTGATGGCGTAGCCGAACAGCATCAACTGTACCAGCGGGATCATAATAATCATGGCGAAGGAGACGCGGTCGCGCCGGAGCTGAATGAACTCCTTGATCAGCATGGCCCAGGTCTTGCGCCAGAAGCCGTTGCCGCGGCGGCGCCGCAGCGGCGTCGACATGACATGGCCGGTCGTGGTCATTGGAAATTGTCCCGCACCTTGCTCATCAGCTCGATGAACACATCCTCGAGCGAGGGCTCCGAGCGCTTCCACTCGAACTCGGCGCGATAAGGCGCGATAGTCGCTTCGAGCGCCGCGGCATCGCGGCCGGCGACATGCAAACTGGTGCCGAACGGCGCCACCATGTCGACGCCGAGCTTGCCTGTGAGCTCCTCGGTGAGGCGATTAAGCGCTTCGCCATTGGTTACGCTCACCACATAGGTGGTGAGCCGCGAGCCTGCGATCACCTCATCGACGGTGCCGTGCGCCAGGAGGTCACCATACGCGATATAGGCGATCTCGTGGCAGCGCTCGGCCTCGTCCATGTAGTGGGTGGAGACCAGCACGGTGAGGCCTTCGGCGGCGAGCGCGTGAATTTCGTTCCAGAACTCGCGCCGCGCCTTGGGATCGACGCCGGCGGTGGGCTCGTCGAGCAGCAGCAGCTGCGGACTCGGCAGCGTGCAGGCGCCGAGCGCGAGGCGTTGCTTCCAGCCGCCGGACAACTCGCCGGCGATTTGCTCCTCGCGGCCATGCAGGCCCAGACGATCGATTGCCGCGCGCGCGGCGGCCGCCGGCTTCTCGAGACCATAAATGCGGCCGATGAACTCGAGGTTCTCGCGCACCGAGAGATCTTCGTAAAGGCTGAAGCGCTGCGGCATATAGCCGACCTGTTTCTTGATCTCGTCAGTGTCGGTGCGGATGTCGTAGCCAAGACAGGTGCCGGTGCCCTCGTCGGGCGTGAGCAGGCCGCACAGCATGCGGATGGTGGTGGTCTTGCCGGAGCCGTTGGGGCCGAGGAAGCCGTAGATGGTGCCGCGCCGAACCTGCATGGACAGATTGCGCACCACGGCGCGCCCGTCGAAGCGCTTGGTCAGGCCGTGCACGTCGATGACGACGTCGGCGTCGTTCATTGTCCGCGCTCCGGCAGCGTCACGGTCACCGGCTGGCCGACGCGAAACTTCTCTGGTTCGGCCGGAAGCGCCTCGATCAGATAGACGAGCTTGGCACGCTCTTCGAGGCTGTAGATCACCGGCGGCGTATATTCGGCGCTACCCGCGATAAAGCTGACTTTTGCCGTCAGCCCTTGCCCACAGCCGTCGCAGGAGACCGCGACGGTTTGCCCGTATTTGATGTACGTTAACTCGCCTTCCGGCGCGAAGAAGCGGATCTTAAGATTTTGCGGCGGCAACAACGAGACTATGGGCCTGCCGGCCGGGACGAGCTCGCCGGGCCGATAGTAGACGTCCTGCACGCTTCCGCTCACGGGGCTGGCCATGCTGCGGCGTGCGAGCTGCGTCTTGGCGGTCGCCAATTGCGCCTCGGCCGTGCGCAAGGCGGCAATCGCGGTGTCGAGCGTTGCCTGCGTGCCGGCCGCAGTCTTCACCAGCGCTTGCGCCCGATCAAAGGATTGGCGGGCATTGAGCAGCGAAGCCTCTGCGGTCTTCACCGCGTCTTCCTGCAGCCTGGGGTCGACCGTGAACAGCGGTGTCCCTTTCGTCACTTTGTCGCCTTCACGCACTGACAGCGTCTCGACGCGTCCGGCATCGTCCGGGCCGACAAAAATCAGATTGGCCTCGACCCAACCCTGCAAAGCCTGATCGCTGTTCTTGGCGCAGCCGGCGAGCGCCAGCAGTCCGACGAGCGCGAACGCGACACCACGCGTCATGTCGGCCTCCTCGGCGCGAACAACAATTCAAGATGGGTTTTCATCAAGGCACGCACGTCGAGCGGCTCGAAGCGCTCGAACAAGCCGCTCCACACGATGGCGATCAGACCGGGGGCGGCGACAAGTTGCGGAAAATCGGCGAGACCGGCCGGCACTTCGCCGCGGGCGGCGGCGCGGGCGAGCAAGGCGCGCATGGCGCCGATGATGCGCGAGAGCACTTCGCGGTAATAGAACTCGGCGATCTTGGGAAAGCGGCGGCCTTCCGCGAGCATCAGGCGGATGACGTCCTTGCGGCGCGTCTCATAGACCTCGCGCACGAACAGCTCGGCCATGTGCTCGGCGAGCGCCGACAACGGCAAGTCGCTCTCGCCCATCGCCTCGATGGTGCCGACCAGCGGCGTCAGCATGGTGCGGATGAGTTCCTGGAACAGGCTCTCCTTGTCGCGGAAGTAGAGATAGATGGTGCCCTTGGCGACGCCGGCGCGCTTGGCGACGTCGTCGAGGCGGGCCGCGGCAAATCCGCTGGCCGAGAATTCATCGAGCGCGGCGGCGAGAATCGCCTGACGCTTAGCCGCGCTCCGCGCCTTGCGGGTTTCCAGGCCGGCCGCGCGCGGCCCCGGCCGACCGGCAGCGCGCGCTGCGCCGCGGCGGCGGCGCGCCGTCGAGGACGTCGATCGGCTGGTGGAATGTTCGGCCATACCTAAGTACTATGACTGACCGGTCAGTCATTATCTAGCGCAATACTTGGCCTGTGCGCAAGCGCTCTTTGGTGACACAAATTCAATAGTTAACGTCCGATCGCCGGGCGCTCAGCCGCGACCGTCGCAAAAGAAGGTGCGGATCACGCATTCCTTGCCGCCGGCCGCGTAGCAGCTGCGCAGCGCCGCATTCTGGGCGCGACCGAGCTTGGTCGCCTGGCCCCACCCACGAGCGGCGCAGGCATTGGCATAGTCGATGGCATAGGCGGCGCAGCCGCGCTTGACTGTCGCCACCACTTGGCAGCCTGCGGCCTTGCATTTGGCCAGAGCGCGCCGGCTCGCCTGTTCGGGCGTGGCGTAGTTATAGGCTTCGCCGAAGGCGCCGCAGTCGCCGACCGCCAGCGCACCAGCCGCGTGCACGCGTGCAACGGTGACAAGCATCACCGTCGCGGTCGCCAGCAGCAGGCTCGCGGCCACCAAAGCGCGCATCACTGGCGTGAAGCTGTCGGTCATCTTCCCGCCCCAGCGTGAGCGCCATCCTTGGGGTGAGTCGGTTCCCCTGTTCAATGATTCGAGTCTCAGGCGCGCTCGATTTCGGCCTTGACGGCGGAGAGCGACTCGGGGGTGTCGATGTCGGTGAGCGCCGCCTCGCCGGCGACCGGTACGTCGACGACGGCCTCGGCGTAATTGGCGATCAGGTGGCGGGCGCCGATGTCGCCCTGAATCTGCATCAGGTCGGGGAAGAAGCGGCGCGACCACAGCACCGGATTGCCGCGTCGGCCCTCGATGCTCGGCACCACGACCAGTGCGCCGCGCTCGGGATCGAAGGCTGCGATCAGCGTGTCGATCAACGCGCTATCGACCTGCGGCATGTCGCCGAGGCAGACCACCGCGCCGTCGGCGTCCGCCGGCACCGCCACGATGCCGGCCTTGAGTGAGGTGCCAAGCCCTTCCGCGTAATGCGGATTGTGCACGAGGCGCACCGGCAGGCCGGCGAGCGCCTGCTCGACCTTCTCGCGTTGATGACCAGTGACAACGATGACCGGCTTGGCGCGCGAGGCGAGCGCCTGTTCGGCGGCGATGCGCACCAGCGGCTTGCCGCCGATCTCGGCGATGAGCTTGTTGACCGCGCCCATGCGCGTCGAGCGGCCGGCGGCGAGCACGAGCGCGGCGACACGCTGTCCGTCGGCAACGCGTTCCTCGCGCGGCTGCGGCCGCGTGACGATTTCCATGAGCAGGCCGCCGACGCCCATGCCGGTGATGTCGGCGCGGCTGACCGGCAGACCGGCGAGGAGCCGCATCAATATCCAGTCAAAGCCGTTTTCCTTCGGCGAGCGCGCGCAGCCGGGCGCGCCCAGCACCGGCTGGCCGTCGAGGCGGCCGATCAGCATCAGATTGCCGGGGTCCACCGGCATGCCGAAATGCTCGATCTCGCCGCCGACGGTTTCGATCGCCGCCGGGATGACGTCGCGGCGATCGGCGATGGCCGAGGCGCCGAACACGATGATCAGCTCGGCGTCGGCCTTGCGCAGCTCTTCGATGGCGCGCGCGAGCGCCGCCTGCTCGTGCGGCACGCGCTTCTCGGCGACGATTGCGGCGCGCGCCGGCGCGATGCGCGCGGCGGTGATCTTCAACGTCTTGTCGATGACCTTGGGCGCCAGGCCCGGCAGCAGCGTCGAGACAATGCCGATCTTCTTGATCATGTACGGGGCGACGCGGATCACCGGTCGCGCTTTGACGGCTTCCGCCACCGCCTTGTCGCGCGCGGCGCCGGAAACGGCAAAAGGAATGATCTTCACGGTCGCGATCATCTCGCCTTCCACCACCGGCTTGAACGCCGGTAACGTCGCCAGCGTCACCGCCTCGTCGACGCGGTTCAGCCGATCGATGGCATCGCGCGCAACGACCAGCACGCCGGCGCTCTCAGCGAAGAGATTGCAGCGGCCGGTGAAGGCCTTATCCGCGCGCACCCCCTCCCCTGCCGCGGCCGCAGCGATGGCGGCGGCGGCCGCATCTTCGCCGACGTCGCCCGGCTCGAGTCGCGCCACCACGATGGCCTTGATGCCGACCGCCTGCAGCGCGGCGACTTCCTTCGGCCCGATCCTGGTGCCCTTCTTGAGCGTGAAGTCGCCTTGGCGGATCGAATGCACGGCGGTGGCGCCGAGCGCCTCGTTCACCGGGACGGCGCCGAATTTCATGCGAAACCCCCGTCATTCCGGGACGGCGCGAAGCGCCGGACCCGGAATCCATACTCCGCAGCGCTGCGGGTTATGGATTCCGGGTTCGCTCGCTGACGCTCGCGCCCCGGAATGACAAGATCGCTCATGCCGCCTCCGCTGCCTTCTCCGCCTTGAGCCTGAGCGTGGCGGTGATCTCGCCAAGGATGGCGACCGCGATTTCGGCCGGCGACACCGCACCGATCGCAAGCCCAATCGGCGCATGGATGCGGGCAAGATCGGCGTCGGTGAGCCCAGCCTGCTTCAGGCGCTCGACGCGCTTGGCGTGGGTCTTCTTGGAGCCGAGCGCGCCGATATAGAAGCAGTCACGCGACAAAGCGTGCTGCAGCGCCGGGTCGTCGATCTTCGGATCGTGCGTGAGCGCAACGAAGGCGGTGTAATGATCGACATTGAGCGGCGGCAGCGCCACGTCCGGCCATTCCGCAACGACTTTCACATCGGGAAAGCGCTCGATGGAAGCAAACGCCGTGCGCGGATCGACGATGGTCACGTCATAGCCGAGCAATTGCCCGATCGGCGCCAGCGTCTGGCTGATATGCACCGCGCCGGTGATGACGAGCTGCGGCGACGGCACATGCACGGTGAGGAAGACGCGGCCTTGCGCGGTCTCCTCCATGCCGCTCTTGCCCATGCGCATGCGCTTCTCGATCACCTCGCGCAGCGGATCCTTCGCCACGTCGGCGGCCTTGACCAACCGCTGCGCGCCGCTCGCCACATCGGTAACGACCACCACCGCGCGGCGCGCGGCGCGTTCGGCGTTGAGAGCGTGGAGGATGTCCGTCTTCACAATTGTTCTCCCGCGCCTCGGCTGCACCCTCTCCTGGAGGGGGAGGGTCGGCGAGCGAAGCGAGCCGGGGTGGGGTGACTGAGAAAGATCACCCCCTCCCGCCAGCCTTCGCTTCGCTCAGGCTGGCGACCTCCCCCCTCCAGGGGGAGGTGAAGAAAGAGTGCGATGGCGCGCGTCATTCCACCTTCTCCACATACACGCGGATGGTGCCGCCGCAGGACAGGCCGACCTTCCAGGCGGTCTCGTCGGCGACGCCGAATTCGAGCATCTTCGGCTTGCCGTCCTCGATCACGTCGAGCGCCTCCGCCACCACGGCACCTTCGACGCAGCCGCCGGACACGGACCCAAGGAAATTGCCCTCCTGGTCGATCACCAGATTGGAGCCGACCGGACGTGGCGCCGAGCCCCAGGTCTCGACCACGGTCGCCAGCGCCACCCCGCGCCCGGCCTTGCGCCAGTCTTCGGCGGCTTTGAGGATGTCTTCATCGCGCGCCAGCATGCGGACCTCCGTGCCCTCAGTCGTCATGCCCGGCCTTGCGCCGGGCATCCACGTCTTCCTTCGCATCAAGGAAACAAGGCGTGGATGGCCGGGACAAGCCCGGCCATGACGAGAAAATTACGCCACCTTCTTCAGCATCGCCTTCGGATCGTAGCCCTTGGCTGGCGCGCCGGTGAGCGCGGCCACCAGCTCCGCCATCGACTCTAGATTGTGAATCGGCCGCAGTTCGTCAACACGCGGCAGCATGGTCCGCACGCCCTTGGCGCGCGCCTCGAAACCCTCGAAGCGCAGAAGCGGATTGAGCCAAATCAGCCGGCGGCACGAGCGGTGCAGCCGGTCCATCTCGAAGGCTAGCGTATCGTCGGCGTCGCGCTCAAGCCCGTCGGTGATGAGCAGCACCACGGCGCCTTGGCCGAGCACGCGGCGCGACCAGCGCTTGTTGAACTCGCGCAGCGAGGAGGCGATGCGGGTGCCGCCGGACCAGTCGACCACATGCGCCGAGCAGGCGGCGAGCGCTTCGTCTGGATCGCGCGCACGGATCGAGCGGGTGACGTTGGTCAGGCGAGTGCCGAAGAGGAAAGTCGCAACGCGCTTCTCGTGCTCGCTCAGCGCGTGCAGGAAATGCAGGAACAGCCGTGTGTACTGGCTCATCGAGCCGGAAATATCCAAGAGCGCCACCAGCGGCGGCTCTTTTTCGCGCGGTCCGAGATATTTGAGATCGATCACTGCGCCGCCGGCTTTCAGGCTGGCGCGCAAGGTGCGGCGGATGTCGATCAATTTGCCGCGCCGCGCCGCGGCGAGGCGCCGCGTGCGCACGCGGTCGATCGGCAAGGCGAGGCGCGCGATCGCTTGCTTGGCGGCAGCGATTTCGGCCGCCGTCATCTGCGCGAAGTCCTTTTTCTGCAGCACCTCGCGGTTGGAGACGGTGAGGCGCATGTCGAGTTCGACCTCGGCCTGTTCTTCCTTGCGGTCGAGACCGGAGAACAACGCCTCCTGGATGCGCTGCGCCCCGGGCGGCGGCGCCTTCGGCGCGCCGGGCAGCGTCTCCGGCAGCATGGAAGCAATGAGTTTGTCGATATAGCCGCGCTTGCGGAAGAAGATGCGAAAGGCCTGGTCGAACAGCAGCGAATGCTCGTGCCGCTTCACGAACACCGCGTGCAGCGTCCAATAGAAATCGCCGCGGTCGCCGACACGGGCGACGCTCAAGGCTTCCAACGCATCGAGCACCGCGCCCGGCCCAACCGGCAGCCCGGCCGCGCGCAGCGCGCGCGCGAAGTAGAGGATGTTCTCGGCGAGGCGGCCGCTTCTTTCTTCACCTCCCCCCTTGAGGGGGAGGTCGCCCGCCGAAGCGGAACGCGAAGGCGGGCGGGAGGGGGGTATCTTCTTGTTCATTCGAAACTCGGAGCAGCGCGGGCCCCCCCCCCCCCCCCCCCCCCCCCCGGCGGGGGGGGGGGGGCCCGCCAAAAAACCCGGCGCCAACCCCAAGTATAAACACACCCCCCCCCG
>Ga0335081_10010973_pt1 | contig 14658 bp, 18 predicted proteins | sample Lox_Sample_35_FD_206713 | JGI IMG/M metagenome (GOLD analysis project Ga0335081, IMG submission 206713) | Soil microbial communities from Loxahatchee National Wildlife Refuge, Florida, United States - Lox_Sample_3.5 | ecosystem: Environmental > Terrestrial > Soil > Wetlands | place: USA... | reverse complement strand
TGTGTGCCAAAGCTGATTGGCGCGGGCGGTCAGTGCCTGACGGTGTGTTTCCGGCACTAGAGTGCCGTCCCGAGCGATATTGTGCAGACGAAGGTAAAACGTCCCTGCACCTTCGGAGCCGACCTTCACGCGCTCCAGCGGTCCGAATGCACGGGAGAACACTGCCTGTACGTCGTCGGTAATCTCCTGGTCCCGGAAGAGGAGAACGCTGTGCTCCTCGAATGCCGCGCGCACCGCCTGATAGGCATCGTCACTTGCCGCGACGTCGGCCAACGCGACGCCGCGTACCTCAACACCAAAACTAGGTCCAAGCGAAACGAGTTCCATGGGTTGACGGCTCTCGAGACAGCTGGTGCCGATGGTACTGCGTGAGGTTAGAACAGCTGCTGCGCGATTTCTTCGGCGGGGGCGTTTCGCCGTGGGGTTCGACGAAGCCGTGCGGCGGCCTGCTCGGTGTACCGATCGACTATCCATGCGGTGCCGTCGGCATCGCCCCGCGCGGTCGCAACTGGGGCGACAACGATGGCATCCAGCGAAGTGCAGCGCAGATTAGGCTGCCCAACAATGCGAGCGCAGCGAGTCCCAGAAATGCGCCGACATCGCTGTGCGTAGTCTGCTTCAGAGACCCGATAAGGCTTGGTCCGAAAAATCCTCCGCTCGAGCCGATCGCGCTCACCAAGCCGATCCCGGCAGCTGCCGACGTTCCTTTTAAAAACCTCGTGGGGAGGCACCAGAACGAGCCGAGGAACAAGGGGCTGACCGCAGCGATCAGGGCAAATGCGGCAACGCGGGGCGGAGAAGGTGCAATTAGTGCTGCTGCGATGCATCCGGCACAAGCCAACGCGAGTCCCAGTGAGGCGACCGCGCAACGTTCGTCCCTTCGGTCGGACAGCATTCCAGCGAAAAAGTACCCGGGTATCGCCAGTGCGTAGATACCCGCAACAACAGCACCCGTCGTGGCGGCACTCGCATCGAGAGCATCCCGCACGAGGGTCGGCGCCCAAAGAGCGTATCCCAAGGAAATGGTGTAGTAAGCAAAGTAAGCGATAGCGAGAATCCACACGAGCGGATTTCCAAACGTCTGGAGTAGCGAGATATCGGTCACCGCATGCTGCTGCTCGCGCTCAAGACGAGAGGAAAGCCAGCGGCGGCTCTCACTCGACAGCCAGTGCGCCTCATCGGGACAATCCGTCAGACATCTGAGCACCACAATACCGAGAAACACGGATGGAAGACCCTCGATGAGGAACAGCCACTGCCAGCCACTCAGGTGACCTGCGCCATCCAAACCCAAGAGCGCACCGCCCAGAAGTCCGCCCGCAATTTGCGCCGATGGAATCGCAATCATGAAAGCAGCGTGCGCGCGTGCTCGGTAGGCACTCGGAATCCAGCCGCTGAGATAGTAAATCACCCCGGGGAAGAACCCGGCCTCCGCCACGCCGAGCAGAAATCGGACTATATAGAACTGGGCCGGGGTTCTGACCCACGCCATGGCGCACGCGAGCAGGCCCCAGGTAATTGCGATTCGTGCGATCCAACGTCGAGCGCCTACGCGCGCCAGGATGACGTTACTCGGCACCTCGAAAATCGCATAGCCCAGGAAGAAGACGCCGGCACCAAACCCGAACGTGCCAGCGTTGAATCGCAATGCGCCGTTCATCTGCAGGGCAGCCATGCCGACGTTGATCCGGTCCAGAAGGCAGAAGAAGTAGAGAAGGAAAAGAAGCGGCAGCAATCGCTTGCTGACCTGCGCGAGAGTGCGGACTTCGATTTCCTGAGTTTTCATGCGATCCCGCTGGAATCGCAGCGTTTGACAGACTTCTCACGGGCTGCGCCCGCGGCCACCCCTTCAGAGCGTAGATTAGGCGCCGGGTTGGTTTATAATACAAGATCAAATAAATTGAGAATTGATGAGGAATTCTCGATGAAAAACTTCACCTCGCGCCAGCTGCGAGCGTTCCTCCTGGTGGCGCAATATAAGAGTTTCTCGAGAGCCGCGGGGGCGCTATTCATAACACCGTCCGGTCTGAGTGTGTTGATCCGCGAATTGGAAACACAACTTGGAGTCAGGCTATTCGATCGCACCACACGTCATGTAGCTCTGACTGCGCCCGGCGCCGAATTGCTCGCGATCGCCCAACGCAACCTGCACGAATTGGATAGTGCGATGTCGCGCATCAGCGGGTCGGCAAGCGAACCCGCACTGTCATTGTCAATCGGTTCTCCCCCGTTGCTGATGACGAGCATTTTGGCGCCGGCTATCAAGGCATTTCGGTCACACCGGCCCGAGCTTCGCTTTCAATTGTTCGATGGAGCCACCACCATCACCATGCAAAAGGTTGAGTCCGGTGAACTCGACATAGGCATCGGAGTTTTTTTCGAACATTTGCAGGGGCTCCGACGCACGCCATTGTTTCGTTTTCCGTTGGCGTTCATACGCGCGGAGAAAGACCCTTCATTTAGGCCTGCCAGGACAGCCTGGTCCGCGCTAAAGGGCCAACCGCTAGTTTCGTTGCCGCGGGCGCTTGCCATGCAGCAATTCATAGACAAACATCTCGCTCGAGCGGGAATCGTGTATGAACCCGTTCTAGTAGTGAACTACGTGTATACCCAGATCGCGATGGTGGAGGTCGGGCAGGGGACGGCGGTCATTCCCTCATTCGGTCAGCTAGCGTGCCGGGAGAGAAGGGTGACGATGAGCCAGTTGGTCAATCCCGTTGTGCATGTGGACATCTGCCAGGTTCGACGTGCCGGGAGGAAGCTCCCGGGGATTGCCGAAGAGTTCACTTCTTTTCTTCAAAGCCATATAGCTGGTTGGGCAGGTCGCTCTGGAATGCTCTAGTCGTTGAACGCGCGGCGAGCAGACTACGGGAGCCTATTTGTTGCTGACTTCGCACCGCTCCAAGGCCAGCTGCGCCACCCTCCGCGCCAGCTCCGGATTCATACGGCAGATTCCGTCGTGCTGAATCGAAAAGTCGGCACCGGTGAACGTCACTGTTTCGATTAGCTGTAAGACCGCTCGGTCGACCACCGGCCGCATCGGCTCCATGTGATCGAGAGCGAAGCCGGGGTGGGTCCCACGAAGGGCTTTCTTCTCGTGCATGACGCCTATCGTCGGGTCGTATCCCTCGACGATGAGCCGAATCTGGGTTTGGGCAATCAGCATTGCGTATGCTAGTTCAGCATCGCATTGATTGGGTGAGTGGCTCCTCCCGGTTGTATCCACCCCCGTCGGATCGCAGTCGGATTCCGTGTGAAGACCAACGCTAGTTGGGTCTTTGAGCCAGAATGGACGCGCGCTATCGCGGTTCGAAGTGTCGCGATTTGGTGTCTGCGTGATGATGGTCTGACGCAGAAACAGACGTTCCGATACATCACGCGGACATGCGGCTACCCGCCGTGCGAAGCTGGACCGCAATCCGCTTAGCGACATCCACAACACCACATCGATTCGCGCCGTTATCCAGGGCGGCAAGCTCATGTCGCGCGCGTCTCTCGATGCCATGCTCGCGGAAGCTGAGGCGCTCGCCGCAAAGTCGGCCCCGAACGGAGCCACTACAAAATAGACGACCGGCCGTCCGTTTTCATCGATCCAACTGACCGCTTCGTGGTGGGCGTGAATGTCTCAGACGGTCAACTCCGGAAATTCAGCCCAATCCGGCAGCAGGCGGACCAAGACCGGTCGCACAGTAACGTGAAGTAGAATCCTGACAAGCGACCCTTAAGGCTGCCATCTGCCAGCCGTTGGACCCGACAGGATTCTCGGTCGGAGAGAAGGCGTAGCGCAACCGCGCACGCTGCTCAGCAGCGGATAGAAGCGGACATTGAACGATGGCTGACTTCTTTTCCGCTCCACCGTACAGCGCACCAGGTACTTTCCCAAGTCCTACACCTGCTATGGATCGTCCGCCAAAGCCGACCAAGCAGCCAGTGCGGCGAGCTTCTGGTCTCGCCCCCCAGGGCGGTGCCGCAGTTTTCCCACTTTGGAAAGGTCGAGCGACGACGGTGGCACGATGCGTACCGGAACCGTGCAGGCCTCGTGGAAAACATCACGATAGAAATATCCCTCGGCCTTATGGACGCGTGGGTGGGACGCCAGAACCGCCGCGAGATCCCCTGGCCGACCTTCCTTGGCGACGAGCGCACACACTGTCACCTCCGCGATAAGAGGCGCGAGCCCCTGTCTCGCATTGACAAGCGCTCTTTCTCGCAATCGCTCGATCCACTTTTCTGCCGATTTGAGCTTCATCTCGGCGGCAGCGTGGAAGCAGAATCGTTCTGAATCTCCGAGGAGCTCGATTACCGCGTTGGCGACGATCTCAGGCTGAGAGAGCGATCCTCGGACCACCACGCACGCCCCCCACCCCGTGTGCACAGTAATCCCGATCGCACGGTGCATGGTCAGAGGCTACCACGTGCAGCTGCAGTTCTGCGGCGTTAGCGACCACATGCTTCTCCCGGCCGCCACACTCCGCTGTGGCGTGGATTGGGAACCGTCTTAGTGCGGCCATTAGCCCCGCTCGTCACTACGCGCTGAATTTCCTGAAACCGGCCGTTCAGGCCTGCGGGCTGGAGAAACCTCCCGCCGCCGGACTCAGGGCGTGGCACGTCGCCGCTGCGCGAGATGTCGGCGACCTTCGCAAGTGAGCATAGGTGCGCGGATTGTCCATTGCGCTTAAATTATCGGGATGCCTGCCAACCTCTCTCCCGAATACAAGAGGGCCGAGCAGGCCTTCCGCATGGCACGGGAACCGCGTGAGCGTCTCGACTGCCTGAAAGAGATGCTGCGCACTATTCCAAAACACAAGGGGACGGAGCATCTGCAGGCGGACATCAAGTCCCGCATCCGGGAGCTGACCGAGGAGATCGGCGGAACGCATGCAGGACTTGCAAACCGTCATTCCGCGCACGCAGTGCCTCACGAAGGTGCGGCGCAGATATGCCTCACTGGTCCGCCAAATTCGGGCAAATCGACGTTGCATGCGATTCTGACGGGGTCTAAGGCTGCGGTAGGTGCGTTTCCCGGAACGACGCGGGAACCGCTTCCGGGGATGCTCCCTTTCGAGGACATCGCATTCCAGATCGTCGATCTGCCGCCGATCTCGCGCGGCCGTATGGAATCGTGGATGTCGGGCTTGCTGCAAACGGCCGACGCGGCTTGGCTAGTGGTGGATCTCGCCGACCCTGAATGCGCCGAACAGGTGCTCGCAGTCTGTGGCGAGCTGGCGCAACGCAAGATTACTCTCACGGACCATTGGCCCGGCTACAGCGGCGAGCATGGGGCAGAGGCCTTGCCCGGAACACCGGCACACTCTGGACGCCGGACGGAGGACTCCTCAGATGCTCTAACCACTGAACTACCCACCCTCCTGGTCGCGAACAAGAGTGATCTGGATTCAGGCGCCGACGAAGTGAGCGTACTTGAAGAGCTCACCGGTGTGCGATTCCCCGCGTTTGCCGTCTCGGCAAAGAGCGGCTATGGGCTCGAGCGACTCGCGCCCTTTATGTTCAGCGCATTGGGGATCGTACGCGTGTACACCAAGCCGCCCGGCCAACCACCCGACCGGACCCGGCCTTTCATCGTTCATCGCGGCAACACGGTGGCAGATGTGGCCCGGCTTGTGCACCAGGATGTAGCTCGGTCGCTAAAGTTCGCTCGGCTGTGGGGAAGCGGAGCATTCGATGGACAACAAGTGGGACCAGATCATGCCGTCGCCGACGGCGATGTAGTAGAACTGCACGCTCGATGAGCAAGGCTTGATAATGAAGTACAACCACGTCGGGATACCGACGACCGCAAATTTCGATGGCGAGATTCCGCTGCCGCATCTGAAGGTGACGGTAAGCGATCACCAGAACAACCCATTCGGCATCCAGTGGCAAAGATACTGGGACGGCGCGCCGTATCCAGACCTGGTGAAGACCGTTCCGCACGTTGCCTTCGAGGTCGACGACCTGGCGGAGGCGATCCGCGATCAGAAGGTGATCGTTGCGCCTAACAGTCCGAGTACCGGCGTGCTGGTTGCCATGATCGAAGTGAACGGAGCGCCAGTGGAGCTGATGCAAATCGATCATTCAGTGAGGAAGGACTTGTAGCTGTCTTTAGACCGTGCCCGCCTTCAGATTGGGTGCGGCGCAGTCCAAGAGAAACGGGGCCTCGAAGGGCCCCGAAGAAGTTGGCGCCAAGGTCTCCTTGCTGTTTCGGTGGATAGATGGGCATCCGTCTCCGTCCGGCCAAACTGAGACATCGCCATAGTGAAATGACGGCCCGGAACCGGACATTCCTTTAGCCCGTAAGCCGCTGTTGCCCAGCCCAGCGCTATCCGCGACCATGATCTAAAGACCAGGGAGCAACGAACATGGCTGGAGGGACAATCGGTGGAATCCTCGGGGAGGGATTCGCTGCCTGCCGCCACTTCAAAGCGCCATGTCGCCGGCGCCAGGACCGGTCGAAATGGAGCTGCTCCAACGGAGAAATAGACATGCGTCCCACTGCCTGGCATTTCGTTGCACTCTGCCTTTCTGCCAGCATTCTCTGGGTCGCTGACTCGAACGGCCAACAACTCACCACTTCAGAAAAGAAACAAGTAAGCAAACAAAGAACGCAAAATCCAGAAGCATACGAGTTGTATTTGAAGGGGCGTTCCTACTGGAGCAAGCGAACCCTCTCGGACCTTGAGACGGCAGCCTCCTATTTCAATCAAGCCATCGCCAAAGACCCCAGCTACGCGTTGGCGTATTCAGGTCTCGCCGATAGCTACGCCATAATGCCTGAGTATGGTGGCAATCCCAGCGCATCCATCTCGAAAGCGAATGCCGCCGCCCGCAAGGCGCTGGAGTTGGACGCGACCTTGGCCCGTCCGCATGCCGTTCTGGGCCACATAAAGTATTTGCACGATTGGGACTTTGCGGGAGGAGAGGCTGAGTTAAAAAAGGCGATAGAACTCGACCCGAACGACGCTACTCCGCATCAGTGGTACGCAGAGAGTTTGTTCTGGCTTGGGGGCAGGGAGCGGGAAGCCCTTTCTGAAATCACCCGTGCCTATCAGCTCGAACCCCTGTCACTGATAATCAGGCGTGACTTCGGAGCCGATCACATCTTTATACGACAGTACGACGAGGCCATTGCCATCTGCACCAAACTGGCTGATGAGCATCCGACTTTCTCCACGGCGCACTCTTGCACTGCCGAGGCGTATTGGCGAAAACGCATGTACTCGCAGGCCATCGAGGAATACAAGGTTGAAAGTCAGATCTCCGGTGACCGAGACGAGTCTGATTACGTCTCCGCAATGGAGAAGGGCTTTCAGTCGGGGGGCTGGCAGGGTGCTCTCGCGAGAGGCATCGAGGTCCTGAAAGAACAGCGCAAGACTGGGTACTCGTCTGCGTACTGGATTGCCTCGTCTTACGCCGAATTGGGAGACAAGGAACATGCCTTCGATTGGCTCAACACCGCGTTTCAGGAACACGAGGAATATCTACTAGGATTAAAGACTGATCCCTCATTGGACCCGATACGTTCCGACCCGCGGTTCGCTGAGTTGGTGCGGAAAGTGGGTCTGCCGCAGTAAAAATCGTTGATCGCCATCGAGTGTGCCAACTCTTTCGTGGCCGCTGAGGCAATCGCGGGAGTATCAGATTCGAAGTAACGATCGAATGCCCAAAAGTGGCCGCCCGCGACGGGTAGGAGAGAGTCAACTGCGGAAATTGAAGTCAATGCGGCAGCAGGCGGCCAGTCACTCACTTCTGGGAGAACTCGCATGAATAAATTCTCAGCAGCTTTTTTGTTGCTCTCTGCGTGGACCCTAAGCGTCGGCGAGTCTGCAGGACAATCGAGCACCGCAACGCACACAGCATCTGAAGAGGATGAAAAGAAGGCGGCCATTGCTGTCGTGCTGGCGCACGAACAAGCAGTTCAAGCGTACGATTTCGACAAGGTGGATTCTCTGCACACGCCAGACGCACGAGGGATCGAGGAATCCTATCCGCACCCGATCGAACCCGAAGAGCGACGAAGCTATCAACCCATGAAGGACGCTGGCGTCCGCATCAACTATCACCCCCAAGACGCGGTGGCCGAGGTGCGAGGCGATGTTGCATGGGTTACCGTCACGTTGCATAGCGTCTGGACAGCGGATACCGCGTCGGGACGGGCGATTCTGGCTGGCAACGAGTGGCGTGTAACGTTCGTTGAGAGTTTCGTTCTCGTGAAGACGCCGAAGGGGTGGAAAATCGCCTTGGGCCATACCAGCATGCTTCCGCCGGATTTTGGGATGGAGGTGGATTACCAGCAGGGACACGGTGGCGCGAAGATTGCGGAAGTGTCTAAGAGCGGTCCCGCGGGCAAGGCCGGATTCAAATCTGGCGATGTGTTGATCGCGTACGGCGGGCAGAAAATCGACAACCCCGATGAATTATACAGGCTCCGGTATGCGCACTACGAGGGCGATAAGGTGATGGTTACGGTGTTGCGGGGAAACGAGAAAATTACGAAAGAAGTGACCCTGGAGGCAATGAAGTGAGCCCTGAGGTTAACATGGTGTGGGGACAGTCGCGCCCTGATGAGTGAATAGGTTGGATGCAGTTCACCATGGGCTACCGCAATTCGCGTGACCGCCACGAGCCTGCCTCAAAGCCGCCGTTCGCGACCGGCAGAAAGGGGTCAAGAAGCGACCGTCGCCGGGCGGGTTGCAATCGGCGGTCGCTGACCGGCCAGGAGCCGTCAGTCGATCACACCAACCGGGATTCCACATACCGGACATTCGCGCTCGGCGTAAGATCCGTGACTGGCGTGTAGGGACGGGGTTGTGGGGAATCCGCTGGCATTGAGCATCAAGGCCGGAGTCGCTTACGCGGTTACTGTATTTGCGATCGGCATTCTGCTCGGAACCGCCCGAGTTCTGCTGCTTGCGCCACGCGTGGGCTCGACAATAGCTGTTTCGGTCGAGACGCCCGTCATTCTCGCGGCAAGCTGGTACGTATCGGGCATTGCGATGAAGCGCCTTGTCGTCGGCGCCGAAATTCGCACGCGCATCCTCGTCGGTGCTGTTGCCTTCGTCACACTAATGATCTTGGAGATCGCGCTTTCGATGAGTCTGTTTCACAATTCGGTTGGCGAGTACCTTGCCGGGCTACGATCACCGGCGGGTGCGATCGGTTTTGCAGCCCAGGTCTGCTTCGCGACCTTTCCGCTCCTCAACGTAATCGTGAGCCGGCCATTCGCGCCTGCACGCTCGCACTGGTAAATCCGCGGTGTGGTTTTCCCGAATTGTGCCCGCTGCAACATTGCCGACTATTACAACGCTGTAAGTGACGCTGAGCTTCGTGATGGAGCATGTCGTGGCGTACGGGCGCATCGCTATTATCGGTTTGCTAGTCGCTCTCGGGGCTGGTTCGGCTTTCATTGGTTATCGGTATTACAGGGACATTAATCGTGCCCGCGCTCGCGTAGCAACCGGTAGCCGAGTCATCCAGACGCCATGCGGTGCGATCGAATACGCCGAAGCAGGGAGTGGACCGGCGCTTCTCAGCATCCATGGTGCCGGCGGTGGATTTGATCAAGGACTAGCACTCGCAGCTCCATTGGCGCGCAATGGCTATCGAGTGATCGCGATGTCACGATTCGGCTATTTACGCACACCCGCCCCGCCGCGGCTGTCGATTGCCTTGCAGGCCGACGCGCACGCTTGTCTGCTGGACGCTCTCGGAGTCAGGAGTGTTGCGGTCATCGGCGTATCGGCTGGTGCGCCGTCAGCGCTGGAATTCGCACTTAGGTATTCGACACGCTGCAAGGCTCTCGTCTTGCTGGTGCCGGGTTGGTATCCCTCTGGTGCGTCAGGCACGGAGCGTCTGGGGCCACTGGAGGCTGTTATAGTCAACCGGCTTCTGGACTCGGATTTCCTGTTCTGGGGACTCATCAAGTTCTTCCCGAGGATCGCTGACCGTACCGTGCTCGGCACACCGCCGGCAGTTATTGCGGCGGGGAGCCCCAGAGAGCAAGAGCGTGTTGCAGTGCTATTGCACAACATCTTGCCGGTCAGTCAGCGAAAGATCGGATTGTCACTTGAAGGGCAATTGACTGTCGAAGGACTGTCGAAGCCCTTGGAGTCATTGACCGTGCCAACACTCACGATCAGCGCCGAAGACGATCTTTATAGGACGTACGCAAACGCACAGTTCATCGCGCGCCATATCCCTCAATGCCGATTTGTGGGTTATCACACCGGCGGCCACATGGCGGTCGGCCACAACGACGAGTTCATCTCTACGGTGATCGCCTTCCTACACGATCACGGGTGAACGAGGGCTGCGCTTCCCCCGGCTGCTCCGGAGCGCAAGCTTCGAGCCTGTGACCTGGTCAAGCTGCGCGTCCGAGAGGTCTGCCACGGGGGTAGCATCGCGTCCCGGGCGGTTGTTCTGCAGCAGAAGACCCAACGTCCGGTGCAGTTCGAGATCACGGAGCAGACCCGAGATGCGGTCGGGGCTTGGATCAGAGACGCCGGGCTGACTGCGGAGGACCCACTGTTTCCGAGCCGGCTTCGAGCGTCGGCTCATCTGTCGACTCGCCAGTACGCTCGAATTGTGGAATCGTGGGTCGAGGAGCTCGGGCTCGACCGCGCCAACTACGGGACGCACACGGTGCGGCGCACCAAGGCCACGCTGATCTACCGCCGCACGAAGAACCTTCGGGTCGTGCAGTTGCTGCTCGGGCACGTCAAGTTGGAAAGCACAGTCCGCTACCTTGGGATCGAGGTTAACGACGCTCTCGAAATGGCGGAGCAGACTGAGGTCTAGCGCCGCCGCCGGCCGGTCAGCGGGCGGGACGCTGACCGGCCCAAAGCCGGTCATACGATGATGCAATGTGCTCGCCCCGAAGCGGACGTTCGCGGGCTAAGAATTTTCACTTAAACGTAAGGCCAATCTGGCCTCGCCGCCAGCTGGCACGCCGCGCTGCAGCGATTGCCATCCCGCGCTGCGGTTGGACCGAGTTTGCCTCGCGGTTGATCGGGAGCGGTGACGGGCTTTCTCAAGCCGGCGTGTCCGGAATGGCGGCACGCGCACATTCCGCGCTAAGGTGCCTGTCAAATGGCTGCCAGCACTCTGGACGTCGTTAACCTCACCCGCAACGCGCCACTGCCCTTGCGCAAGGTGCTCGCGGTAGCGTTGGGCAATGCCCTCGAGTTCTATGACTTCGTGACTTTCTCCTATTTCGCCATCCAGATCGGGCATACCTTCTTCCCGGCATCGCAGACCTCGCACGGACTGTTATTTTCCCTAGCCACGTTCGGTGTCGGCTTTATCACCCGACCGCTCGGCGCCCTCATCATCGGGCGCTACGGTGATCGTGCCGGGCGCAGAGCAGCGATGTTCTGGTCATTCGGGCTCATGGGCGTCGCACTGCTCGGCATGGCGCTGACACCCTCCTACGCGCGCATCGGCATCGCGGCCCCGGTGCTGCTGCTCACATTCCGGCTGCTGCAGGGCCTGGCGCTCGGCGGTGAGGTCGGAGCCTCTACCGCGTTCCTGGTTGAGGCTGCGCCCCTGCACCGGCGTGGGTATTACGTGGCGCAGCAATTCGCCACTCAGTATGTCGCGGGACTGGCGGCCGGCGTGGTTGGATTCCTTCTCTCGGCGCACCTTTCACCGGCGCAGCTCGATACCTGGGGTTGGCGGATCGCGTTACTCGTCGGCGTTGCTGTGATCCCGCTAGGCCTGTACATCCGCCGCACACTGCACGAAACGCTGTGGGACCCGCAGCCGGCCGCGGAAACCCCTGGGCAGCGGCGCGTCCCGATAAAGTTCATTGTGCTCAGCCTCATGATGGTAATGGCTGGCACGACGACCGTTTACGTCGTCGGTTACATGAACACCTATGTGCAGGACACGTTGAAGCTGGGCGCGCATTTCGGCTTTGGTGCCACCATTGTGGAAAGCCTGTGTGTCATCTGCGCCGCCCCACTGGGCGGGTTGCTTTCCGACAGGCTCGGGCGCAAGCCGGTCATGCTTGCCGCCGTCGCTCTACTGCTGGTGCTGGTCGGACCGTGTTACATCGCCATCACCGCGTGGCGCAGCTTGGCGACGGTGTATGCGGCCACGGGAGTGTTTGGCGTCCTCGAATCCCTCATGATCGTTCCCTTTCTGACGACGATTGCGGAGTCTCTGCCTCGCGCGGTTCGTTCAGCGGGGTTCGGACTGGTGTACGCGGTCGGTGTAGCCATGTTTGGCGGGTTTACGCAATTCATCATCAAGGCGTTGATGGAGCTCACCGGCAACCCTCTGGCGCCTGCGGGTTACCTCACGGTGGCACTCCTCATCGGCGGGTCGGCCATGCTGGTAGTGCGTGAATCGGCGCCGTGCAGGGGTGCGTACCAAGCGCGCTGCAGTGATTTGCCTGCCGCTACCATTTAGGATCCCAAACTGCGCCGCCTACGGGCCGAGTGGTGACTCGGTGACTTTCCGCCACCCCTTGCGGTTCTGGGGAGGCGAATCAGGCGCATCCCGGCCAACAGCGGTAGTTCGGCATGCCGAATTGGACGCCTTGAAGCGGACGCTCGTACAGTGGTCAATGCAGTCCGAAAAGAATCCCGCCCGTCAAGCCAATAGTCTGGTCCCCACGCGAGGTTCTGCTCCAGCTAGGTTCAAGGTACCAACCCCCGTGCCGCTCACCACTCGGGATACCGTGGGGCCAAGACCAATCATCAACTCAGCGGTAGAGGACAATCGAAAGGGCTTCTTGAACACCAAGTCACTTGAGAGTTCCGTTGGACCATTGGTAAGGAGTGCTGAAACGCCAAACTCAATTTCAAGCCACTCCTCAATTGGAGTGACTTCGACCGCCAAATTAGGTCCAAAACTCCACCCACCTCCGTGGATCCCGCCTTCCCCGGCCGCGCCAACTTCGAGAACGACCCCGTGATCGACGTCGGCGTCCTGTTGCGCGGTCGCGGCCCGCGGCAATGCCGCCGTAGCAATCAGGATGCATAGAAAAAGACGAGGCGCTCTCAAGGCGGCGTCATCCCGTGCAGCGGTAGCCCCATTCTCGTCAACCGTATTCGGATCATAGGTCCCAAAGTCATCGGTCAGGATTCATCGTGTTATTGTGGACTCCGTAGTTGACCCCAGAGTCAAGAGGAAACGCTGATGACGGAACCAACCCTGACCATGGGGCGGCTTGCGCGGGCTGCGGCCGTGAATATTGAGACGGTGCGTTATTACCAAGCGCGCAAACTTTTACCGATTCCGATTCGCAATCAGTCCATGCCCAATCATTCAGGCGCTGGCGCCGCAGTAGTTTAGTGCCCCAAAGCGGCCGCTCGCGACCGGCGCGTTCGGGTAAGGAGCGGTCCTAAGCCGTAATCCGGGCCATCGAGTACAGAGAGGCAACGCCCGGCCATGAGCGGCAGAAGGACGTCCCTATCGCGGGCCACGAAAGCCGGCAGTCGCCTCCGATGTCCGCGGAGCTATGATGTCGTCGCGATGAGCGTTCCGCGGGAAGCACGAAACGCCCGAACCGCACGATTACGGGGAACGAGATGGAGGAGCGCATGTACTATCAGGTCGTCATGCAGTGCATGCAGAGCCTCAAGAACCTCGAGGCCTGGCTCGACAAGGCCGAGCAACATGCCGCCGCCAAGAAATTCGATGTGGGTGTGCTTTTGAACGGTCGCCTCGCGCCCGATCAGAAGCCATTCATCTATCAAGTCCAAAGTGCCTGCGACTACATAAAGGGCGCGGCTGGGTGGCTTTCTGGACAGATGCCGCCAACGCACCCGGACATGGAGCAGACCATCGGCGAATTGCGTGCTCGTGTTCAGAAGACCGTCGCGTTCGTCGAAAGCATACGGGAATCCCAGTACGCTGGCGCGAGCGAGCGCAATGTCAGCTTATCTTGGGCGCCTGGCAAGGTCATGGCGGCCCCCGATTACCTGCTCCAGATGACAATCCCCAACACATACTTTCACCTCACGACTGCTTACTCGATCCTGCGTCACAACGGTGTCGACGTAGGAAAGATGGATTTTCTGGGCCCGATTAAGCTGGTCGACGTTAAATAGCTCGCACGTCCTCGCACATCCCCTTTTCATCACTCGAGAATTCCGCAGTCGGCCCAGAAGGGGACATCCGAAGCAAATTTCGACCTGCCGGAAGCAGTCATGGAATCGCTACTCCTCAAAGGCGAAGTCGGCAGGTCGCTAAGGGTTTCGAGCTGCGGTGGAGGTTGGAAGTGACCATGCGAGGTGCCGCGCTCACTCAGCGGGTCGGCGCAGCAGAGGCACATCTGGCGGCTCATGCCGTGACGCTTCGAATTGACGCATCCGATCCTTGAGTGCTGCTAACTCCCGCTCAACATACGCTATGCGGTCGAAGGTGTAGTCGAAGCCCGAGTAATCCATCGCTTCTGACCACGTGGCCACTTTGTTCATCAGACGACGAAAAGCCCCGGGTCTCCCGCTAACCTCGGTTGTCGTGGTCATTGCTCAGTCAATTGTTCCGATGACCCGTCAGATGCGCCGCGGCAGGAGCACCAGATCGGCCGCTTCCTCAGCATCTTTGAGGAGCGTCTTGCGCGGCATGCCTAGCTGCGCACGCATGGTCAGCCCACGCGCTAAATCCGTGACCTGGATCGCGCGCGCGGCTACGGGAAAGTCAGACGGGATG
>Ga0335081_10010972_pt1 | contig 14659 bp, 18 predicted proteins | sample Lox_Sample_35_FD_206713 | JGI IMG/M metagenome (GOLD analysis project Ga0335081, IMG submission 206713) | Soil microbial communities from Loxahatchee National Wildlife Refuge, Florida, United States - Lox_Sample_3.5 | ecosystem: Environmental > Terrestrial > Soil > Wetlands | place: USA... | reverse complement strand
GGATTGAGAGGGACAAGCGCGACTACGAGTTTGATAGTTCCTGCCCCTATGATTGGGGCATTTACTGTGGTGGGACAAATGTGGAATGTTCATAGAAATTGTTCCGCTGTGATAAGTTAGCCTTCATCGGTATCTCAAGCCGCTTGGCCGCGCATTAAAGAAAGCGGAAAGGCCTTATATAGTTCTTGGCAATTCACGAACAAAGTTCCTTTTTCTTGTCGTGTAGACGCTTTTAGAGGCTAGATAACTCTTGTACGGATCGGGAGTAGCTCTCCAAGTATGCGGGTGGCATTGTCAGTTGGATGCCCTTCGGTGGCAGGGCCGATTTGTACTGAAATAAAATGTATCTGGTCACCGTCGTCGAGCCCACATTGTCGCAGCAGCAATAAACCCAATAACAGCACTCCCCACAATAGCCATTCCTACGTATCCCTCTAAACAAATAAGCCGACAATATGCAAAACGAAAAAGGAGACGGGGTAGAAGGGGGTCTGCACCCTTTGCAACGCGATCATCGATGAGAGCACGCAAGGATAAAGCCTGCATATTCCTGGGTTCGTTCTCCAACAACGAATCATTGTACCTTCGCGCCTCATTGTAATGGCCCAACTTGAACTGTCCTAAAGCGAGGTAATAAAGACATTCTCTTCGCCGTCCAGGAGCCTCCTTGTAGATCTCTATCCACGACGTAAGCATTGATCCAAATACCTCGATCACAAGACCAGAGAGAGCTGAATTGCGAGAGGAGGAGACGAACCAGTGAGGAGTTTGACGCCTTCGAGTTGGTTGTTATGGACGTCAGACTTGACGAGTCCCCATGCATAATTGAACTTCGTCTGGACTGTGATGTGTTGGGCTTCTTGTTCTTTTACGTATTGCGATCGGAGCACTTGCAGCTCGCTGTCCTTCAGCGGCGACTCGGCATCGGCGGCATCTGTACGGAAAGCCGGTTAATTCACGTTCCACAACACGGAGGGGAGAGCGGCGGTACAGGGGAGAGCGTCGGAGGCTGGCATGGCTTGCGCTGCCTATTCGAGGCAATGGAGACGGAGCTGGATGGCGAGTTGTGTGATATGGACACCGAGACAAACTTGGCTGATGACAGGCTGCCGCGGTTTGGGGCAAGGGTTAGGGTCGATACCCTCTGATCGGCGGACGGTCTCGAAGGCACCTCACTCGAAGGCCACAGAAGCGAGCGGACGCGGAATGAGATCAAATTCCCATCGATAGACGATGTAAGCGAGCGAGCATGGACATATAGAACGCTGTCCTTGTTCCGCCTCCTTCGTATGCGGGCCCGATCCAATTGCTTCCAACTCGGATTGTTCCTTCCTCGACCCGCCCTCGTCGTCACTGGACGGGCACCACCATGTCTCCACTATCGAACACTTCTTCAATCAAACCACAGCGCAGAAATGAACTCCTCGAAGACATATCAACACCCCAAACCCTTCCGGCGAACCCCACATATGCCATTTGCCAAAGTGCAATTCTCCCGGGCGCTTGGCCTGTCTTCACGAGAAGAATCCAATCTCCTCTATTACCTCAAAACCGCCGCCCAATGCCGTCGGGGTCTCATACATCACCGCAGAGCTCGTAAACTATCTCAACAATGTGCTCAGAAAGTCTACACCCTCGAAGTGTCCCTGGCCAAATGGTCTCAGAATCCAAGTCTTCTGTACCGAATTTTCCGGCGATACCCCGACCATCGAAAAGTCGTCCGAAGACTCCTTACATTCCTCTCACTGTCCCGCAGATCGTATGAACGAGATGCCATCGTCTTGGGCTTTCTCCTTAGTCTATCGGCGTGTGCCGAGAAATTTCCATTGACCTTCCAGGCGGCGTTACAAGTACTGTTGAAGGGTCGACATCCACACGCGGATAAGATGGCGAAGTACTTTATCCGCCATAATTTCCGGAATCGGCGGATTCCGTATTCATCTTCGGATTTAAGACGCTGGCTTGCGAAGGTAGTTTTCTCGACCAGATCGCTACATGTTCATCTCCCTCTTATCGCACGATTACTGTGGATCCCGTTTCCGTTGAAGGTTCTTCAGCTGTTGATATGGGGCTACGTTCCTCCCACCAACCCTAGCACAGAGATTCTCCGGGAACGCTATGGATCACGAATGACTTTTGTGCTACCGCTAGATTACGCACATTTAACGTCCCTTATCACGCATTCACTCCGCGTCGCACAACCCAATCAACTCGACATTCTCCTCTTCGAGACCTTTATGGAACACCTCGTCAACTCCCCCCATTACCTTTACGCAATATCCTTGTTTGAAATCCTCCGCAATCTCAATCTCCACAATCGACTAAGCATGTTTTTTCACCTCATTCTCGTAGATAAACTCGTCAAAACGCAGAATTTGGAGCAGGCCATGCAAGTCTACGAGTCAATATTACATACGGCGTCGACCGAGGCTCTCGATAACCCGGAGAACCATACTCCCGAAAATATCCATATCGCTGTGACGCAACAGATCCCTACTCTTCTCTGTGGGATTCTGCGAGGGTTACGAGAGTTCGGACGACAGGAGGAGTATATCGTGGACCTCCTCATAAGATTGCCCGTGGACGTTATCACCGCCGATGCAGCCCTCACGGTTGAAGCCCTCCGTTATGCTGCATTCGCACAAAACAGGACCCTCGTTCGTTCCCTCCTCACAGCCTTGTCCTACCCTCTCTACGACGAAGACTACGTGCCCAACGAAGATCCACCACTCGCGCACCATAGCTTTTCGCCCGATATATGGTCCGCAATTCTCTATGCCCACACACAACTGGGCTACATCAATTCGTCCCGATACGTCCTGCAATCAATGGTTGCTGGAGGCTACCAACCACGAAACCAAGATATGTCGACTATCATCGCCGGGACTGCGAAAATAGATTTGAATACGGCGTATGATATGGCCGTTCAATTATCTGAATCGATCGATCATGAAGCGTACGAGACAATCTTGGAAGTGGCGCTGGAACGGGGCGATCAGAGGATTGTAGAATGGGCAAAGGCACAAGTGGCGTATGAGGGAACACCGGGTCCTGTTATTCTGGAGGAAGATCAGAGTTTGCATCCACCTAGTTTCGAGATGACATCCGCGTTATCGGACGCGATGGCAGACGCTAGCATACCGACTTGTACGCCTCGCGCTCAAGGGATATTGATCAAACACATTAGTCGAAAGGAGGGACTTGCCCCTGCGATTCTTATGCTTTTATCGTCGAGGGGCGAGATGCGTAGGGATGTTTATAGCACCCTTTTCGAGGTTGCGTGTCAAGGGGGAAGATGGAAGTATGCAGCTTTGATTGCCGAGGAAATGAGGAGGCGGGGGTGGATGCCTCGTGACTATCGGGGTGTGAAACGTGACGTTCGTCGCGAAAATGATAAAAGGTCAAAGGAGAGAGTAACAGGCCGCTATGTAGCATAAAAGAACATAGAAAGATGGTACTTCCGCTAGATGAAAAGAATCTTACATGTAACCTTTCTTGTTTCCCGTCCATTCCATTCCAATTCTTTTCATGATCGCTATTGAGCATACTTTTTAACGTACTCCTTCGCTGTCTTCTCAAACAACTTCCTACCCCAAACGTTAGTCCCTCTCAACAACATACAAATGCGACAGAAAACAGGGCGCGAAACGGGGCTCATACCGATTATTCTGAAAAGTCTCTGCGATAGAAGCAACGAGCGGATCATCCGGATTCGGGGTAATCAAAAGTCCAATAATCCCTTCCAAGACACTGGTTACCCGCGTAGAAGGTTTCCACTCTCCCTCCTTTAAAAGGGACAAGCATATTGCTCCCTGATCGTCGATGTTGGGATGGTATATCGGTGTGATGAATTTGAATTTGGGAGGTGTAAAAGGGTACGTCACCGGGAAGACTAATTCGATTTTGAATTTACCACCCTGAACCGTCAGAGCCAACGCCCGAAAGGGAACAGCGCGTGGGAGGAGGAAACAGAGAGCTTAGGGGAGCAGGGAGGTACAGCGTAGGGTGTTTTTGCGGGGCCGTGGATTGTTCCTTTCCATTCGAGGATGTTGTCATCTGATACCGGGGCTGCAGTTAGAGAGTGACTCACATGTGCTGTGAAGCTACCGATCGAGACGCCTTGAAGCTCTCGTTTTTGGAGTTCTATGAGTTCCTGGAGTCGTCAGTAATGAGGTTAGGCGGGATGTTGAGTGTGGAGGGCGATATGCCTTTTGAATGCGCTTTGTCGCTGTTGTCGCTGTTGTCGCCATCGCGTCGGCAATCAACCCGGGATGGGACGGTGATCACACGGTGGGAAATGTTGCGATCATCGAAAACACCAGCCCTTCAAAACCGACATAAATAATTTTTTTTCAGGGCTCCTCCTTCCGTCCAGAGCTAGTAGTTATTACAGACTACAAAACAGCTCAAAGAAGCATATGGGTAACAAAATTTAAGCCGACGTTATAACCAACTGAAATGCAATTGTCGATGGATACTGTAATTAATTTTTTGTGTGGTGCGTGACTCAATTTAATCATCCTTTCTGTCAAAGATGAGTTTTAGTACCCCAGAACTTTCCTGTCAGAGATACAAAGAATCTGAAAACCGAAAGTTTGGAACAGTTGTATTTGATCAGATATTGAGTGAGTTATGGTCTCTGGAAAATGGGGTGCTCTGCCGTGATTTCGGCTATCGCAACAAACTTTTTAGATAGGGGACCTTTTCGGCAAGTTTGTAAGAGCGGGCACACTTCCTATCTGCTCCGATGACGCGTCTAACATGCAACATCCAGCCAGACCTGCATAAGCCCACATAACCGTTGTCAGTTCGGCCCACACTTCCAGCACTTTGTCCCTCCAGAACGGCTCTGAAACGCTGGGACGCTTCCCTGTGGATAATTGTCGGGGATTTATCCCGTCTATGTGTGCGGCTAGCAAATTCGGGTGATTGATCACGAGAATCCGTCTCATCCCCCATCGGGCATCAAACACCCATCCGCGGCACGATCAAGGGCCCATCAACAGGGCCATAGCCGGGAGCAGCAAACAATCCAGACAGCCAAGGATGGACTCGCGATCTCCGCTGGCCTTTCTGCCTCAAAACACACCCTTCGCCGCCCCGTTCAACACTTTCCCCCGCCTCGTCACCCCAAACAAACCGCCACCACCCACCAGACGTCTCTCTCCTTCTTCATCGTCTTCTTCCACAAAAGCCGCCCACCCTCCCCCGCAGAAACCCTCCACCGTGACCAAACGGAAGGCCTCCTTTGCCGATGAGGATGAAGATAGCGTCATGTCCACATCCCCCCAACCTGCCTCTCGAACCATAAAACGATATAGAGCGTCGCCACCATCGTCATCCGCGAATCCGACTAAACGACCGCTCCCGCTTCCACGATTGCTCGATAACCTCGAGAAATCCACGCTGGTGACAATCCTGAACACCCTCGTATCCCGACACCCGGATTTAGCCCCCGAAATCCAGTCCCTGGCGCCCAAACTCACCCCTCAAACAGCCCTCCAAGCAATCTCCAAACTCGAACATACGCTCCATACGTCCTTCCCCTACGGCGGCGACAAGGCAGGCGAATACGCCTACTCCCGCGTCCATGTGCCCTATACAGCCCTCCTAACCGCCATCACCGACTACACCCGCCATTTCCTCCCTCCACAAGCCCCGGAGTCCCCACCTGAATTACTGGCATTTCTGGATGGCGTGAGCTCGGTGCTCGAACGAGTTCCGGTGTTTACCAATCCAATTCATAATTTGGGAAGGGAGGCGGTTGTTGCGGAAACAGTGAGTGCGTGGGAGGTAGGCGTTCGGTGGTTTTTAGAGGTGAATGGGGCTTTTGCGTTTGGGCTGGGGGGGTGGTTGGAGAAGATTGAGCGGCATGCAGAGAAGGAGGCTGGGTTGATGAGGGTTGTGGCTACGGTTCGTGAGCAGATTTCGTGGATTAACCAGTGAATGATATGGGTATCACCGAATGACGGAATGTAGGGAGATTCGTGTGTTAGCCCTGAGCGACGAGGGGATCGTAATATTGGCGGGCATTTGCAGCGGGTCGGGTCATTGGATTGTATTTTGCTTGGGAACATGCATGTCTTTATCTTTTGGGTTCTTTGTTAACTTGAGGAGTTTTAATATGTTATGTAGGCTGTTCTGTCACATCATGGCAACAGTTTTTTTTATTATTTTTCTTTACTTTTCCGTTCTACGGATCATATGGGGTACAAGAATGTTAAAAATGCATATCCTCAACGTATATCACGCTTTCATTCTGGTAATAACGTCGGCATAAAGACAAAACATTGGTAGGCCCGATCTCCGCCAAAAATGAGCAGCGTCCCCACTTCAAAGAACCTTTGTACAATTCTCGTTCGCCGCCTCAATGAAGCAGTCACATCGCCTTACAGCCTCCAGATCAATTATAGCCAACCTCCCGTCTCCAGATCCCAGAGCCGTCCAACTTTATACGTCTCACCAATCGTACAACCTCTTGAGTCGAATCTTACACCACGCCGCAATCCCCCTGGATCGCCGCCTCAATATCCGCACCCCTACACACCAACGTCGATGTCATCCCACCCCAACGGCACCGAAATCGAGACCAATCCTTCCCCAGCGAGCGAAGCAAGTTTTCTCTGTCAAGTCCCACGGCCAAAATCGAAGCGTGAGGTGCTTCTTCCCTGAGAGGTCATCCAACCGTTAGACCTACTATTGGCAACCGAATTAGTGACAGCTGCGGCGCTCAATCCGTACAGGGCACTCGATCTGTACACGGACTCTCCAGCCTCTCGGTTAAATGTAAGCAAACTTTTTCATGAATTTCCAAGGAACTAAACCTCGCAGCCGTACATCTTAGGCAAACGGCGGGCAGACCTAAATTTTAAATTCAGCCCACCCGAGCCAAACGAAGGATCCAGCACGGTTTCCATGTTTGCCTCTCGCCGGGCTGCGAATCAGCGACTTCTGTTCCTTCAATCCTTCCATCCTCAGATTCCGGGTAAACTTTATTTGCAATAGATGCCGCTGCTGGTCCCGGCGGCACTTTTCCGGGCCGGCCACCCATCACGCATTATGACACATGAGCCATCCCACCGCTATTTTTAGCTTCGGTCATTTGGCCAGCCTCTTTTGGAGTCGGCATGCCAAAGCACATCGTTGCGTTACAAGGCGGCCAACCAGGACCCTGATGGCCGTATAAATCCATTGCGAAATAGAACGCTATCTCCGCGGTTCCCATCCCATTCTTCTAATCATTTGTCCTGCAACATGCCAGGCGAGAAAGATGGACGCTCTACCTTCGGGAACAGTCTGTACCAGCCAAGCTTGTACTTAAGATCTAACGATAGAAAATCGACTCCACACATCTTCAAAATAAGACGGTCAAATTATTTCTACGTGGCTATCGTTCTCGTGCTGTTCTTCCTCGCTCTCTACACCTCCCAGAAAAGCTCACACTGCAAAATCGCCATCGTTACATACGAATCCAGACCCGTGTCGTATTGGCGCGAGTCCCTAGGAAACAAATTGCGTTACGCAAGGCGTCATGGGTAAGAACCCCAGTTATTACTTGTCAAAAAGAGTCCGGCGGCCCCCATGTCTCTCATGCGTGAAACTTTTCTGCCTGACCGATTGACGGTTGGGTAGGTACGACATAATCCCGGCGATTGAAAAGAGCCAGCTACACGAGGGCTCGGTATGGGATAAAATCCTCTTAATTGGAAACGCATTGGATATGCAACCTCGTTATGAATGGATTTTATTCATGGACTTTGATACCCTTTTCACTAATCTTTCCATCAGCATTGAGGATTTTCTTGATGATGCGGAGCGACATCATCTGCGCGGGAATCAACGTTGGACCGATGTCAGCATGATAGCATCGGCAGATTGGTACCACAAACACTCCTTAGTCTTCTTACCCTTCCCTTCTTTGTTTCCGTGCCCGACCGACTAACATTGGCGGATAGCGGCCCCCTTAACGCGGGAGTGTTATGCTTCCGCAATACAGACTGGACGACGTGGTTCCTTGACAGCGTCTGGGATATGAAGGGCACCCCTCGTACAAGCGAACAAGACGCCATGCGCACAGTCCTCGAATCGCTCGATGAGTTCAATAAGCCCAAACATTTAGTCCGGGTCCCGCAGTGGAAAATGAATTCGTATCCTGATGAAATAAGTTGCCATGAGGATCGTACGAAAAAGTGGGCCCCGGGATATTGGATTATTCATTTTGCTGTACCACCGCCGGAATCTGTTTGCTTCTCTCTCACTTTCTCGCTGTCTCTTAGATACATATATCTTTTCTTTTCTTTTCTTTTGTTCTCTTTTTGTTCTTGATGAGATGGAATATGAGACTAACAGTTTAGGGGGCCTGGACATATTTTCATGATCATCCTGATCCGTTTGGGGCCCTGTTGGCGAGGTATTATCATCGTGTTGTCGAGCAGTAGTAAATATCATTTGAGATCCCCGGATGGAGAAGGGTTTTAGCTAGCTGGAAGTATATTTCCGGGGGACTTCATTAAGGACGTTGTCAACGAGCCTGAGCGGCATTACCAGCACTACCAGCTCTGACAGCTATTGTTTTGCCTTGAAATTTTTTTTCACATCTGCACACCGTTCTTATTGCCATCCCGCTCGCCGTCCTGTCCTGTTTGCCGCCCTGTCCTCCGAGTTGTTGTCCTCATTGTCCTGTCTTTGCCGTCCTGTCCATCCTTGGGCCATATTAAAACGGTGCGTGCAAAACCGTCTGTAAACCAAACCCCACACCACGACCTCATCACCGCGAACTCTCCGGTAGCTCATCCATTTGCATCTAATCATGTCCTACCGCATTGGTGCCCCCTTCTTTTCTCAATAATGATGGCTGACATGAGAATACGCCAACAGCGGGCGTGCAAAATGCAATGGTCCCGACTGTGCCAAAGTCGGTAATAAAATCCAAAAGGGCGAACTCCGTCTTGGAACCTTCGTTGATTCGGGCCAATTCGCTTCCTTCAAATACCGCCATTGGTCCAAACATCCCCCTTAAGCGTATAGGGAGAGTGCGGCTGACGGGGGTTAGGAGGGAAGCATGTACGACGGAAAAAGTTCTATCCAACGTCATGAAAAAGTTGGACGGCAACATCGATGATTTAGATGGCATTGAAGAGTTGAAGTATAAAAGCCCGCCGGATTTGAGGGGATATCTAACAATTGCGAATAGAGAGGAAGATCAGAAAATGGTTCGGGAGGCTCTTGAACGGGGCTCAAGTATGTCGCTCCCAAAGTTGTCCTCGCATACATGCTAATTCGATTTGTGCGTAGTCAATCCGGCGAGTCCACAACCCAAAGACGAAAGCCCGAAAAAGAAGACCCCAAAGAAGAGGAAGAAGGATGCTGATGAGGCTGAAGAAGAATTGGCCGCTGAACCAGAGGAAGCGGAGGACGAGAAACCTGCCAAGGGCCGCTCCAAGAAACGCAAATCCGCAGGCCTTGAAATTGGAGACGAAGACCCCGTCAACAAAACTTCTGCAAAAAGAGGACCTAAACCCAAGGCGAAAACACCGGCGGATGAACTCAAGGAGAGGAAGGGGAGAAAGGCGGCAAAGAAACCCGGGAAGAAAGACAACTTAACAAAGACTGCAGAGCCGGCGCAAGGGTAATCTATCTACCGATTAAATTACCGGACACTATCTTCAGATATCGTCGGGTACTTCGATCAAAAAACGGCTTCGTGCAACAGATAGGGCCGCTTGTTAGCTGTGTTAATTTGGATGTAAAGTATCTACGGCGAGTGCTTGGAAGTCTTATAGTCCTAACGCGTGGCTGCACAATTTTGTTTCAAAATCCAACTGACCTGAAACGTTTTTCCAGAGATCATTACGACGCCGACGCCGACACCCAGCCATCTCGATTCCCTTTGGCCCTTTACGCCTCAGCATAGCGCTCGGTCTTCCGTTATCCTTTTTTGTGGTAATTTTCTGTCGACTCTGGCGCACAGCGATGACCCTACGTCCCCGTACACTGGCACAGAGTGATGAATCCTACGTCCCTGTACTGGAAGTCACGAAGAGTTGCGTCATCCAGTTCCGTCCCCTCGCCCATTTCAACCACGTTGGCAACCCAACCCGGTGCTCCCACTCAGCATGAAATCAAACTGCTGTTTAAAAAGCTCTGTCGACGTTATGTGAAGTTGTGCCATCCTCCTCCCAATAAAGAGATGGAGCCATTGTGGGGAATGTGAGATTATGTAGATGTCGAGAATATTCGCAAATGGAGAGATGAAATCGGTGTCAAAAATGCGGTCATTTGTGACAATGGGAGAGTAATTTTCGATGAATGGCCGGACTCATCATTTGAAGACATTATTTCCGAATTCAATACGCAATTTATCGCCCTGTTTGCCTGGATTTATATAGGAACTCCACACTATCCAGTATTTATCAACAAAGGTACATCGGGTATCCACCTCTTTCCATGAATGAATCTGACGTGTTGGACATCAGGATGCCGGGCTCGGGTAGAGACAAACAACCGGACGCTGCCTGGGCTCCCTCTTGTCGTGCGCTCGCGCTACTTCTACCACAACAGACAAACGGGGACCCTTCCCTTCCTTGGTTTTGGAAGTTGGGCATTCGCCATTGATTCCTAATCTCATTGGTATCAGGGATCAGATGTTGTCGCTGCAAACGGCGATCAACGTGTTCGTTCTCATCGCCTATAATCGCAACACGACTTGGAAAATGACTCATGGTACATGCAAATTGCCCTCAGGGACTATTTCAGCCCTCCCTCGCCACCTGGGATGCATATTGCCCCGTTCATTGTCGCATACGAAACTCCCAAAATCGGAGGTCACTACTCCAAAGTCAATAACCCCCTCCCACAAGGAAGCCAAGTTTACAATCTGGATACCGGCCATTCTTACGACCCTGAGCCTATCCCCAACCTCAACCCTCCTCTTCCTGTGTCGTTTCGCATTGATATCGAGCAGATTCGAAGCACAATTTCACCTGCCACAGTCCATGAATAGTCGGGTGGATGAGATGGTATATTTCAGATCATTCATGATTTCGCTTAATTTTACAAATGCCGCGGTATCATGGAAGCGTTTCGTTGAAAGGTACCAAGGATATCGAAGATTCGAGGGGCATAGCGTTAATTTCATTCTTTTTTTGTTTTTTTTTTTTTTGTTTTCTGAAGTCAAAATGGCCCTCCAAAAGTTCTAATTTCTGATTTGACCAGTATTTGGACACCTCGGGTACAGGGTCGCCTACACACGGCCTGATCCGACCAGGTCGGATCAGATCTGACAAGGCTTCTTCAAGCCAAGACCTGCATGTCGTTCTCTTGGTAACAGACTGGAAACCTGTGATTGACCCTGAGATCGCCGCACAACTCGAAGACGAAATTATCGCTGAATACCCTGAAGTCCTTCCTGACAAATTACCCCAAGGAAACCCTGAACCGGTGCTCCCCGACACCCGCTACGGCTTTAAGGACGAAAAGAAAACAGTGAATGGACAAATGTTTGCCCTGCCTGAGAAATTCCTCAGCTCCATGATTGAATTCCTGGAAGAGCATCTCACCGCTGGTCAGATCAAACCCTAGAGTAATTCCTTCCCTGCTGGTACATGGAGGATCCCCAAGAGTGACCCCAACACAATGCCCCGGGTTCATGACTACCGCGAACTCAATGAAAACACCATCAGAGACTTCCCCATCAGGACCCCATTATTCGCCCGCTCACAAAGGCCAAATATTGGGGCAAACTAGACTGCCCGAACTCGTATTATCAAATGGACGTTGAGATCCTCTTTCAGGCTGGGAACGCGCCCGTCTCTCGTCCTTCGTTCTCTTCCCTTGAGGAAGAGGATCCCACTAAGGGGAAGGGCAAGTCAACGGGTCATGTCGCAGCTCCTCCGGCCAAGAAACCGGCCAAAAAAGGAAGCGAAGAAGGATGCATCTGCGCCTCCGAAGAATGGACGTGCAGCAAAACAGAAGCCGGAAAAGGAGAAGAAACCTGCCACGGAGAAATCTGTCAAGGCCGCGCAAAAGGGGCTGGCTGCTGCCGAGGGAGACTCTTCGGCGGTCAACAAGAAGGGTCGTGGAAAGTCTAAGAGAGAAACCACCACTTGAAAAATTAGGAGTTCGTAATGCGCAAGGGAGAATTATAATCACGGGGGGTTGATTTGTCGAAAGTAGTTTCTCTGGTTAGCTCCTTGATTTCATCTCTTCTACTGTCCATCAATCTCATTCCCAGGCAAATAAATCATTTATAGACTCTATTTCTTTCTCCCCCAGTCTCTCGCCTGACCTCTCTCGCTATCCATTTTCTTGCCGGGAACAAGGAATCGTTCATACGATGTAGTTGCAAGCGAAATCAGAGCGAACCTGCAAATATCCTCCTGCAACTCAGATTCCCGGTCCTCAGTGCCCAAATGATAAATCCTACTCACTTTTTCTGCGGTGCGCACTTGGTCTAGGCTGCTCCATATCGTTTAATCTACAGCATCGGCATGATTATGAATCTGTTGGCCATGGAATTGACCTCGATATGATGGATGTGAGCTTGACCATGACGAACGAAGGAAAGGCCGGAGAGGAAACGGTAAGCAGAGATGGGGATGGTTGATTGATTTTTCTGAATAACATATATGCAATACGCTCCGCAAAAAACACGAACAGCGCAATTTCGCCACAAAGAAAGCCCCAAGATGTCCATTACGATAGCAGCAACAAAAAGGGAGAGAGCAAGAATAACCACTACGAAGGCCATTGAAATTGAGCAAGGTACACGGGAACGTCCACGACGCCCTCGTCAATATCCTCCATAACAATATCCTCATGCTCTTGTCCCCCACCCACACCACCCGCCGGCGCCGGCACAACATTCTCCTGCATCGCGGCCCTCGTCGTAACGACATAATTCGCCGTCCGTCCCCAAACCCGTCTCTTCCACATCCTCTCCTGAAACTCCCACAACCACGTCTCGCACCGGGCAAACATCTCGCAACGATTACGCCATCCCAACCCCTGTTTCCACCCGCGATACATGGCTTCCCAGTCTATTCCCCCGACGGCTCTGTCAGAGAGGGAAAGGGCAGTCAGAGGCGGGATGCTGGGGATTCGGCGGTAAGGGAGGACGGGCTTGATGTAGGGGGGTTGACCTGGAGTTATGTGGATTGAGAGTTGGAAGCGGTAGGGGAGAGAAAGGTATGTATGGTGCTTGAACGAGCGGGAAATGGGGTAGCGTTCAAGTTGTGTTTCTGCGTGGAGGAGGGAGAGGAAATGTGCTCGGGGGAATGAATGGTGGTACTAAACACGACGTGATATTAGCCTTGAACAATCCCCACCTGAGGGTGTGGAGTTAGGGAAGAAGGGTACAAGTTGACGACACGTGTATCGTAGAGATTGGAACGAATGAGATTTCTCGTAGAGACAGAGATCAAGTTGTCTTGGATCGAGATTTTGTTGGAGGAGCGGATTCATATCCATGATGAAATCGGAGATCAAATCAAGAACTTCGCCTGGCATTCGTAAGAGAGGAGGAAGCATTGTCTCGGAATCGGGCGACGTTGCCCGTCGGGCGTGTTGAATCAAATCACTCCTCATCCGACTCGATGGAATCGATCTCGATGGGTCCACTGCAAAATACTACCAATGTCAGCACCATAGCCACCGACAAAACCTCCAATTCGAGTGACCCAGATAGAGATGCACTCGAATGAGATGAGGAAAGGTACATTGACAGTCGGATCAAGCGGGTCCCAACGTTTCCCCCACGGCGTAATCAACCTGTCCTTCGCCAGCTCGGATTTTTTTCTCAAATAATCCATGCTAACATCCCCCTCAACCCACGAAGGTAACAACATCTCCGCAACGACATCACTCACAGTCGACGTCGCGTACGTCTCAAACTCAACCTCATTACAAGCCTCATATAAAATCCTCAAACAAGCAGAATGAAACGGCAGTCGAGTAGCTTTGATATCGTCATTATACGCATGCAAAGTCCTCTTGGAACACACCTCCTCATCCGGCAACACGAAATGTTCGAAGTGGTCTTGAAACTGCCCCGCAGGAAATTGCGGTCCAAGGGTGTGCTCACCGACAGTCGCGGACGACGAATTCAGTGAGGGAGAAGACTGTGAAGAGGCACGTTTACGCGCCGGAAAATCAATCGTCCGCCAAGAATCCAAATCATCGAATTCCGGAGACTCCGACAAATGGCCCTCAATGGTAGGCACCCAATGAACTCGACTCACGACATTGACCTTGGGCAGTTCAGATTCGTAAAGGGATTGGAAATCGGTGTCCTGCAACTTGTCTAAATCCCATTCGACGTGGGAGGGAACGAGTAGGCGCCATTTGTCGAGCCAGTCAAGGTCGGAAGGGCGAATGCGACAGCGCGGATTCGAAAGGTGGGCCGCGAGTGTGGGGCGGAGAAGTCGGCTTGAAGGACCTTGGCAGAAGGAACAGATCAGATATTCGACGTTGGCCATGCTCGTGAAAGTCCAAATTTAATGCGGATGGAGAAGGGGGACTGCGCAGGGATGTTGTTGTGTTCAGGAGGCGGTCGACCGAAGAAGCAAGGGTCTTTAAAGTCGTCGTGCCCGGCTCCTGGCGTGCTTCCGTGCCTGGTGTTCCACTCTTCTTGCCTTTGCTGCACGAGTTGCTTTGTCGGGGG
>Ga0335081_10010971_pt1 | contig 14659 bp, 13 predicted proteins | sample Lox_Sample_35_FD_206713 | JGI IMG/M metagenome (GOLD analysis project Ga0335081, IMG submission 206713) | Soil microbial communities from Loxahatchee National Wildlife Refuge, Florida, United States - Lox_Sample_3.5 | ecosystem: Environmental > Terrestrial > Soil > Wetlands | place: USA... | reverse complement strand
AGAGCCGACTTTCAATCCGGCGTTGCTCAGGCATTGCCTCTACCGTGACGATGTGACCCTCCGTGACCTGCGTCCCGGCCAGCCTCTCGTTGGCAAGGATAGGGCGAGTATTGAAGTAAACGATCCCTGTCGAAGACTCCGTACCGTAACGGATGAACGAGCGAACGGGGTCGAACTCCCGTCGCAACGCGAAGTCTCCATCCCTGACCCAAGCGAGATAGTTGAATGCGATCTTCGCCAGCAAACGTCTCGTGCTGGCAATGAAGTCATTGATGTAACTGACGCCGACCTTTCCGTCTTGTCCTATCGGCGGTGACAGCGTTCCCTTGGCCTGGAACTTCGGGCACACTTTTATGAGGCGTTCTTTAATGCGCTGGAAGTCGCCCTGACAGCCGACGATACGAAATTCGCTTTCTTTCGTCGAATACTTCGCAGCGAAGTCCGTATCGACATCTTTTTCCAAGTACCATTCAAATTCGTCGCTCGTAGACCGTCGAGCACCGACTTGTGGCAGCACGTCGATGTACGGTTCGCCTTTCCTGTTCACCCTCAATACGACACGGGCACCTTTCCAATCAGGTGATTCGGCGATGCGGAACTCAATGCCGTCAGTTCCGACGCCGCCGATCTGACCGCCTGTGGCAAGCCCGAAGCTGAATCTCAGTACGCCTTCAGTGCTTGAGTTCCGCATGGGCCATTCCAACGTGCGACCGAAGAAACGATTGCAGTCTTCACAGACGCAGAAGATCGTCAGATTTGGATGGAATGTGCCAAAACTCTTTGGGATGACGTGCTCTGGCGGTTCAGAAGGCCTCAGCACCTTGCGGCAATAGATGCACTGCGACATATTATGCCGGGACGGATGCCGACTTCGCCAAGACATCGGCCAGCTTCACGAGGCGTGATTTCTGGCCGCTGCCCCCGCTACGTTGCACGAAGTCATTGTCCGAATACAAAATGCGAATCGACGGATCGGCAAGGTAGAAAAGCTGCTGGTAGTCAATCCATGCGCTCTTTTGTTTCGACGCCGAATAGCTAGGATTCTTCAACTCATTCCTGAGCCATGTAGCGTACTCGTAAGCCGCATCCACTGCGACCGACAGCCGGTTAGCTTCGTCGTCCGACAACTGCAAGATTCCAAGATGCTTCGTCTTCGACCGGAGCCACAATTCACGATTGCCGACGAACTGACCAAGGCTTCGGATTTGATGCTGCGTGCTGACATATCCCGACGTGCCTGATTGGTGATTGGCCTTGATTTCAGCCAGCCAGTCCCGCAGTTCGTTGCTCACACTCTTGTGGCGGAGAACAACGGCCATCGCTTCGGCCATCTGCCACGGCTGATAGGTTTCAACAAGGACAGGCCTGCAATTAAGCACTTCCCGCAGAATGAATTGTCCCGGCATCTCCAAGAACACGGGCTGCAGCGGGTCAATTGGTGAGAGGGCTTCGATCCGCTTGAGGTTGGGGATGACGTACTGCTCATCACCGCAGGCAAGGCTGTTGAGAACTTCGATGAATGAAAGCGGGGAAACGACAAAATCAAACTGCGAAGCGAGGTACTGCACTGCCGCAGTCCAATCCGATGCCGGGAGACTGCGTGTGCCCACCTTGCAGGCAACCGACGACTCGACGATCAACTTATCTCGACTCATAACACTCGCCGTCAGAAACTTTCCTTATTCTCTCACGATGAGCAGGAAGGTTTTGTTCGGACTAACTGCCGGAACTGCACCCTTTAGTTGTTCCAGAGGAGTCTGAAGATTTGTGTGCCGACACTGTGCTCAATGGGGCCAGCCACCCGAGAACTAGTTTGCATTGGGTACATCGGTCATCAACGATGGTATACTCTCATCTGCCTTCATCGGCCAGCAACTCGTTACGACGCAACTGACGTTCCCGCCTCTTCGTCTAGCGCCCTTTACAAAACGAGCAAGAATTGCCCTGCGCGACCCCAGGGCGGGTTCTTTGCCGAAAGGAGTCCCATGTTCACTGCAATATCAACGCCTCCTCGCAACAAAAGAATTCGTCTAGCGATTGTTCTCGGATTGCTGGCGCTGCTACTCGCGGCTACCGCCTTTGCCGCGGACTGGAAGAAATCGTTGGAGGAGAGCGTCAAGGCGGAGTACCGGCCAACCAAGGTCGGCATCAGTGCTTTTCAGTTCGACTACAACCGAATCACTCAACCCGGCGTAGTGCTAGTGGTGCGCATTCCCGGCATTTACGCGGATGTTGCCGACACGAAGCAGGCCATCGTCAAAACGAAGATCGTCAACGGCGAGGCCGTCCAGCAGAAGGGTGTGCTGGCTAGCCTAAGCTTCACCAAGCAGTCCCGACAACTTAACGTCAGCGAACATGTTTACGTCACGCAGGTTTCGGTAAAAGACGATGGTATCCAATTCGAGCTGCTGACACAGGACCCGGCCGCGGTTGTTGTCGATGGAAACACCATTCAGTCCCGGTATCGCTCCGAAGTCTTTTTCCCGTTTGGGCGCGACGAACTCCCACATCTCCAGCTTGACGACGTCAAGAGGACGATTGACCCTGTGCTTGCGACCAATGATGTGGCGAATGCCGTTCAGACAAAAACGATCCACTTGGGAATGTCCACCGACGAAGTAAAGAAAGCCCTCGGCGATCCTGAGAAGATCGTGGATCTGGGCGAAAAGAAGATATACGTGTACAAGGACATGAAAGTTGTTTTCAAGGACTCCCAGGTCGCTGATGTACAGTAAGGGCAAGCCAGTGCCACCTTGGGAGAGCTCACCGGGTGCTAGATGCCCACAAGTTCATTCGAGCAGAAAGAGCAAAGCGGACGATTCTCGTCGCCTTCGGCGCCGGCCTTATCGTTTTGCTCATCGCAAGTACTCTTCGATTTGTGCCAAGTTTCAATGACGCCCTTTCTGGGCGCCCTGAATATCTTCATGCCATTGCGGATCGCATGGCACGGTCTCTTGCTGACAGCACGAACCACGAACTCCCGGTTCTCGTCAGACAACAGCAGGAATACGATTGCGACCGAACACAGAATGTGCCTTCCCGAGACACGGACGATCTCTACTACCTTTTCATATACTCTGAGAAAGCGAAGTCTTTGTGCTTCATTACGTCCCAACCCGTCCAGACTGCGGTCCGCTCGGTAAGTCAGCTACTGCTGAGTGGCAGGACTGACGAAAGCTTCGGCCAGCCGCTGAAGCATGACTTCACCGCTGAGCCGATCGCGCACTTTTCGTTGACGTTTCCGGACTCCTACTTGACTCTTCTCCACTGGCGCACTCCGGTCGAGCCAGCACGTCTGGCTCGTGCAGGCAGCGCGCAACTTCGCCGCGCAATCCCACAATCGATGCCGATAACAGACGTCGATATCTCCTTGCAACTGCCTGAATTGCGAAAAGCCGTTGGCAGGAGACACGATGCCGTTAACTTGGTCCTCTCCTGCCTCATGGTGATGTCGATCCTCACCGTCGCAGCATCGGTTTTAAAGAGCTGGCGACTGCACCGAGAAATGGTGGAAGAATGCAGTCTCTACGGCAAGGAACTTAGTTTTCGTGAATTCCTGACGGGTGATCTCTACTTCGTCAGCACCGAAGCTGTGCGGATCTATCGCGCCACACAGGAGGCCGCGGCCAAGGAACTTCGACAACAGACGCTCCAGAAACAGAGCCTGGAGGAACTCCAGGGGCGGCTAAGAGGCTTGCTGGAGATTGCCAATAATGATGCCAAAAGACAAGAGATTGCTCAGGCCATCGAAAGCGGCGACTCGGCGGAAACTAGGCAACTCGTTCAGGACATAGAAGCCCAACTCACGCAGTCAACGCCGGAAGAACGCATTCTTTCTTTGGTCGAGTCCGTCGAACAGTTCGCCACGCCAGAAGAGCTAACGAGCTTGCGCACCGAAGCCATTGGAATTCTTCAACAATCAGGGTTCAGAGCGGCACGCTCTTTCATCGTGCGTGCTCACGACGAATTCCGTGAGCGTACGCGTCACCGCGAGAAGGAACAGGATGAAATGCTACCTGACTAAGGCGCTGCGCCGGATTCACTGAATCGCCTTCAGGTATGGCAGGCATAAAGCTCCAACTGACGAATAGCTCGCCATCCAGAAGTCTCTGTGATCGATCCACACAAGCCAACTTTGTCGGTACTAGCCCGGCTCTCCGTGAGTGGCCGGGCGATTTGCCACTCGCCCGGTAAAGTCGATAATTTAGGCGACGGACCGCTGCTTCAGGGCGTCGGAGCGCTGTCCGTATCGATCGTCTTTATCGACCGACGTCAGCAGCGGTGACTTTGAAGTCGCCAACGACACCATTGGAGACCGTCCCTTCGATCGAGAGGTTGATTGACTCGCTGAACGCATTGGTCTCTATGGTTTTCGTAGGTTCCGGCTCTTGTTTGCTGTATCCGCTGAAAAGGCCCAATAGATTCCAGTTTTCAGTGAGTGCGACGACATTCGCGCTGGCGCGGGCGGAGATTTGAACTTTGCTACCGTCCGGCCGCTTATAGACTGCGGTATTCGGTGGGCGGTGATCAGTGGGAGGAAGCTCAGTCTTTATGTCCCTGAAGTCGGCAATCTCGAATTGTTTCAGTTCGATGGTCGTCTTCCACATACTGCCGCCCATTTTCGATACGTTCAAGAGCGGCACAATCTGAGCCTGTAACGCCTCCTTTTGCTGGTTCAGACTGTCCTCGACCTGCTTCATTTCCTCATCCCATCCTGCGCGAACAGCCGCCCAAACGTGATCGAAAAGATCACGGAACAGAACATCAACACTCCGAAACACTTCCAGTTGCACGTCCGCCATTTCCAGAAACTCACGGCATCCCTTCTTCTGAAATACACCGTCGTTACTGATGAGAGCGCAGCGCTCGTCCCTGTCCGCGGTTTTCATATGAGCGGCGATAGCGAAAAGGATGGCGGTATCCTGCAGTCCCGTGACGACACGCTTGGATTTGTTGATCTCGATTTCCTCAAACGGAGAATCACGGTTGATAGCCATTTCAAGCAATGTGGCGAGATCGACATCACGGACGGGAATATTCTCGATTCTCCAATGGTCCTTAAGCTGCTTGGACCTAGTGCGGAACGCAGCGCGTAGATCGTCGTCGTCCGGTCGCTTGCCTTGTACATCGATGGCAATGACCTGGTTGCAAAGCTTCGTCAACTCCTTCAGGTCGGCTGCCAAAGCGTCCCATGCGGCATTGGCTCCGCGCACGAATTGGCCCTCAAGTTCATCCTCGACGGTCTTTGGAACATAGAGATCAGCGCCGACCCAATTTGCCACACCGAAAAGCGAGGCGACGTTGTTCGGCAGGTTCGGCCAATGGAAGAGGATGTTGGTATCGAAATAAATACGTTTGAGTGGCTGTTTGCTCACAGGATGATCTTCGCAGATAAGACGCACATTCGTGTAGTCTCAACTGCTTTGATTAGTCCCGAGAAACGGCATGCGACATCCAATTCGGCCGGACTCCCGTGCGGCCAGAAAACGTGGTGCGATGCCGACTTCTGAGTGGAAATCTGCATTTTTGCATTGGCGATCGAGGATGCCGTCCGCAGAGGATAATAGGAATGATACATTTCTGGTGGGAAGGAGAGACTCGACGCACGATGACAAAAGTGCAAGTCTCGACACAGCTTGCAGGAGCCACCAGGCTATGGCGATATCTGTCACTCGATAAGCTGGTCGACCTGCTTTCGACGAGCGAGTTGTTCTTTGCTCCTCTCGCGACTTATGCGAAGACGGATCCGTTTGAGGGTTACCTCCCCTCTGTAGCGCTTGATGCGCATGCCTCGATAGTTCGAAAGGTTGTGAATGACATTGAGGTGTCACATCAACAGGTGGCAGAACACCGGGAACAACAGGGATATCCATTAACGGATGCAGAGCGAGAGACACTTCAGGCCGGTCTAGCCGATCTCCGGTCTACACTTCGCCGCTTATTACCGGCGATAGCGAAGACAACGGTAATCAACTGTTGGCATGCCGGCGAGAGCGAGTCCGAAGCTATGTGGCGCCTCTATGCCGAAAACGGGAAGGCGGTGGCGATTGAAACTACGCTTGATGCTCTGAAGAAATCCATTCAGAAGTGCGTGTCTTCAAGCGTGGTGCACATTTATCCCGTTAAGTATCTGGACTTCTTCGACTCCGCGCTTCAGCCACGAGATTGCGTCGTAGAGGGCCACCTTGCTCCCCTCTTGAAACGAATCTCATATCAACACGAGCGTGAGGTTCGTGCATTCATTGGGAAGGTTGCGCCGAATCCCCGCGCGGGCGCCGATGTCGCCTTTTGGAAACCGGAACCGATAAGGTTGCCAATCGATGTAAAAGCTCTGGTGAAGGCCATTCACATATCCCCTTATGCCGAAGAACCTTTCCTCAGTAGTGTGGGCAAGATTTCCGAGGCATTCGGCCTGGAGTCAGGGATTGTGCGACCTTCGCAATTGCTCTCCGGACACGAAGAACTCCTGGACCGGTTATCCCTATAGGGGCATGTATGCGTACAAAGGCGTTCAATTTCTCTCCTTCAGATACAGAGAAATGTGCTTATCGCCATCAACTCCCATACCCTCGTGGAACCTGGAGTTAGGCAGTTGAGCTTCCGCGCAAGCTGCGTTTCGACTCGCTACTATCGTGCCCGCTCCCGAACCCGCTGCTCTTGAGCTAGCCACTTCGTGAATTCCTTACCGAACGGCTTCTGCGCCCACTCAGGAATCGATCGCGCCAGCTTCACAATCTCGCCCTTCGCAAACCGGGCGATTACTCGGTGTCCCCGGCCTTCTCCGGTGTTGTCGATCAGGACCAGTTCGTCTGCCGTCTTTCGCACCGCTGGAAGATCGCGCAATCCTTTTTCATACTCCGCGGGAATAGTCGCAAGGGCTGCGAACGGACCGCCGCGCGATACGCGACCGAGCACACGGGCGGTATTGAGATCGGGACTTTCCGTTGCAATGAACAGGACCTTCGTCTCGAAGTCCGAAGAACGCGCCGTCCGTAGAAGATCCAGGTCCACTGTTGAACTCACATACACAAAAGACCTGTGCTCCTTCAGCAAACGCCCTCGCTCCTCCTCCACCCGAGTCTGTTCCAGCGGCGACGTGCTCGCCTTTAGTACGGTAGGGAATGCAGCTTGGAGCTTTGCTTCGTAAAAGGTAGTTTTTCCCGCTCCCGGCGCTCCGGCCAGGAAAAGCAGCGCGGGTTTGACTTCGGCAAGAGCCGTATCAGCTCCGTTGACACCATCCTGCACAAGATTGGCCACGACGCGACGCTCCTAAACGGCAGTATTGCATGGCTGGCAGAATCCTGAGGGGAGGGACGCTGTTACACAGATCGATACCTTAAACTCTCGAAAGCGAAGGCAGCGAGAGGTTCGCGACGACTCAAGCTGTGTGGGGCCTCTCAACGAACGGAGATTCGCCTATCTCCCTGATCCGCACCAACTCCCCACCGCGGGAATTTATCACATACTTCTTTCCGGTGCTTGGGTCAATTTCCACCACCGACTTGAGATGTGCATCCCATTCGTACGAGCCACCCTCCGGTGAGGGAGAATGCGGCCCAGGTTCCAAGCCAGTCAGTGAGATCAGCGACTGCCACAACTGTTCTCGTTCTCTCGCGTTCATTCCGTCATACGCCGGCATATGACCTCTTTTTGCTCCCGTTCGGAGTGGCCGGTCCTTTGTGAGCCACGAAATGATCGCGCTATTGAGCAGCTCGTTCATTGAGCAGCCGCGCTCAGGCGCCACGTCCTGCAGTTTCTTTCGTAACGACACCGGCATCACAACCTGCGTCGCCTTCGATGTTGAAAGAACCTTCTTTCCGTGAAATCTCTGCACCTCAACCGAATGAAGATCAATGTTTTCCAGGCTCTCTCTCACAAAAGCAGACATATCGCCGTGCTTCCGCATCTTCCGGCGAAGCATTCCGTCCACCTTGTGCAGGAGCCGAGTTTGGAAAACGATGAGGTCATTGGGTCTCTTTTTTAGTTTTGAGGCGTCTACCAGTTTGCGTTTTCTCTTCAAGGTGTATGCCCCATCCGAAGTGGATTAACGAACGGCTTGTTATACACCTGTCTTCGTGTGGCTCTCAAGCTGTCAGAATTGTACAGGTTGATAGGGAGAATCGAAAAGCATGTCGCGATTGACTCTCACGTTGAAGCGATATCCGATGGGAATCTTGATGGTTGGTTGCACATTGAGGTTCCTCCTGGTAACCTCGACCCCAAGCTCTCCGACTTGCTGTCCCACCGCCGCCGAAGCCGTTTGGCCAACGGTCGGAGTAGCAAGAGTTGAGGTTTGACTGCGTTGCGAAATCTCGATTCCGGCAGCGAAAACACTCGTTAGCAGAGCCATCCCTATGAGCCTTTTGTAGTGGTTGTCAACGTCGAAGCGAAAGCCGGAGTTTCCCTTCACGTCGGTCCCGACCATGCCGTCCAGGTCGATTGCGCTCCCGTCAGGATAGATAATGCGGGTCCAAATCACCTGAAGACCCTTCTGTCCGTACGTGACGTGCGCATTGTACGTGCCGACCAAGCGCGAACCTTGAGGAATGAGAAGGTACTTGCCCGTCGCCGTGTCATATACGTTCGACCGCACCAACGCTTTCACTTCGCCTGGAAGGTCGGAGTTCATCGCCTGTTCGAGCACTCCGGGGATGTCCCAGCCTGCCTTAATCTCGTACTTGCCGAGTGGCGCCGTCCGCGTGGAACGCAGATAATCGTCGATCTCGCGCGTCCTGACCTTCTCTAGAAACTTCTCTTTTTGCCCCTGGTCGTTCTGCTGTTCGTAATCGGCTGGCCGAGTACCCGAACGGAGTCCCAGGTCGTTTGCCAGAGCGCCAAGGCCGTCGCTGGCGTGGTCCTTCGTCGCCTGCGCAAGCGCCCCAATTTCCGACGCCAACTGATTCTCGGTAGAGGGCGACGCGGTTTGCGCCTCAGCAGTCCTAAAGTCAGCAGTTTTAACCAAGGTGGGAGAAAGAAATGCTTCTTGCTCGCGCTGATACGCTTGCTCGCGCAGCTTCTCCTCTGCGCTCAATTCGCGTTGCGCACCATCGCTCGCAAGGCCCATTCCCGACGCATTTCTATACTCTAAGGGAGCCTTCAACTCAGGCACTCGAAGGCCTACTGAGTGCCGATTCTGAGTGAGATCTTTCGCGCCGCCTGACGTTCCGTCAATATCCTCTCCCGGAGCAGCGGGCGCTATCTTTGATACCAGGTCCTTCTCCGCACTCGTCGCCGGGCTGGGTCGCTGATCCTCCACTGCTCTTTGGGTGAGCGCCATTTGACGGCGCTGGCGAGCATACATCCCCAGCAGAACTAGACCAACCACGACTGTAAGAATAAGGATTCCGACCACGCCCGCTCTTTTGCTGATACGGACCGCCGATGGTGGGTCAGGATGCAAGTTGATCCCAGATGGGGATTGGATCTCAGTTCCGGGAGGTGAAACTGACATGTCGCTCATAAGCCACCGCCAGAGCCTTCAGCCTGGGGCTTCTTCTCCGACTGCACCCGTTGCTCTCCTATGGCCGTTTTTCTTGTGATGTCCGCCTTTCGCGCATGCTTTCCTGCACCGACAACGAGTGCAGCGTGATTGAAGAGCCTGTCTACGATGTAGGTGAGAGTCTCGTTGTTTTGTGGGTCTTGTTTAACGCGGTAATTCACCATCTCCAAACCATCCGGCCCCTGAACCACTAGCACGGGCGCCTCCGTGCGCTCGGTCGCTACCGGCATCTGGATGTAGGTCTTAATCCCATCGTCCAGCACTCGGAGCGGGCGGATTGTCGGATCTCCACCCTTGATCTGGTAGTCCCAATACAGGGCGTCCACAGTGTCAGGAAGAATTTTCTCCGGTGCTTTCTCTTGTTTTCGGCGAGCGGCCTCCTGGTTTTGTTCGGCCGCAAATTTCTTCCATTCCTGACTTTGGCTGTCGGGGTAGGCAAATGCCACTCGCGCCAGGAACTCTTCTGGTTTGGATTGCAATCGAACGTAGTAAGCACGACGATCGGTCGGAATCACCATTGTGGTATCAAGCCCGGCCTGTGTCGGCTTAATAATGACCAGGGGCATCGCGTCTTCGCCAGCTCCAGCCGAAGCGGGTGAAATCTGCCATCGAACGTTGTCGCCGATCTGGGGCTCGCCGAGCAGCTTTTCACCTGCTTGCAGTTCGAGCACGCAAACATGCAGCGGTGAACAAACGACGATCGGAAGGCCAGAGCCATATATGTACACAACTCGACCGTCCTTTCCCGGCGCCGGAATGTTTTCCCCATACTGCCACTGCCTGCTGACCGCGACCGCGTCCTGGCCCGTCTGATTCAAGGCCACGTCACGCTTCACCACGTAATCTCTGGGCACCTGCTTTGATTTTGGTCCGACCGTGGGCGCTGGGCCGACCATCAGAGGAGGGACGCGCGACGGCTGACTGCCCGCGTGTTGCCCCGCATTGTCGGCTTGCAATCTCTTGAGAGCCTCCGCAAACGGGTACTTGTCAGGCGGTGGCACGGTCGAATCGTGATTCCCGCGTGGCGAGTCGGCATTTGCCGATGCTGGCGTGGCCACCGATTGCGCCTGTTGAGTGGCTTGCTGCTGTTGCGCTGATGCCAAGAAGGAACTAGCGATCAGAAAGAGCCCAACGATGATCTTCCGCATGCTACACCGCCTCAAAGAACTTTCGACCAACTGACGTCAACGACATAGATCCCCAACGGATTGATACGAGCCAGCTTTTCATCACTTGGCGGGTTCAACGCGATCGTGAAGACCCCTTTCCAATTCTGTGCACCGGCAACCTCACCGGAGTGATCTCGCGTTGTCTCTGTCCATTCCGCCTCGTAGCTTCGATTGCTTGTGGGCACAATGGAGTGCACGTCCACGGTCACAGTCTCAGTGCGAGCGCGCTCAAATGGAGTGTTATTTCGATAGAAATCGGTGACCACGGTTTGCGCGCTACTACCATTCCCGATCATCGCGTAGACACGATCGATGGATCTACGCTGAGTAATCGGATCGGTCGTTACCGTTCTCAAATCTTGAACCCACTGGAACAGTGCTGCTCTCTTCAGACGATCGTCCACAATCGGAACTTGTTCCGCGGGTCCCGACGACACGACGCGGCCAATAGAGTCAACCGCCACTACTATCGTTTTGAGCTTTGAGGTCATAGAGAGGCGAATCAGAACCGCCCCTTCGAGAAGGGCTACCAGCAGCGCCAGCAGCGCCGCTACACGCCAGTTCCGGGCTCTCGTGATAAAACTCCCATAGCGCTCGTCCCAGTCTCTTCGCGCGGCCAAGTAGGGGCTGTACCTAGTTTCGGACGCCGAATCGAAGTTTCGGCCCTCAACTGGCTGTGCACCTTTCAGAACTGTCACAGAAGACATATCAGTACTCCCTCGCAACTTTCTCCCTGCGCAACTGCGTTGCGCTCATCCCTCCGAACCGCCGGAGCCGGTGTTCGAACCAAGACCCGGCGGCGGCGACGGGTGATGCCCCCCATCCGAAATGTGAAACTTTCTCAGGTCATCCCGGATTCTCCTTAAGCCATGCGTCGCGTTCCTAGCAGCGGATTCGGTCCTCTCCAAGATTCGATCTGCCTTTGCCGCTGTGCCGCCTTGTGCTCCGAAAGATTCGCCACTACTCGCCGGCAACTGCAGTTGGCGTGTGCTCGATGACATATGCGCCGCCGTGCTGCCTTGGCGCGACCACCCGGATTGCGATCGCGCCCCAGAGGAGGCTTGCCCCGAACCGCCCTTTCCTGGCGGTGCAACCTGTCCCCCATTTCCACCACCGCCACCAACAGGAGGCACACTTGGAGGCGGAACCTGAGTGGTCCCCAGGAATGCGGTAGAGCTAGATCCCGTACCGCCCCCACCAAGACGACCCGCTGCCAGCGCCGCAGGGCCGGATGACCCCGAACCTCCTCCTCGCGACGATAGATTTCTCCCGGCAAAACTCGTCGCTTCACGTACAGCGCTTAGACCGACGCGACCAGCCGCCACCAGTGATCCAATGCCAGCAAATGCCAAAGCACCTACCGTTGCTCCGCCCGCCGCGACTTGAATGGGAGGACTTAGCAAGTCGCCTCCAGAAAACGCAGGAGAGCCGCCAATCACCGAGGAAATCAGCTTCGGCGACATCCACGTAAGCGCCATAAAGATCACGCAGGCGCCCATGATGTCGAAGGCGGTCATCGCGGGTTGCTGCGATTGCGCTACCTGCGCAGCAGCTCCCATCCAGCCCGTGGGAGGCGGGCCAGGCTGCCCAGACAGCTGCATCCCAACTCCAATGAGTAGGTAGAGCACCATCAACTTGATTCCGATGGAAACAGCCAACCCGACGTATCTCTCGACATACGGTGTCGTCCAGCGCGAGCCACCAAACCCCAAAAAGATGAACCCCGCCATAATCACGATGTAACTTTCAACAAGAGCCGCCACGTACTGGATCGTTATGATCACGTAAGCCAAGAAAGTAGTGAACGTGGCGAGAGTGAGCGCAAAAGCTGGACCAGGATGCAGAAAGAATCCCGCGTTCGATGCAGCGTTCCAAAGGTTTCCGGCGATGTTCGACCCAGTGGTCAGCACGCCGGACGGCGAAAGATTTGCCGTCCCCGCAGCGTGTTGCCCGAGTATTCCGAAACTGTCAATGATCGAGCGTATCCAGAACGTTGGACCACTGCCCCCGAAACTCACGAACGGCGACATCAACAATGCATAAAAAATGCCGATCCACATAATCTTCCGCACCAGAGTCGAGGCCAGTGAATGAAAGTCGGCCCGTTCGAGCACAACCAGCGTTAGAGTCCAAGTCACCTCCAAGACCGCGAGCAAGAAGAAGAGTCGTTGCGCGGCCGGGAACACGGCTGAAAGCCAACTGTTCTGGGCCTGCTGGTACTGTTGAATGATCTGACTCGGAGAGTTGAGAGGTCCCTGCTGGGCGAACCCCGTTCCCCCAAAGAGGGTTGGCACGGAGCACGCCCCCACGAGCGCTACTCTGACCCATCTAAATCTTCGAACACGAATTGGGCTGGTACTCATACATCACTTCTCGTGCGCTCTACCCACTCAAGGGAGAGGAGGGTTGTACTGATCACTCTTCTGCGGTTGCGTATTGAAGACACTAGCCGCGATTGCTGCTCGGCAAACTCGCCCTTCTGTCGTCTCGGCCCAAGCAGCCGGGGCTTTTTCCTGAATCGGCAAGCATTCCTTCTTCGTTTGCGAACCTACGTCTTGATGCTTCAAGAACCACTGCTCGATCGAATCGAATGAAGCAGACGACAGATCGCCAGCGCCTGCCGCTTCCACTCTCTCGACAATCGCGCTCGGTGGCTCCTTCTTTTTGCAGGAACACATTGCGAGGACAATTACCGATGACAAAACCATCCAGACAATTCGTCTCATGGAGACCTTCTGGCTTATGGCAACGAAGGGCTATACCCGTCCGACTGCCAAGCCTGATAACCGAAGAACGTTTGTTCTCCGGCAGCCGCAGCCTGCTCGTTCTGCATCTGGGTTGCCTGGTAAGCCTGTTTGCTTTGCAGATCAAGAATCATCAGTTGCCGCAACAAAAGCAGCTGCTCAACCTGTTGCTCTGACACTTCGGTGCCGATCTGAACTGCGTCAAGCCGCCCTTGTGGCGTCGTCATCCTCTGACGCATGGCTGTAAGAAAACTCTGAGTGTTTTGCAGTTCCTGCCCCTGGAGCCCCATTGCTCTCAGACTGCTGAAAGTCGTATCGAGCGATGTTTGCGACCAATTCGCATAGTTTTGGTAGTACGCATTTGGGTTGTACGCTTGCGAATATCCAGGGTAGGTACTCGCAAAGCGCGCATTCAGATTCGACATTGAGTAGGCTAGCGCTTGTCCTCCGACGACGACCTGAGCAAGTTGATTCAGGTCTTGAAGCACCGGGCCCACCATCTGATTGGGTAGCAGGCGGGTGTTTTGCACCATATTCGCGTAGCGAAGCAAGTTGTTCTGCACCATCTGCACTTGTTGGATGTACTGCTGCAACAACTGCACGTGATTGAGCAGTTGAGTGATCTCGGTCGCCCAAACTCCTCCCGCTTCCACGCGAGGAGAGACGTCCCCAAAGACAACGACAATCATGAGAGCGATCGCGATTGTGATTCGACGACGCATGATGCCCTCCTTTAAGGTCCTAGCCCGCCACCGCAGCTTCTTCTACGGGATGTCCATTTTCGATTTCTGAGACCCAGTCCGCCCAGTCTTGAAGACCCCGCTGACGAAGCCAACACTGTCGCCATGTATCCGGGTTGGCGGCCATCGCAGCATCAACCTTATCTCGCTCCTCTTGCCCGTTCACGCCAACAAATGACAAGGCGACGCCTCCAAGGCCCAGAGAAATCAGGCGTCTCCCTTCTGCAGAAACCACGTAGTACTGGCGCTTGGGCAAAGCTGTCTGAACGATTTCAATTTCTCTCTCGTTCAAGCCAACCCATTCGTAGAAGTTGCGCGAGGCAGGGTTCCCCGCCTCCGCATTGGGCAAGAGGATCTTCGTCGGGCAACTCTCAAGTACGACATCCCTGATTTGCGAATTGAAAACATCAGACAAATTCTGTGTCGCGAGGAGCACTGCCGCATTCTTCTTTCGCAGTGTTTTCAACCAATCACGCAGGTAATCGCGAAAGAGAGGATGGCGCAAAT
>Ga0335081_10010970_pt1 | contig 14659 bp, 16 predicted proteins | sample Lox_Sample_35_FD_206713 | JGI IMG/M metagenome (GOLD analysis project Ga0335081, IMG submission 206713) | Soil microbial communities from Loxahatchee National Wildlife Refuge, Florida, United States - Lox_Sample_3.5 | ecosystem: Environmental > Terrestrial > Soil > Wetlands | place: USA... | reverse complement strand
GTTGCGGCACATGATCACCTCGGTGCCGCCGTCCCGCAGCACGCGGGCGAGGGTGTCGATCCACACGAAGGACGCGGCATGACCGACATGGGTCACGTCATAGGGAGTGATCCCGCATGCGTACACCCGCGCCCGGCCGACCAGCGGCAGCGTGCCGCCGCCCAGCGTCACCGGACCCGGCAAGCCGGCGGCCTCCGTCTGATCCATCAGCGACCTCCCGCGAGTGACTGCTGCGGAAGCCACGCTATGGCATAACCGGCCGCGGCGGCGCCCGGCCGCGGAGCCGGCCGCGGCCGCGGCCGGCTCCGGCCGTGCTAGATCGCGACGTCGACCTTGGTCACCTGGCCGTAGCCGGCCTCGACCGATCGCTGCGCGCGCACGCCGCCGGGCGCGAGCACGCGCAGCGTCCACGACCCGGGCGCCGCGAAGAACCTGAACCCGCCGTCTTCGCCCAGCGGGACCTCGGCCACGAACTCGTCGCCGGTGCCGAGCAGCCGCGCGTACCCGGTCGCGACCGGCGCGCCCTCGCGGGTGACCCGTCCCTCCACCACGGCCTGGCTCCCGAGGGTGCCGGCGGCCGCGCTGGCCCTGACGCCGCCTGCGGGCGCGCCGCAGCCATCACCGCCGCTCATCGGGCCTCACCCAGCTCGATCGGCACGCCGACCAGGGACCCGTACTCGGTCCACGAGCCGTCGTAGTTCTTCACGTCGGGCAGGCCGAGCAGTTCGTGCAGGACGAACCAGGTGTGCGCGGACCGCTCGCCGATCCGGCAGTAGGCGATGGTGTCCCGGCCGAAGTCCAGCCCGGCCTCATCCTGGTACAGCGAGCGGAGCTCGGAGTCGGACCGGAACGTGCCGTCCTCGTTCGCGGCCTTGGACCAGGGCACGTTACGTGCGGTGGGAATGTGCCCGGCCCGCTGCGCCTGCTCCTGCGGGAGGTGCGCCGGCGCCAGCAGCCTGCCGGTGAACTCGTCGGGAGAGCGGACGTCGACGAGATTGCGCTTGCCGATGGCGGCCACCACCTCGTCGCGCAGCGCGCGGAGCGAGGAGTCCTGCTCCCTGGCCGTGTAGTCGGTCTTCGGGCGCTGGGGCACGTCGGTGCTCAGCTCGCGCGAGTCGAGCTCCCACTTCTTCCTGCCGCCGTCGAGCAGCAGGACCTTGTCGTGGCCGTACAGCCTGAAGTACCAGTACGCGTACGCGGCGAACCAGTTGTTGTTACCGCCGTAGAGCAGGACGGTGTCGTCGTTCGAGATCCCCCGCTCGGACATCAGCGCCTCGAAGCCGGTCTTGTCCACGAAGTCGCGGCGGACCGGGTCCTGCAGGTCCTTCTTCCAGTCGAGTTTGATCGCGGTCGGGATGTGGCCCTTGTCGTAGGCGCTGGTGTCCTCGTCTACCTCGACGATGACGACACCAGGGGTACCGATGTGGGCCTCCGCCCAGTCGGCGTCCACCAGGACGTCGGATCGGCTCATGGTGGGTATTCCTCCTTCTCCGGTCCGTCCTACGCGGACGGCCGGACCCTTAGATTCCGGATGAACAGATACACCTGGCAGCCCAGGCACAGGTCGAAGGCCGCGTTGAGGAACGCCGCGGTCAGGGCAGCGCGGCGGCTAACAGATGGCCGTCGCGACGTGGCAGAAATCGACGGCGCGCCGCTTGGTCAGCATCCAGGCCGTCGGGGAGATCACGGACCCGATGCTATGCGGGCCCACCCGGGCTGTCACGCCCGAGGCTGACCGGGCCGGGGAAACGAGCGGCACCGTCACTCCCCCCCGGGCCGGCTCGATCACGCTGCCCAGCGCGGCGATCACGTCCAGCGTGGCCTGCTCGCCCAGCGGGCCGCCGAGACTGGCCCCGGTCAGCACGTCCGGCCCCGGGCGGGCCGGACCGCCACGGAACCGGCCGGCCCGGCGGCGCAGCGCCAAGCCGGCCACCGATGCCGCGGCGAGAGCCACCGCGAGCGCTATCAACCCGCCCGTCACGCCAATGCACAGCGCCCCGGGGGCGTCATCCATTCCCGCTCAGGTCGGGGTGGCCGTCAGCAGCACCTCGTGGTTGGTCGTGATCTGGAAGCTGCTGACCGGTTTGTCCGTGCTCGGCATCGAGCCGGCGTACCAGACCTTGCCCTCGTCGCGGGCCGTCGTCCAGGCCGCGACCTGGGTCCGCGTCCCGTCCGGATGGACGACCCACAGCTGGCAGGTGGTCCCGATCGGGATGTGGTCGACCAGGACCTCGAACGCGTCGCCCCACAGCTGCTGCGAGTACGCGACCGAGGCGCTCGCCCCGGTGACGCTGCTCGTCGTGTGGACGGTCTCCCAGGCGTCGGCCCCGGCGGAAAGCGGCACCTTCACCGTCTGGGTGGTGCTGACGGACCTCAGGCCGCCGTACAGGCCGCCCGCGATGACCAGGACGGCTGCCGCGGCGGCCAGGACACGCCACCGGGTCCGGCGCCGCCTGGCCTGGGTCAGGTCGAGCACCGTGCCGATCAGTTCTTCCGGCGGCTGGTCGTCGGTGCCGGCCTGGACGGTGTCATCCGCGCGGATCCGGCTGATCTCATCCGGGTTGACCCGGGCCAGGAGCGCGGGCAGGCCGGCCAGGCCGGCCAGTTCGTCCCGGCAGTCCCGGCAGGTCACCAGGTGGGCGTCAACGAGCGCGCGCTCGGCGGGGTCGATGGCGCCGAGCACGTACACGCCAAGTGATGGCCTGGCGTCCGCGCAGTCCCATGTCTGGGTCATGGCGCCAGCCCTCGTTCCTGCAGCGCCAGCCTGAGCGCCTTCAATGCGTAGAAAGTCCGGGATTTTACGGTACCTGCCGGTATGCCCAGGGTGGCCGCCGCCTCGGCTACCGAGCACCCTCGGTAGTAGGTCTCGATGATCACGCGCCGGTGATCTGGCCGCAGCGAGGCCAGGGCGTCCGCGACGGCCCATGACTCAAGCGTGCGGTCGGCGTCGTCGTCGCCGGGAAGCAGTTCCAGTGCCGCCTGCCCGGTCTCCGGCGGCCTGGCCTGGCGGGCCCGGTAGGAATCGACCGCGAGGTTGCGCGCGACAGCGAACAGCCATGGCCTGGCCGGCCGGTCAGCCAGCGCCTCCGGGTGGCGCCATGCCCGCACGATCGTTTCTTGCACAAGGTCCTCCGCACGCTGCCTGTCACCGCCGGTCAGGTGGAGCGCGTAGCGAAGCAGGGCACCGCCGTGCTCGGCGTACAGTGCCCGGACAAACGCCTCGTCTGCCACCCGTCCTGAGCGGGGCGCGGTTCCCGCGTTCGGCACACCTGGTGGTACGTCCGGCGACGGCTGGCGGTTCAACTGATCAGGAAAATTCTGGCCGGAAGGCGACGCCCCGGGTACGGGGAGCCCCGGCGGCGGGGTGGGTGGTCCGAACTGGCTCATGAGTACCGCCGGCCTTTGACTTCGGAACGTATCGATACGGAAACTCTAGGCTGTTATCCGCTCAGTCTGTAATACGCCCAGAATGCCCAGTGCTGGCACGGGGACGGCCCCCGGATCCCCCAGACCCCCGTCAGCCGCCGGCGAACTGGGGCAGGACCTCGACGACCGCCGCCTCCGGAAGGACCAGATCGGCCGCCGCGCTGCGGCCGGCCGCCGCGCCGTCGACGAGGAAGGAGGACGTGGCAAGCACCGAGCGCAGCCGGGCGTCGCCGCCCCGCCGGGCCACGACCGCGTCGAGCGCCTCGGCGAGCGTCCCCGCCTCAACCGGCTCCATCTCGACGCCGGCCGCCTCCTTGGCCGCGGCCCAGTACTGGATTGTTACCTTGGCCATCCGGGTTATCCTTCTCTGGACGGGCCCGGGCGCTGTTGCCCCCGGGTCCTTGTCTGTTTATACAAGTAGTGAGGTGCTACCGCACCAGCGAGTGGAGGTGCCGCCGCGTGAGCGACCTGCTGCTGATCACCAGCGTGCTCGAGCCGTCCACGGAAGTGCTGCCCGCTCTGGGCCTCCTGCTGCATCCGGTCCGGGTGCTGCCTGCGGAGGCATCTGCCCTGGTGGAGGCGCCGCCCGCCGATGCGGTGCTGATGGACGCCCGGCGTGATCTCGCGCACGCGAAGAGCATCTGCCGGCTGCTGCACACGACGGGCCTGGACTGCCCGCTCTTCGCGATCGTGACCGAAGGCGGCCTCGCGGCGGTCAACGCGGAATGGGGCGTCGACGACGTGATCTTGAACACAGCCGGGCCCGCCGAGGTGGAAGCCAGGGTCAGGCTGGCCATCGGCCGCCGGGCCATCGCCGCGGTCGCCGACGCGCCGGACGAGATCCGCTCCGGCGAGCTGGCCATCGACGAGGCCACCTACGCCGCCCGGCTGCGCGGCCGCGTGCTCGACCTGACCTTCAAGGAATTCGAGCTGCTCAAATTCCTCGCCCAGCATCCGGGCCGGGTCTTCACCCGTGCGCAGTTGCTGCAGGAGGTGTGGGGCTATGACTACTTCGGCGGCACGCGGACGGTTGACGTCCACGTCCGGCGGCTGCGCGCCAAGCTGGGCCCCGAACATGAGGCCCTGATCGGCACCGTGCGCAACGTCGGCTACCGGTTCGTGCCGGTCAAGGGCGAACAGCGGGCGGCGGCGAGCGAGGAGCGGGCCAGGAGCCGCGCCGCGTCCGCGGCTCGATGACCGGCCCGCAGATCACCCGCACTGAACCCGCCGCCGCGCAGGTCGCCGAGATCCTGACCCTGGCCGGGGCCGCGCGCCTGGCTGACGGCGTGGCACCGCTGTCCGAGCACGGGGTGCTGCACGTGCGCTACGGCCGTTCCGGTCCGGATCGCGACTTCATCGTCACCGCCCGGGGCCAGATCGCGGGTTACGGCTACCTGGATCCGCCTGCCGGACCGGGATCGGACGTGAGCGGCGAGCTCGTGATCCACCCGGACCGGCGGCGGCAGGGGCTCGGCCGGGCCCTGGCCGGCGAGCTCACCGCGGCGGCGGCCGGCCATGCCCTCAGGCTCTGGGCGCACGGCGACCTGCCCGCGGCCGCCGCGCTGGCCAGGAGCACGGGGTTCGAGCGCTTCCGCGCCTTGTGGCAGATGCGCCGCCCGCTGGCCGCCCCGCTCGGCCGGCCGGTTCTCCCGGCCGGCCGGACGCTGCGCACCTTCGTGCCGGGCCGGGACGAAGACGAGTGGCTGGTGCTCAACAGCCGGGCGTTCGCCAAGCATCCCGAGCAGGGCGGCTGGACCAGGCGCGACCTCGAGATGCGCGAACGGGAGCCGTGGTTCGACCCGGCGGGCTTCTTCATCGCGGAAAAAGACGGCGCGATGGCGGGTTTCCACTGGACCAAGGTGCACCCGCAGGATCCCGCCGCCCCGCCATCGGCGGCCATCGGGGAGGTCTACGTCGTCGGCGTCGATCCTGCCGAGCAGGGCAGCGGGCTGGGCCGGGCGCTCACCCTGGCCGGGCTGCATCACCTGCGCGATCTCGGCGTGACCCAGGCGATCCTCTACGTCGACGAGGACAACGTCCGCGCGATCCGGATGTACGAGGCCCTGGGGTTCGCCCGGGCCAGCGTCGACGCCATGTACCGCCGGTCATCCGGGGCGGACCGGCCTGCCGCCGGCTAGCTGCCGCGGATTCCCAGCGCTTCGTCGAGTTCCGCGGCCGTAAGCGGGCGGTCGGTGGCCGCCACGGCGCTCAGCACCTCGGCATAGAGTTCTATTTCGTCGAGGGCGTCACGGTCGTGGACACGAAGGTCCAACTGCCTGGGAATCGTGCTCACCTCCGGCGCTGATCGCGACTCCGTTCGCTTGCGCCCCAGGTTACGTGCCGACACTGCTCCTCCGCATGACCCATCAGGGTCATTCGCCTACCACCTTCACGTGCGGTTTTACCCACCCGGGCGGTAACGATTCCAGGAAACACCGGCGCAGTTGCCGTCAATCAGGTAAGGCGTGTCTCACAGGTCACACGCGCACCTCAAGACGAAGGGTAAAATACGAGATGGCAACGATTCTGGCACGAAAGCCGCCAGCACGGACGCTCGGGCATTCCGGTTGCGCGCTTCCGTGGTCACAGAGAAGAGTCATGCGAGTATTACCCCCGTGCGATCCGCCCGGGAGCGCGCATACTACAGAGGTGGCCGTCCGCCGGATCACCCCAGGCGATCCGGCGTCGGCTCGCGCCGCTAGAACCCCGGACACAATTCCCGCCCACTTCGGCCAAACATGATCTCGGGAAGCCATGAATGACAACAGTGATCTCCTGCCGAACCTCGTTCACGAAGACTCCTTCGAAATGCAGATGCGCGGGTACAGCCGCCGTCAGGTGGACGAGTTCATCGCCAGGTGCCGCAGCCAGATCCGCGACCTAGAGCAGCGCCTTGCCCGTGCCCTCAGCGAGAGCGAGGAGCTGCGGCGGGACCTGGCCGCGGCGCGCCAGCAGGCGCTCGGCGCCAAGCCCGCGCACGAGGAAGTCAGTGAGCGCATCGCCCAGATCCTCAAGCTGGCCGACGACGAGGCCAGGTCCCAGAAGTCCAAGGCCCACGAGGACATAGCCCGGCAGCGGAACGACGCCCAGGCGGACACGGAGAAGATTCGCGCCGAGGCGCGCGAGCAGGCCGAGCGCATGCTCACCGCGGCCCAGGAACAGGCCGAACGGGCGATCACGTCCGCGCGCGCCGAGGCGGAGAAGACGGTCACCACGGCCCGCAACGAGGCCGAGAAGACCCTCACCAGCGCCCGCAGCGAGGCCGAACGCACCACGGCGGAGGCGAGGAAGAAGTCGGAAAGCGCCCTGGCCAGCGCGAAGGCCCAGGCGAAGAAGGCACTCGACGAGGCGACGGCCCGCGCCACCGCCATTCACGACGGCGCGGAGCGCCGGCTGAACCTGCTGTCCACCAGGCACGCGGAGACGATCAAGCGGCTCACCGACATCCTGGACGGGGTCTCCGGCCTGGTCGCCGCCGAGACCGCCCGCATGTCGCTGCAGGAAGAGGTCGACCAGGCCACCGCCAAGGCGCTCGGCGCGTCCGAATCCACCAGCGCACCGCGTCGGGAAGGTGCGCCCCGTCCCGCGAGCCCGGGCGGCCCGGCAGGTCCGCGCCCGGTCGGCCCGCCGCCGGCCGCGCAGGCCCGGCCCCAGTCGTCTGCCGGCTCACCGCAGCCGCCCCAGGGCCAGGCGGCCCAGTCTCCGCCGGCCCAGTCTCCGCCGGCCCAGTCTCCGCCGGCCCAGTCTCCGCCGGCCCAGTCTCCGCCGGCCCAGTCTCCGCCGGCCCAGTCTCCGCCGGCCCAGGCCCAGGCCCAGGACAGCCAGCGCGGGCCGGCCCGCGCCGGGCTCATCGACGCCGAGGAGCAGACCGAGGGAATCCGCATCCTGCCCCGCGGCGACTAGCCGCCCGGCCCGGCTAACGGGTCCAGACCCTGCGCGAGCGTGTCCAGGTGCCGGAGGATGACGCCCTCGCGCAGGGCCCACGGGCAGAGTTCGAGCTGGTCGACGCCCAGCAGGTCGAGGATGGCGTCGGCGACGACGGCTCCGGCCGGGAGCTGGGCCACCCGGCCGGCCGAGACTCCGGGCAGCTTGAGCCGCTCGGCTTGCGTCATCTTCGGCAGCCGTTCGGCCAGGGCCGCCACGTCGGCGTGCCGCAGCACGCGCTTGACGTAAGGGCCCTCGCCGGACGGAGCTGCCCCCGCGATCCTGGCCAGCTGCCGGAAGGTCTTCGAGGTGCCCACCACGTGATCGGGCGGGCCGTGGCGCAGCATGCCGCCGGTCTGCCTGGCGATCTCGGCTCGCACATGCTTGCGCATCCGGCGCACCTCCTGCGGCGAGGGCGGGTCGGCGCTGATCCAGTCCCTGGTCAGGCGCCCGGCGCCGAGCGGCAGCGAGGCCATCGCGTCCGGTTCCTCGTCGATGCCGGACGCCACCTCGAGCGAGCCGCCGCCGATGTCGATCACCAGCAGCCGCCCCGAGGACCAGCCGAACCAGCGCCGGGCGGCGAGGAAGGTGAGCCGCGCTTCCTCGTGGCCGGTCATCACGTCGATCTGGGCGCCGGTCTGCTTGCGGATCCTGGCCAGGACCTGCTCGCCGTTCACGGCATCCCGGACGGCCGAGGTCGCGAACGCGATGATCTCCTCGACGCCCTTGTCCTCCGCGATGCGCAGCGCCTCTTCGACGACGCTGCGCAGGCTGCTCTCGCCCCGCTCGGACAGCGAGCTGCCGTCCTCGAGGTTGGCGGCGAGCCTGAGCTCGGCCTTGTGCGAGAAAGCCGGCATGGGCCGCGCCCCCCGGTAGGCGTCCACCACGAGCAAGTGCACCGTGTTCGACCCGACATCCAGCACCCCAAGTCGCATACCTTGACGCTACCCTGCCAATGGTCCAGAAAAGGGCCTGGCTGAACCCATGACCCGGGATCTGCCCGGGTTATTCCGAACGGCCTGCGTGCACGCCGCGTCAGGAGGCTTAACCGATGCGAAACGGGGAGGTGTCGTACTGGTGGCAGGCCCATGGCAGCCCGCGGCGGGCCTCGCTGCCGGGCAGCACCGAGGCGGATGTCTGCATCGTCGGGGCCGGCTACACGGGCCTGTGGACCGCCTACTACCTCAAGCGGGCCGACCCCGGCCTCCGGGTGGTCGTGCTCGAGGCGAGCTTCGCCGGGTTCGGCGCCTCCGGCCGGAACGGCGGCTGGGTGACGGCCGGCCTGCCCGGGTCACGGGCCCGCTACGCCAGGAGCCCGCAGGGCCAGCCGGGCGTCCGCGAACTCGAGCGGCAGCTCCGCGACACGGTCGACGAGGTGGCCAGGGTCTGCGCGGCCGAGGGTATCGACGCCGGCCTGGTGAAGGGCGGCACCCTCACCGTCGCCACGTCGGCGGCCCAGGACACCAGGCTGCGCCACCGGCTGGGCAGGAACGGGCGTGGGGCGATGATGCCGGCATCGTTAGGTACCTGGGAAAAGAGGAATTGGCTGAGCGCTTGCGGGTGACCGGGGCGGTCGGGGCCCTGTACTCGCCGCACTGCGCCCGGGTCCAGCCCGCCGATCTCGTGGCCGGGCTGGCCGAGGCCGTCACCCGGGCCGGGGTCCGGCTGTATGAGGCCACTGCGGTGAGGTCGATCTCGCCGGGACGGGCGGGTACGCCGGGCGGCGACGTGCGGGCACCCCACATCGTGCGCTGCACCGAGGGGTTCACCGCCGACCTGCCCGGCCAGCACCGGACGCTGCTGCCGATGAACAGCTCCAATGATCGTCACCGGCCCGCTCTCCGGCCAGGCGTGGAAATCGATCGGCTGGGATGGCTTCGAGACGATCGGCGACGAGGCCCACGCGTACATGTACGCCCAGCGCACCCCGGACGGCCGGATCGCGCTCGGCGGCCGGGGCGTGCCCTACCGCTTCGGCTCCGGCCTGGACCGCGACGGCGCCGTCGCGCCGTCGACCGTCGCGCAGCTCGGCCGGATCCTGCGCCGGATGTTCCCCGCCGCGGTCGGGGCCGGGATCGAGCACGCGTGGTGCGGCGTGCTCGGGGTGCCGAGGGACTGGTGCGCCACGGTCACCCTGGACCCGGGCACCGGCCTGGGCTGGGCGGGCGGCTACACGGGCCAGGGCGTGGCCGCCGCCAACCTGGCCGGCCGCACGCTCGCCGACCTGGTACGCGGCATCTCCAGCCCGCTGACCAGGCTGCCCTGGGTGGGCCACCGCTCGCCGCGCTGGGCGCCCGAGCCGGCCCGCTGGGCCGGCGTGCGCGGCCTCTATACCCTGTACCGGACGGCGGACCGGCTGGAAACCGCGCGCGGGTCCGAGCGCACCTCCGCCCGGCGGCGAGGGGCCTCGCCGCGCAAGCCAGGGTGCAGGCCAAGGGTGCGGGCCCGGGTGCAGGCCAAGGGGTGCGGGCCCGGGTGCAGGCAAGGGGTGCGGGCCCGGGAGGACACTGGCGCGATGAGACGGCCGCGAGCGCGACCGCGGATGCCGCCAGCGGTGCTGGCATGAGCACGGCCAGGTCGTGGCCCGGCCCCAGGTGACAGGCGGTCATCCCCGGCGTCCCGACATCGTCCCCGGCGGCAGCTTCCCGGTAACCCGCTGCCCGGCCACGCCGGCCGTGCGCACGCTCAGCGAGCTGCCGGGCCGCCATCCCGGGTCGTCGCGATCTCTGCCGGCGCCGGGGCCGGGCCGGTCCCGTGATGTCGCCCTGATACGCCCTGCCGTCGAGCCGAGGTGATGCCCAGCCTCCGGCATGCATCGTTGACGGCATGATCAGCTTGCCCCGTCAGATGGGAAAGCTCGATCCCCGTGTCCCACGTATGCCTAGCCAGCACGATGCCGCGTACGACGGACTGAACGTCGGAAAAACCAACAGCTATCCCGAAGTCCTGGCACTCATGCAGAAGTTGAACAGCACGTTCGACAGTCGGGATAATCGCTCCCCGGCGATGGCGGCAGACAACTACCGCATCGAGGTTAGAGGGATCAGACGCTGCTGATTTCGGACTCGCGGTAGTCATCTCTGCTTTTACCGGCTGGACGGCGGTGACCACGAGGGAAGCGGACCGCAGTGCTCGGACCAAGGCTATCCAGCCTGATGCCTTAGACTGGTGGAAAGTGAATGCAAGCAGTCCGCCAGGCTTCAGTACGCGGGAGCACTCCCGCCAGACAGCTGTTATAGCCTTACCGAACTCATCGGCGTCGGTATGCTGAACTTCACCACTTGAACGCGTAGTGGCAAGCTCGGCCGGATAATAACTATGAGGCTTGAGTGGCGCAAGCCAGGCGTGGAAGAAATCGGCGAGCTCAGAGTAATGCACGTTGTCGAAAAAGGGCGGATCGGTAAGGATGACATCTACACTCTGATCTGGGAGTGCAACCGACGCCGATGATCCCGTGGTAAGCATGGCGGCCGGACCATCGTGCTTCAGCAGTGCGCTTGCATCGGTGAATACCGGTGCGGTCAGCGGCATGCTCAGGCCGGGCACCCGCTCATCACCGACAATATCGTGGGGAGCGGTCTTATAGTCAAGCGCGCGCAGTATGCGGCTCCTGTAAAGTGTCGAGAAAGACCCAGAACTTGATCGCGTGCCCCACGGATGGGCTTCAAGCGGCACGCGTTCTGGCTTCAGGATGTGATGACTGAACATGTGGCGTACGGCGCCGGTACCTTCACCCTTAAATGAGCAGAAGAGATTGTTGAACTCTAGCGTGCCGCTGAACAAAGCGGCGAGCCCCTCGCGCTCTGGGCTGACGGGCAATCCCATAATGGCCGCGCCAATTAGCCCGAGGCTGTAAAGCTGTCGATCATTGAAGAAATCTTCCCACGCTCGGAATCCCCAGCTCATGGCCTGGCGAGTGTTATAGCCGTCAGCAAGAAGGCCGACCGGGAAAATTAGCTCGCTTGACTGTGCGGTCAAGAGCCTCGATGCCTTGTCGTACAAATCCGCATCGAACTCATCAATACCCTCGTATCGCTTATCGCCATCCCGGCCCAACACCAGCTTGGCATACATCCGGTACGATGGCCTGCGGCCGGCAAGTGCAGAAAGGATCTTGGACCGGTGGCCGGAACCGCAGGTCATCCACGCACCGCACACTGGACCGGCGAGCAAACGCTCCTGGCCGCAGTGCCCGCAGTTAAGAGATTTGCCCGCGATGGCGTGGACTGCTACGACTGACCCGCAGCTCGGACACGTCGCCTGCGCTCTCGGGCGCTTCCGCGGATATGCATTTTTCGCGAAAATATATGAGCTGAAGAGGTCGACCGCTGGAGCACCTTCCGGGCAACTAGGGCATCGGGCCTGGGCAACCCAGAAATAGTAGAGCACCGGATCGCCCTGCACCGTCTGGTGTACAGCATCAATGCCCGGTCGCGCAATGCGTTCTATCTCGGCAAATGCCTCCTCGAGCGTATCCCGATCCCAGGCAGACACGGCTTGACGCTGCACCAGGGTGGCAACCGGATTGATATCCTGGCCGATGACCTTACATCCAAGCTTGAGCGCTTCCACGAGCGTGGTGCCAGAACCGGCAAATGGATCGAAAACCACGATTCCAGGAGCACGGAACGCAGAAGTGAATGCGTTCTCGGCCAAATCTTTGTTCTCGGTCAACGAGGATACAAGGAGCCCGCGGAAGACTGTCCCGAGACGCTGAGCCCACCACTTGTGCGTATGGGAGGCAGGCCGGTGGACCTCCTTGCGCCACGACTCAGCTTCCGCTGCCGCGTTGACTACGCTAGCCGGGAAGCCGGTCTCGAGCGCTGTTGCATCGAGCACCGCAGAAGTATCGCGCAGCCCGCCGGCAGAATCTGCCAGCGACCCGCCTGTACCGCTAGCCTGGCCCGTATCACCTGGCTGGCCGCCCGCACCAGCCGGGTCCGCTTGATCACCAACGTCGCCAGCCTCCCGCTGCGGCCGCCAGCCATGCTGCCGAACAGCTGACACCTCGACGCGCCGAGGGTTTCGCGCGCGGACCAGAACAACCTGTTCTGCACCTCATTTTCCCGCACCGGAAGGGCCGCTAGCCGCGTAGGGGCTGTCCCATTTCCGGGCTTTTCGGAGCGACGCGACGTCCGTCGCCGCAGGTGAGAGGACATCTCCCGGTCACTGTGGACCGCAGTTCCACCGTTTGCTGGACACTCTCGCCGTGTATATCGGCGGGTTCGAGCGCGGGTGCTGCTAATTTCCCGCGGGTGCGCGGCTGGCCGAAAGGCCAGCGTGGGTCCCGGCCGACCGCGCTTACTGCCCCGGTGTCAGGCGGTTGAGGTCTGCGGCCAGCTGCTTGGATGGGGTCATGGGAACTGAGCACGAGGCGCCGCGCGTGGTCAGCAGCAGCCGCGAGATCGCATCTGGTTCAGAGCAGGTCTTTGAGCTGATCGCCGATCCGGCCCAGCAGCCGCGCTGGGACGGCAACGACAACCTGCGCGCCGCCCCCGCCGGACAGCGCGTCCGCCGCGTGGGTGATGTGTTCACCATGACGCTCACGACCGGCGCCGTACGGGAGAACCACGTCGTCGAGTTCGATGAGGGCCGCCGGATCGCCTGGACACCCGCCGAACCAGGGCGACGGCCGCCCGGGCACCTGTGGCGCTGGGAACTCGAGCCTGCCGGCGCGTCCCGCACCCGAGTCACGTGCACCTACGACTGGACCCGGCTGACCGACAGCAAGCGCCTTCCGCGCGCCCGGGCAACCACGGCCGAAAGGCTCCGGGGCTCTCTTGACAGGCTGGCTGCCATCGCGGAAGGAAACTGAGCCTCCGGCGCGCGAGCTACCGGGCGCGCAAGCCGGCGCAGCTGCGGCGCCGGGTGGTCGGGTACGTGTTCCAGGATTTCAAGCTCAGCGATCCCCGGACGGCGGTCGCGACCGGTGAGGCGCTTGATCTGGTGGCCATGCCCGTCGGCTTGGTGGGCAGGCGCACGCAGGTGAACCTCGACCTGGCCCGCGCGTACGCCATGACCCGGAAGGACGCGGCCGCGGTCAACCTCTTGCTGGCCGCCGAACGGCTCAGCCCTCAGCTGGTCCGCTACGGCCGGCGGCCCGGGACGTCCTCACCGAGTTGCTGCGCCGCCAGCACCGCCCGTCGACGCCGGAGCTGCGGTCCCTCGCACGCCGGGCGGGCGTGATCTGACCATGGCTACCGCGGCCGCAAGAACGATCCGCTCTACGGATCAGGACGATACTGCGCTGCGGGGTGCTCGTCACAGAGCGTGCGCGGACTCCCGGTCACTGCGCTGCCGGTCTCGTCCCTGCCGGCTCGGCGCGTTTCCGCTGACAACCTCCAGGCCGTGGTCCGCGCCCGATAGACCAGTTCTGTTCTCTCTGCCGCCGATCTCTCTGCCGCCGATCATCGCCCCGAAGTGGGCCGCAAGCGGATCCCCTACCGGGACGGCGGTCAAGCAGCGGCCGGGGTTCCGATCTCCCGCTCATGGCCGAATGGATCGAACACCCGGCCCGCACGCCAGCCGGCCGCTGCTGGCAGGTCGACCCGGAAGATGCCGGCGCTTTACTCTACGTATGAACCTGCGAAGCTCTCAACGATCGGGCGCGGCTATGGAAGACCAGGCAATCGCCGGCGCGGTCTCGGGGGAGTTCGTCACCGAGACGCTCGAGTACGACGGTGGACGGCAGGTCACGGTGTACGTCCCGCCGGACCCGCCCGAGGCAGTCGTGTTCGCCGGTGACGGTAAGTTCATCTCGCAGTGGGGTGAGGTCCTTGAAACAGCCGACGTACCGTCCACGATGATCGTCGGTGTTCACGGGCTGGCCGATGAGACGTCGCGGCTCCACGAGTACTCACTGGCCTTTGCCCCGGAACGGTTCGCGGCACACGCGAGGTTCTTCGTCGAGGACGTCCGCCGGTGGGCGGAGTCGCGGTTTGGAGTAGCGTTGCCCGCCGGCCGCACCGCGGTGTGCGGAGTCTCGGCGGGCGGAGAGCTGGCGCTCGCCATCGGGCTTCGCCATCCAGACATCTACGGTGCGGTCTTCTGCGCCTCGCCAGGCGCGGGTTACCAACCGCCTGCGCTGATGCCGAGTTCGCTTCCGCGCGCGTACCTCGTCGCCGGCACGCTGGAACCGTTCTTCCTTGAGAACGCGGCGAGGTGGGCGGCCGCGCTACGTGATGCAGGTGCGGACGTCGTCATGAGCGAGCGCGCCGGATCGCACGGCGGCGAGTTCTGGCGACAAGAGTTCCCGCTGATGGTGGCGTGGGCGTTCGGACGATCTCGGCCGGCCGGATCGGTAACCGCG
>Ga0335081_10010968_pt1 | contig 14660 bp, 13 predicted proteins | sample Lox_Sample_35_FD_206713 | JGI IMG/M metagenome (GOLD analysis project Ga0335081, IMG submission 206713) | Soil microbial communities from Loxahatchee National Wildlife Refuge, Florida, United States - Lox_Sample_3.5 | ecosystem: Environmental > Terrestrial > Soil > Wetlands | place: USA... | reverse complement strand
TCGGTTTTCGCGGGGGGATTTCGGAATGGCTTGGTTGCTGGAATGGCTTTGTTGCTGGAATGGCTTTGGCAAAGCTCGGACGCAAAAAAGCGCCGCGAGACCGCTTGGTCATTGCAAGCGAACGGGCGTCATTGCGAGCGAAGCGAGCGTCATTGCGAGCGAAGCGAAGCAATCCATCGACGCAGAGGTGTCAACGAAGACAGATGGATTGCTTCGTCGCTTACGCTCCTCGCAATGACGCGGACGCCAACGCGCCGGAGACCGCTTGGTCATTGCGAGCGAACGGGGCGTCGTTGCGAGCGCAGCGAAGCAATCCATCGGCGCGGAGCCGGCGCAGAGGCCTGGATTGCTTCGTCAACGCCGAGGCCTGGATTGCTTCGTCGCTTGCGCTCCTCGCAATGACGCAGGCGGAAAGGCGCCGGCGGCTGCCGCCGCGGCGAGCCGTCCCCCTCCCCCGCTGCGCCACGCGGAGAGTCAAGCTTGACGCGGGCGGCACCGGAGCCGTACCGCAGGCCGCCATGCAGCACTCCGCCCTCATCAACGTCATGATCAAGGCCGCCCGCCGCGCCGGCCGCAGCCTCAAGCGCGATCTCGGCGAGGTCGAGAACCTCCAGGTTTCCGTGAAGGGGCCGCGCAATTTCGTCACCGCGGCCGACCGGCGCGCCGAGGAGATCGTGTACGAGGAACTCGCCAAGGCGCGGCCGGACTACGGCTTCCTCGGCGAGGAAGGCGGACTGCGCCCCGGCGCCGACAAGAGCCATCGCTGGATCGTCGATCCGCTCGACGGCACTACCAACTTCATGCACGGCATGCCGCACTTCGCGGTCTCGATCGCGCTCGAACGCAACGGCGCGATCGTCGCCGGCGTCACCTACAATCCCGCAAGCGAGGAGCTTTACGTCGCCGAGCGCGGCAAGGGCGCCTTCCTCAACGACCAGCGCATCCGCGTCGCCGCGCGCCGCACGCTCGAAGACGCCGTGGTGGCCTGCGGCCTGCCGCATTACGGGCGCGGCGATCTCGTGCTCGCGCGCGAGGAGATCGCGGCGGCCCAGCAGCACTTCGCGGGACTGCGCCGCTTCGGCGCCGCGACGCTCGATCTCGCCTGGGTCGCAGCCGGCCGCTTCGATGCCTATTGGGAACGCGACATGTCGCCCTGGGATCTCGCTGCCGGAATCCTGCTGGTGCGCGAAGCGGGCGGCTTCGCCAGCGATCTCGACGGCACCGAGGCGGTCCTCGCCAAGGGCGAGGTCGCGGCCGGCAACGACATCATGCATCGCGAACTGCTTCGCCTGCTCAAGGAGGCGGCCAAAAAGACGGCAACGGTCTGATGCCGCGGGCGTTGGGCCGCAGCAGCCCGCCATCAGCCCGCCGCAAAGCGTGACGCTGGTCGATCGGGCAATCGGCGGACGCCCGCCCGCCGTTCGTCAGGCCGGCAAGGATCGAAGGACGTCAAGCATGCTAGTCGTTTTCGCACGCGCTGTGCCATTATGGGTCGAATCCGCAGCGCCGCGCTGAGTCGATGGCAAGCGATTACGATCAAGGCAAGCTCGCCTCGCCCCGCATCTTCCTCCTCAGGATGCTGGTGTTCCTCATCCTTTGCGCGCTCATCGCCTTCGTCCTGCAACGCCAGATCCTCAACGCCTTCATGGCGAATCCCTGGCTCAACGCGCTCATCTTCACCGTCCTGGTCATCGGCATCATCCTGTCGTTCCATCAGGTGATCCGCCTGTTCCGCGAAGTCTCCTGGGTCAACAGCTTCCGCCGCGCCGATCCGGGACTGGCGCTGCCGCGCGAGCCCACGCTGCTCGCCCCGGTGGCGGCGATGCTCGGCGGCGAGCGGGTCGGCCGCGTCGCGATCTCGGCGCAGACCATGCGCGCATTCCTCGATTCGCTCGCCACCCGGCTCGACGAGGCTCGCGACATTTCCCGCTACCTCACCGGGCTCCTCGTGTTCCTGGGACTGCTCGGCACATTCTGGGGCCTGATCGAGACGGTCGGCTCGGTCGGCGGCATCATCAACGGCCTCAAGGTCGGCGGCGATCCTGACACGGTCTTCGATGCGCTCAAGGAGGGGCTCGCCGCGCCGCTCGGCGGCATGGGCATCTCGTTCTCGTCCTCGCTGTTCGGGCTCGCCGGCTCGCTCATCCTCGGCTTCCTCGACCTGCAGACGAGCCAGGCACAGAACCGCTTCTATACGAATTTCGAGGATTGGCTGGCGACCACGGTCGAGGACCTCGGTACCAGCGCCGCGCAAAGCGCCGCGGCCGGGCTGCCGGCAACCGTGATGGAGGCGATCGACCGGCTGCGCTTGTCGATCGGCGAAGCGGGATCGGGCAAGGCGACGACGGCGGCGATGGCGAATCTGGCCGAGGCGCTGCAAGGGCTGGTGCAGCACATGCGCGTCGAACAGCAGATGATTCGCGACTGGGCCGACGCGCAGGCCAAGCTCAACGCCGACATCCGGCGTCTGATGGAAACGCTGGTGCGCGAAACGGTCGACAGGTAGGACCGCAGAGGCGAGTACGGCAATGGCCCTCACCCGCAGCCGCCGCTACGGCGGCATGAATTACTGGCCGGGTTTCGTCGACGCATTGTCGACGCTGATCCTGTCCATCATCTTTCTGCTCACGGTATTCATGGTGGCGCAGTTCTTCCTCTCGCAGGAGGTCGCCGGCAAGGATACCGCGCTCGCCCGCCTCAACGCCCAGATCTCGCGGCTGAGCGAACTGCTGTCGCTCGAGCAGACCGGCAAGACCAATCTCGAGGAGCAGGTCGCGCAGTTGCGCGCCTCGCTCTCGGCCGCCGAAACCGAGCGCGACAGACTGCGCGGCGTCGCCGAAGGCGCGCAGAGCAGCGAGTCCGGGAAGGCCCAGGTCGGCAAGCTCACCTCGCAGCTCGATATCGAGAAGGCGGCGACCGCGCGCGCCGTGGCGCAGATCGAAATCCTCAACCAGCAGATCAGCGCCCTGCGCCGGCAGATGGCGGCCCTCGAAGAGGCGCTCGGGACCTCGGAGCAGAAGGAGAAGGACGCGCAACTGCGCATCGCCGACCTCGGGCAGCGGCTCAACGTGGCGCTTGCCCAGCGCGTGCAGGAGCTGTCGCGCTACCGCTCCGATTTCTTCGGCAAACTGCGCACCATCCTCGGCAACCGGCCGGACATCCGGGTCGTCGGCGACCGCTTCGTGTTCCAGTCGGAGGTCTTCTTCGACAGCGGCATGGCGGTGCTGCGTCCGGAAGGCCGCGCCGAACTCGATCAGCTCGCGACCGCGCTTCTCGAGCTCGAGAAACAGATCCCCTCGGAGATCAACTGGGTGCTGCGGGTGGACGGCCACACCGATACGCGTCCCCTATCGGGAATCTCGGCGTTCAAGAACAACTGGGAGCTCTCCGCCGCGCGCGCCATCTCGGTGGTGCAGTATCTGATCGGCAAAGGCGTCCCCCCGCGCCGCCTCGTCGCCGCTGGCTTCGGCGAGTTCCAGCCGATCGACCCGGGCAACACCGAGGAGGCGTTCAGCCGCAACCGGCGCATCGAGCTCAAGCTGACGGAGCGATGAGGCGTGCGGCTGCGCCGCTACGAGCCGCGCGACGAAGACGCGGCGATCGCCTTGTGGCTGCGTACCTGGCAGGCGGCCTATCCGCAGATCGACTTCGCCGCCCGGCTCGACTGGTGGCGCGAGCGCTGGCGGCGGGAACTCGTTCCCACCGCCGAGATCGTCGTGGCGGAGACGGAGGCGGCGATGGCCGGCCTCGTGACCGTCGACCCGCGTACGCATTATCTCGACCAGATCGTGGTGGCGCCGGAACTCTGGCGCTCCGGCGTCGGCGCCGCGCTCGTCGCCGAGGCTAAGCGCATCTCGCCCGCTCGCCTCGACCTCGACGTCAACACCGACAACGCGCGCGCCATCGGCTTTTACGCGAGGCAAGGCTTCGCCATCACCGGCGCGGGCAACAACCCGATTTCCGGCAGGCCGGTTCATCGCATGACCTGGCAGCCCTGACCGCCGGCAAGGCCGGATACGCGTATCTACTGATGAACCCAGCCATTACAAATTTTCCGATCGGCGAAATCACTTGGTGGCGCTCCGATGATAGAGTTGTCGATGCATCGAACCGGCGGGAAACCGAACCGTTTCCGCTTCAAGCAAACGAACCCGCGCGACTGGGCATGCATCTCGGCGCCATACCATTTCCGCTGCGCGCCCGCGCCAAGGGCGGCAGCAGCCAGGACCGTGACGCCGAAGCGGCGGGCAAGACGGGCGAACTCGGCGGGCTGCGCTCGATCGTCGACGAACTGAACGTCGGCATCGTCCTCCTCGACCGCGATCGCCAGGTGCAGTTTGTCAACCGCGCGTTCCGTCGCTTCTGGCGTATCTCCGACGAGTTGGCCGAGAGCCACCCGAGCTTCGTCAGGCTTATGTACAACGGCCGCGGCACGACCGCCTCGGCCGTTTTGCACTACCGCCTGGGCGACTATGTCGCCAAGCAGCTGGATCTGATTCGAACCGGCGAGGAACGCCCGCTCCACATCCGGCTGACCAACGGCTTGGTCATTCAGTTCCGATGCAAGGCGCTCGCCAATGGCGGCCACCTGCTGACTTACGGCAATGTAAGCGAACTCGCGCGACAAGCCGACGCGCTCGAACGGCTTGCCTGCGTCGACGCCATGACCGGCGTCAACAACCGGCGCAATTTTCTCGTACTCGCCGAGACGGAGTGGTCACGCTTCCGCCGTTACGGCAGGCCGTTGGCGCTTCTGATGTTCGACATCGATTTCTTCAAGTCGGTGAACGACCAGTACGGCCACGATGTTGGCGACGAAGTCATCAAGTCGGTAAGCGAAACGTTGCAGAAGCATAGGCGCGCGTCGGACGTCGTCGGCCGGCTCGGCGGCGAAGAGTTCGCGCTCATGCTGCCGGAAGCGACGCTCGACAACGCGGTCGCGGCCGGCGAGCGCTTCAGGAAGCTGATCGGCGACCGAGTTATTGCCGTCGGGGAGCAACAGTTGTCGGTCACGATCAGCGTCGGGGCGAGCGTCGCTCACGCCGGTATGAGCGGCGTCGCCGAGCTGATCAAGGAGGCAGACGTCGCGCTTTACGAAGCGAAGCGTTCCGGCCGCAACCGCGTGTGCCGTTTCGTGCCGCCGGAGGAACCGAAGTCGGAACGGCAGGTCGAGAGCGGCGGCTGACGAGGCATTCCTCACGCGTCCTGAAATTGCAACTTGGCGAGGCGAGCGTACAGCCCGCCGCCGGCTGCGAGTTTCTGGTGCGTGCCTTCCTCGACGATGCGGCCCTCGTCCATCACCAGGATGCGGTCGCAGGAGAGCACCGTGGCCAGCCGATGAGCGATCACGATCGTCGTGCGCTGTTGCATCAACTCGGCGAGCGCCGCGGCGATCTGCGTCTCGCTCTCGGCATCGAGCGAGGAGGTCGCCTCGTCGAGCAAGAGGAGTGGCGCGTTGCGCAGGATGGCGCGGGCAATGGCGATGCGCTGGCGCTGGCCGCCCGAAAGCGTGATGCCGTGCTCGCCGACCTGCGTCTCGAATCCTTGCGGCATGGCCTCGATGAACGAAGCGGCGTTGGCAAGCTGTGCGGCACGCGCGACCTCGGCGTCGCCGGCATTCGGCCGGCCGAAGCGGATGTTCTCGCCCACCGACGTTGCGAACATCGCGCTGTCCTGCGGCACCAGCGCTACGCGTGCCCGCAACTCCGACGGATCGGCGTCCGGCAGCCGCACGCCGTCGAAAGTGATGCTGCCCGAGGTTGGATCGTAGAAGCGCAGCAGGAGATGGAAGATCGTGCTCTTGCCCGCGCCGGACGGGCCGACAAGAGCAAGCTTCTCGCCGCGACGCACCGCAAATGAAACGCCGCGCAGCGCCGGCCGCTCGCGCCGCATCGGATAGGAGAAATGCACGTCCGCCAGCGCGACCTCGCCGCGCGGCGGCGTCGGCAGCGCAACCGGCCGCGCGGGGGCGGCAATCGCCGGCTTGATCGCGAGGATCTCGAACAGCCGCTCCGCTGCGCCCGAGGCCTGTGCCACCTCGCCGCCGATTTCCGACAACGATCCGAGCGCGCCGCCGGCGAACACGGCGTAAAGGATGAACTGGCCCAGTCGCCCCGCCGTGATCCGCGCCGCCAGCACGTCCTGCGCGCCGATCCACAGGACGACGACCACGCTCGCGGCGACGAGAAAGATGGCCACCGCGGTGAGGATGGCGCGCGAGCGGATCGAGGCGCGCGCGGCTTCGAAAGCGCGCTCGACCGCGTCGCTGAAGCGACCGACCGCGAGCCGCTCGTTGGTAAAGGCCTGGAGCACGCGCACAGCGCCGATCAGTTCGGCCGCATAGGCGGAGGCGTCGGCGAGCGTATCCTGCGCGAACCGCGAGCGGCGGCGCACGGCGCGGCCGAAGGCATAGAGCGGCAGCACGATGATGGGGATGGCCGCAAGCACGAAGGCCGAAAGCTGCGGGCTGGTGACGACCATCATGATGGCGGCGCCGGCAAACAACACCAAATTGCGCAGCGCAACCGAGACCGAGGAGCCGACCGCGGCCTTGATCTGCGTGGTGTCGGCGGTCAGCCGCGACACCATCTCGCCGGTCTTGGCCTCGTCGAAGAAGGCGATCGACAGCGAGGTCAGATGCGCGAACACGCCGCTACGGAGATCGGCGACGATGCGCTCGCCAAGCGTAGTCACGAGGTAGTAGCGAAGCGCGCTCGAGAGCGCCAACAGCGCCGCCACCGCAATCAACACCAGAAAGTAGCTGTTGATCAGGGCGACGCCACGCTCGGTGAAGCCGAAATCGATCATGCGGCGGACCGCAATCGGCACCACCAGCGTGGTTAATGCCGCGACGACCAGGGCCGCAAAGGCAGCCAGCGCCCGTCCGCGGTAGCGGCCGACGTAAGGAATGAGCGACGCAAGCGGCCGCAGATTGCGCGGGCGCCTTTGCGGCGCTGCCTCTGCTGCGCCGTTGGGCGGGGACGTCCCGGCAGCAGACACCGCCGTGGCCACTGTCGGTCCGCCGGGTGCGGCGGCCTTGCTGCTGTCGGCGCGGAAGTTCATGCCTCACCCAACCCTTTCGTCGCGCCCCTGCCGATGTGGCCGGACAATGCATCGGCCCTGCCCAGCTGGCAACGTGGCGCGCTTGTTTCCGCAGCGCCGGCGGGGTATAGAGCCGCCAAATTTTTCCACTTAAGGCGCGGCGCGCCGCGCGCCGGACGGGCACAGAGATGAAATCCGACACGCATCCCAATTATCACGTCGTCAAGGTTATCATGACCGACGGAACCGAATTCACGACACGGACGACCTGGGGCAAGCCCGGCGATACGCTTCATCTCGATATAGATCCGAAGTCGCACCCTGCCTGGACCGGCGGACAACAACACCTCGTCGACCGCGGCGGCCGATTGTCGCGGTTCCAGAAGAAATTCTCGGGCTTCCTGAAGAAATAGGCAGGCGCTCGACGCTCAGCGTCCGTCCTGCTCGAAGGCCGCCTTCAGCAGCCCCCACTGCCGCTCGACGGGATTGCCAACCGCCATCTTGGCGGCCGGGGCGGCGTGCATCGTGGCGTCAAGCCGGCGGACCTCCACCTGCAGCTTGACCGAACGGGCGATCAACTCCCGGAGCTTGACCGGCAACAGCGCAATCGATTTGGCGTCGCCCGGATCGCAGGTCGCGAGCCTCACCTTGCTTTTTTCCTTGTTCGCCTGGGCGAGCGTCATTTCGCCTTCCTTGACGGCCCGATGCAGAAGCAGCCACGAGGCGAGTTGCATGAGCCGCGTGGTCAGCCGCATGCTCTCAGTCGCGTAGACCATCGCGGCGCTGCGTTCGAGCTTCTTCGATTCCTGGCGGCCGGACCCGTCGAGATACGTTGCCGTCTCTTCGACCAGGGCCATCCCGTCGCGAAAGAGGGCCGCAAACACCTGGGAACCGGCCAGCCGCTCGCTGAACGACACGGCGCCGGCCTCGCTCGAACGCTTATCGGACATGGGTACGCCTCACACCGTCGTGAGCATCGCCCGCCGCAACATTGAAGTCCAGCGCTGATACGGGCGGACCGCCGACATAGTTGCCGAAGCCGACGGCCGGCTCGAGCACAAAAAAGAGCCGCCGTTGCCGGCGGCTCAGAGTGATAACAGGGAGGCGTCAAACAGAGTGGACAGGAGCCACTCGATGTCCAGAAGATGGACATGAGTTGTAATGAAGGAGAAAGCTTAACGAAAGGTTAAGGAATCACAAAACGTTGCGAAATCTTTCTCCAATACCTCTCAAGGTGACGCCTACTTCTTGAAGAACGCATCGGCCGCCGATTGCGAGGCGCGCTTTCTGGCCATCTCCGCTTCCAGCCGTGCGATCTCCTCCTTGAGGAATCCAACACGCTCGCCGAGTTCGCCAACCGAAAGCAGCGCCAGGTCCTGTCCGATCTCGTGCGTGATTTTCTTCTTCGGCAGATCATCGGGATCAATCGCCGCCATTTTCACCTCCTCTTTCCAGGCCAACTTTAAGGGCGGCGCTCGCGTTTGTGCAGACCATCCTCCGGGGGGCAAAAACGCCGGTTTCCGACGGGTCGGGAACTCGCCACAAATCCAGCCAGCCCGTCTTGTAGGAATACGCGCCGTCTTCACCGTCGCGAGATTGCCAGGCTTCCTCATCGGCGCCTGAGCCTGGTCAGGCGCAGGATCGTGTAACGTTCTGTTGCCAGGGTGACGCAACGGGCTTGCGCCGATCGCGGCCGGTCACGCTTTGCCTGAGGTTGTCACCTCGCGCTTTGCCCTCTAAGAGAGGCCGCCGCTTCTGCTGACTCCCATCCCGAAATCTTCCAATGGCCACGCCACCCACCCGCATGACCGTCATCGCCATCCGCTCGCCCGGCGGGCCGGAGGTTTTGACGGCTGAGCCATGCCCGGTGCCCGTCCCCGGCGCCGGCGAAATCCTGGTCAAAGTGGCCGCAGCCGGCGTCAATAGGCCCGACGTAATGCAGCGCATGGGACTTTACCCGCCTCCGCCTGGCGCGACTGAAATTCCAGGACTGGAGATTGCGGGAGACGTCGTGGCCGCCGGCGCCGGCGTGACGCGCTGGAAAGACGGCGACAAGATCATGGCGCTGGTCGTGGGCGGCGGTTACGCCGAGTTTGCGCTTGCGCATGAAAGCCACGCGCTGCCGGTGCCGCCGAGCCTTTCAATGATTGAGGCCGCCGCCATTCCGGAGACCTTCTTTACCGTCTGGTACAACATGTTCGAGCGCGGCCGTCTCGCGGCGGGGGAGACGGTTCTGATCCATGGCGGCTCTTCGGGCATCGGCACAACGGCCATTCAACTCGCCGTGGCGTTCGGCGCCCGCGTCATCACCACCGCGGGAAGCGCGGAAAAGTGCGAGGCTTGCCGCAAGCTCGGCGCGGAAGTCGCAATCAACTACAAGACCGAGGATTTCGTCGTGGCGACCAAGCGGGCAACCGGCGACCGCGGAGCCGATATCGTATTGGATATCATCGGCGGCGACTACGTTGATCGCAATTATGAGGCGGCGGCGGTCGAAGGCCGCATCCTGCAGATCGCCTTTCAGGAGTCCTCTCGCGCCCGCGTGGACTTCCGCCGTCTCATGCTCAAGCGCCTGACACACACGGGCTCGACGCTTCGCGCGCGCTCGATCGCCGACAAAGCCGCCATTGCCCGCGCGATAGAGGCAAAGGTGCTTCCCTTGATCGCCGCGGGACGGGTCAAGCCAGTGATTGACTCGACCTTCCCTTTGCGTGAGGCCGCAGCCGCCCAGACCCGGCTGGAGAGCAGCCTGCACATCGGCAAAATTGTCCTGACCCTTTGAAAAGACAAAGGAAAATCCTTGCGCCGGACCCGCGCAAGGGCTACTCATCGCGCTGGCCCGACCACACTGGGCGCTCCTTTGGACGATGAGCCGCCAATTCGGCGCAAAGCCGGCTAGAGTGTGTTGCGGGGTTTTGTGATCGTCACGACGCAATCCGCACCGGCTGCCAAGCTTGGAGGTCCGCTCTTGGCATTTTTTCGCGCCGCCGCGGCGGTCGGCGTTGTTGTCGCGCTGGCGGCCTTCCTCGGAGTGTCGCCGGCGGCCGCTGTCGAAGCCGTCAATGTCCGGCTTGATGCCGCGGCCATCGACCTTACCGACGCGGTCGAGATACAGCACTCGGACAACGATCGCATCCAGGTTTCAACGGCCGCCGGACCCGACGGCATCGTCCGCCGCATCGAGGTGCACGCGCGTGAAGCCGACACCAACTGGGCCGTATTTGCCCTCGCCAACAACGGCGACGAGCAGATCGACCGACTGATCGTGGCGCCGCATTACCGCATGGTCGGCTCGGGCCTTCTTTGGCCTGATCTCGGGCTGTCGCGCGTCGTCTACATCACGCCGTCCTCAGGCGATCCGCCGGAGCGGCAGGCCAACGCCAACGCGGACGTGTTCCGCATCACGCTCGACCCAGGCACGGTGATCACGTTCGTCGCCGAACTGCGCACTCCGAACTTGCCGCAGCTCTACCTGTGGGAACCGGACGCCTACAAGGATAAGGTCAACTCGCTCACGCTCTATCAGGGCATCGTCATCGGCATCGCCGGATTGCTGGCGCTGTTCCTCACTATTCTCTTCGTGGTCAAAGGAAGCGTGATGTTTCCGGCCGCTGCAGCGCTCGGCTGGGCGGTGCTCATTTATATCGGCGTCGATTTCGGTTTTTGGAGCAAGGTGTTCGACATGTCGTCGGGCGCCGAGCGGATCTGGCGCGCATCCGGGGAAGCCATTCTGGCCGCGACCCTCTTGGTGTTCCTTTTCGCCTACCTCAACCTCAATCGCTGGCACGTCCGCTACGCGCACATCACCGCCGCGTGGCTTGCCTTCCTCGGTGCACTGGTGGCGATCGCGTTGTTCTCGCCCCCGGTCGCCTCGAGCATCGCCCGCATTTCGCTCTTCCTCGTCGCCGGGCTCGGATTGATCCTCGTCATTTATCTGTCGACACACGGCTACGACCGCGCGGTGATGCTTATTCCTACATGGCTCCTCTTGGTCGTGTGGGTATTCGCCGCCGCGCTCACGGTCCTGGGGGTTCTCACCAACGACATTGTCGGGCCCGCGCTTCTCGGCGGCCTGGTGCTGATCGTGATGCTGATCGGTTTCACGGTCATGCAGCACGCCTTCGCCGGGGGCGGCATCGCCCAAGGCATCGTGTCCGATGTTGAACGCCGCGCGCTCGCCCTGACCGGCGCCGGCGAAATGATCTGGGACTGGGACGTATCCTCCGACCGCATTTTCACCAGCCGCGAAACCGAGGCCATGCTCGGGCTCAAACCCGGCTCGCTCGACGGCGCGGCAGCGACGTGGCTCGACATCCTGCATCCGCTCGACCGCGACCGCTTCCGCGCCACGCTCGACAGCGTGGTCGAACAACGCCGCGGGCGCGTCGCCCAGGACTTTCGCATGCGCACGGCGGACGGACACTACGTGTGGCTCTCGTTGCGAGCGCGTCCCGTGGTCGGCTCCGACGGCGAAGTGGTCCGGCTCGTCGGCACGCTCAACGACGTGACCGAATTCAAGACCGCCGAGGAGCGGCTCCTGCACGACGCGGTGCATGACAACCTCACCGGCCTGCCCAACCGCGAACTGTTCCTGGATCGGCTGGAGGCGGCGCTGACCTTCGCCAAAGGCAATCCCGCGATCCATCCGACGGTGATGGTGATCGACATCGACCGCTTCAAGCAGGTCAACGATTCGGTCGGCATGGCGATCGGCGACTCGATTCTGCTCACGTTGGCGCGACGCCTCGGCCGGCTGATCAAGCCGCAAGACACGCTGGCGCGTCTCTCCGGCGACCAGTTCGGCCTTCTCGTGCTGTCGGAAAGCGATTCGGCGCGCGTCACCGCGCTCGCCGAAACCATCCGCCGCACGCTGCGCGCCCCGATCACGTTCAATGACCGCGAGATCGTCCTGACCGGATCGATCGGGCTGGCATTGGACGAAGAGGGAGAGTCGCAGCGCGCCGAGGAACGACTGAAGGACGCCGAACTCGCGATGTACCACTCCAAGCGCATCGGCGGCGACCGCATCGACGTGTTCAAGGCCGCCATGCGCGCCCGCAAGACCGACCGGCTCTCGCTCGAGTCCGACCTGCGGCGCGCGATCGAACGGGAAGAAATCACCATCCTCTATCAGCCGATCGTGCGGCTCGACGATCGTGCGGTAGCCGGCTTCGAGGCGCTGGCGCGCTGGAATCATCCCCGGATGGGCCGCATGTCGCCCGTCGAATTCATCAGCATCGCCGAGGAGACCGGGCTGATTGTCGAGCTCGGCCTGTTCGTCCTCGACCGCACGGCGCGCCAGCTCAGCACCTGGCAGCGCACCTTGCGCCCGCGCGATCCGCTATTTGCCAGCGTCAACGTCTCCTCGCGGCAGCTCCTGCGCCACGACCTTATCCAGGACCTCAGCACCGTGCTGGCGCGCGCGCCGCTGACGCGTGGATCACTCAAGCTCGAGCTTACCGAATCGGTGGTGATGGAGAATCCGGAGCATGCCGCCCAGATGCTGCAGCGCATACGCGAGCTGGGCGCCGGGCTCGCGCTCGATGATTTCGGCACCGGCTATTCCTCGCTCGCCTATCTGCAGCGCTTTCCCTTCGACACGATCAAGATCGACCAGTCCTTCGTGCGCACGACATCGAAAGGGACGCGGCCGGTGATCCTGCGCTCGATCATCGCGCTGGCGCACGATCTCGGCATGGACGTGGTCGCTGAGGGGGCGGAAACCGATTCCGACGCGGTCGAGCTCTTTCAGCTCGGCTGCGAATACGCGCAAGGATTCGCGTTCGGAGAGCCAATGACCGCCGAGCGCGCGCGCGAACTGTTGCAGCCGCACAGCGCTGAGTTGGCACGGTGAGGACGGAAGCATGTCGAAGTCGGACCGAACTTCCTCAAGCGTGTCCGGCTTCGCTCGACAGCATGCCGAGATCGATGCCGATCTTCTTCAGCGCCTTCTCGTATTTGCCGCCGATGTCGGCCCCGAAGATAAGGTCCGAATCAGCGCTGCAATGCAGCCAGCCGTTGCCCTGGATCTCGCTTTCGAGCTGACCGGGCGCCCAACCGGCGTAACCGAGCGCGAGGATTGCGCTCGCCGGGCCGTCGCCGCGCGCGATCGCCTTGAGAATGTCGATCGTGGCGGTGAGGCAAATGCCGTCGTCGATCGGCAGCGTCGAATTCTCAATGAAGAAATCGGCACTGTGCAGCACGAAGCCGCGTTCGGTCTCGACCGGCCCGCCGCGCATGACCTTCACCACTCCCGCGCGCGTCGGCAACTGGATCACGTCGGCCGCGGGGATCACGTCGAGCTTCACCAGCAGATCGGAAAAATTGATGTTCGGCGCCGGATGATTGACAACGATGCCCATCGCGCCTTCCGCCGAGTGCGCGCAGACATAGATCAGGGAGCGTGCAAATCGCTCATCCAGCATGGCCGGCATGGCAATCAGCATTTGGCCGTCCAGATAACCCCGGCCGCGGCCTTTGCTCTTTCCGGATGTCGTGCGCGGCAATTTCATATGCGAAGGTTAGCCGATCGATCCGCGTTTGCAAACGAACGGGCGGCACAAAAGTTCGCCGCAGCCGGCAAGCATTCGAGCCGTTCGGCAGGACGATTGCTCAATATGCCGCACGATCCGACCGAAGCGGTCACGATCATGTCAGTGGCGACGCTGGCAGCTTCGGCCTAGATAGCGTGCCATGAATGCCGGCGCGCCATTTCACCAATTAACTATCGTGACCGTTGCCCTTGTCGGCCTGTCCAGCAGCCAAACGGCACTAGCGCAGAGTGCGTCCGCGTGGACCGAAGAGACCCATGCGGCGGCTCGCCTCGTCGCCGGCGCGCCGCTCAAGTCGGGTGACGCCGTGTCGCTGCGCGCGGGCCTCGAGATTCGGCTCGATCCCGGCTGGAAGACATATTGGAGGTATCCCGGCGATTCGGGTCTGCCGCCAACTTTCGACTTTGCAGGATCGGAGAACGTCAAAACGGTGGCCGTGTTGTGGCCGGCACCGGAGCGGTTCCCCGATGGCGCGGGCGGCAATTCGATCGGCTATATCGGCGACGTCGTGCTGCCGCTGCGGATAACGCCGACGAACAGTGCGAAACCCGTCTCGCTGCACCTCAAGATCAGCTACGCCATCTGCGGCAAACTTTGCTTCCCGGCCGAGGCGGATCTCTCCATCACGTTGCCGGGCCAACGTGGGCCGGAAGAGGCGTCGCTGGTCGCCGCCGAGGCCCGTGTTCCGCGCCGCATTCCGCTCGGCGCCAACACTGCGACGGCCCACAATCTTGCCATTCGCACGGTACACCGCGAGGACGACGAAACGCACAAGCGTGTGGTGGTCGAAGTTGCCGCACCCGAGGGCGTGCCGGTCGACCTCATCGTCGAAGGTCCAACCCCCGACTGGGCGCTGCCGCTGCCGGTACCGGTGACACCAGCGCCGGGCAGCGCGCCCGGAGTGCGCCGATTCACATTCGACCTCGACGGCTTGCCGCCGGGCGCGAACGCCGATGGCGCAATGCTCACCTTCACGGCGGTCTCCCCCGGCGACGCCATCGAGGTCGGCGCCCGTCTCGACTAATTCGCCGGGCGCGCTAATTTATCCCGACCTAGTGTCCCGATTCC
>Ga0335081_10010965_pt1 | contig 14661 bp, 13 predicted proteins | sample Lox_Sample_35_FD_206713 | JGI IMG/M metagenome (GOLD analysis project Ga0335081, IMG submission 206713) | Soil microbial communities from Loxahatchee National Wildlife Refuge, Florida, United States - Lox_Sample_3.5 | ecosystem: Environmental > Terrestrial > Soil > Wetlands | place: USA... | reverse complement strand
GGCTTCCCATTGACTACGCTCGAAACCGCCACAATCTGCCCGGCCGGAAAAACTCCCCAGCTCATGTCGTAGGTCAGCGTCTCACCGGGAGCAAAAGGCAGGGAACCGGGCTCTTCCGCCTGGCCCTGATCGAGGCTCGAATACAAGCCTGGATACAGGCCCACCAGCAGGAGGGGCGTGAGGCAAGCGGCGATCTTCGCGGGTCGCATTCTCGTTCGATCCATTTCATTTGGACGGTCAAACGCGTCCAAAGGCAGCTTCGCATCCACTTCTTATCGCAATGCGATCTTCCGTGCAAGCACGATCTTGAGCGCCAAAAGGATGATTCCGGCTGCGAAGCCGAGGGCGGCCCGGTACTCGCGGTTCTTGCGATACTGATCCCAGCGGAATTTCACGGCCTCGGTAGAAGGCCTGCTCCAGGCGGTGAGCCGGGGCAGAAACAGCGGCACCGAAGCCGCGTATTGGTCGTAGAGGCCGGCAAACTCGCGACGCAGGAAATCGGACTCGCGACGCATCACTGGAACGTAAATCAACAGGAAGAGTCCCACAAAAGCCAGGTCCAGAATCCACAAGCCACCGGCGATCGCGAAGCCGGCGCCGATCAGAAGGCTGCCGAAGTAGAGCGGGTTGCGCGTTCGAGCGTAAGGTCCGCTGATGGCCAGGCGCTGGTTCTTTTCCAGATGTCCCGCTGCGTAAGCACGGACCGCGACGCCCGTCAGCGCCACCACGCCCCCGCCGGTGAGCAGCGAAACCGAAGGCCGGGAGAAAATGAGGTAGGCGACGCCGAGGGCGAAGCCCAGCGGCACCCTCCGTCGCGCCGCCCATGCGGCATAGCCCTTGGTTTCTTCAAGCGCCATACGCCCTACGCAAGCGCGTGCGGACCGCGTCCAGCACCGATTCCACCGCAATGCCCGGGAGATAGGAGGGATTCTTCGTGCGCCGCGTATGATCGATGGGGCCGAAATTGGAAAGCGCGATGTCCGCGCACGAGAAGGGTCCGTTGCGAGCCGGGTCAGTGGGACCGTAGATCGCCACGATGGGCGTCCCTACCGCCGCCGCCAAGTGAAGCGGGCCGGTATCGCCGCCGAGGAAGAGCCGGGCACGGCGCTCGAGGGCGATGAGCTCAACCAGGTTGGCAGCGAAGTAGCCTACTCTCGGCGAGCCCGTCCGGCGAACGATCTCCTCCATCAGCGGCTCTTCGGCGGGCGAACCAGTGAGGAGGAAGTGCCACGGCAACTCCGGCTCCAAGCGGCGGATGAGCGCGGCATAGTTCTCCGGCGCCCAACGCTTCGAGATCCAGCCGCCGCCCGGGTTGATCACCACGAAATCGCGCACGCTCAGCGATTGCAAACGCTCCTCCACGGCGCGGTCATTTTCGGCGCTGCGAGGCAATGGAAACTGCCACTGTCCTCGTTCGAGGCGCGGCGCTCCCAGTCGCTCCACCAAGGCGAGGCTCTCCTCGATGGCGTGAATGCGGCCCGACGCGGGGACGCGATCGGTGTACCACGCCGCCGCCAGCGGTTCGCGCAGCCAGGGTTCCGCCAGGCCCAACCGCTCGCCGGCGCCGCTCAGCCGCGCCAGAAAACCGGTCTTGACGAGCCCCTGAAAATCGATCGCCACATGATATTCCTGATCGCGGAGGTCCAGGACTCTTCGTGCCACCTCTTTCACGGTGGCCACGGACCCCAAACGCCGGCGCCAGCCCAGGGTGTCAAACGGCAGGGTCCGCTTTACGAACGGATTCCCCTCCACCAGCGCCGCGTAGCGTGCCTCCACCGCCCAGTGGATCTCCACTTCCGGGTGTGCCTCGCCCAGCGCCGCGACCGCCGGCAGAGTGTGGACGATGTCGCCGATCGAACTCAGACGTATCACCAGGAAGCGCATAAAAACAGTAGCTGGTGACGAGCGCTTCAAGAGCGCGGCGGCCGGCGGGAAATCTCCGCCAGAGCTTCACGAGTGGAGTGGTCCTTGGCATCCCCGACGATGCGAACCTCGCCTCCCAGGCTCTCCATCACCGCTCGCTCGGGCACCGTTTGCTCCGTATAATCGGTGCCCTTGCACTGGACGTGCGGACGAAGGTCGCGCAAAACTCCCTCCGCCGTGAGATCATCGAAAATCACCACGTAGTCCACCGGCTCCAGCGCACCAATTAGGCTGGCCCGCGCCTCAGCGGACATCAGCGGCCTCCCAGGGCCTTTGAGCTCACGGACCGCCACGTCGCCGTTGACGCCGACCACCAGCACATCGCCTTGCTCCCTTGCTCCTTCCAGGTAGCGGACGTGCCCGACGTGGAGCAGATCAAAGCAACCGTTGGCAAAGGCGATGCGCTTACCCTCGCGGCGCAAGCGCTCGCCCAGGGCGCGAACCTCCGAGCGCGGAATGAGGGTTGCATCGCTCACGAATTGCGAATCGCCTCCTCCAACTCCGCTCGGGTCACCGTGGCCGTTCCTCGCTTCATCACTACGAGGCCGGCCGCGCAGTTGGCGATCATGGCCGCTTCGAGAAAGCTCGCGCCGCCGGCGAGGGCCAGCGTGAAAGCTGCGATCACCGTATCGCCGGCGCCGGTTACGTCGGCCACCTGGTCGGAGCCGAAAATGGGCAGATGCTGCGGCGCCCGGCGCGGCTGGAAAAGGGCCATCCCTTCGCGTCCCCGCGTCACCAGCAGCGCTTCAAGCGACTGGCGCCGGAGCAGCTTTTTGCCCAGGCGATGCAGCACTTCAAGGTTGTGGCCGATCCGTTCGCCGCACGCTTCCTCCACCTCCGGCTCGTTGGGCGTAGCAGCGGTGACGTGGCTGTAGGTCGGAAAATCGTAGCGGGAATCCACGGTCAGCGGCAGCGACCGGCCGCGCAGGCTGCGCCGCAGCACATCGACTTCGGCCGCGCCGGTGACGCCATATCCGTAATCAGAAACCAGGAGAGCAGAAGCCTTGCCGAGAGCGAACCCCGCCGCGCTGGTCAGCCGGCGGCGCACCGAAGGAACAACCTTCTCCTGCGGCTCGCGGTCGACTCGGACGATTTGCTGCGGGTGTCCGTGCGACAGCACGCCCAGGACGCGTGACTTGGTGGGAGTGACGTAACCCTCGAGGCGCAGCACGTACCGCATGGAGACGCCTCTTTCCCGGAACGTACGGACCAAGGCGTCGCCCGCGTCGTCGACACCTACGGTGCTCACCGGCGTCACCCGTGCACCCAACTCGATGAGATTGTTGGCCGCATTGGCGCCGCCTCCGGGCACGATTCTTTTCTCCTTCTGTTTCAGGATCAGGACCGGCGCCTCACGGGAGACGCGCGTGATCTCACCGTAGATGAACTCGTCCGCCACCAAATCGCCCAGCACCACAATCTGCTGCCCTGGGAAGCGCCCGACGATCGCCAGAAGCGCGGATTGGTCAGACGTGCTGATCTTCATAACCCGGGAACTCGATGAATCCAGAGGTGGCTAGTGGCTAGCCACAAGCGGCTAGCGTTCGCGACACTTGATTCTTTATCATAGCCGGGGCGCTGGGCATTGGCGAGAACCAGGTACTACCCCACGCTAGCCACTGGCCACTAGCCAACGCCGTTTTTCCCCATCTCTTCCAGGATCCTGTCTACCGCCTCCAAGACATTTGCCACGAGCAAGTCCGGCTGCCGCGGCCACTCGTGGCGACGGTATTGGTACATGCCTCGTCCGTAGCCAGTCATGACCAAAACAGCCCGAGCTCCGACATTGAAAGCCAGTTCCAGGTCGCGGCCGGTATCTCCCACCACGTAAGAGCGGTGCGGGTCAAGACGCAGGTCGCGGGCTGCCTGCTCCACCATTCCCGGCGCCGGCTTGCGGCAACGGCACTCGACGCGATATGCATCGATGCGAGCGCCGGGGTGATGAGGGCAATAGCAGAAAGCGTCGATGCGTGCTTCCTGCAATGCGAGCTGTTCCACGATCCGAGCGTGAACCTGGCGGACGAGTTCCTCGGGAAAGTATCCGTGTCCGATCCCAGACTGATTGGTGACCACGACGGCAGGCACTCCGGCACGATTGAGCTTGCGAATCGCCTCCGCCGTCCAGGGAAAGAGGCGCAGCCGATCGATATGGTTCAGGTACCCGACCTCTTCGTTGAGTGTGCCGTCGCGGTCGAGAAACACCGCAGGGAGCAGCGGTTCGGCAGTGGAAACCGGCGTCATCTGGATCATGGCTTCACGGAGTCATGGGGCGACGGTTCAGAATTCATCGTCGTCCGCCGCCCGGTCGTGGGTGACGCCCGTCTCCTTCACCAGTTCCAGGCAGGTGCGAAAGACGTTCTCCACCGTCAGGCCCCTCATGCAACGGAAATCGATCGGACACTCACGCAAAAGACAGGGGCTGCAAACGACGTGCTTTTTCACAATCCTGGCGCGGGGGCTGATGGGCCCCGTCGTCCGCTCGTCGGTGGAACCAAACAGCGCAACCACAGGCAAGCCCAGCGCGGCCGCCAGGTGCATCGGACCGGAGTCGTTGCTGACGATGAGGCGGCACTGGGAGAGCAGAGCCATGAACGCCCGCAGCGTAGTGTCACCGGCCACGATAGTCGGGGTGTGCTCCATGGCACGAGCAATCTCCTCCGCCAGCGGCCTCTCCCCGGCCGAGCCGAAGACGACCACGTCGGCGTGCAGGGCGCCAATCAGTCGATCCGCCAGGTCCGCGAAGTATTCCGGCACCCATCGCTTGGCAGGGCCAAAGGACGCTCCCGGATTCAGTCCTACCAGGAAACGCGGCCCCCGCAGACCCAGCGATTCAAGATGTTTTGTCGCCCAGGCTCTTTCCGATGGCTCGATCGCCAGGCGGATCTCCCGGACCGTCCCCGGCTTATCAATCAGACCGGCGCGAAAAAGAAGCTGGAGGTAGTAGTAGACTTGGTGGCCGTAAAGCAAGGGGGTCGGCATCTCTACCGCTTCGGTCAGTAGCAGGCTCCGGCCGTCATGGGCGTAGCCGATACGCTGCGGAATTCTAGCGTGCCACGCGATCCAAGCAGCTTGAAAAGCGTTCTGGAAAAGAATGGCAGCGTCAAAACCCTCGCGGCGGATCGTGGTCACGAGCTTGCGGAAGCCCGACGGCCCGCTGTGCTCGCCTGCCGCATCGTAGACGATCTGGCGATCGACCGCGGGATGGCGATTGTACAACTCGCTTACCCACGGCTTGGCAACCAGAGCGATCTCAGCCGATGGGTACTGAGCGCGAAGGGCTTCCAGCGCCGGCAACGACATCACCGCGTCGCCAATCCAATTGGGGACGCGGACCAGAATCTTCCGCGGGTTGGCCAACCGACTGCCTCTTACGATCAAGTTGTTGCTCTCGACATGCCCGACAGTCTGCGCGCAGCCGCAGGGTGCGATGTCGAGGGGCACGCCCGCTGGTCGTACCCCTCATGCCACGCCGTTATCATTCTTCCCCGGGACTCCAATCAAGCCGAATACTGAGTCACTACTTCTCCACAACCAGATCGTTGTTCACCGAAAATACTCCCGGCACGCTATTGGCCCGGATGTTGGCTATGTTCTTGTCAGCTTCGTTGGCGACCACTCCTACCAGCGTCACGTGACCGTTCTCAACGATGATGTGAATGGGTGGAATCGCCTGCAAGGCGTACCGATTCAGAGACGCCTCACCATAGATGGCTCGGAAGAGTGCCCGGCGCAGGGACTCGTCGCTCGGAGATAGTGGCAGCACCCTGATGTTGTTGGTGACGTTCTCCACTCCCTCGATCCTTTTCACCACCCTTTCTGCATCCGATTTCAGTACAGGATTCACCACTTCGCCGTCCAATTCCACGTTGTAGCCATCCACCTTGAACTTTAGATTGTCAAAGACAGTGAGGTAGGGCAGCATCCGCAGCTCGTGCCTTACCTCTCGCACCAGGTACGAGGACTCCTCGACGATCGTCTTTTGCTTGCTCCATGCCATGCCGGGCGCGATGATCGACGCGCCCAGCAGAATCAAGCCCAGGATTGCTGTTCGCCTCATCTTGTTCTCCTAATCTCCCCCCGGTTCAGGCAGGCTGAGTGACACAGCGATCGATGCCGGAACTCCCGGTTGGCACACGCCTGGAAGCCGCAAGCGCACGGCTCCAGGAAAACCGGCCCGACGGTATCGCGTTATCACCCCACGAGGGTAGAGCAGGCTCTACCCCTACGGCCTTGGCCACAGCGGCAAGGCGCACAAACTCCGTCGGCGCAACGAAGTGTAACCTAAAGCCATGCCCCTAGACAACCCGAAATCCGAGGGCCGAAATCCGAGGGCTCGAAATGCGCGACTCGAGAAAACAGGAGAGCCGACGGGACTGAGACTAATTATGAATCTAGACAGTATCCTCGATCATTAATCGGCCATGGGCAATGCGGCGAGGCGGGTGGCCAATTCTCGCTCGAACGCTGGGAGGTCGCGCAACTCCAATTCGATGGCGCAGGCGAAGATCGACAGACGGGTGATGGCGTTGGACGGCAGATTCATGGCGTCCTTCTCCGTCGTGAGAAGCGTTGCCGCTCCCGCCCTTTGCGAGCGCGATTCGAGGTCGGACAACTCGGCCTCGTGGTAAACGTGGTGATCGGGAAAGGCGGTTTCGCCGGCCAGCGTGAAGCCCCAAGCACGCAGGTCGCCGAAGAAGGCGCCGGGATTACCAAGGCCGCAAAAGGCCCAGAAGGTCTGGCTGAGCCTGTTCTTCAGTGCCGCCGGTGCGTGGCGCTCGCCGGTAATGACATCCACCAGCCCGCAAAGCTTGGTCGAAGCATGAAAGATCTGAGCCCTGGGGTTGATCTGCCGGACGCGGCTTTCGAGTGGGGTCGGATCGGCAAGCTCGGTGCGGGCCAGCACCACGAGGTCGGCGCGAGCCAGGGCTGAACAAGGCTCGCGCTGGCGGCCGGCGGGCAGGAGCGCCCAATCGGAGAGTCTACGAGTGGCATCGAGCACCAAAATGTCCACATCACGGGCCAGCGTCAAGTGCTGAAAACCATCATCCAGGACGTGGGCCATGGCACCGAAGCGATCCTCAGCCAACCGTCCGGCCCGATAGCGATCCGACGAAACGACGATGGGCACCTCCGGCAGCAAACGGGCCAGGAGCGCGGGTTCGTCACCCACGGCGCGGGGGTCCGCCGTTCGTTTTTCGCCGGGCGCACGGGGCTCCAGTGCAATCAGATCGACGTCGCCGCGACGGCGATAACCGCGGGTGAGGATAGCCGGCTTCACTCCCATCCTTGCCAGGGCGCGCGCCACCAGAGCCACCAGTGGCGTCTTGCCGGTGCCGCCCACCGTCAGGTTCCCGACGCTGACTACCGGACGCATAAGTCGTCGGGTCTTGAGCCAACCCTCACGATAGGCGAAGGAGCGGATTGCAATCCCAAGCCTGAATCCAACGGCCAGGGGCTCAAGCGCGTAAAGAGTTTTCATGTCCGTGGCCGCTGAACTGGATTCGATGCTGCTTGCCAAACGCCCTTACCACCAGGACCACCAGGGCCTATCGAAGTAGCCGCGCAAGACCATAAAGTCCTGACGTTTCTTCTTCTGCGATACGTCGAAATCTGCCACCTCGCTCGCTGCCGGATTCAATTGCCTCGCCGGCGGCGGCCGGGGAGGAAGGGCTATCGAAAAAGTGATCACGTGGGTCAGATCGGTCCCGTGGCAGGAGACGCATTGCGTTCTCAATTTCACCACGACAGGCGGCCCAATGACACTGAACATCTCCGGCCCGGGCGGGCCTTCAGCGTGACCTTCCGCAAGACCGAACATACTCCCGACGCCAGGTAAGTAGGCGGGGTCACTCTCCTGCTCCGGGACTAGCCCACCCGATCCGGGTTCCCGCACCAAAAGCCGTCGGCTGATCTCGCACATGTTAAGCGTGGCCTTCTTGAACGCACCCTCGTCCGTTTTCTCAAAGAGCCGAACCTGGACGTCGGTGGTGAGCCTGGTTGGTTTCAACCGGCCTTCACTGTCGATCAACAGCAGTTGGATCACCAGCGCGACACCATCCAGATCGGCCACGGGATTGTCCCGTAAGCTGGGAGCGTTCAAGAAATTCTGCACGTCGCGGGGTGGATGCGTCGGTTTGACAAAGACGCGAGCCACTCGCCGGTAAGCGGCAGAAAAATCGTGCTGGCGTCCCGGGAACCATTGCACCTCGATCCATCCGCTTTCCTCGTGGAATACGTCGGGGACGGAGCACCTCTCGACCGCGACGGCATAATTGTCGGGCAAAGATTTGATCTCTTCGGGAGTTAAAGCGATTTTCTTGATCAGGCGGGAAAGCAGATCGACCGTTACTTGGCGGCGCTGTGCCAGTTCCCTCTCGTCCGACGGTAGGAACGGGGTGAATAGAATGTCGTGAGCGGCCCAGAGATCGCTCTCCATCAACCCCCGAGCGATCACCGAGCGCGTGACGTTCTCGTCGATAGCCTCTCGCAGGGCTTGAGTGAATTCGGAGTACGCCGGATCGATTAGGACCAAGCGGCTCCCGGCCGACACCAGGAACGATGGGTACAACGGATCAATGGCGCGGTCGCCCAGTTCCTCCCGTTCGAACAGACCCTCGCTCATACCTAGGCCTGAGACAGCTCCGCCCATATTGATGTGTTCGCGGCGAAAGGGCGCGCCTTCCGGAAACTCATCCGAGAGATGGGCTTCGATACGGCGCGAAAACAGAAAGTAGAAGATCCGATTCCACGCATCGTTTGGATCCTGGGCATAGATCGGTTCCGGCGCGTCGGCTAGTGCCACCCGGGGAAGGTTCTTCGCCTGTGGCTGGGCTTGCAGAGAGGAACACAGGGTGGCGACGGCCAAAGCCAGCATTCCGGTGAGCGAAGTTTGTATCGCCAGAAGCACATGACCAGCGTTCCATCTGTTCATAACTAACGCTGTTGGATGCCGCAGGACCGATTGCCGTACATCGTGCGCCTTGAACTGCGGCAGCGCAGCTACCGCCTTTGAACGTGGTGCGGCGACGTGACCGCCTACCACGCTCGCAACAAAGGCGCAGCTTCGCTGCGGCACTCCAAGGCTACATCCCCAGCAATGGAATGAGTTGATCCACAACACGTCGTGTCGCACCGGATTCCCGCTCCAGAAGTCGCTTGGCTTGCCGGCCCGTCTGATTGCGCAAGTCGTCGTCACCTAGAAGGCTCAGCACGCATCGAGCCAACTCAGCCGAATCCTGCACCTGGAAGGCGGCGCGCTCGGCGAGAAAAAGCTCCGCCGTGTCGCGGAAGTTCTCCATGTGGGGCCCGAAGATGACGGCCTTGGCCCAGTAAGCGGGCTCGAGTAAGTTGTGCCCTCCGGTGGGAACCAAGCTACCGCCCATAAAGACCACGTCGGCCACCTGGAAGAGCCCCGCCAATTCGCCGATGGTATCGACCAGCAGGACCTCCTCCGTCGCCAACTGAGAGATCAACTCGGTCGCACCTTCCTTGAGCGTACTGCGGCGGACGAAGCTGACCCTGCGTGACTGGAGCATCTGGCCAATCGTTTCGCATCGGTTGGGGTGGCGCGGCGCCAGGACCATCAAGGCCCGCCGGTGTTGTTCCCGAGCGGCTTTCCAGGCCTCGATTACCGGTTCCTCTTCGCCCGGCATAGTGCTGGCCGCGACCAGCACGGGACCGCGTGCCGTACTTTGCAGGACCTTGAGCAAGCGGTCGGACAACACACCCGACGCGGCAGGTTTAGCGTCGAACTTCAGGTTGCCGGTCACGACTACCCGGTCTGGTGCCGCGCCGATCAGGCAGAAACGCTCAGCGTCAGCCCGGCTTTGAGCACACACGCAGTCGATATAGTTGAAGACTCGCCGCATGAACGGCCGCAGCCGACGGTAACCCCGGCACGAGCGCTCAGAGAGCCGGGCATTCACCAACGCCACCCGCGCTCCGAAATCGTGCGTGGCGCGAATAAGATTAGGCCACAGCTCGGTCTCGGCGATCACCAGCAAGCCCGGCTGAATCCGCCGGAGAACGCGCTCGACCGACCACCGCCAGTCCAGGGGCAGGTAGAAGCGCCCCGCCACATCGGGTAAGCGACCCTCCCCGGTTGCGCGCCCAGTGGGCGTTACGTGACTAATGAAAACTCTTCGCCCCGGGAAACGCTGCTGAAGCTCGCGAACCAAGGCGGCCACGGCCAGCGTCTCCCCCACCGAGACCGCGTGAACCCAAATCGCTCCGGCAGTCGTTTGCTGATAGGAAGCGGGCAGCACCCCCAGCCGCTCGCGCCATGCGCCCGCCCGGGACGACCGTCCGCGATGACGCCACAGGTAGTAGGGCGCGCTCAGAGTGGCGCCCAAGGTGAAAAGAAGGCTGTAGAACAGATACATGCTAAAGGGTAAGGGGAAGGCTAAGCTAAAATCAAAAAGCAAAGGGCAAAAGGCAAAGTAAAGGCGTCCTTGCCGGTTTCAGCGCGCTAACTTGTCCCTCATCCGCCGCTACCTAGGCCTGAGTTCATGGGAGGACCTTAATGTGGATTCGATTCGCCTTTAAGATTGGCTTCTCCACCGTCATAGGGGAAGCTTGCTGATCGGGTCGTTTGCGAGCCATTTCGATACCCACTCCGCCGAGAGGCAGCTTTCGTAAGTTACGTCAATGTCGTATTCGCCGGTTTGTTCACCAGTTCCCGGATTGGAAATGCGTCGACAATTCCCTAAAGCCTTCCGAACTCGACTTTAATAAACTGATACACATCACCCGGTCGTGGAGGTGGAGGCAAACAGTCAGCCAAGAAATCCGTGCGCACATGGGTCCCTTGACATCGAATACATTCATTACGAGCCAGCGAGCAAAATTCCAGCACAGACTCCAGCCGTACAGGTAGACATCGTCGTTACCAACATTCGTGATCTGTGTTTCCAGTTCCAGATCGGTAGCAGCTTGCTCGGTCCAGCGGAGCTCCATTTATCCACGCCGCTGCTTCTGGGCCAGTAACTTTTCGAGCCGTGCCCCCACTTCTTCACGGGTCAGTAGTTCATCGCGATCGATTTGGGTCAAGCCTTTCTCTACTTCACTGACAAACCAGGCGTCATAGTCAACGAACCGCTCAATAGCTTCCGTGGCGAGGGTTTGCGGGTCGCGTCCGCACTCAGCGGCAATCTGAGCGAGCTTCGATTGCAGATCCGGGCTGAGCGAGATTTCCATGTCCGAAGTGTAGGGCGGCGCAGCGCCTTTGTCAATCGTGGACCATATCAACACTAGCAACCGCGGGCTGGCGCAGAACACAGCTCTGCGGTCTTTGCTGAGGGCTCGCGCCCAACCTATGCGCAAGCAAGGGCAACCTCCGGCACCTGGACACCTATCACTGCCCGGACAAGCACAATAATGATGTATAATGCTTTACCGGAAAATCGGACACGCCTCAAACGTGAGGGAGCTCGATTTCCCCGCAGCGACTTCCAAGGAGGCGCCCGAAAGATGTCCCGCCCGGCTTGTTCAGCAACGTCCAGGCATTCGAAAGCGTCCGCTTCGAATTCGATCGGTTATCAAATCTTGCCACTCGCATGCTCTGCCATTCTGGTTCTGACGGCCTCCTCTTTGCGCGCCGATCAAAGCCCTCACTATTCCGATCTGAAGCCCAACACTTGCCTGAGATCATGGGTGATCCTCGGGCCCATTCCGGCTGGCCAAACGGGAGAGGCGGCAGCGGACGAGGCTACCGAGAGGACGATGTTTGGACGGGACGACCTACTTGTGCAGGGCGATCCAGAGAAAATCGCCCCCGACGAGGGCCATGCTCTCGGCCTCTCTGGCCACCCGCTCAAATGGCAACGCGTTGATTCCAAGTCTGACGTCATCGATCTCGGGGCTATTTTTGGCAGAGGCAACTCGATTGCCTATGCCTTCAGCCAGATCGATATGCCGGAATCGCGATCCGTTCTATTTGGATTGGGGAGTGACGACGCCGTCAAAGTCTGGCTGAATGGCGCATTGGTCCATGAGAACTGGACGTCCCGGAGCGTACGGCTGGATGATGATATTGTTGAGCTGAAGCTGAGAAAAGGTGCAAACCGTCTGCTGGTTAAGATCCAGAATCGCGGCGGCGACTGGGGGTTTGTCGTTCGACCCATCGATTCGGTCCGCTTGCACGAGCGGCTCTCTGAATTGGTGATCGCCGGTGACTTGGACCGCGTGCAACGAGTGGCGCGGTTGGTTGGCAGCGCCAATGCCAAAGGCAAATACGGTTTGACTGCGTACCAGTGGGCGCAGGTTTATGGACGCAAAACGATCGTCAAGCTTCTTGAAGCGCAGGGAGCCGACGCTAGCGTTCCAACAGTGCGTCCTGAGGCTATCGTCGATGCGATCTTTAACGATGTCGTCCACCCAGGCCAACCCGGCGCTGCCGTGCTGGTGGCGAAGGACGGCAAGATCCTCTTCGAGAAAGGCTACGGTCTGGCAGATGTGGAGCGCGGCACTCCCGTTACGCTGGAAACCACGTTTAACATCGCTTCCATCACCAAGCCGTTTACCGCAGCAGCCATCCTGAAGCTCCGGGAGGAAGGGCGGTTGGGCCTCGACGATCGTCTTTCAAAATACATCCCCGACTACCCGCGAGGAAGTGAGATCACCATTCGTCACCTGCTGACGCATACGTCGGGCATTCCGGATAAGCTGGGAGGTCCCGCGGCCCTCGCTACGGCAGCATACCCGGCCAGCAGGGATTATTTGATCGCGCTCTTCAAATATCAGCCGCTTGATTTCGACCCGGGAGCGCAGTACGCCTACAGCAACCCCGGCTACTACCTGCTAGGTTATATCATCGAGAAAGCTTCGGGCCAGCCCTACATCGAGTACCTGCGCAACGCATTCTTCAAGCCTCTGCGAATGGGCCACACGGGCATCTATCAACCCGGTGAATCAGGCAAAGCCATGCCCTACCGGTACGCCGACAATAGAATCGAAGGACTTCAAAAAGCCATGGTCAGCCATCCAACCAGAGTCGGCGGCAACGGAGTGCTCGACTCCACCGTGGACGATCTCTATCGGTTTACCGAAGCCTACTTCAACGCACGCATTCTGAGTGAGGCCAGCATCCAGGCGGCGCTGACGCCGTCGGTCCACGGTCGAACGGCGACGTCTCGCATCAGAACCGGCGGCTACGGTTACGGCTGGGGCATTGGGCGCCTTCGCGGGCTGCGAGAGATTTTCCACACCGGTGGCACCCTTGGCTACTCCGGTGCTCTCTTTTGCTACCCCGATGAGCACTTCACGGTCGCCATCCTCACCAATTCCGCTTACCCTATCCCGACCTACGAACCCGGCAATACTGCACAGTTGATCGCGCAGCTCTATTTGCACAACAGGATGGAACTCCGCGACGAGCCCACTCCAAACGCCCGTATCGACCATCGCGTCTATGATTCGTATCTGGGCCGCTACGATCAAGGCTTCAACGGGATTATCAGTGTGACCAGGCAAGGCAATCGACTGTTTGCTCAGACCACGGGCCACCCCAAAATCGAGCTGTTTCCGAAGACCGAGACTTTGTTCTTTTGCGATCCGAAAATCTTGGACGCCCAGATTGAATTCGTGAGGAACGAGCAGGGCCGGGTGAGCCACTTGATTCACTTCATCGACGGCGATGCAGTCGTAGTACCCAGGTTGCCGGATGTGCCTCCTTCAGTTTCTCGGGCCTATTGCGGCACGTACCGCCTCAGAAGCGGGCAGCTCCTGACCGTCGCTCAGGAGGGCGATGCTCTCTCCGCTCAGGTTGCCGGCCAGCCGAAGTTCGAGCTGTATCCGCGATCAGAGAGCCTATTCTTCCTGACTGAAGCCAAGGCCACGCTGGAATTCGTCAGGGGAGCAGATGGGCAGGCCATCAAGGCGGTGCTGCAGCAGGATGGACAAACAGTCGAAGCCCCTAGAACCGAGGCTACTGAAGCGGCGGGCGTACCACTGCCGACTTCAGCAAACGGTTCCACGGCCGCAGGTTCGCTTGAACCGCAAGTGAAACACTTACCTCCAATCGAAGCCGTTGTTATCCCCATGACTGGCTCTTACGCCCTGCACGGCGAAGCGATTGGGCTGGTCACCTCATACTTGGCATCGAAAGGCATCAGTCCGACTGGGCCGCCGTATGGCCGATACCTCAACAGCCCCGCGACGGTTCCAGAGAACGAACTGCGCTGGGAGGTCGGCATCCCGGTCCCCCAAGGAACGGCGGCTTCCAGTCCCTTCGAAATGCGCACGCTCGACGACTCGCTGGTGGTCACTGCCATCGTTGCAGGTCCCCATTCTCAACCGAAGCCTTGGCCGGAGTTGTTCCAGTGGATAGAAAGGAATGGCTACCACAGGGCAGGCCCGACGATGGAAAGCTGGCTGGCTGGGCCACGAAGCGAAATGAGAATAGCTGTGAAGCCCGCAAAATAAAACGCAGCCTGGGGTAGTAGCTGCTGTGTATAAGGCAAACAACGGGTTCCGGTCGGATCGCCGGTCTGTTCATTGATTCAAACTCAACCGGATCGGTTGGCGGAACAGATCCCGGTCGCTATTGTCGTTGGAATTCAACCGCACATAGTGCAAGTAGGGGTGGTCGCCGACGTACTAACCCTGCTTTCTGTAAATCCACTTCGATCCTGAGGTCATTTTGGGGTTCGCCGACGCGAATGTGTTGCCGCAATTATGGGCCTGAAGCCTCACGGCGGACGGCTCTCACCGGTTCCGCTTCGGCATTCAGTCGCTCCGTCC
>Ga0335081_10010961_pt1 | contig 14664 bp, 12 predicted proteins | sample Lox_Sample_35_FD_206713 | JGI IMG/M metagenome (GOLD analysis project Ga0335081, IMG submission 206713) | Soil microbial communities from Loxahatchee National Wildlife Refuge, Florida, United States - Lox_Sample_3.5 | ecosystem: Environmental > Terrestrial > Soil > Wetlands | place: USA... | reverse complement strand
GAGCCCGCCGGGCTGACGCCTTCGTACTTGTAGTAGATACGCGCAGGCGTATCGAGAGCTTTCTCCAGGCGCCGTGCACGGTAGAGCGGCGAAGGCCGCCATTGCGCATAGACCTGCCGGACTTCCTCCGGAATTTCGATTTCCCGCTGCTGGCTCACTTCCTGCAAAATCACCGCCATGGGGAATAACGGGGCGAGATCGTCTGGACCCACAGGCTTGTGTGTCGCTGGATGAAGAACGGGCGCAAGCGGCCGCGGGAGATCGGGAACGATGTTGTACCAGGCGTGCGGGATGCGCCCTTCGGCGAGCGGATATTTGATGCTTTCCATGAATCTACATTGTAGAACCGCCGCGTAGAGGCGACGCATGCCGTCCGTCACCCTTCAGTGCGTCATCGCATACACAATGTAGTTCACGCCAAGGCGAATGCCGAGATCAGAGAACCTTGCCGGATAGCCTGGATCGTCGGCCCATTCCCAGGAATCGCCGATATCGGAATTGAAGGATATTGCGACCATAACACGGCCGTTGTCATCATAAATAGCTTTCCAGTGGGCGCCTTTGCCGTCGTTCTTGTAGCCGAGGCCGAGGTGCGCGTCGCCGGGAATCTGGTAGCGGTCATCCAGATCATACACCGTGTGGAAAATCGGATCGCTCGAAGGGATCTCGACAATCTCGCGGTCCGGGAAGACTTTCCGCATCGACGCGCTGAATACTTCCCATTCCACGGTTCCGTGAAAATCGTCGGCCATGAAGAAGCCGCCGCGCAGCAGGTAGTCGCGCAGAACCTTGGCTTGGCCGTCTGTCAATCCCCACTCGCCCACCTGGACGGCGTAAAGCCACGGCCAGTAGTAGACGTCGTCGCCATCCTCGAGACTGACCGGCTGTTCGGCCGAGCGTACATGAATACGAGTCAGTCGGCGCACGGCGAGTGAGAAATGGCGGTCGGCGCGGGGGTAATCTTGAGTCCAAAGCGACACACCCTCGTGCCAGTCGCGGTCCCGGCCGCGGTACCCGTTGTTCACGCCGGGCGGATACATGAGTCGGGCGAACACCCACTCGGTTTTCTCCTGGTAGTCGGGCGGCAACTCGAACTGGTGATACTCGATGCCCTCGTATTGGTGGAAGGGGCGCTGGAAGGCGTAGAGGGCGCTGAGAAAAACGATTCCCCCGCCCGACAGCCAGAGTATCTTCCGAAACCTCATCGGATCGCCCTCTTCGTATTATGCTTGACTTCATCGAGAGGAGTTTCCAACACATGCATCGCCGCGACTGGATCAAGACACTGACCGCTACCACGCTGGCCTGGCCGCGTCAGAGCGCCGCGAGCGAAACGAAAGGGCGCTTCCGCCCGGCTATCTGCGCCTACTCGTTCCGCAACCAGCTCAAGAACGGATCGATGACCTACGCCGACCTGATTCGCATGGCTGCCGATCTCGGTGCCGACGGCCTGGACATGACTGCCTACTGGCTGCGGGACACTAGCAACGAGACGCTCTACCCGCTGAAGAAGCTCGCGTATCAATCATCGGTCGCGATTTATACCATCGGCATCGGAGCCCATCTGGCCCAGCCCACGCCGGAAAAGCAGGCCGCCGAAGTTGAGACGGTACGCAAGTGGCTCGATGTGGCCGAACGGCTGGGCGCTCTGCACATGCGGATTTTCGGCGGCCCTGTTCCGAAAGGTGCGAATGAGGACCAGGCGGTCGCCTGGGCAGTGGAAACGCTGAAGCGTTGCGCCGAAGAAGCCGCGAAGAAAGGTATCACCCTTGGAGTCGAAGATGACGGCGGGATCACGACCAACGCGGACCGGACGGTCGAGATCGTCAAGAAAGCCGGCTCACAATGGGTGGGCATCAACCTGGATGTGGGCAACTTTCCCGATGACCCGTACGTGCAGATCGAAATGTGCGCGCCGTACGCGACCAACGTGCATTTCAAGTCGCGCGTGCACGCGGACCATCGGGACGAACCGGCGGATTGGCCGCGGATTCTGAAGATTCTGGGCAATGCGGGCTATCACGGCTATCTGGCGCTCGAATACGAACTCGAAGACGACCCGATGACCAACGTTCCCAAGCTGATAGCGAAAATGCGCGAGACCATTCGCGCGGCGCAATCAGTCTAGTGCGAGCTGAGCAGCTTCTTCCAGCGCGCCCAGGCATCCGTGCGGGCCTTGCTATTGGCCTCCGAGGCATCCGGAGCCTCTCCCGCCCGCATGAAACCGTGGCCCGCACTGGCGTAGATCACCGGCTCATAGACCTTGCCTGCTTCTCTCATTTGATCCCGCGTTGCGGGAATAGTGGCGTCGATGCGGGCGTCATTCTCGGCATAGAACCCGTAAACCGGTGCCTGGATGCGCACCATGGTGTCCTTATCGGGAGGCGGCCCGTAAAACACGAAGGCGGCCGCAAGATCCGATCGGTTGGTGGCAAAGCGGAAGCTCTGCCCGCCACCCCAGCAGTATCCCGTGACGAACAGCTTTCCATTCGCCGCAGGCAGCTTAAGGGCGTAGTCAGCCACGGCGTTGAGGTCGGCGGTCACTTGGTTCGGATCTAGATGGCTCACTGCCTGGGTCACGCCGCCCTGGGGAAAATCGGGCGTGCGCCCGCCTTTGGGACCCATTCCCGACAGCAGGTCCGGAGCCACGGCGATGTAACCGGCGGCAGCCACCTGGTCGGCCAGATCCTGAACCCAGTCGGACAGTCCGAAGATTTCGTGAATCACTAGGATAACCGGTGTCTTATCACGCGATTCCGGATAAACAACGAAGGTCTCGAGGTTCCGGCCGTCGTGCTTCACCGTGACCCATTCACGGTGCCGGGGAGATTTTCCCACGCGATCGCGCGCCCAATCCTGGGCCGAAACGACAGACATCCCTAGGGCGAACAGCAGGCAAACCCGCACCATCCGACCGTTGTACCACGAGAAAAGTTTCGTATAATAAAATGGCAAGAGTTAAATTGCGTTTGATAGTCCCGCAAAGCCTGGCTTGAGCTGTTTCTGCCTCGAATAGCCCGCCATCAAACATTGAAGGAGCAACATGAAAAAGATATTCGTAGGCAATCTCGATTTCGGGGCCACGGAAGACTCTATCCGGGAATTGTTCGAATCCCAGGGAACCGTGGAGAGCGTCAAGCTGATGACTGACCGTGATACCGGGCGGTCTCGCGGGTTCGCCTTTGTCGAGATGGCGGACGCGGACGCCGAGCGGGCGATCAAGTCCTTGAATGGCACGAACTTCGGTGGCCGGGCCCTGAACGTCAACGAGGCTCGCCCGAAGGTGGAGCGCGGCGGCGGCAGGGACGAAGGCCGCTCCCGGCGCGCACCGCGCTGGTAGTTTCGCCGCATTAGCGGCATTTTCCGGTTACAAGGGGAGGATCTTATGGCTTCTCGATCACGCACTACTTTCAAGAAGCGTCAGAAGGAAATCGCACGCATGGAGAAGCAGCGGGATAAAGCTGCCAAGCGCATGCAGCGAAAGGCGGAAAAGCACGCCGGCCATGTCGAACCAGGCATGGAAGCGCCCGCCGAGGCCGAGTCGCCGGAATCCATCGAAGCCACTGATTCGACGACTGCTTAATTCATATTGAGTGCTGGTGGCTATGACCCTCAGTAGCCACCCACTTCCCATCAGCTCCCGCCACATTGCCCGAACTGTTCAAAGACAGATCGGCACTCGGGCCGTCTAAGACACACCGAGGCGCTCGAGATGAACATTCTGTGGCAAGACACCCTGTTTGGATTGCGAATGCTGGCGAAGAGGCCGGTCCTCACGGCCGTTGCCGCACTGTCGCTGGCATTGGGAATTGGGCTGAATACCGCGATTTTTGCGCTCGTCAACACGATCCTGCTGGGATCGCTGCCGTTGCGCCATCCCGATCGCGTCGTGGTGATCTGGTCCGTTCCCCCCGGCAATCCCGACCAACGGAACGGCGCCTCTGTTCCTGACTATCTGGCCTGGAAGCAGCGGAGCCGCTCGTTCGAGGGCATGGGCGCCATGGTCGTCGTTGCGCGGGATTTCGGCGCGGAGCAGAACGGCATCCCGGCGGAACACATTCGGGGTGAGATGTACACCCCCGAGATGCTGACCGCGCTTGGTTTCCAGCCTCTGATGGGCCGCCTGTTCACGCCCTCCGAGGCCGAAGTAGACCATCCAGCCCCGGTCGTCGTCATCAGCTATCGCCTGTGGCAACAGCGGTTCGGCGGCGACAGGAACATTCTTAATCGCACCGTGCTGTTCGACGGCGTCAACACCAACATCATCGGCGTGATGCGGCCGGGTTTCGTCTTTTCCGACGAGAAGGCCGAGTTTTTGATTCCTTTCAGCTTTAATCATTTTCAAGTCCGGGGATCGGGGCGATTCATGCTGGTGGCCGGCCGCCTGAAGCCAGGCGTGTCGATGCGCCAGGCGCAATCGGAAATGGAATCTGTGGCGGCCCACTTTGCCGCCGAGCATCCCGCGGATCTGGATCATGGAAAACCGTGGTCGGTTCAATTGCAACCGGTGCGCGATGCCCTCTACGGATTCATGAACCGGCCGCTGCTCCTGCTTCAGGGCGCCGTGGCCTTCGTGTTGCTGATTGCGTGCGCAAACGTGGCGGCGCTACTGATGGCGCGCGCGGCGTCGCGGCGGAACGAGGTCGCTATCCGGGCGGCGCTCGGCGCCGGGCGCATCCGGATCGTCCGTCAATTTCTGACCGAAAGCCTGCTTCTATCGCTGGCAGGCGGGGCGTTCGGCGTGCTGCTGGCGTGGTGGGGCGTGCGTGTGCTGGTTTCCATGGCTCCGTCATGGCTTCCACGATTGCAAGAGATCTCCATCGGCGGACGCGTGCTCCTGTTCAGCGTAGCGATTTCGGTCCTGACCGGGATCTTTTTTGGCCTGGCGCCGGCCGCGCAGGGATGGAGGATCAGTTTCGCTGAGACTTTGAAGGATGCCATTCGCGGCGGAACATCCGGCGGAACGCGGAGGCGCTTTCTATCCGCGCTGGTCACGGCACAACTGGCACTGGCGCTGGTGTTGCTGATCGGCTCCGGACTACTGATTCGCAGCTTTCTCAAAGTGCAAGCCGCCGGTCTCAATTGCGAACCCTCGGGCCTGCTGACATTCATTGTCCAGTTTTCGGAGCAACGCTACGGAAAGCCCCTTGGCCAGCACAACGGCATCCCATTGTGGAACATCAACCCGGTGGTGTCGGCGAAATTCCAACAGTTGTACGAGCGTTTACGAACTTTGCCGGGCGTGGAGTCCGCCGCCGCCACTGTCCTGCCCCCGATGACAGGTGGGGTTCCAATGGACTTCGAAATCGTGGGACGGGCAGCCACAGCCTCCGACGCGCCCACCGCGACCTACACTCCGATCAGTCCGAATTTCTTCCACACAATGAAAATCCGCATTGAGCGCGGGCGCGACTTCAACACGCACGATACCGCTGCCTCGAACTGGGTGATGATCATCAACAAAACTATGGCGCGGCGTTTTTGGCCGAATGAAGATCCGATGGGCAAGCTGGTCCGGCTGGATCTTTCGCCCGACGATCATCCCCGCGAGATTGTCGGCGTGGTGCAAGATACGCCGGGGAATCCGCTGCAACCCAAACAGGACCCGGAGATGTACGTACCGTTCTTTCAGGCAGCGCCGCGCATCACCGGACCGTGGACCGGGTTTCGACTAACCCAGACCTATTTGTTGCGCGCCAAGGGTGATCCGATGAGTCTGTTGCCCGCGGTGCGCCGCGCCGTGGCGGAGGTGGACGCCAACCTGCCAATACTCGAAGCGAAAACCGAGGATCAATGGCTTTCGGCACAAGTGGAATACCCGCGATACTTTTCCATGTTGCTCGGCCTGTTTGCATTTGTCGCTACCGTGCTTGCGGCAGTCGGAATTTACGGCGTGATGTCGTACGCCGTCGAGCAGCGCACGCGTGAAATCGGTATCCGCATGGCTTTGGGCGCGGGCCGATGGGATGTATTCGCGGCGGTCATTCGCCAGGCGGCTTGGATGGTTGCGGGCGGGCTGGCGCTGGGAATCGGCAGCGCGTTTGCCTTGTCGCGATTTCTGTCGTCGGAGTTGTGGGAAGTGCAATCGACAGATCCGGAGATATTCGCCAGCGTCTCGCTCGTCCTGGCCACCGTGGCGGGATTCGCGTGCTTGATTCCGACGTGGCGCGCCGTTCAGGTGGATCCAACGGTGGCGCTGCACTACGAGTGACCGCTTAAGCTGTCCTGTCGATTTTGAAACCGGTGCGAACCAGGGCGAGGCGTGCCTCGCCCCCACGGCGCATCTGCTGTAGTGGCCGGACATGTCCTGCCTGCACTGATGAAATCGCCGGAATGGCTAAATTCAGGGCCGTTGGCACTCCAGTCCCATCGGCGTCCCAACGTTCAGCAGGTTCGAATGAAGACGCTCATTAGGACTAAAGCTTCAGCCGCTAACCTCCGATCACAAGTTGGAGGTTGCCGACCCGCTTTATGAAGCTCGGAACCAAGATTACTCTGTGCGCCGGCGGCGGCGTAGTGCTTGCCACAGCAGGCGCGATCCTGACGGTTTACTCGATATCTCACGAAAATCGGGTGAACGAGCTCAAGTCGCTGATGAGCTCGACGATTCAACAGGCGGAAACCGTAGCGGCCACCATGGACGATCTGCATCAGCGTGGGGCATTCAACGTAGCTGTCCAGGCGGGCGGTGGGGCCGCTGGAGACTACCGGAACTCCGTGCTGTATAAGTCGATTCCGGTGGTCGCGGCCTGGGATTCCGTCAAGACGATCGCAAAAACCAAGGGATTCGAGTTCTTCACGCCCTCCAGACCAGACCTGCGTGCGCGGAATCCAAAGAACCAGACCAACGACTACGACGAGGTTTTCCGCTCATTTTCGAACGGAGCGGACGAATACTTCAGAGAAGATGCGCAATCCAACACGCTGATCCTGGCGAGACCGGTTCGCCTCTCGGCGGGATGCGTACAATGCCACGGCGACCCGGCGACGAGCGCCACGCACAACGGGCTGGATGGAGTAGGCCAGCCAATGGAGAACATGCACGTGGGCGATATCAAAGGGGCCTTCCTTTTGAAGGCACCGATGACCAAGGACGCGGTGGTACTCGCCAGCATGCGCAAGATCACGCTAGCGGGTGGGCTGGTGCTGATTCTCGTGGTCTTTGGATTTGCCCTCCTCAACCGGCGGCTGATCGTGAAGCCGCTCGAGACGGTCACCGAAGAACTGACCGGCGGTTCAACGCGGATTCGCTCCGCATCGGAGAATCTTGCCGAATCGAGCCAGTCGATCGCACGCGGAGCCAGTGACCAAGCGGCGTCGATCGAGGAAACTTCGGCGTCCACCGAAGAAATCAACTCCATGACGCGCAAGAATGCGGATCATTCCCGCTCCGCGGCGGAGATGATGGTGGAAGCCGCCGGGAGCGTGGCGGAGGCCAATCAAAAACTGGAAGGCATGGTCACTTCCATGCGAAACATGACGGCTTCGAGCGACCGCATTTCCAAGATCATCAAGGTGATCGATGAGATTGCGTTCCAGACCAATATCCTGGCATTAAACGCATCCGTCGAGGCTGCCCGGGCGGGCGAAGCGGGTATGGGGTTCGCCGTGGTCGCCGACGAAGTGCGCAACCTGGCGCAGCGGAGCGCGCAAGCAGCCAAGGACACCGCAAGCCTGATAGAAGATTCCATCGCTCTATCGAACGAGGGGAGCAAGCGTCTCGACGAGGTCGCCGCCGCTGTCACGCGCATCACCGAACTGTCCGATAAGGTCAAAATACAGATCGATGAAGTCAGTGTTGGCAGCGACGAGCAGGCCCGCGGAATTGAGCAGATCGCCAAGGCGATTCAGCAGATGGAGCAAGTCACGCAGCGGGCCGCGGCCAACTCGGACGAAAATGCGTCGGCCGGCACGGATCTGCAGAATGAGTCGAAGCGCCTGGACAGCATCATCGCGGAACTGGCCACGGTCATCCAGGGCTGAGAACCAGCCGCATTGCCCGGCTGGCCGGCGATGCTATACTCGTCCGACAATCGGTGACCCTCATGTACAGACCCAAATGTGGGCGGCTGTTGCCTGGTTGGGCGGCGTTGTTCAGCTTGGCCGGCGTCCTCACTATCGAGGCCCAATCCAGCGCATCCGAACGCGACATTCACTCCGTGCTCGAGGCCCAGCAGGCGGCGTGGAACCGCGGGGATGTCGAAGGTTTCATGGCAGGCTACGAAGCGACTGAGACAACAACGTTCGTCGGAGCCACCATCACCCGCGGGTACCACCAAGTGCTCGAGAATTATCGCCGCCGCTATCCGACTAGGGAAAAGATGGGGCAGCTTGCATTTTCAGAACTCGAAGTGAAGCTCCTCGGCGCCGATTATGCTTCGGTGATCGGAAAATGGCATCTCGCGCGGCCCACCGATGCGGGCGGCGACGTGGGCGGCTTTTTCACGCTCTTGTTCCACAAGACCGCCATCGGCTGGAAAATCATCCTCGATCACACGAGCTGATCAGCGCTGTCGTTCCGCGTGTGCTGCCGCCAGCGCCAAGTGGCTGCGCTTACGACTGTAGGTAAAGTAAATGATCTGGCCGATCACCAGCCACACGATCAGCCGCAGCCAATTACTCCAGCCGAGCGAGTACATCATGGCGAAGTTCCAGACAATCCCCAGAATCGGCACCAGCGGCACGAGCGGGGTTCGGAATGGCCGCGGCGCGTTGGGATTCGTGCGGCGCATCACCCAGACACCCGCGCACACGATCACGAACGCGAATAGCGTGCCGATGCTGGTCATTTCGCCCACAATGGAGAGCGGCAGGAAGCCGGAAAACGGTGAGACGAACAGCATGAACAACAGGTTCGAACGCCAGGGCGTCCGGAACTTCGGATGGATGTCGGAGAACACTTTCGGCACCAGGCCATCGCGGGACATCGAAAAGAACACACGGCTCTGACCGAGCAGCATCACGAGCATCACGGAAGTGAAGCCGCAGATAATGCCGAACTTGATTAGGATTTTCAGCCAGTCGTACGGTGTTTGATCAATGGCGACAGCCACTGGCGCGGAGGTATTCAGCTCCGTGTATTTCACCATGCCGGTGAGGATGTACGAAAACACGACATAGAGGACCGTGCACACGGCCAGCGAGCCGATGATGCCGATGGGCATGTCCTTCTGTGGATTCTTGGCCTCTTGCGCCGCGGTCGAGACGGCGTCAAAGCCGATGTAGGCGAAAAAGATGACGCCCGCCCCCATCATGATCCCGCTGACTCCGAACTTGCCGAAGTCGCCCTGGTTCGGGGGAATGAACGGCGTGTAATTCGCAGGGTGAATATATTTCCAGCCGATGGCGATGAACACCAGCACCACTGCTAACTTGATGGCCACTATGATGGCATTGGCGCGCGCCGACTCCTTGATCCCGACGATCAGCAGCAGTGAGATCATGCAAATGATAAATACCGCGGGCAGATTGATGATTCCCTGAATCATCCGTCCATCCGGCAAGCGCAACTGCTCGAACGGACCCGCTAGGAATTGCACCGGCAGACTGATCCCGAAATCGTGCAACAGGGAAACCACGTAGCCCGACCAACTGATGGAAACGGTCGACGCCCCGACAGCGTATTCGAGCACGAGGTCCCAGCCGATAATCCACGCGAGCCACTCACCCAGCGTTGTGTAGGCGTAGGTGTAGGCGCTGCCTGCCACCGGAATCATGCAGGAGAACTCGCTATAGCAAAGACCGGCGAAAGCACATCCAATGCCCGCCACAACCATCGAGATCACGATGGCGGGCCCGGCGTGCAGGGCGGCAGCCACACCCGTGAGCGAGAACAGCCCCGAACCGATGATGGCGCCGATGCCCAACGCCACCAGGCTGCCCGGTCCCAGGGTTCGTTTGAGCTTGTGCTCGCCGCCCTCGGACTCGGCCAGGATGTAGTCGATGGACTTTGTCGCAAACAGACTCACGCGCTCAGCTCCTTTTTGCGCCAGAGGAAATACACCGGCACACCCAACAGCACAATGATCAGCCCCGGCCACGTGTAGCGGGGCTTGTAGATCAGCAGCAGACCTTCAATCAGCCCCGCAGCCAGCATGTACAGGGCTGGAAGCACCGGATAACCCAGGGCGCGGTAGGGACGGTCAGCGGCGGGGCGCGTGTGGCGCAGCCGGAAGATTCCGGCGATGGTCAGGATATAGAAAAGCAAGACAGCAAAGATAACATAGTCGAGCAAATCGCTGTAACTGCCGCTAAGGGTGAGCACCAGCGCCCAGACGCACTGCGTGGCAAGCGAAAAAACCGGCGCGAAGGTTCGCGGATTGAGATTCGCTGCCCGGCGGAAGAACAGCCCGTCTAACGCCATTGCGAAATACACGCGAGCGCCTGCCAGGATCAGGCCGTTGGCGCAACCGAAGGCTGAGATCATGATGGCCGCCGCCATGAGCTTCACGGCAACCGGCCCCAATATCGCTGCGGCCGCGGCGGTCGCCACGCGGTCCTCAGGCGCGTTCTGGAGAGCGGCCAACGGGAGCACCTTCAGGTAGACGAAATTGCAGGCAATGTACAGCAGGGACACGATGGCTACACCCAGGCCCAGCGCCAGAGGCAGGTTGCGGCGCGGATTGCGGACTTCGGCTCCGGTGAAGGTGACATTGTTCCACGCGTCCGCCGAGAACAGCGACCCGACCATGGCCACTCCCAGCAGGCGAACAGTGTGAAAATCCCAACTCGCGTTGCGCCAGAAATCGGTGAGATTCGATGTCCCGGACGAAACCCGCCCGCCAAATGCAAAGCCGAGCGCAATCAGCCCAAGCAGCGCCGCCGTCTTAGCGAACGTGAAAATGTTTTGCACCATGGCGCCGGTGCGGATTCCGCGAGCGTTGATCGCCGTCAGCGCCAGGATCACCAGGATCGCCACGAGTTGCTGCGTGGTCAGGCCCATCCTGCCTTTGCCGATCAAATGATTGCTCGCGGAAATCCAGGGCACAAACACGCCTAGGAATTTGGCGAAGGCCACGGCCACCGCGGCGATCGTGCCGGTCTGAATCACCAGGAACAGCGTCCACCCGTAGAGGAATCCGGCCATCGGACCAAACGATTCCCGCAGGTACACATATTGCCCGCCGGCGTGGGGCATCATGGCGGCCAACTCGCCGTAAGAGATCGCGGCGATCAACGTCAACAGGCCCGTGATGATCCAGGTCATGAGCACAAGACCTGGCGAATTCACCTGCCGCGCGATGTCAGCGGCAACGATGAAGATGCCCGAGCCGATCATGGAGCCGACCACGAGTGTGGTGGCGTCCATGGCGCCCAGCCCTTTGACCATTCGGGTTTCTAGTTCTGCGCCAGTTGTTGCCATTCCTCCATCCGCCGGCGCAGGTTTCGGCCGGTGCAGGTCTCCGGGAGCAGATCACCGATCACAGCTACCGCATCCGCTCCGGCGTCGAACACAGCGGCCGCAGTTTCGCGGGTGATGCCGCCAATGGCCACGAGCGGCCTGGTACAGAGCACCCGGCATGTCCGCAATCCATGGAGGCCGACTATTGGGTCTGGGTGTAGCTTGGACGTGGTGGCATAGATCGGGCCAATCGCCAGATAGTTCGCGGGCTCGGCGGCAGCGTCCTCGAGCTGGCGCGGATTGTGCGTGGAGTAACCCAGCAGCGCTTCTCCACCCACCAGGCGTCTGGCATCGCGCGGCGGCAGGTCGTCCTGCCCGACGTGCAACCCCGCTCCCAGAAGCTTGGCCATATCGGCCCGGTCATTCACGACAAACATCGCACCCCGGTCCCGGCACGCCGCGGCGATGCGTTCAACCTGTTCGAATACCTGGCGCGTCCACTGGCCTTTGTGGCGAAATTGCACGATGCGCGCGCCGCCATCGAGCCACGCACCCGCGGCGACTCCCGCGTCGCAATCCTGCGCCGAGAGCAGTTGAGTGTCCAAGATCGGATAGACGCGCGGAAGCTTCATTGGGATACGAACCCCGCACGCGCCACGGTGCCCAGAAGCATCACATTATTATCAACGAAACCCGGACATGCCGTGCGGGCCTTTTGCGGACGCGCTTACTTGGCAGCGGCGAGCACTTCTTCCGGATCGGGTTTGCCGCGTTTGGCGTACAGAATGGTTCCGTCCGGACCGATCAGATAGACCGTGCGCTTCACGATCAAGCCGTTGGCGTGATAGAGCGCTCCCATTTGTTGGCCCTTGTCGACGAGCAGCGGAAAGGGAAACTTGTACTTGTCGCGAAAGCTCTTGTGCTTGCGGGCGCCTTGCGGATTGACGCCGTAGACGGCGACGTTCCGTCGCTCCGCCAGTTCCCACCGGTCGCGAAATTCGCAGAGCTGCTTGGTGCAGGTGTAGGTGTCGTCGCCGGGGTAGAAAACCAGCACGACATTCTTGCCGCGAAGCGAAGCCAGCGATACTGTAGCGCCGTTTTCGTCGGGAAGAGAAAACTCCGGCGCTTTCGATCCCACGGGCAGCGGATCAGAAAACAGCCAGCTTAGCATTGCCTTACTGGATGGCCACTTTCACCGAGTTGCTGGAAACACGCCCGATGGTCAACACCAGGTTCTGTGTTCCGGCGGGCACGTTCTGTGGAACCTGTACATTGACCTGGTACATTCCGCCTCCATAGGCGGGAGCGAGAACGCTGGACACGACCGTCGCCTGAACGCCGGCGATCGAGACCTGCGGCTGCGCCACCGTAATCATCTGGCCCGCGCTGTTGGCATGTACAGCGCCCAAGCCTGTGCAGTATATCTCAATCACACCGCCGCGTGGCGCGGGTTGCAGTGCGGTGGTAGCCGAGGCCCCCGCGTTCATGATGGTTCCGAAGTTTGTCTTCGAATCGGCGAAGATCCCGGGAGCCACGGGCGTTACCGTCAGCTTCAAACTGGCGGACGCCCCGGCGCCGGATTGCACGGTGAGTGAGACGGCGCCGGGTGCCAGATCCAGCGGCGCGATGAGATTGATCTGCGAATCGCTCACGGAAATCAACTGTGCCGGCTCGTTGTTGAACAGCACACTGACGCCGGCGAGTTGGGTGGGCCAAGGCATGCCTCCCTGGGAGATCATGCCGCCGGAGAGGCTGGTCCCGTTAATCGTCATCAGCTCGCCCGGAGCGACGGCCGGCAAGGAGGAGGCGGAGTTGACCACGCCGGTGGCCGTGAAGCTTGTCGGCGGAAGCGCGCTGATCGTGACACGCTGCACCGAACCAGCGAGAGAGATTTGCAGGCGCGCGCCCGCCACCGCGGGCGTCCACTGAAAAAGCGCCTGGCCGTTGGCATCGGCTACCGCCGATTGCGGCGTTACAGTCCCACCTCCCGTGGGCAGCGCCGTCAACTGCACACCCGGATAAGAGAGACTATTCTGGTCAGACACTCGCACCAGGATGGGTTGCGGCAGCGTGCCGTTTGCGTTCATGGTCTGCCAGTCTCCCGAGACTGTCGAGAGCGTCAGAGCCGACGCCGGCAGCACCTGCACACGGGCGTAAGCAGATTCGAAATGGTCATCGCCAGTCGACGCCGTCAGGTCGTCCACTCCGGTCGCCAGACCCTGAATGGGGAAAGTCACGGTGGTAGCGCCGGCCGGGATCACGACCGACGGGGGCGCCGCGATCGCGCCAGACGCGCTTTCAAGATTGATCATCACCGGCGAGGTTGCGGGGTGCTGAATCGTCAGACTGGCCGTGCCCGTTCCTCCCGCGATAACGCCAGCGGCCGGCGCGACGGAAAGCGATAGCGCATGGCGGAGCGTGGCATCCAGGAACGCCCGCCCTCCGGTGGCAGCGGAATAGAACGGTTCGAACTGGGAGCGGTAACCATCCACCTGCGCTACTTCCGAAGCCGGCGGCGTCGTGCCGGCTTTCACGATGAGCACAAAAGCCATCCGGAAATGCCTCTGCGCGACGGTGGAGTCTGGCGTGCGCCTTCCTTCCGCCTGGATGATGTCGCTGATCTCAATATCCCGTCGCATGCCGTCGAAACCGACGCCCGCTTGCGGAAACTGGGTGGACAGGCCGGTAGCGCTGCCGGTCACCAAAAATGTCGGCGGCACTTCGCCGGGTGCGCGGAATCCCATCAGATATTGGTCGAGCGGCGAGTATTGATCCACGGCCGCCGTGGTGACGAATCGCGGCTCGGCGTTCACGCCGTCGTCCTGAATCTGGTTGCCTTCCATGAACGAGCCATCCGCGTTGAAATTGAACGCCCAGTGCACCATCTCGATTCCGAGCATGGGCTGCGCCGCGGGATCGCTGGGATCGGGCACGCTGGCATAGGCCAGGAACAGGTGGCCGGCTTCATGACCGAGCAGCTTCAGCATATTGTACCCACTGCCCGCGCGCAGGCTGATAATATCGGCCGGATTGGCCGGATACAGGTTCAGCGGCCCCATGTTGAGCACGGATTGCAGCCGTGACGCGGAACCGTATTCGGCGCCATCGTCGACCTGCACGTCGCCGTAACCTGTGCGGTGATTGCGCAGCGTCTGCTCCCACGCCAGGGCCCCCGTGCTGGCCCAAATCCCCTCATCATTGAAAAATGCGATGTAGTCGTATGAATCGTCGTGAGTTTCGAAGAATCGCTGCGCGGCGGTCTCGATGTCGATTTCATCCACGCTGATGAAACGCTCGGCGACTGTCGCGGCATAAGCCGCGGA
>Ga0335081_10010960_pt1 | contig 14665 bp, 13 predicted proteins | sample Lox_Sample_35_FD_206713 | JGI IMG/M metagenome (GOLD analysis project Ga0335081, IMG submission 206713) | Soil microbial communities from Loxahatchee National Wildlife Refuge, Florida, United States - Lox_Sample_3.5 | ecosystem: Environmental > Terrestrial > Soil > Wetlands | place: USA... | reverse complement strand
CGTTAGGGCTGGGCCTGCTGGATTCCTTCACCATCGGCGCGGAATCCATCGGCGAACAAAACGATCTCCTGAAGCGGATCGCGGCCGCCTGATGGACCCATCCCGCGAAATTGGCAAAACGTTGCTCTTCCTGGGCGTATTGCTCGCCCTTGCCGGTGCGTTCTTCTATTTCGGCGGCAAGCTTCCGTTTCGACTCGGCCGACTCCCCGGCGATATCGTCCACAAGGGCGAACACACATCGTTCTATTTTCCGCTAACCACCTGCCTGCTCCTCAGCGCCGCCCTCAGCCTGTTGTTCTGGGCGATTTCCCGCCTGCGCCGCTGAAGCTGGCATTCTCTTTAAGAGATTTCGCTGCTTTCCTTGCCGGGATTGCGAGGCGTGAGCTAGACTCTCACCCGACAGGAGGCTCCGGCCATGAAAGGTTCACCCAAAGTCATCGAGGAACTCAACAAGGCGTTGCGCGAAGAATTGACCGCAATCAATCAGTATTTCCTGCACGCGGAGATGTGCGAAAACTGGGGCTATGAAAAGCTGTCCGAATACATCAAGAGGCAGTCGATCGGCGAAATGAAGCACGCCGAAGCGTTGATGGAGCGCATCCTGTTCCTCGATGGCACTCCGACCATGAAGCCGCTCGAGCTCACCGTGGGGAAAAACGTTCAGGAGATGCTTCAGAGCGATCTCGACCTGGAATTGGGCGCGGTGAAGGAATACAACGCGGCGATCCAGGTGGCGGTCGCGGAGAAGGACAACGGCTCGCGCGACCTGTTCGTGGTCCTGCTGAAGGACGAAGAAGACCACGTGGACTGGCTGGAAGCGCAAATACACCAGATCAAGGAACTCGGCTACGAACGCTACCTCTCCATGCAAATGGGCGACGAAGACGAAGAGTAGAGCGATACGCCGCAGTTGTTCCGCCACGCAGCATTAATGCGGGCCTGAGTGCCCGGATGAGGTTGCGTCTCTACCTTCTCCTGCTAGAGTAGGCTTGTGGACACCTCCAAAGCGCAATTGACTTTCAATCTGCAGCCGGAGCGCCGCATCTATACCGTCAGCGACCTGACGGCGCGGATCCGCGAACTGCTCGCCAAAAATTTCACCGATGTCACGGTGCAGGGCGAAATTTCCAATTGCCGCGCCCCGGCTTCCGGCCATTACTATTTCACGCTGAAAGACGAACGTGCCCAGGTGCGCTGCGTGCTCTTCAAGCAACAGCAGAGGGGCATGAAATTCCGGCCCGAAGACGGCATTCAGGTCACCGTGCGCGGCTCGGTCAGCGTCTACGAAGCCCGCGGCGAATATCAGATCTATGTCGAGTCCATCGAACCGGCCGGCCGCGGCGCGCTGCAGCTTGCGTTCGAGCAGTTGAAAAAACGTCTTGAGGCGGAAGGTCTATTCGACGCTTCCCGCAAAAAGCCGCTGCCGCTGCTGCCCAGCCGCATCGGGCTGATCACTTCGCCAACGGGCGCGGCCGTGCGCGACGTCGTGCGCATCCTCCGGCGCCGCTTCCCCAATGTGCATCTCACGCTGTATCCCGTGCGCGTGCAGGGAGAAGGCTCAGCCCCGGAAATCGTCGCCGCGCTCGAATATTTCAGCAAACAACGCCTCGTGGATGCGGTTCTGCTGGTCCGTGGCGGCGGCTCGCTCGAGGATTTGTGGTCGTTCAATGAAGAAATCGTCGCCCGCGCCATTGCCGACTCGGCGATTCCCGTGATTTCCGGTGTCGGCCACGAAACGGATTTCACCATCGCCGATTTTGTCGCCGATGTCCGGGCCTCCACGCCCTCCGCCGCCGCTGAGCTCGTTGTGCAGACGCGCCGGGAGTTCGACAAGCACGTCTTTGATCTGCGCGCGCGCCTCGAAGGCTCCCTGCGCTACAAACTGCTGGAATTGTCGCGGCGCGTGCACGCGCTGGCCGGCCGGCGCGGTTTTCGACGCCCGCTCGATCTTCTGCGCCAGCAACGCCAGCGCGCCGATGAACTGACTTCGCGGCTGGCTTTGGGTTTGCGCGCCCGCCTGGAGAACTCCCGCAAGCGCCTGCACACCTCGCGGCTCCGCGTCGCACAGTTCGACTTTCGCGCGAAAATCGGCGTACTGCGCTTGCGTCTGCACAAAGTTTCGCAGGAACTCGCCGCCCGCGAAGATCGCCTCCTGCGTCTCAAGCGCGAGCGCTGGGAACGCCTCTCCCTCCAATTGCAGGAGCGCAGCCCCCTGAAAGTCCTCGAACGCGGCTACGCCATCGCCACCGACGCCGCTGGCAAGGTCGTCACCGACGCCACCCAAGTTCAAATCGGCGACGCTGTTGCGCTCCAACTCCACCGGGGCAGACTCATCTCTGAAGTAAAGAAAAAGGAATAAAGAGGAAGAACTACTCTTCGTCGCCGCCGTCGACTTTCAGGACCGCCAGGAACGCCTCTTGCGGAATGTCCACCTGGCCGACGCGTTTCATGCGCCGCTTGCCTTCTTTCTGTTTTTCGAGGAGCTTGCGTTTGCGCGTGATGTCGCCGCCGTAGCACTTGGCCAAAACGTTCTTGCGTATGGCGGAAACGGTTTCTCGTGCGATCACGCGGCTGCCGATGGCCGCCTGGATGGGCACTTCGAACATCTGCCGCGGGATCAGTTTGCGGAGGCGGGTCACCAGCTCGCGGCCGCGCTCCACGGAAAATTCGCGGTGAATGATCAGCGCCAGCGCGTCCACGGGTTCGCCGCCCACCAGAATGTCCAGCTTCACCAGGTCCGATTCCTTGTAGCCGTCCAGGTGATAGTCGAGCGAAGCGTAGCCGCGCGAAACGCTTTTTAGCCGGTCGTAAAAATCCAGCACGATCTCGTTCAACGGCAGCTCGTAGGTGAGCATCACGCGCGTCGGCGACAAATACTCGAAATTTTTCTGAATCCCGCGCTTGTCCTGGCAAAGCTGCAACAGCCCGCCGACGGATTCGTCGTTGGTGATGATCATCGCCTTGATGATCGGCTCTTCGATCTTTTCGATGTCGCTGGGATTCGGAAATTTCGCGGGGCTGTCCACTTCGATCACTTCGCCGCCCACGCGCGTGATGCGGTAACGCACACTCGGCGCCGTGGTGATCAAATTCAGGCCGAATTCGCGCTCCAGCCGCTCCTGCACGATCTCCAGGTGCAACAGGCCCAGGAAGCCGCAACGGAAACCGAAACCCAGGGCCACGGAATTTTCCGGCTCGTAGAAAAACGCCGCGTCGTTCAGCTGCAACTTCCCCAGCGCATCGCGCAGCGGCTCGTACTCGTCGGCCAGCACGGGAAAAATGCCGGCGAACACCATCGGCTTGATGGCTTCGAATCCCGGCAGCGCCGGCGCCGGCCGCGCCGCTTCCGACACCGTGTCGCCCATCTTCGCGTCGGCCACGCGCTTGATGTTGGCTACGATGAAGCCGACGTCGCCCGCTTCCAGTTCCTCCAGCGCCACAGGCTTCGGCGTCAGCGTGCCGAGTTGCTCCACCTCGTAGACTTCGTTCGTCGCCACCAGGCGAATCTTCGTGTGCTTGGTCACGCGCCCCTCTATTACGCGCACCAGCACCACCGCGCCGCGGTAAATGTCGAACCACGAATCGAACACCAGCGCTTGCAAGGGATTTTCCGCGCTGCCTTTCGGCGGAGGGACGCGCTGCACCACGGCTTCCAGCACTTCTTCCACGCCGATGCCGCTTTTGGCGCTGATCATCAGCGCGTCGTCCGCGGGAATTGCCAGCACGCTTTCGATTTGCTCTCTGACAAAGTCGGGTTGCGCGGCGGGCAAATCAATCTTGTTGATCACCGGAATGATCGTCAGGTTATGCCCCGCGGCGAGAAACGTGTTCGCGACGGTCTGCGCCTCCACGCCCTGGCTCGCGTCCACCACCAGCAATGCGCCTTCGCACGCGGAAAGCGCGCGCGACACTTCGTAGGAAAAATCGACGTGCCCCGGCGTATCGATTAAATTGAGGCGGTAGGTGTTGCCGTCCTTGGCCTGGTAATGCAGCCGGATGCTCTTTGCCTTGATGGTGATACCGCGCTCGCGCTCCAGGTCCATCGAGTCGAGCACCTGCTCGTGCATCTCGCGCTCGGAAAGCGCTCCGGTCATTTCCAGCAGGCGGTCCGCCAGCGTGGACTTGCCGTGGTCAATGTGCGCGATGATACAAAAATTGCGTATGAACTTTGGGTCCATTCGTTTCCGTTACCGCCAGGAGTTTTCCTGAGGGTGCTTCTGAGTGCTCGTCGGCGGGCGCGCAAGCGTGCCGCGTAAACATCTAGTTTGCCACAAGTGGAGACCAGCGTCAGCCGGCAGGATAAGCCGCTCGATTGTGTCCTGGACGGAATCACAGGAATCTAATGGAAGTCTCGTCAAGAGCACCGTACATGGCCGAACTGACGATCTTTTACGATGGAGCTTGCAGTCTCTGCCGGGCTAGCGTTGCGCGGGTGCAGCGATTTAATTCCAAGCAGCGTGTCGCCTTTCTCGACGTGCACGACCCATCGGTGAAGCAGCGATTCCCACAAGTGGACCCGGAAATCGCCCTGCGGTGGATGCAGGCCGTCGACGCAAGCGGCCGCGTCTCCAGCGGCGCGGACGCGTGGGCGCGCATCGGTCTGCTTCTTCCCGGGTGGAATCTGATCGCGTGGATTCTGCTGCTCCCCGGCATTCACTGGATTGCCGGGCGCATCTACGGTTGGATCGCCCGCAATCGTTACCGTTGGAATCGCGACGTTTGCGAGGACGGCACCTGCACGCTCCACCTTCCCGGCGATCCTTCCAAGAAGTAGAGTTTAGTGCCTGTGCCACCCGGACCCGGCTCATTATGTAAGTGCAACGCCGCACCTCCGCGTTATCATCATCCCCGATGAACTCCTGGAAGCCGCGGTTTCTCCTTTGGTTTGCCGGCCCAGGGCCCTCCGGTCCGCCGGGTTACCTGCTGCCTCGCTGGCTCTTTCTTCGCGCGCTGGGCATCATCTATTTCTCCGCGTTCTATTCACTCGCGTTCCAAATTCGCGGTTTGCTCGGCCCCAATGGCCTCCTGCCCACGGGCATGTACCTGAACCAGATTGCCGAAGTCCTCGGCCACTCCCGGTATTGGTACGCGCCGACGCTGCTGTGGCTCAGCTCCAGCGACCGCGCGCTGATGGCGCTGTGCTGGGTCGGCATCCTTGCCTCGGTTTTGCTCGTGTTGAATCTTTGGCCGCGCGGGATGCTGGCGATTTGTTTTGTGATGTTTTTGTCGTTTATTGCCGGGGCGCAGGAGTTCGCTGGCTACCAGTCCGATGGCATGCTGCTCGCGGCTGGATTCATCGGCTTTTTCTTTGCCCCAGGCGGCTTGCGTCCTGGTTGGGGCGCACACGCTCCGCCCTCGCGCGCCAGCTTGTGGCTTCTGCGCCTGCTCTGGTTCTCGATTTATTTCGAATCCGGCGTCGGTAAATATTTCGGCGGCGATCCCTCATGGCGCGACCTGACGGCGATGGATCAGTATTACCAAAACGGACCGTTGCCCACCTGGATCGGCTGGTACGCGCAGCAGCTTCCCCACTGGTTCCACGCTTCCACGGCGCTGCTCACCTTACTTGTAGAACTCCTGTTCGTCTGGATGGTTTTTCTGCCGCGCCGCGTTCGGATCGCTTGCTTTTTCGTGGTGACCACGCTCCAAGTCGGCATCATTCTCACGGCAAACTACGCCTTCCTGAATTACCTGGTCCTCTCGCTCGGCTTTTTGTTGCTCGACGATCACTTTCTGTTGGAATTTCTCCCGGCGCAAGGGGGTGGCGCCGTCCGCGATAATCTCCAACGAACGTCCGAACCCGCAGAACAAGAAACACTCGTTAAGCTCGACCTTCATTCGCTCTCGCCCGCGGATCTGCCCGCCGAGGAAATTCCTGAGTCCAGGGAACCCGAAAATACTCCGGCCCCAGCCGCCGCTGCGTTGCGCGGATTCCTCTACGGGGCGGCGCTTTGGATCAGCGGCTTTCTTCTGGCGTGGCTCTTGTACGCCAACGTCTTCCTCATCGTGACGCGGATTTATCGCAACGCTCCTCTTCCCGCGGAACCCGTGGCCTTCCTGGAGCCGTTGCGTATCGCCGACAGCTACGGCCTTTTCGGCCGCATGACCTGGAAGCGCTACGAAATCGAATTCCAGGGCTCCAACGATGGCGCAGACTGGGTCGCCTATCCTTTTCGCAACAAGCCGCAGGATCCCGCCGCAGCGCCGCGTATTTACGCGCCCTACCAGCCCCGCTTCGATTGGAATATGTGGTTCGCCTCGCTAGGCTACTGGCGCGAAAACCAGTGGGTGGTCCGCGCCGAAGAGCGGTTGCTCACCAATGATCGTGACGTCCTTGCGTTGTTCGCCGCGAATCCCTTTCCGCAGACGCCGCCCAGGGAAGTCCGCGCCGTCTTGTGGGAATACTGGTTCACCGATCTCCCTACCAAGCGAGCCACGCATCTGTGGTGGCGCCGCGAATATCGCGGCCTCTACGCGCCCGCCCTCGAGCAGGATCCCGACGGAAAATTCCGAGTCACCGCCTGGCCCGAATCCGTTCAACCTTTGCCCTGATTCCCGCGCATCCCTTTTTCTTGAGAGATTGCTTCGACTTCACGAACGCATCCATTGCCTCAGCGGCTCGATTCCAAGGGGGATGGGTTGCCCACCATAATTCTCCGCCCCAGGAAGTGCGGCTGGGTGTGCAGAAGGTATACGTCCAGCACGGCCTTCACTTTGGCGAACTGCTCGCGCACCAGCGTTTTGAATCCATACGGCGGCGCCACATCCGGCGCGTCGAAGCCGATCGCGTCAATCCCGTGATGCGCGGCGAGAAAAATGGCGCGCTGGTTGTGAAAGTTTTGCGAAACGATAGTGACGTAGTCCTGCAGGAAAATCTGCTTCACGCGCACCACCGAATCCAGGGTGCGCAAGCCCGCGTAATCGAGGTAAATGCGGTCCTTCGGCACGCCGAGTTCCACGAGCGTGTTTTTCATGTCCAGCGGCTCGTCGTAACTCTGGATATGGTTGTCGCCGCTGACCACGAGATACTCCACCTTGCCCCGTTGAAAAAGTTCTGCCGCCGCGGTCATCCGGTTCTCAAAGAAGGGATTGGACCAGCCCCCAGGGAGGCGCTTCGGACAGCCGAGAACGAGCCCAACGCGCCGGTAGGGAATCAGCGCCACATCCGAATAGGTTCTATTCCGGGCCGCGTGCGCAATCAGCAGGCGGGCGGCGAGCACCGAGGTAACGCACACTCCGAACACAATCCAAGCTGCGATGAGGGCTTTTCGCAACATCAAATTCCCATAGTAACCCAAGCCGCGAGGGGTGCCAGTGCCGGTTGTTTGTTTCGCCAGCCCGCGGGGTTTGACACAAAACGCCCCCCGAAGGAAAATCCAGCCCATGACGGGGACCCTCAGCTCGCGCCTTGCGGACATCTCGCTGCCGGACACGGACGAGCGTGAAGTGCTGCTGGGCAGCCTGTGGGCGGCATCGCCCGCCGTTGTCGTCTTCCTTCGCCATTACGGCTGCATCTTCTGCCGGGAGCACGTCGCGGAGTTGCGCGCGCACGAAGCGGAATTCCGGCGGCGCGGCGCGAGTCTCGCGGCGATTGGCCTGGGCGATCTGCGCTACGCGCGGCTGTTTCGCGAAGAGACCGGAATCACGTTCCCTCTGCTGGTGGACGCTGGCCGCATCGCCTATCGCGGCATCGAACTCCGCAAGACCACCTTCTTTGGGCTGTTTACCCGCGAAAATTTCGCTGCCCGTGCGCGCGCCCGCGCCGCGGGTCACCGCCAGCACAAACTGGGGAAAGATCCATTCCAACTCGGCGGCAGCTTCGTCTTCGGCCCGGGCAACAAGGACCTGTTTGTCCACATCAGCGCCTTCACTGGCGATAATGCGCCGGTGTCCAGCCTCCTGGCCGCGATCCCCTAAACAAGCTTCGCAACGCGCTACCGCCGCCGGGCCGCCTCAAGACGCCTCTTGCCCGATTGCCCAACGCCGCCTCACTCCGCTTTTGGCCCCTCCTCTCCCACGGTATATAGTGGGAACGGTGCCCCTCGGTCCCAGCGTTTCGGCGAAACTCGCCACACGGCACCCAACCTAAGGCAAACGACGGATGGCCGCAGACGTCAGCAAGCTGCTGGAGCGCGCGAAGAAATACGTCGAGAAAAATCGCTTCGAGGACGCCATCGAAGCGTATCTCGCCGTGCTCGATGCCGCGCCGCAGCACCAGGAAGCTTCGCAGGCGCTGGGTGATCTCTACGCGCGCGTCGACCAGCCCGATCGCGCCGCCGTTTATTACGGCCACTTGTTCGATCTCCTGATCGATCCCAAGGACGAGACCAAGGCGCTGGCGCTCTACAACCGCTTTCTGCGCCACTCCCTTGCGCCGCAATCGCCGGAACGCATCGCGCGCTACGCCTTTCTGCTGCAAAAACAGAATCGCGCCGAAGAAGCCATCGAGCAGTACTCGAAAGCCGCGGAAATGTTTTCCGAGGCCGGCCGCGGCGAAGATGCACTGTTCTGCCTGGAGCGCAGCGCGCAACTCGACCCGGAAAATCTCTCGCGGCAGCTGAAATTGGCGGAAGTCGCCTCGAACCTCGGGAAAAACGCCCTCTCCGCCCGCGCGTTCCTCCGCTCCGCGCAGCTCGCCACCGCATCGGGCGCGCAAGCCGATGCCTTGCGCCTGCTCTCCCGCGCGTACGCGCTGGCGCCGAATGAGCGCAGCGTCTCCTTGCTCTACGCCGAGGCCAAGCTGCGCAACGGCGAAGCCGCGGAAGCCGCCGCGTTGCTCGAACCCTTCGCGGCTTCCGAAAACGACGTGCCCTTTCTCGACACCTTCGCCGACGCGCTCGTGCAAGCCGGGCAGCTCGACCGTGCCCGCGGCGTCCTTGAGAAATTGCTGAAGGAAAAGAACGAAGGCGTCACCCGCCTCTTCGATCTTGCCGACGCTTACGCCAATGCCGATGACGATCCCAAATCCGTGGAGCTCCTTCAACTTTTGAAGCGCCGCATGTTCGCCGACAAGAAATCCGCGGAGTTCACCGCGCAGGTGGAAGCTCTGGGCGCCAAGCATCCCGAGTCCATTCCCATCCTCGAATTCTGGGCCGGCCTCTACAACGAACTCAACCGCGAATCGCAATATTTCGAGGTATTGATCCGCCTCTTCGACGCCAATTTCAACTCCGGCTTGTTTCCGAAAGCGTGCGAGGTCCTGGATCGCCTGGTGGACATCGATTCCTATGACTATCGGAATCAGGAACGCCTCGAACGCCTGCGCGGCCGCGCTGACGAGTCTTTTTTAAAGCGCATCGCCGGACGAATGGCGCGCAGCGCTTCCGTTCAGTCCAATCCGGGCCCTCCCAAGAGAGCCAGCGGGGGGCAAGAGGTCGAAGCGCCCCCGGCCGCCACCGAAGAAGGCCGCAAGGTGCAGGCGCTCGACGACCTGATCGTGCAGACCGAAATTTTTCTGCAGTACTCCCTGCAAAGCAAAGCCATCGAGCGCTTGCAGAAGATTGCCGCCATGTTTCCGGGCGAAGAAGAGCGCAATCCGCGCCTCCAGAATCTCTACCAGATGGCCAACTGGTGGCCGAAAACGGAACCAAAAGCGGAAGCGCCGAAGAAACCCGTTTCCATTCCAGCCACGCCGATTGTCGAGGAAAAACCCACGCCGCCGACGGGCCGCACCGGAAGCTACACCGCGGAAACGCTGCGCGACCTGACGAAAATTTCCGAAATCAATCAGAAAATCTTCCGCCAGCAAACGCCGCGCGCCATGCTCAATACCACCGCCAACGAGGTCGGTGCGTATATGAAGGCCGCGCGCACCTTTGCCCTCATCGGCGCGCCGGGCCGCCCGCCGGAAATGACCGCGGAACATTTTGCATCGGGCCTGAAATCCATTCCCGCCTCGCAGATGGTGTTGCTGCTCGCGCAGGTGGAGACTGCCGTCCCGGACGAACTGGGCGGTCTGGTCGTGGAAGGCACCGACGAATCCATCTTGAAAGAGATGGGCCTGGCGACGGCGTTGGGCGTAGCCATCACCGATAAGGAAACGCAGGCGCCCGCCGGCATGCTGATCGTCGCGCACGAGAAGCCGCACCAGTGGAAGCCCAACCAGACCTATTTTTTGCAAGCCATCGGCGACCAGATGATGATGAGCGTCAGCCACACGCGGCTGCGGAGTCTCGTCCGCCGCATGGGCGTTTCCGACGAGCGCACCGGCCTGCTCAGCCGCAGCTCGTACGTCGGCTGCCTGCTCAACGAGGCCGATCGCGCGCGTACGCAAGGCACGCCGCTTTCGCTCGCCGTGCTGCAGATCGACCGCGGGGCGGACATGCTTCGCGCCCAGGGGGAAATGCCGCTTGAAAAATTCCTGGAACAACTCGCGCGCTCGCTGCAACCCATCGTCCGGCAGAACGATATGGCGGTAAAATACACGTCGTGGGCGCTGGCGTTCATCCTGCCGGACACCAGCCTTTCCGGCGCGCAAAATCTGGTGGAAAAACTGCGCCGCGCCGCCGCCGGCGTACGCCCCCCGTGGGATTCCACGCAGGTCACGCTCAGCGCGGGCATCGTGGAAGCCGCCGCCCGGCAGGAATACGACAGTGAAGACATCGTGACCGACCTGATGAATCGCGCGGAGTTCAGTATGGAGGAAGCCCGCAAGCGCGGCGGCGACACCGTCGTCCTCTCCGAAATCCCCAAGCTCTAGTCGAAGTCCGCTTCGCTAGGGGCACGACCACTCCTAGCCCCAGTACCTACATTTCCGATTGCCCCGTTAATCAGGACTTGACCAATGTCGGGACCACATTTCGCTTCTTAAGTGAGGATGTCGGTCTGTTGACCGGCCTTCGCAAAGCGACCTAAGATGGCGCGAAAAGGATACCGGAGGCCACAATGCGTTTTTCCCTTTGGACTAGCATGTTGATGGTGGGATTAGCGTTTAGTCCAGCCGCGCATGAATTTGAGCGGATGGGGCAACGGGCATCTGAAGCAAAGCAGCCAAGTGCTACCGTCCACATTCAGCTAGTGAGCAACGAAGGAATAGAGCTGACTGGCGAAGGAGAAGTCGAGGTCCAACGTTTCCAAGATGACTCCAATGGTCCAGATTTGGCGAAGAAGTTCAAGCACGGCACGGCTTCCGGCGTTCCGTATGGGGTTTACACACTCCGGGTTCGTACTGCTGGATTTTGGAGTGCTGAGCGTGAGGTGAGGGTTTTTCAACCAAGTGTACTCACAGTTGTCTCACTCGAAATCGGAATGGGCCGAACTGAGGGCGGCCTCCCAACCGCGATGTTTGATGGCAAAATTAAGAACCTAGCATCACCTTCAACGTCACTGCGCGTAAGACTAAGCGGCATATATTCGACCACAATAATGGACGCCAAGGTGGAATCGGATGGCCGCTTTCTGTTGTCTGGCGTGCCCTACGGCGTTTACATCTTGGTGGTCACGCGTAACGCAGATTTTGCGAGCGACCAAAAACCAAGAGTCTTGGCTTCCGAGGAAGTCAGGGTTCCACTTACTGCGCCCCTGCTTATTGATTTGAAAGATAAGTAGGAGAAAGCAAACCAATTCCTGCGGCATAGAGTGTCGTCATGCTGCGAGGAATTTGAGTTAAGCAAAATTGAGGTCAAGTCCTGGTTAGTGGGCTAACCGGAAAAGTGGGTACTGGTCCACCCCCTACCTAAGAGTCCATCCGCGCTGTCATTGTTGACATGCTTCGGCGATTCTCACCGGGTAGCCTCAGCATGAAGGTTTCCTCTGCCGTAGCGCGCATGTACAATTTAGTTTTGCCGTAACTGATTGCCCGCGAGAAAGGGAAATCATGTTTCCAACGGATGTGGTTCTGATTGCTGGTGCGCGCACGCCCATGGCGCGTTACACCGGCGCGTTTTCGGATGTTTCGGCGATTGAACTGGGCGCGCATGCGAGTAAGGCTGCCATTCAACGATCCGGCGCGGACCCTGGGGAATTCGATCACGTGATTTTCGGCAACGTGATGCAGACCAGCGCCGATGCGATTTACGGCGCGCGCCACGTCGGCTTGAAAGCCGGGCTCAAGATCGAAACGCCCGCGGTTACCGTGAATCGCCTGTGCGGCTCCGGCATCGAGGCCATCGTGCAGGGCGCGCAGCGTTTGCTCCTCGGCGAATCCGCCATGGTCCTTGCCGGCGGCATGGAAAATATGACGCAAGCGCCTTTTGTAATTCGCGGCCTGCGCAACGGGCTGAAACTCGGCGGAGGCGCGCTGGAAGACACGCTCATGATCGGCCTCACCGACACCTATTGCAATCTGCCCATGGCCCTCACTGCCGAGAATCTGGCTTCCCAGAGAGGAATTACGCGCAAAGACGCGGATGCCTACGCCTTGCGCAGCCAGCAAGCCGCCGACGCCGCGTTCAAATCCGGCTATCTGAAAGAAGAAATCGCGCCGGTGGAGGTAAAGCAGGGGAAGAAGACGATTCTCGTCGGTGAAGACGACCACCGCCGCCCGGAAACCACCATGGAAATTCTCGAGAAGCTGCCCGCGTCTTTCAAGAAAGACGGCATGGTCACGGCCGGGAACGCCAGCGGCATCGTGGATGGCGCCGCTGCTGTGGTCTTGGCCCGCGAGAAAATCGCGAAAGACCGTGGTCTAAAGCCGCTTGGACGCATCATTTCCTGGGGCGTCGCCGGCGTGGATCCCAGCATCATGGGGATCGGCCCGGTTCCGTCTTCGCGCAAAGCCCTGCAAGCGGCCGGGCTGAAACTCGAGCAGATGGATCGCGTCGAAGTCAACGAAGCCTTCGCCGTTCAATACCTCGCGGTCGAAAAAGAACTCGGCCTCAACCGCGACAAAACCAACGTCAACGGAGGCGCCATCGCCCTCGGCCATCCGCTCGGCGCTTCCGGCACGCGATTGGTGATCACGTTGCTCAACGAACTCCGCCGCAAAGGCTTGCGCTATGGCCTGGCGACCGCCTGCATCGGCGGCGGCCAGGGCATCGCCATCATCGTTGAGGCGCTCGGTAACTAACCCAGTGCCGCATTCAGGATAAAGATAGTGCGGCGCGGCATAGCCCCGCGGACTTCCCGTGAATCTGAAGCCCCGGCTTCCCCCGGATTTGCCCTCGTTTGTGCTATTGTTTTGACGCAAGAGATCTCTTCGAAAGCGGTATTTCGAAAGATCGCCGCAACAACTCCCATCAGAAAGGGTGGAACTCTATGAAGGTCGTAACTCGCGTGTTGATTGCGACTCTATTTGTTCTTTCGGCGATTGCCGTGCCGCCGCTCCGCGCGCAATCCCAGACACAGAAAGCTCCCAGCAAGGCCGCGCCTTCTCCCGAGGCGGATACGCAGAAGAAAAATACGGACGCCTATATCGCCCTGCTCCGCCGCGACGTCCGCCAGGAAAAATCTGAAATCATGGGTGCAATGATGGCTTTGAACGCCCAGGATTCCGCGAAATTCTGGCCCATCTACAGCGATTATGACGCGCAACTAACGAAATTGAACGATCAGCGCCTCGCTAACATCAAGGAGTACGCGGAAAATTACAACAACCTCACCGACGACGAGGCGGACAAGCTCATCCAAAACGCCATGGCTTACCAGAAAGCCCGCCAGGAACTTCTCGGGCAAACCTACCTCAAGGTCCGGGACGCGCTCGGTGGCGTCACCGCGGCCCGCTTTGTCATGGTCGAACACCAGCTCCTATCGATTATTGATCTCAAAGTGATTTCGTCACTGCCCGTTGCCGGGCAGAGCATGTAAATTTCGGGAGGGACACGAAATGAAAACACGAAAGAGTTTTCTCTATACGATTGGGTTCCTTTTGGGAATTGCGACCCTCACGTTCGCCCTCGCTTCCGGCAACTGGGCCGCGGCCGCGCCGCAAAGCAAAAAGCGCGTGACCGTTCCCGCCGGGACGCGCATCCTGGTCCGCTTGGTGGATTCCATCGATTCCACCAAGCAAAAGACGGGCTATCGCTTCACCGCCACGCTCGAAGCCAATTTGCAGGCGGACGACATGGTCGTCGCCCCCCGCGGCACCACGCTTTACGGCCGCCTTGCTTCGGCTTCTTCGGCGGGCCGCATGTCCGGTAGCTCCGAGCTTACCTTGGAATTGACAGACATCATGATCAAAGGCAGCACCTATCCGCTGCTCACCAGCAGCTATGAAGTGAAAGGCAAAGGGGAAGGCGGCAACACCGCCAAGAAAGTGATCGGCGGCGCCGGATTGGGCGCGCTGATCGGCGGCCTGGCGGGTGGTGGAAAGGGCGCGGGCATTGGCGCGCTTGCTGGAGCTGGCGCCGGAACCGCGGTCGCCGCTTCCAAGAAGGGCGAGCAATTGCAGATTCCCAGCGAAACTCTGCTGGAATTTCGACTCGAGCAGCCGGCTTCGCTTCCGCTCTCCTGAGGGCGCTTTCCAATTACTGCTCTAAAACAAAAAAGAGGCTGCCCGGGGCAGCCTCTTTTTTTGCGCCTTCTGAATTCCGTCGAACGCTTCCGGCAATCCCTGCTGAATCATCCCATTCCCAGCATGCACCGAACCAGCGGCATCACCCACGCCAGCGTCCCGTAGCAATCGAGCAGTCGCTGGAAATCGAAAACGTACCCGGCCAGCAGGCGGCCCTCGCCAATCACCAGGCAAACCACCAGGTGCAAGATCTCGCCCGTCAAGTTGAAGCAATGC
>Ga0335081_10010959_pt1 | contig 14665 bp, 12 predicted proteins | sample Lox_Sample_35_FD_206713 | JGI IMG/M metagenome (GOLD analysis project Ga0335081, IMG submission 206713) | Soil microbial communities from Loxahatchee National Wildlife Refuge, Florida, United States - Lox_Sample_3.5 | ecosystem: Environmental > Terrestrial > Soil > Wetlands | place: USA... | reverse complement strand
GTCTATACCAGCCTGGAACGCGAGTGCGTGCCCCTGCTTCGTTTTCGCACGCGTGATCGGGTGACCGTTCTTGGCACATCCTGCCCATGCGGACGGACCGGTTTCAAATTGCGTTGTGTCGGCCGCACAGACGACATGCTGATTGTGCTGGGCGTGAATGTCTTTCCTTCCGCGGTCAAGGATGTGGTATCCAGCTTTCGTCCAAAGACTACAGGAGAAATTCAGATTACCTTGACTGAGCCCGGGCCCAGGGTGTCGCCGCCGCTGCGGATTGTAGCGGAATATGCAAACGGTTCATTCAACTTACCAGTTCTGAGGCAGGAGATCGAACGCAAGATTAAGGCGACATTGACGGTGCCGGCCTCGCTGGATTTGGTTCCCGCAGGCACGCTGCCGCGCTATGAGATGAAAGGCCAATTGATAAAGCGAGTGTAGGGACAGTGCTGGCAAGACCAATCCAATTCTGAGGGGCACGTGTATAGCGTAGACATCGATGTTGGCGGCACATTGACGGATGGCCTGTTCAGCGAAGGCAACCGTCAGGTTTCTGCCAAGGTGGACACTACGGCGCACGATTTAACACTGTGCTTGTTCGATTGCCTCAGCCAGGGCGCCACTCAGTTGGGATTTACTGATCTCGGCAGTTTTCTGGAACAGGTTGAACTCCTCCGCTGGTCAACCACCATCACTTCGAATGTGCTGGCTGAGCTGCGAGGTCCAAAGATCGGCTTGATTGTCAGCAAAGACCACGAACGGGACCTGTACGGCAAACCGGCTATCAGTCCGATCATAAACAAGGTGGTTGATGAGCGAAACGTGATCGGAATTGAGCACGCCAGCGGGCCAGAAATCCTGGGCGCAGTCCGTTCCTTGCTGGAAAGCGGGGTGCGCCGGATTTGCATCAGCCTGAAAGGCTCACTACAAGCTCCCGAGCAGGAACGGCACATCAAGAAGATCATCGATGAGCAATATCCCGACCACTATCTCGGTTCCGTCCCCGTGCTGATCGGCAGCGACATCTGCCAGAACACCGATGACATGACGCGCACCTACTACGCGGTCATCAATGCTTACACCCACAGTGCGCTCGCGGCCACGTTGTTCAAGGCAGAAGATGAGTTGCGTTACACGCAAGGATACTCACGGCCATTCCTGATCAGCCATATAAATGGAGGTGTCTCCGGCGTGTCGAAGACGCGCGCCATCGATACCATGGAGTCCGGCCCGATTCTCGGCCTCTATGGCGCAAGTTATCTGGCGAAGACTTACGGGCTCAACCGGGTGATCGCAATCGACGTTGGAGGCACAACCGCCAAGCTGGGCATCATTCACGATGGCGAGCCGGTGTACTCGCAGATCAGCGATCTGTTCGGCATTCCGGTGCACATCAGTCTTCCTTATCTGCGCTCTATTGCCCTTGGCGGGGGCAGCGTCGTATCGCTCCATGGCGAGGAGGTGGGCCTCGGCCCCGAGAGCATGGGGTCGTTTCCGGGGCCGGTTTGCTACTCGCTCGGCGGCGACAGGCCAACCTTGACCGACGCTTTTGTTACTTCCGGCCTGATCGATCCTCGGTACTTTCTCGGAGGAAGTAAGCCCCTCGACCTGGATGCGGCGCGCGAATCTATCGAGAAAAATGTCGCGGCACCGCGCGGATCTTCCGTGAAGGAGGCCTGCGCCTCCATCATTGATCGCGCCTACGGCATGGTTGCCAACATGATCGCAACCGCGTCGCAGGAGCTCAAACAGGACCTGTCCGACCATGTGCTGTTCGCCTATGGAGGAAATGGCGGCCTGTTCGCCTGCGGCGTTGCGGAACGGGCCGGGTTGAAGAACGCTTATCTGTTCGCTCTCGGTCCCGTGTTCAGCGCGTTCGGCTCTTCTGTCGTAGACATTAGTCACGTCTATGAACGCTCATTTCACCTCATGCTGCGCGATGGCGCGGGGGTAAGCGCGGTCACTCGCCTGATCGAAGAAATGCAGAACACCGGTGTTCGGGACTTACTGGGCGAGGGCATCAAACCCGACGGTGTGGAGACCTCGATTGAGCTGGAGCTATCCCAGCCGGGAAAATCCAACATCATCGTGAAGCGTCCGCAGCTGCATTTCGCGAATGTCAGCGATTTACGGCGTGAGTTGGGAATGTCCGGTGATGTGAGTGTTGAACTCATTCGTGTTCGGGTGAAGAAGGCGATTGCCAAACCGGCGTTGTCGCTGCGCGAGCTTGGCAGCTCCGATGCGAGCGTTGCACTCGTGGGTACACGGACGGTTGGTTACGGCAGCAGCAGAGAAGAGGCCGAGATTTACAAGTGGGAGTCGCTACTCCCGGGAAATCGAGTTGAGGGCTGCGCGCTTCTCGAATCGGCAAGCAGCACCTACTTTATACCTGAAGGGTGGAACGTCGAGATCGACGCCCGCGGAAACGCGCAGTTGTCTCTTGCGGCCGGGAACCCACCCTCCGCAAAGAAAGCGTTACAGACCCATGGCAAACAGTGATCAGCGTATTCGCGTCACCGAATATCTCGATCTGGATCTCTACCGGGAGCAGTGGTCGTGCAATCGCTGCGGTCGGGAACTGGGCTCCGCGCACGAGAACTACAAGAAGGCTTGCCTGCTTTACAGCCGCGATCCGCGCGAGATTCACATGCCCATTGTCGAAGGCAAGTTCACCTTTTCGCCTGACCCGCAGTGGGTGCGAATTGTCGAATTCTACTGTCCGGGATGCGGTACGCAAATCGAGACCGAATACCTGCCGCCGGGGCATCCCATCACGCACGACATCGAGATTGATGTCGCCGAATTGAAGCGGCGGCTCGATAGCGGAGAATTGAAGATCACCGATCATCGCCTCGAGGTGGTGGCATGAACTCGATTGACATCGATGTCGGCGGAACGTTTACGGATCTGGTTTTGAACTTCGGGGAACAGACGGTCATCCGCAAGGTTCCGACTACCCCCTACGACCTGTCTGTTTGTTTCTCCAATGTCATTCAGGAAGGTGCGCAGGCGCTGGGCATGAAGATGGAAGCGCTGCTGCCATCGATCGATATGATTCGTTACTCGACTACAATCGCGCTAAACCGCCTGATCGAACGGAAAGGCCCGCGCCTGGGGCTCATCACGACCGAAGGCCATGAAGATACAACTCTCCTTGGGCGTGGCGCGCAATGGATCGACGGAACCCGCGTGCAGGAGCGCCGCAATCTCAGCATTCAGAAGAAGCCCGATCCAATCATCCCGCGCGAGATGATCGTAGGCGTGAAGGAGCGTGTCGACTCGGCTGGGCAGGTCATCCGGCCGCTGGATGAAAACGATGTCCGAGAGAAAGTTCGTTATCTCGTAGGCAAGGGTGCGCGGGCATTCGTGGTGTCTTTGCTTTGGGGATTCCTGAATTCTATACACGAAAAGCGGGTGAAAGAGATTATTCGCAGCGAATACCAGGAATTTCATATCGGCTACATGCCTGTCGTGTTGGCCGGGCAAGTCGTAGGCAAGCTTGGCGAATACGAACGAACCATGGCGGCGATCCTGGACGCATACCTCCAGCGTTCCATGCAGATCGAACTCTCCACCTGCTGGGACAAGCTGCGCGACCGCGGCTATAAGCGTTCGCTGTCGATGATTCAGAGCTCCGGCGGGATTGCCGAAGTCTTCAAGACCGCAGCCAGCCGGACGTTTAACAGCGGTCCGGTTTCCGGGCTGATGGGCGCTCACCACGTGGCCAAGCTTTTGGGATTTCACAACGTAGTCATGGCCGACATGGGCGGCACCAGCTTTGACGTCGGACTGGTGGTGAAAGACAGCGTGCGCAGCTACGACTTTCGCCCCGTGATCGACCGGTGGATGGTCGGCATCACCATGATCAAGACGCTCTCTGTCGGCGCCGGCGGTGGCTCGATTGCCTGGCTGAACAAGCTTCTGAATAACCAGCTGCAAGTTGGTCCCAAAAGCGCAGGATCAATGCCTGGGCCGGTGTGCTTCAATCGCGGCGGAACTGAGCCGACTGTTACCGACGCTGACGTCGTGCTCGGCTACATCAACCCTGAGTTTTATTTCGGCGGCAAGCTTGTGCTCAATAAGCAGAAGGCTTATCAGGCGATTCGCGACAAGATTGCCAAGCCGCTGGGCATGGAAGTGGAACAGGCCGCATCCATCATTCGCAAGATCGTCGATGGCAACATGTCGTCAGCGATCATGAAGGAAGTGCACCTGCGCGGTTACAGTCCCGAGGAGTTCATTTTGTTTGCCGCTGGTGGCGCTGGTGCGACGCACGTGGAAGGCTTTCGCGCCGATATTCCCAAGGCTGTCATCTTCCCGTTTTCTCCGGTGTTCTGCGCATATGGCTCATCGACGATGGACATCATGCATGTCTTCGAGTTGTCTCGTAAGTTGACGCTGATGGAGCCGGTATCGCGAAAGCTCACTAATAATTTCACGCCGTTCAATCAGGCGGTTGAAATGTTGATGGAGGATGCGCGGCGCGACCTCACGGGCGAAGGACTCGATCCTGCTCAGGCGAACTTCGTGCTCGAACTCGATATGCTCTACGGCGGACAGTTCCACGTCAAGCGCACCTTATCGCCGTTACTGTTCATTCGAGAACAAAAAGACGTGATGAGCATCTGCGATGCGTTTGAAAAAGAATTCAGCGAAGCCTTCAGCCCATTCGTAGTAAACCCCGAGGGTGGCGTGTTTGTGGAAAGCTTCATTCTCAAGGCCATTGTGCCGACGAGGAAAGTGACACTACCTAAATTGCCGATGGAGAAAAGCAATCCGGGAGCGGCACTCAAAGGCACACGGGCGGTGTACTGGCCAGACAAGAAAGATTTCGTCACCACGAAGTTCTACTCCTTCGAGAAGTTGCGTCCGGGCAACGTGGTTCCGGGGCCTGCGGTGGTGGAGAGCGAGTACACGACGATGGTGATCCCATTCCCGCTGCGCTTCTCGATCGACGAGCACGGATTGGGAATTCTGGAATAGGGAGACGACATGGCGATACCCACGTTAGCCGAGAAACTGGAGTGGCTGAAACCCGCGCCTGCAACGGAGTTCGAGCGGGAGTGCGTGAAAACCATTCGGCCGGGCGAGTATGAGATTGGCGTACAGGTGACCAACGACATCCTGGACGAGGCCATGGAGATTTTCGTCCGCTCCTCCCGCAGCTACTTCGGCGTCTCCGGCGATTCGATGGTGGCCATCTTCACGGCAGAAGGCGACCTGATCAATGCCTCTTGCGGGACTTATCTGCACGCGATCATTCAGCCGATCATCATCAAGTTCATTCGCAAATATTATTCGGAGAACCCCGGCATCCACGATGGCGATATCTGGTACACCAACGACGCGCTCTACGGCGGGATCCACAATCCCGACCAGGTTGCGATCATGCCGGTTTTTCACGAAGGCCGATTGATCGCCTGGGCGACTGCTGCGCTGCACACAACCGAAACCGGCGCGATCGAACCTGGCGGCATGCCGGTTACTGCGAAGTCGCGCTTCGAAGAAGGCTTGAACCTTCCGCCGATAAAGATTGGCGAGAATTTCAAGCTGCGCAATGATTTTCTGGAGTTCTATTCGGTTTATGGCCTGCGCGCCCCAGCAATGTTCATCTCTGACCTGCGCGCGCGCTGCACAACCGCCGATCGCGTACGGGTTCGGCTGTTGGAGCAGGTCGAGAAAAGGGGAGTGGAATTTCTCGTCGGTCTCATGCGCCGCATGCTCGATGTCGCTGAAGCTGGCGCGTTCCAAAAGGTGAAACATCTTCCCGACGGCAAATTTCGCAGCGTGGTTTTCAACGATGCCATGGGGTGGACGCCGGCGCTGGTGCGCGCCTGTTTCCTAACAATCACCAAGAAAGGCGATCGGATGGTGTTTGACTTCAACGGAACCGGACCCGAAACTCCCTCTTCTTACAACGTCCATCCGCAGGCCGTCGTGGGGCACATTGCCAATTTCATGTACGAGTACTTCTTCCACGATCTGCCGATTTGCAGCTCTACCTTCGCGCCGATTGACTTCGTCTTCCCGCATGGCATCCTGCTAAACCCCGACAAAATGGCAGCCACCAGTTGCTGCGTCTACATCGGTATGCAGACGCGATGCGCTACACACAACTGCTTCGCCAAAATGATGTTCCCCACGCGCCACGGATGGTCGCAGGTGGCGTCCGCTCCGGGAAGCCAGCACACGGCGCAGATTTGCAGTGGGCATTCGCAGTGGAATCTTTCGGTGTCGGACGTACTCTCGTTTTCCCTCAACACCCAAGGTCAAGGAGGGCGCGCTGCCACTGATGGCATGGATGCGTACGGTTTCGCCTGGTGCGCGTTTGGCCGCGCACCCGATTGCGAGCAGGTAGAAGGTGAACTTCCGCTCACCGTGACCCTCTCGCAACACTGGAAGGATTCTTCCGGGCCCGGGCTGCATCGTGGCGGCTCAGGCGCCGTACAGCAGTGGATGATCCACAAGGTGCCGCAGCTTCTCTCGCTGTGCATGGGTAATGGAAGCAAGGTACCACTTGGCCAGCCGCTGTTTGGAGGCTATGCTTCCACACCGATTCCGGGGATCAGTGTAAAGAAGGCAGACCTCCTGTCACGAATGAAGAAGGGCGATCCGACCTTGACGCTCGATCACCGCCAGATCTTTGAGGAAAGAGATATCAAAGGTGATTGGAAATTTGAATTGATCGCCCGCACTCCCGATATGTATGCGGAGGGGGACTTGCTGTTCGGCTTCAGCGGTGGCGGGCCGGGCTATGGTGATCCGCTGGAGCGTTCACCCGAGCTCGTGTCCGAAGATCTGAAGAAGAACATCATTTCGCGCTGGACGGCGGAAAATATCTATCGAGTCGCGCTGGACGGTGACGGAAAAAAGATCGATATCGCAGCCACGGAGAATGCACGCGCCGCCGAGCGAGAGGCGCGGCTCACTCGCGGCAAGCCTTACAACGAGTTTATGGCGGACTGGGAGAAGCAATCTCCTCCCGCTGAAATTCTCGAGTGGTATGGTTCCTGGCCCGACGCCAAGCCGGTGCGGCCGATCTTCCGGCCATAATTCTCGTGGCGGATCTCAAGACACCTCGCGCGATGATCAAGGCCTGGGTGCAATGCGAGCCACCACCGCGTCCGCTTATCATGCCGATTCTTTTTTCCCTTGGCGCCCGGCTGGAGAATCTGCCGCTTCGCGATTTTTTGACGAATCCGACAAAAATCAGCAATGCATTGCGGCAGATCCGAAGCGTCCTGAAGGTTGATGGGCTGACTTGCTACTACGACCCGTTTCTGGAAGCCGAGGCTCTGGGATGCAAGCGCGAATGGAAGGCGGATGGGTCGTGCAGTCTGGCGATTGTGCCGTTCTCGTCCAGCGATGACCTGTGCCAAAAGCTGAATTCACCGGACTCGCTCGTGAAAGGAGGGCGGATTCCCATCGCATGCGACGTAATCAGGCGACTGAAGCTGATCTTGAAGGACGCACCTGCGCTCATGGCGTCCGTGACAGGGCCGTTAACCCTCGCAACGCAATTGCTAGGCAAAACTAGTTCAGAGCAGCTCCCAATTGCCTTTATTGAGTTCGCTTCCGAGACTACTGCGTCCGTCACCAAAGCTTTTCTCGAGGCCGGCGCGGATGTGGTGTTGATTGTGGAGAAGTTTGTTCCGGCAGCCTCGCATGAAACTCTCGAATGCTATGGTTCGCTTCTGGCGCCGATCTTCAACGTAATCCGTTTTTATGAGGCTATGCCAGTACTACTGTTGCTCGATCTTGGCTCGCGCGTGGGTTCTTTCCTGCAACTCGCGGGCTCGTGGGAATGCGTGCTCTGTCTGACGCACAGCGAAAATCAATCCGCGCCTGGCCTTGCCCGGGGAATCGCTCTGCCACGAACAGCCTTTGAATTGAATCCATTCACTGATTCACAGAAAGTGCCGGCCTTGACGGGTTCCAAGCAACCGCTGCTCATCACCTCGACCGAGGATCTCCCCGGCACTCTTGACGTCAAGATTTTGGCCGAAATGATCGCTCGATTAAAAACGATTTCCGCATCGGCAAATTCGCCGTAAACCCTTGTCGCAAATAGACGTTTCTGGTAGCTTGAGAACGAACGTTCGATAGATATGGCGGCCAGTCCGATCATCCCGGAGCTTTCACACACCGCACGCCCGGTGACGCGATTCGATCGCCGGCTCGCGAAAATACTTGAGCACGCGACCGCAATCTTCTGCGAGAAGGGCTACGAAGGCGCTTCCATGCGCGACCTGTCACGCGCCAGCGGCATGTCGCTCGCCGGACTTTACTATTACTTCGAGTCCAAGGAAAAGCTGCTCTACCTGATTCAGAAGGATCTTTTCAGCTCTGTTATGGAGTCGCTACGCGAGCAGTTGCAGCACGTGTCCGAGCCTGAGGCCCGGGTCCGCACTTTTATTCAAAATCACGTCGAATTTTTCTTAAGCCGCCCGAAAGCCATGAAGGTGCTTTCGCACGAGGACGACGTTTTGCAAGACGAACTTGGCAAGGAACTCACGGCTCTGAAACGGCAGTACTACCACAGCTGCGCCGACTTGATCGAAGCCCTGAAGCGTGAAAAGAATCTATCTCTGAATGCCCGCGCGGCAGTCATGAGCCTTTTCGGAATGATCAACTGGCTGCATACCTGGTACAACCCGCGAGTGGATGGCACGCCGCGAGTGCTGGCGACTGAGATTAGCGATATTTTTCTGCGGGGCGTCTACTCCGCCTCAAAGCCGTAGCAGTAAGATTCTGGTTCCTATATCCCTTTTGTAACAGTTCAGCCGTACGAGTCTGAAACGCGAGGACGGATCAAGTTTGGTCACTGATTGTCACATTCATATTCAGCCACTCGACATGTTCCACCCCCGGGCCTTGGAACTGATCAAGAAGAAGCGGCCAAACTTTGATCAGATCGCGGAATTCTGCCGCTCGCCTAAGGCTTTTCTGAAACACATGGACGCGGCAGGGATCGACCGTGCGGTGCTGATCAACTATGTGGCTCCGGAAGTGATCGGCTTCACCCGCGGCGTAAATCAATTCATTGCGGATTACACGAAAGAAAACCCCAAACGCCTGCTTTCCTGTGGCGGACTTCATCCCCGGCACACTGGAAATATCCTGGCCGATGTGGAACAGATTCTCCGGCTCAACATTCGCATGATCAAGATTCATCCCCCGCACCAGTTGCTTTTTCCCAACGATTATCAGCACGGGGTGAAGGAACTCGAAGTGATCTATCGCGCGGCCGAGGCGAATGGAATTCCTGTGATGTTCCACACGGGAACGTCGATCTTTGTAGGCGCGCGGAACCGCTACGGCGATCCCATCTACATTGACGACGTCGCTGTAGATTTCCCCAAGATGAAGATCATCCTGGCGCATGGCGGCCGCCCGCTGTGGATGCACACTTCATTCTTCCTGCTGCGGCGGCATCCGAATGTCTATCTGGACATTAGCGGCATTCCGCCCAAGACGCTACTGAAGTATTTTCCGCGTCTCGACGAAATCGCGCACAAAACCATGTTTGGCACGGACTGGCCCGGACCGGGTGTGCCGGAGATCAAAAAGAACCTCGATGACTTTAAGGCGCTGCCGCTCACAGAAGAGATCAAGCAGCAGATACTCAGCAAGACGGCGCTGAGCATTTGGCCAGCATGAATTGAAGACCTTCTCAGTTCGGCGGATTCTCCACCAAGACCGCGATCCCTTGCCCTCCGCCGATGCAAGCAGAAGCGATTCCATAACGTCCCTTTGAACGCTTCAGTTCGCGCGAGACCGTGATTGCTAGACGCACTCCGGTCGCTGCCAACGGATGCCCAATGGCGATAGCTCCACCGTTTACGTTCAGCTTGGCGGGATCGAGATTCAGTTCTCTTGCGCAAGCCAAGGTTTGCGCGGCGAAGGCCTCGTTGATTTCGATGCGATCAATCTGATCGAGCTTGAGGCCAGCGACATCAAGCACCGCCTTGATTGCGGGTACCGGACCGATACCCATGATTTCTGGCGGAACGCCCACCGCTGCTCCCGCGATCACCCGACTTAGCGGCTGTTTCCCGTTCTCGCGGGCAACCTTACTCGAACCCACCAGGGTGGCAGCGGCGCCATCGACTATGCCGGAGCTGTTTCCTCCAGTCTGTACCCCGCCAAAAGCCGGCGGCAACTTCGCCAAGACTTCATACGGGGACGGACGGATGTGGGTGTCCCGATCCAGCGATTCGACGTTCTTGGGCAGCCGGATACCGCGTGGCTTGTATCTCTCGCATTCAAACTTCTCATTGACAACTGGAGTGATCTCGCCGCTGAGGAAGCATGCCTTCTGCGCTGCAATTGCCCGCGAGAAACTCTCGGCTGCGAAGTGGTCCGCATCTTCGCGCGTAATCTTGTAGCGCTTCGCCAGGTCTTCCGCAGTTCCACCCATGGTCAAGTTGCACGAGGGATCCAGCAACGCTTCCCAGAGAAAATCCTTGAATTCCACCTGCCCCATGCGGAAGCCAGCGCGATGAGTGTAAGCCGCTACTGGATTGCGAGACATTGATTCAGTGCCGACGACCAGAGCCAGATCGATCTTCCCCAGCTTGATCAGATCCGCGGCTTGCAGAATGGCTTCCATACCGGTTCCGCAGACGCGCTGTACCAGGTGCGAAGGAACCTCGATGGGCACACCGGAATACAGCCCAATATGCCGAGGCAGCATGTAGGCGTCGAAACTCGCCTGTGCCATGCTTCCGGCCACAACCGTCTCAACAGACTTCGGTGAAACTCCCGAGCGATGGAAGACTTCGCGGGCCGCTTTAATGCCAAGGTCAATGGGCGACATCAATCCGAGCACGGTGTTGTATTCGGCGAACGGTGTGCGCACGCCCTCGACCAGCCATACGTCTTCATATTGCGAAACTAATCCCTTATTGCGAGCTGCCATCCTACCCTCTAAGAATGCGTTATCAAAACTTTCAGAGAGCTACGTTTTCCCCGACTGGTGTAGATGCGCGCTTCGTGGTGATCGTCGCTTTTTGTACGCGGCCTTTGGGAATTCCGTAGCGGGCGCGATGCTTCGTTCCCCATGCGGACATCTGCTTCAGTATGGGCTTCAGGCTTCCGCCGTGCCTGGTCAACGAATATTCCACCTTAGGCGGGACCACTGCATAGACTTTGCGGTGAACGATGCCGTCCCGCTCCAGTTCGCGCAGGTGCTGGGTGAGCATCTTCTTGGTCATGCCGGGAATCAGCTTCTGCAGTTGGCCGAAGCGCAGCGTCCCGCTCTCCAGGTAAAAGAGGATCAGGGGTTTCCACTTACCGCCGATAATGTCAGTTGTCAACTTTACCGGACAATAGAATTCTTCCATGGTCAACCCTCCTGCATGACTCACGGTTACAAAAAGGTGCCTACTAGCAATAAAGATACTTTAGCCTAGAATCGTTGCCCTGAGAACAAGAAAGTTCTAACAAGGGACAAGATGAGCAAACGTCCGGTTGTTGTCTATGGGGCCAGCGGCTTCTCGGGACGCCTGGTGGTTGAATTCCTGCGCGAGTATAACGTGCCGTTCATTGCTGCCGGCAGAAACCGCGGCAAGATCGAAGACGTACTGAACCACGTTCCGGGGATCGAGACCGCCGATTACGAGATTGCCGAAGTAGACAATTCAGCGGACGATCTCGCCAAACTCTTCACCGGGGCTCGCGTGGTATGTAACACGGTCGGACCATTCATCTATAACGGACCGCGAGTGGTTGAAGCCGCGCTGAAGGCCGGTTGTCACTATTTGGACATCAGCGGCGAACAAACCTGGATTCGTGAAGTGTCCGAAAAATGGGGAGAGAAGTTCGCGCAAAAAGGTCTGCTGATTGCGCCGGCGACCGCTTTCATGTGCGCAACCAGCGACGCGGCCATCCGCCTCTGCCTCGAAAAGGCTTCCGTGGACACGATTGAAACCGTGACGATGTTCAAGGGCATTCCCACGTTCGGTTCGACTCAAACAATCTTCGCGGTCATTCAAACCGAAGCCCATTATCTGGAACAGAACAAATACAAACCGTGGCCGCGCGCGACACGATACGACGTTGCAGTTCCCGGCTATTTGCAAACTCAGCTTGCCTTGGCTTGGGGAGGTTTTCCTCAACCAGTCTGGTACAAGAATCATCCGCAGGTGGCGAACTTGAAGTCATTCGGTGGATTGCTCGGCCGCCAGATCATGGAAGGCGTGGCGGCGACAGAGAAACTATTTGAAGAGCAGATCCGCCCCTTGCCCAAAGCTGAGCAGGAAAAAAAACTGGCCGAGATGGCGAATGCGGTGCAAGGCGGGACTCCGCCCCGCGAGAATAGCCGTGAGCAGCGGACCATCGACGTGGTCGCGGCGCGCGGTTCCACCGACTATGTGCAATGTGTTGTATTCGGAACGTGCTGTTATCGCCAGACGGGATTGATCCAGGCATTCGCGGCCCACCATCTGGTTAACGCTCCCCCTCGCAAGGTCGGCTTTGCCTCGCCAGCTGAAGCATTCGGACATCACGAAATCCTGCGAACCGTCGAGAGCCACGGTTTGGCCAAAGTAAAGCTGTACACCTAACTGGGATCCATCCATGCGGGCCATTGACTACTTCGACAAGGGAGCGGATGCCAGTCCCGATCGCGCCGCCATCGTGGACGGAGACAGTCGCTACACCTACTGTGAGGCCCGCGCCATTACCAAGCGCATCGCCCGCGCCATGTGGGCAGCTGGACTTCGCGGCGAACAAGCCGCTGGAATCTATTCGCACAACGATGCCCGGGTCCTGTTCTGCATGTTGGGTATCCTGCGGGCGGGGGCAGTGTGGGTGCCGATCAACTATCGCAACGCGATCGACGCCAATGTCGAATACATGAACTATGTCGAAATGGCCTGGCTCTTTTATCACAGCAACTTTCGCGAGAGTGTAGCGGAAATCAAGTCACGCGTTCCTTCGCTGCGAAACGTGATCTGCCTCGATGAGGAGGACGGCGAAAATCCATCCCTCGAACAATTCATGGCACGCGGTGGCGGCGCGGAAGAATTGGATTGGGCAGATGAGTATGGAAATCTAGACCGGCTTGTCGGACTGGTCCCAACCGGCGGCACCACCGGCCCGGCCAAGGGAGTGAGGGTTACAAATCTGGCCTGGGGCACGATGACCGAAATGGCCACCCACTATTGGAGAGGAGAGTCAGCCTATCCGGTCTGCCTGAATACGGCGCCACTCTCGCACGCGGCTGGCGTGGTAGCGTTTGCCATGTTTGCCATCGGCGCCACCAACCTGATCATGCCGAAGTTCGACGCACTCGAGGTACTACGCAACATTGAACGATTCCGCGTAACTCATCTCTTCTTGCCTCCGACCGCCTTTTACAACCTGCTGTCGCATCCGGATGTCCACCAGTTTGACTATTCCAGTCTTCGCGTTTTTCTTCTGGCAGGATCGCCGGTTTCTCCTGACAAGCTTAGGCGTGGGGTAGAAATTTTCGGACCGTGCCTCTGCCAGTCCTACGGCCAGACGGAAGCACCGATGTTGCTCACCTTTCTGGACTCCAAAACCATCGCTGCTGCGGCCGCTGGGGAGCATCCGGAACGGCTGCAAAGCTGCGGCAAGCCGACCTCTGCAGTCCGGGTGGCCATCATGGACGACGAGGGCCGCATCCTGCCCCGCGGCGAGCGCGGCGAAATCGTCGCTCGTGGAACGCTGGTCACTGCTGGTTATTACAGAATGCCGCAGGCAACCTCGGAAATCCGGGCCCATGGTTGGCACCATACTGGCGACATCGGATACATGGACGAGTGCGGGTACGTCTACATCGTCGATCGCAAGAAAGACATGATCATCAGCGGCGGCTTCAACGTTTACTGCGCCGAGGTTGAAGCTACGGTGATGAGTCTGCCCCAGGTTCACGAGTGCGCGGTCGTCGGCGTGCCACACGATAATTGGGGAGAGGCGGTGAAGGCCATCGTGGTACTTCGACAGGGAGAGTCCCTGACTGAAGAAGCTGTGATCGCCCACTGCAAAGCGAAACTGGGCGGGGTAAAATCCCCAAAATCAGTCGAGTTTTGGCCGGATATTCCCAAGACAGCCGCGGGCAAAATCGACCGCAAGAACATCCGCAAGCCTTACTGGGCAGGCGCAGAACGGCAAGTGCACTAGGAGGAAGCTATCTCCGCGACCGTGGTGGTGCCGAAATCCGGTGGAGTGACCAGCACCAAGGCAACCGTATCGCGCTGGCTGAAGAAGGAGGGCGACAAGGTCAAGCAGGGAGATGCGCTGGTCGAATTGGAGACAGAAAAGATCAGTTACGAACTGGAATCGCCATATGAAGGCGTGCTGCTCAGGATTTTCGCGAAGGAGTCGGCGGAAGTGCCGGTGGGCGACCCCCTGTGCGCGATCGGGCAGATTGCGGGTAAACGGAAGCGTAAGTAGTTTTCATTCCAAGAAGCGTAGCGACGAAGAATCTGTGTGAAGCGTTGTCCTTCCGAGGAACGAAGTGACGAGGAATCTGCAGTTGGTTCTAACTGCAGATCCCTCGCTCCGCTCGGGATGACAGGTCGAGAGGACGTTCAAGCCATGCCAGCAAAGCAAACACTCAGCAAGGACCGCCTCATCTGGATGTACACACAGATGGTGCGTATCCGCGAGTTCGAAGAGGCGGTAAAGCGCACCTTCATCGAGC
>Ga0335081_10010958_pt1 | contig 14665 bp, 12 predicted proteins | sample Lox_Sample_35_FD_206713 | JGI IMG/M metagenome (GOLD analysis project Ga0335081, IMG submission 206713) | Soil microbial communities from Loxahatchee National Wildlife Refuge, Florida, United States - Lox_Sample_3.5 | ecosystem: Environmental > Terrestrial > Soil > Wetlands | place: USA... | reverse complement strand
TTAACTGCGTTCCGAATCCCTCGATATTCCAGCGCTCCATGCAGAACTGAAAGATTGAGCGCATGTCCACGTTCTTGACTAACGCATTTACATCGGTGATGTTTCTATCTCCGTTTTCTACGGTCCACGCGTGCTCATGCCAGCCACGCACTGTCCTGAGAATCGCTCCGTCTTTAATAACGTCCTCGCGAAGCTTGTAATCGATACCCCTGATTCGCACGCCGCTCCAGGTCAGGGCAACGCCCCACTTCTGATCTGGCTCTCGGATGCCCCTAAACCGCAGACGGGCATCCTCACCTGGGCGATCTGCGCGCCGGATGTCATATGTGATTTTGATCTCGTCTTGATCGGTCCGCGTTTTGTCGCGACTGTTGTTCTCGATGGTTCGGTGAATAAACTTTCGCACGCGAACGAGGTAATCCACGTCCGCTTGTGTTTGCGTCGGCATTCAGCGTTAAAGGGGAAGCGGTCGTAATTATAGACCTTGGGGTAAACGGGAAGGCACCCCAAAGAAAGCAATGATTGACGTAGGCAAGGCACGGCGCTATTCTCCAAGTTGGAGAACTGAGCCGTACTCGCGCTGCACCGAGTGGCATCGGTGCGGGTGCGCGGTCAGGGTCGTCGCACACTGATCATTTCACAGGAGACGTGTGCGATGCAACCCGCTAATTTACTGGCTCGTCTGAACTCCATTCTTGAAGGAATTTTAGAAGCTCCTGATTTTCCACCTCCCGATCAATTTGTTCAAACTCTCTCTTCTGATATTCGTCGTATTTATTCTCCAGCTTCTCTCTCAACTCAGGCAGCCTCCGAATCTCGGAAAGAACCTCATCGAAATCAATCAGCGGAGCGGCCTGCTTCAGGGCGTTAATCGCCATCTTATAAGTAGCCAGCTCGAATTCTAGGCGCTTCATGTTGTTAATAACGTTGCGAACGAGTGCTCTGTATTGTTCTTTGCTTATCTGCATAACGCTCTTGCCTCACGTGTAGGGGTGTATGATGGGCGCATGAAGTCTAGTCCCAAGACGAGCGCAGAGTACACGAATTTCGAGAACGCGATGCGTGCCATACTGCGAGCACCCAAGGGTGACGTAGAACGGGAATTGGCAAGAGAGAAGGCGGAGCGGGCGACAAAGCCGAAGCGCGGCCCTAAACCGCATTCTTCGGCTTCCGACCACGCTTCCGGCGATAAGAGCTAGAAACTCGCCTCTCCCTCCTTGCCCGTCAGCTCTGAGTAAGTCAGGCGCTTGCCGACGATCCTGGAGAGGGCATAAGTAAAGCGGTCTGCGTCATTCAGCGGATTGTCTTTCGTGGCGCGATTCTCGAAGCGGAACACCTGTTCATCGGCATACCGCTGCAAGTGGAACGGCTCAACAGCGACATATGTCCCGCGCAGAGTCCGCTTGAACAAGCTCCAGAAATTCTCAATTCCTTGAGTGTGGACGTTGCCGTTGACGTAATTCTCAAGGTGGTTCACCACGTCATGCACGAAGCGGAACTCTAAGCCTTGGTATCCCAGCCATTCATCGGTGTACACGCGCGTCCCGTACTTCACACTGGCCAGCACTTCGGCCTGCAAGGTGTCGCGCTTCACGTTCGGGATCACCTTTGTTCGGACTTGACGCAGGTTGCGGTCCAGCATTCCCATCACAATTGTTTTGCCGATGTGTAAGTCTTTCTCACGGCTCTCGCCACGAATGCGCTGCAAGCGAACGCGCTTGCTCTTGTGCATGTTCTGGAATTTGCCGCCGACAAAAGTCTCATCAACCTCGACAGGCCCGCCGTCCGGCCCGCCGATCTTCGTCATCTGCCCGAATCCGCCCGACTTCATCGCGGCCCGGATTCGATGCAACATGAACCAGGCTGTCTTTTGTGTCACACCCAAAGCGCGATGTAATTCCCATGAGGAAATGCCGTTCTTATCGTTTACAAGCATCCACACGGCAGGGAGCCACTTCTCCAAGGGAATCGGACTCTCCTCGAATACCGTGCCGACCTTGAGCGAGAACTTGGCTTTATTGTGTCCGGCATAGCAGACGTACACGCGGGCTTTTTCCAGATAGCCGACCTTCTCACACTCGCAGCGCGGGCAGCGCACTTTGCCGTCCGGCCAGCGCAGAAACGTCATGAATTCGCGGCACTTATCGTAATCGCTGAATGTCTGGATGGCTTCTTGCAGAGTTCTCGGTGATTCCATTGGACTTACCTCACCTGAAAACGAGTTTACCTGCAAGTTTACATTCTGTCAAGTATATTATTGCCCGGGCAACATCCTGTGTTGTCAAGATTTTACGGACAACAGGAGGGGGGTACCGCGTCAGCGAGACCGCAGTTTGTTAGGTGCCTCAGGGGCTGAAGCCCGGCTTCTCCAAGAAGCGTTCAGCTCGGCTCAAGCCGAGCCCTTTCAAAGTGTGCAGCCTCCTGCTTCAAACCTGGGACTCGACCGAAGCAGGATCAGGTCAGGTTGCGATCCCTCAGGGGCTAAAGCCCGGCTTCTCCAGGAAGCGTTCTGCTCGGCTTCCACCCCAGCAGATGCAAAGGCGGCGTCTGCCGAGGACCCCCGGCTTCCACCCCAGCAGACGCAAGGGAGGCGTCTGCCGAGGACCCGGGCAGAAGAGGTCGCTGAAAACTCGGAAAAGCAGATCCCTCGCGCGACTGAAGTCCGCTCGGGATGACAAAATATAAGGGGTTTTCAACGGCGCACCTGAAGGTGCCCTTCAAAATACCCCGAGGACGACTTTTTCAGCGGCCGGTGCCGAGTCCTTTCAGCGCCAGGCTCCTCGACCGTCAGACGGTGTTTTCGGTGGAGCAGGCGCAGGCCAGCGGGGAGGTGAGTCAGAACTCCAGGTGCACGCGGACGCCGGGCACGGTGAACGGCCCGCGGGCGCGGTTCATGCCGGGATTGTTGACGTGCTGCATGTCGGCGGCAACATAGAGCCCGCGCCAGACGTGCGCGGTGTAGAAGGCTTCCTCGATGGTCTCGCGCCCGTACTGGAGAGCGCCATCGCCCAGCAGGAAGCCGAGGCCGCCGTCGGCGAGATAAGCCTGATGCGCGCGCGACAGGCCGCTGGAGACGAAGGCCGCGCCGGCGCGGTCCAGGGAGCGGCGCCATCGGGTGCCACGAGCGTAAACGCCCGCTTCCACCCCTTCGTTGTCTTCGGTGTAGCAGAAGGATTCGTGCTTGCCCTCGTTCCATCCCCAGCGCCCGAAGACGAAGGCGTCCTTCACGAACTCCTGCTCGAAGTTGATGCCGAAGCCGTACTTCACCGTCCCCTGTCTTCTGGTGGCGGTGACCTCGGGCACTGCGGTGACGTGCTGGAGATAGAGCTTCACCGCCTCTTCGTAGTCGCCCATGTTGCCGTGGTTCACGTAGCTCAGCACGCGCAAGGTCGTGTCCCTGTCCCTGACGAGCTGCGGGCGGAGTTCCAGCTCGATGTTCTCGGAGCGGGCACGCCCGACATCGGCATCGAGGTTGGGTCCGTTGGCGATCTTGGGCATCAGCGCTTCCGCAAAACGCAGCGCCCAGGAGCGCTCCTGCAGTTCGACCATCGCGGCGACGGTGTATCCGCGGGTATCGGCGGCGTAGTCCCAGGCGCCGTTGTTGTCGATGACCCAGTTCATGAACTGGTAATGGCTGTCGGTGCCGCCGATGTTGTTGTCGAAGAAGTCGGAAAGCGCAAACTTCCCCAAGCGGAGGTTGATGCGTTTTACCGGGACCTGGGTCGGCAGCGAGAACGGGTTGCGCTCGGACTCCACCTTCTCTGTCGAGAGCGGAATGATCTGCTGGAAGAACAGGCGCGCGATGTATGGCAGTTGCCCGATCTGCGGATTGCGCACCACATCGAGGTTGGTGAATCCGGCCAGACCGAGAGCGGTGCTGAGTCCCTTGCCCCCGGACTCCTCCACGTCAAGATAGAGCTGCGAGCTGGGGGTGAACTCGTAGCCGGTGAACAGCGTCAGGACGCGGGAGAGGGCCGTCTGGGAGTGATTGTCGAAACTGTTCGGGCCGCTGTAACGGGCGTAGAAATCCCCGTTCGCCTGAAAGATGAAATTGGCCTGCCCGGAGATCCAAAACTTCGAGGTCGGCGAATGTTCGAAGAAGGTGGCAGCGGGGCCGGGAGGCTCGGGTGGCGTCTCGTCGGGGGATTGCTGCGCGAGGCTGGCGACCGGCGGCACGGCAAGCAGCAGGACGAGGCGGCAGAGGAGGTTCAATCGGACCATGGAGTGGGAAAGCAGCCCCCGGATGTTGAAGGGAGTCTCTCATCGGGAGGTTACGGGCACATTACAGGCCGCCCCTGCACCCTGCGTTATAGCATACCGGGGTATGGTATGCAACGTACGCTGGATACGGGCGGGCCGGGCAGCTTATTTCAGGTAGGCCCGCACCAGGCCGATCAGGCCCTCTCCCAGCTCCTCGGGTGAATCCAGCTTCTGGTCGGGGTTCATCATGTGCAGCCGGATGTGGTCTTCGAGAATTTCCGCCATCAGGCTGTTGACGCCACCGCGAATGGCGGCCAGCAGCATGAGGATGTCGGCGCACTCGTCGCCGGCGGTGAGAGCCCGTTCCACGGCCGCGAACTGCCCGCGCAGACGCCTCACGCGGTACAGCAGCTTCTGCTTGTCGCGCGAAATTCCAGGAAATCTGTCCTGCATATAGGGTACGGGGGTATCCTATGGCATTCTCATCCGCAAATCCAGCCGTCCCGCAGGCATCTCCGGTCTCATGGGCGCTCTACCACCGGATTGCGCAGCGTGCCCACGCCCGCCACTGTGACCTCCACGATGTCGCCGGCCCGCAGCGGGCCGACGCCGGCGGGCGTGCCGGTGGCGACCAGGTCCCCTGGCTCCAGCGTCATCACCTGGGCGATGAAGCGGATCAGCACGTCGAGCGGAAACAGAAAGTCCGCGGTCGTGCCATTCTGGCGAAGCTCGCCATTGACCCGCGTCTCGACCCGTACGCCCTTCCACGGGTCGAGGCCATCGGCGACCACCGGACCGGCCGGGCAGAACGTATCGAAGCCTTTGGCCCGCGTCCACTGCCCGTCCCGGTTCTGCAGATCGCGAGCGGTCACGTCGTTCAGGCAGGTATAGCCCAGAATGTACGGTCGCACGTCTTCGTCGGCGGGCAAACGATAGCAGCGCCTGCCCATCACCACGGTGAGCTCGCCCTCGTAATCCACGCGTTGCGACAGGTCCGCGGGACGGCGGATCTCCTCATCCGGACCGATCAGCGACGAGGGCGGCTTCAGGAAGAACAGCGGCTCGGCGGGAATGGGATGATCGAGTTCTTTCGCGTGCTCGCGGTAATTGCGGCCGATGCAGACAATCTTGCTGGGCTCACAGGGAGGCAGCAAACGAACGGCGCTCAGCGGCAACGCGCTTTTTTCTCCCGTCTCGAAAGCAGCGAACGACTGTGGCGCTCGGGCCAGCACGCGCGTAATCGTATGTTTGCCTGCGACGTTCTCAATCAGACCGTAGCGCGCGGCATCGTTATGAGAGAACCTGCAATATTGCACGAAACGATTCCTTTCCGCACACCCACACTGTCATTTCGGCACCGTCTCGCTGGCCGGAGCGGAGCGCGCGCTCTCATTTCCGCGAAGATCCACGGCCGAGACGGCATAGAAATAGGTTTTTGCCGGCGCGACGTTTTCGTCGCGGTACGAGGAGACCTGCACCAGGTTGCGGTTGAGCTTCTCCGGCTGGCCGCCTTCGCTCCATCGGAAGATGTTGTATCCGGCGAGATCGCTCTCCCCGTTTGGCGCCCAGGTGAGATCGATAAACGGCTTCTGGCCTACGCTGGAAAAGACCGCCTGCAGTCCGGCGGGCTGCGCAGGTGGATAGATATCGCGCGTGAACACCTCGACCGGCGGAGAATCCTCGCCCTCCACCGCGGCATTCTCGCCATGGACGTGCACCTCGGTGACCGTGGTGATGCGATATTCGTACTTCTGCTCCCAGGCGAAGGTCCTGTCGAGATACGAACCGTCAGCGGAGGGCGCAAGCTCGTCGAGCACGATGTATGCGGCAGCCCCCAGTGGCCGGCGCATGATGCGGTAGCGGTACGTCACTCCGGCCGGCGGCGATGGCGGCTCCACGCCTCTCCAGGAGACATGCACCCCATCCGCATCCACCGCGGCGGAGAGCTTCTCCGGAGCGGCGATGGTGGGCGCCAGCGGTACGGAAACCTGGTTCGAGAGCCCGGCGCTTCGTCCCCGCGAATTCACCTCCTCCACCGCATACAGCACGAAGCCCGCCGGGTTGTTCAACCCCAGTGCCGGCGGCAGCGTATCCACATAATGAATGCGCACCTCTCCGGGCGGCGCTTCGCCCTTCTGCTTTTCTGCGGGCCTGGGCGTAGGTGGCGCGACCTCAGCCACGGTGTCGCATTTGGCCATCAGGCTGGTGCCTTCATGCCGGCAGATGCGCGTGGTGGGGTTGTGTTTGATGTTCGTGCGATCGGTGTTCCTGCGCGGCAGGGTCCAGTCCAGATCGACCTTGTTGCCGCGCCGCGAGGCGGTCAGGTCCTCCACCGGCCGCGGCAGATTCAGCGACGGCAGCGATGGCGCGCCGGGGGTCCCGCACCCGGAAAGCCCCACTGCCATGAGACAACCTCCGATCAGCCCGGCGAGCCGCAGTTTCATGGAAGCTAACAGGGTAACAAATTGCGAAGTTGCAGTGGCAGGGCGAATGCCGCCACACTCCCCGTTAGGAGATACACGGGGACCGCACCGACACCCCGCCGCCTGGATGCAGCAGGGTGATGTCCCTGTCGATTCATCACCTCCTCATGAGCCATGAATCACTGACACGCTATTGCCGGTGGTGCAACCATAATGAGCCTGACGCGAACTGCTTCCTCTTTCCTTGCGTCTGGTGCTCAGGTCCGCAAAAAAACCTTGGGTCCTGCGGACGTGCCTCTTTCACGCGCCCTCTCCGATGTCCTGGAGGTAAACCAATGCACAGCAAAGCGCGCCTACCCGGCACGATCTTCGGCGGGGGATTGCGGACGGAAAACGCCGCGTTCCTGATTCTGCTGACGCTTCTCTTTCTCCTGCTTCTACTGCTCTTCATCTTTGTGACTGCGCAGCCAGCGCAGGCGCAAACGTTAACGGTGCTTCACGATTTCACCGCCGGGGCCGATGGCGGAAACCCTATGGCCGGTCTGACCATGGATAGTGCAGGGAATTTCTATGGAACGACGTGCGGCGCGCCATGCCAAAGTAGCCCCAACAACGCTGGCACAGTTTTTCGCCTGTCGAAGAAGGGCTCCGCCTGGTTCTTCACGACGCTGTACGAATTTCGCGGCGGCGGTGACGGCGCGGCTCCGGAGGCCAGAGTCGTCATCGGACCCGATGGCGCGTTGTATGGCACCACGATTAACGGCGGGGCGAGTGGCTGTGGCACGGTTTTCAATCTGAAACCGGGACCGCCCGTTTCGCCTAACGTCGTTGGGCGTTGGACAGAGACCGTGCTCTATAGCTTCACCTGCGGAAGCGACGGAGCGAATCCCGAGGCGGAGGTGGTATTCGATCGTGCAGGAAACCTGTATGGCACGACGCTCTACGGCGGCCAGGACTTCGGGCCACATGGATTCGGCGTCGTATTTGAGCTGATTCCCTCGGCATCGGGTTGGACGCAGACGGTGCTACACACGTTCACCGGCGGCAGCGATGGCGGATGGCCGTTTGCGGGCCTGGTTTTCGACACCGCCGGCAACCTCTACGGCACCACGTCCTACGGCGGTGCATATGGCGGGCTGTCAGGACGGCTGGACCTGCGGTACGGTTTTTGAGTTATCGCCCTCGCCATCCGGGTGGACTGAAACAGTCCTGCATAACTTCACGGGAGGACACGACGGCGGGAATCCCATTGGAGGCGTTACTTTCGGAGGAGACGGTTATCTCTACGGCACCACGAGTTCGGGGACGCCGAGCAGCGGCGGAACCGTTTTCTCCATAAATAACCCCGAGATAGACTCCCAATATTTTTATTTCTATGGGAATGGAGACTATTTCCCCGGACCTTGGGACAGCCTGACTATGGGTCGTCCTATTAATCAGGCGAATTTCTATGGCACAACTTACACCGATGGCTCTCATGGTTACGGCTCGGTCTTTAACATAGTTGTCGCCTGGGCTTGTGGTATCTTTGGTATTACATTCCGATACACGATTTCACGGGCGCTCCAGACGGGGCATATCCGTTGGGCAGTGTGATTCTCGATGCGAATGGCAATATTTTCGGCACCACATACCAGGGCGGAGCGTACGGCTACGGAGTAATTTTTAAGGTCACGCCCGGCAGCGAGTCGAAGGGCGTCCAGCGAGAGCCGTCCAACTGCACGGCACAGCGGTGAGCGAGCGAAAGCCGGCCGATTAACGCAGCAGAGCTCGCGGATCCGGATCGGCGGCTGCGGGATTGGGCTCGACCGTTTGTGGTTCCTCCACAGTGTCGCCTTCGCCCGGCGCAAGAAATAGATTCTGCTCGATGCCGTGCTGTTTCGTGTACAGCTCGTAGTAGCGACCGCCCAGCTCGAACAGCGACTGATGCGTGCCGCGTTCGACGATCCGTCCGGCCTCGACCACCAGGATCTGGTCAGCGCGGCGAATGGTCGATAGCCGGTGCGCGATGACGAACGTCGTCCGTCCCTGCATCAGGTAGGAGAGACCCTGCTGGATCATGGCTTCCGACTCGGAGTCGAGGCTGGAGGTGGCTTCGTCGAGGATCAGAATGCGCGGATTGGCCAGAATGGCCCGCGCAATGGATACCCGTTGCCTCTGTCCGCCCGACAGCTTTACTCCCCGCTCGCCGATGACGGTGTCGTACTGCAGTTCGTACTTCTCAGCGAACTCATCCACGCGCGCGATGGCGCAGGCGCGAAGGATTTCCGCTTCGGTAGCGTCCGGCTTTGAGAACGCCACATTCTCGCGAATCGTGCCGTCGAAGAGAAACGAATCCTGCAGCACCATCCCCAGCTGCGTGCGATACGATTCCAGACGCACGGTCGAGAGATCGACACCATCCACCACGACCCGGCCCTGGTTCGGCTTGTGGAAGGCGGCAATCAGTCCGATCATCGTGGACTTGCCGGAACCCGACGAGCCGACCAGCGCTGTTACCGAGCCCGGCCACGCTTCGAACGAGACCTCCCGCAGCACCGTCTTCTGCTGCTCGTAGGCGAAGCTGACGTTCTCGAACGCCACCTCGCCGCGAAGCGGCCCGAGGACGACTGTGCGCTGCGGGTCCTGATTCTCGGGTGTCTCATCGAGAACCTCGCGCGTGCGCTCCAGCCCGGCAATGGCCTCGGTGATCTGGGTCCCGATGCCGACCACCTGAAACAGCGGCGCCGCCAGATAGCCCAGGAACATCGTGTAGGTGAAGAATCCGCCCAGCGTCATCTTGCCGGCAAGGATCTGCCGCGTGCCCATGAACATCACGATGGCTCCGATGATGCCCATCAGCGTGGAGGATGACAGGCTCATCACCGAAGTCGCCGTCAGCGTGCGGAAGACATTCTGCAGCAGACGCTCGACTCCCAGGCTGAACACCGCGTGCTCGCGCGCTTCCGCGTGGTAGCCCTTCACCACCCGCACGCCGCCAAGGGATTCCGTCAGGCGGCCCGTCACCTCGGCATTGATTTTGGCGCGCTCGCGAAAGATGGGACGGATAATGCGGAAGGCCTTGCGCAGGCCGAAGCCGAAGATCAGAAGAAACGTAAACGCAATCGCCGTCATCACCGGGCTGATGCGGATCAGCACCGCGAAGGCGATCACCGCGGTCAGCAGACCGCCGGCGAAATCCACCAGTCCCGTGCCGACCAGATTGCGCACGCCTTCCACGTCGCTCATGATGCGCGACACCAGCATGCCCGTCTTGTTGGCGTCGTAGTAGGCCACCGGCAGGCGGCCCACGTGCTCCTGCACGCGCCGGCGCAGCTCGGCAATCAGCTTCTGTGCGGCTTTGGATAGTGTCTGCGTCAGCGCAAACGAGGTCAGGCCCTGGATGAGCGTCGCCACCAGCACGACCCCCACCAGCGGATACAGCAGCCGGAAGTGCCGCTTCCCGATGACGTCATCCACCAGATACTTGGTCGAAGCCGGCAGCACCAGGCCAGAAACGCGATTGATGATCATCAGCACCAGGCCAAGCGTGAGCAGGGCCCGGCGCGGCCGGATCAGGCTCCAGATTTCCGGCAGTGCCCTGAAGATTTCGGTCTTCTTCTTCGTTTCCGGGCCAGCAGCTTTCGTCTCCCGCACGTTCGTGAGACCGGTGGGGCTGGGAACCGAGGCTGTGATTTCGCTCCTCATATTGATTGTGCGACGAGGCGCTTTGCGGTTGTGAGAGGACGCCACGCGCGATAGACTGCCTTCGTTCCTCAAGGCGGTGATTTCACCCGCCAGATATCTGATGTAACAGCATGCTGCCCCGACACACTTTGCTGAAGATACTTGCGTTCGCACTGCTGACGGCTTTGGCTGTACCTGCCCAACAACTTGCCCCCGATCCCGGCCTGCTCAAGGAGATCAATGACATCAAGGCCATCGATAACCACTCGCATCCTCCGGCACTCAATGGCCCGCACGGCGAGAAAGACGACGATTACGACGCGCTGCCCTGCGATCCTCTGGAGCCGACCGCTTCCGGGCTGATGTTTCGCGAAGATAATCCCGTGTACATCAAAGCCTGGCAGACGATGTTCGGCTACAAGTACGACGATTTTAAGCCGGAGCACGTGCAGGAGCTGCTGGCGGCCAAGGAGCAGGTGAAACAGCGCGAGGGCGAGAACTACCCCAACTGGGTGCTCGGGCAGTTGGGCATCGAGAGCGAACTGGCCAATCGCGTGGCCCTGGGGCCAGGGCAGCACCCGCCGTATTTTCTGTGGGTGCCTTTCGAGGACACGCTGCTGTTTCCGCTGAACAACTCATCGCTGGCCGCGCACTCCCCCGATCGCAAAATCTTTTTCGGGCGGGAGGAGTTGCTCTTTGCCCGGTACATGAATCAGCTCGCGAGTAATGCCATGCCGCCCACCCTGGCCCAATACGAATCCAGGATCGTGACGCCTCTGCTGGAGCTGCAGCGGAAAAACGGGGCCGTGGCCATCAAGTTTGAGGCTGCCTATCTGCGCTCGCTGGATTTTGCCCCGGCGAAAGCGGCGGATGCCGCCCGGGTGTATGCGCGCTATGTAAAAGGCGGCATTCCCGCAGACGGCGAATACAAGGTATTGCAGGACTATCTCTTCCGCTACATCGCGCGCGAGGCGGGACGCCTGGGCATGGCGGTGCACCTGCACACCGGCGGCGGCTGCGGCGGCTACTTTCATATGGAAGGCAGCAATCCGTTGCTGCTCGACTCGGTCTTCAACGATCCCACGCTGCGCAAGACCAACTTCGTCATGCTGCATGGTGGCTCGGGCGGCTTCGAGCAATTCGTGCCCTATCTGCTGATGAAGCCCAACGTCTATGCCGATTTTTCCGAGCAAACCTGGATGACCTCGCCGCGCCACATCGCCGCCAGCATTCGCGCCATGCTGGAGTTTTATCCCGACAAGGTCTTGTTCGGCACCGACCTCTATCCGCTGACGCCGCGGGTGAACTGGGAAGAAACGGGCTATGAGACAGTAACCGCGGGCCGGACTGCGCTCGCCATCGCCCTGACGGGCATGATGCAGGATGGCGAGATCGCCCGCGAACAGGCCAGCGAGTTTGCGCGCAAGGTGATGCGCGACAACGCCATCAAACTCTACGGGCTGAATGCGCAGCCGTGATCGCAGCTAGAACTTGGCCGCCTGACACTATGAGGAGAGCGATCCGACGAGCCGATGAGACATCTCGCCCCTCATCGTAAGTAGATCGCGGAAACTTTTTCACAACAGCACGACGTTTCCCACACATCGCTGCACAAACGAAAAGGCCACCCGGCAACCAGGTGGCCTTCTCTTCAAGGGAGAATAGTTCCAACGGAGGCTAGACCGTCAAAACTTTCTGCAGAAATACTAGGTTTCCGGAAAGCTACGTGTCAAGGAAATTTTCCCGCTTAAATTGCTGTGTTTTCAATGATTTACAAAGAATTTTTGAAATTGGAGGGAAATGGCTGAAATCGGCCCTGTTTCGGCTTTTTTCAAATAAAGCATTTAGTTTCAATATGTTATCTCTTTGGCTGCTCAAGATGAAGCTGGATGATTTCCATGGTCTCGGGACGGTCAAACACCCTGTCGGGGAAGAACCGCTTCGTGAGAATGCGAATGCCGCCGAAGAAAACTCCAAAGATGATGGAGATGAGAAGAATGATTCCTATCAGCGCGAACACCGCGAGAATCAGATTGCCAATGTTGTCGCGTTTGCTGAGCGAGGTGGCCTGGTCCCACGTTACCTCCGCCTCGTAGTTCACCGAGTTGAGCAGGGCCTGCGCCTCATCGCTGTGCGTAGGACCGCTTACCACATCCACCAGCGGTCCGCTGCGGCGCGCCAGAGTGGACGTCGCCTCACCTGACTCCGCGCTCTGAAACGCGCGCAGGCGCTCGCCGGCAATCTGCGGCGTCGGGTAATTGATTATGGTCAGCGTCAGGGGGCCGCTTCTCGACGTGTACTCCTGCATCAGAACTTCCGGATCGTGGCTGAAGTCAATCTGCTCCGCCGTTAGCGGAGCTTTCACCGCCAGCAATGCCTGGGGTCCGAGGATGTACCTGGCAGTGTTCGCCACGGCATCCTTCTTCGGCAGGTACTCGGGAAGGTTGGGCAGGTTGTCAGCCGAGCCCCTGGCCGCGGGAAGCATGGCTGCCAGGTCGCGCAGCTCTGCCGCGGACATTTCGGTCACGCGATCGAACGTGGCGTCGACCATTACGTTACTGCGGAAGAACAGGATGCGATTGTTCTCGGATGCGGCTTTGGTGCCAATCTCCTCCGTCTTCATTGCCGGCTGGCGATAGAAGGTAAAGGCGCCGTACGCGCCCGTAGCGTCATTGAAACGGGCGGCCTTGATAGTGAGCTTGCGTCCATCCTCGCGCGTGTAGGTCGCGGTCTCGGAACCGGCAAAGCCGTACTCCTTCAGCACGGCCGGATAGGCCACATCAGCCTGCGCCGGATTCGTGACGGTTTGCACCTGGCCGGTCTGCGTCCATCCGGCAAAAGACCTGGGTAGGAAGGGGCTGCCATCGGATGCAATTGCAAAACGGCAGAGCCAGAACCAGATACTGACGGCGATGAAAAAGCGCTTCATGAAAGAAAGAAGCGGCGAGTTGCCACATTGATTAGACTACTGCGCAACAGGCAAAGATTCCAGCAGGTGCGATCCTGATGTCGCGTCCGCCATGCAGGAGTTGGCGTGGAGAGCTGCCGTGAGACTCGGGCGCAGCGCGGCGGCCCTCTACCGTCCGCCGTCTTTGGTGAGTTTCGCTGCGACCTTGACGCCGCTGAGACCGCCAACGTACCTGGCGATACCCTTATACAGCGATTCGGCGATCTTCTGCCGGTACTCCGGCGTGTTCATCCTGGCTTCGTCGGTGGGATTGGAAACAAAGGAGATTTCTGCCAGCACACTGGGCATATTGGCCCCAATCAGCACGACGAAGGGCGCTTTCTTCACCCCGCGATCGCGCAGCGTGGAGTGCCGCGTGGCCAGCCCGCCATATAGGGACTGCTGAACGTCGCCCGCCAATTCGCGCGATTCCTCGATCTTGTCCTTGAGCGTGATCTTCTTTACCAGGTCCTGCAGCTCGAAGATTGACTTCTGCGAAACGGCGTTCTCGCGGGCCGCAACCTCCAGCGCTTCCGCATTGGAGGTGAAGTTCAGGTAGTAGGTCTCGACGCCGCGGGCATCGGGATCGCTGCTGGAATTGGCGTGAATGGAGATGAACAGATCGGCCTGGTGCTCGTTGGCTATTGCGGTGCGGGTTTCAAGGGGAATGAAGGTGTCGTCGTTGCGGGTATAGATGACATCGGCGCCGAGGCGCGTCTCCAGCTGTCGTCCCAGGCGCGCCGCTACATCAAGGACAACATCCTTCTCCATCAGCCCATTGGGACCGATCGTGCCGGTGTCATAGCCGCCATGGCCCGGATCCAGCACGATGCGCCCGATCTTGAGGCCAAGCGTGCGGGTGAGGCTGCGGTCGCCCAGAGACGTGGGCGAAGCCTCGTGCGTCGGCTGCGCCGGCATCGCGGAGGCTTTCGCGCTGTTCTTCGTGTCTTTTTTACGGGGTGCCAGCGCCACGGCTGTGGGCGCGGTCGTTGGCTGGGTGGTGGCTCGCAGCTCGGGACCGCCGCTGCCTTTTGCTGCCTCAGGCCTCGCCGAAGCCGGGCCTGGTTTCGGGTCATTGGATACAGCTTTGGAGTCATCGCTGTCGTCGACCACCACTTTCCGGATTGCGAACTGCGAAGTACTTGCCTCGGCGGACGCCGGTCCGGCAGCCTGCGATCTCGAAGTCCCATTTCCGGTCGCTGCGCCCGCCTTCATATCTGCCGAGGTGGTTCTCGGCGTCGCTGCCGCCTCGTTCGCCTTCTGAACCGAGCGGTACGATTTTTCCATGCCCGGTGCCGCTGCTGCTCTCGCCTCCTCTCCGGCGCCCGGAGATGCATTGCCACGCGCCACAAGCGCCTCCGACTGCGGCTGGCGGCCATGTATGTCGATAATGAGACGATAAGGATTGGGCAACAGGAACGCCGAGTAA